>Ga0105238_10003542_pt1 | contig 15565 bp, 14 predicted proteins | sample KBSC34metaG_FD_81526 | JGI IMG/M metagenome (GOLD analysis project Ga0105238, IMG submission 81526) | Corn rhizosphere microbial communities from Kellogg Biological Station, Michigan, USA - KBS C3-4 metaG | ecosystem: Host-associated > Plants > Roots > Rhizosphere > Soil | place: Michigan, USA... | reverse complement strand
GTTCGCCGACTTCGACGCCGACCGGCTGATGGCCTTCGCCCGCGGTCAGGGCGACGTGGACGCCAACGGCGCCACCAGCGGCCTGATCCTGCACCTGCTGCTGACGCAGGCGAAGGCCGCCGACGAGCCCTCGCCCGAGAGCGACGGCTGGCACGACAAGTGGACCGACGTGGCGGTGGGCAAGGCGGGCGACCGCTGGGCCGCCATGGCCGGCGACGCCGCCTCCAGCCACGCCCGCCACACCCTGGAGAGCACGGTCCACTTCTACCTGCTGGGCATCGACGCCAGCAGCGAGCTGATCGAGCGCAAGGCGAACGTGGTGTCGCGCGTGCGCACGTCCCTGCTGGGGACGAACGAGGGCGATCCGCTGGTCGATCTGATGCGCGATCCCAACATGCCGCGCGACGTGCGGCTGATCGACATCGCCTCGGGCGCCATCACCGTCTTCCAGACCGGCAACGACAAGAAGGGGGGACCGTCCGTCCCCGGCGCGTTCACCCCCTCGGGCTGGGACGTCGCCAAGGCCCGCATCGAGCGCCTGACCGCGGCGCGCGAGCACGACGAGAACTCGTGGGTGCTGGGGGCCTCGCGCAAGGGGAACGGCGTCGATCCGCAGGCGCTGCGCCTGGCGTACTTCCGGCGCTACGTCGACGTGTGGAAGACGTTCTTGCTCGGCCTGTCGGTCAAGGAGCCGAACAACATCGAGGACGTCCGCCGCCTGCTGAAGGCGTTCATGATGGACAAGCCGCTCGAGTCCATCTGGCGCAACGCCAGCAAGGATCTGATCTTCAAGGACGATTCGCTGATTGACGACGCCATGGGAGCGGTCAAGGGAGCCGCCAACAAGAAGCTGGCCGCGGCGAAGCAGAAGATTGGCCACCACGACCGGGACGACGACGACAGCAACCGCGGCGGCAAGTGCCCCGAGGACCCGAACCGCCCCGAGGACGTCGGCTGCGAGTTCGAGTCGTTCCTGAACTTCGGCCTGAAGAAGCCGACCGGTCTGGAGGAGTACAACCGCATCCTGGGCGAGCTGTCGGGCGTGGTCGGCGATCAAGGGGCCCCCGAGCCGAAGGCGTTCCAGGCCGCGGTCAAGACGCAGCGGGTGCGGCTGTCGGACCTCATCGGCCGCTACAACGACAACGGCTGGGAGGCCGGCCTGCTCGAGAAGCTGCTCATGCCGCCCCTGCGCGGCTCGGAGGTGGCGGTCAGCGGCGCCACCGGCGACTCGGCCAACCGGAAGTGGTGCGACAGCATCGTGGTCGTCTACGACCAGCTGCTGGCGGGTAAGTACCCGTTCACCAGCGCCAAGAACCAGCGCGACGCCCGCGTCAGCGACGTCGAGAAGTTCTTCCAGCCGAAGTCGGGCACGCTGTGGCAGTACTACGCGGACACGCTGCAGAACGACTTCGAGCACCCGGCGGGGACGACCGTCTTCCACCCCAAGGATCAGACCAGCGTCAGCTACAAGGGGACCCTGCCCGTCTTCCTGAAGCACGCCCAGGAGCTGACGGACCTGCTGTACGCGAAGGATCCCGGCAAGCTGGGGGTCAACGTCTCCATTCGCCTGCGTTCCTCGGCGCCCTACACGAAGGTCGTGTTCGAGATGGGCGGCAAGAAGGCGACCTACTTCAACACCAAGGAGCGCTGGGAGGATCTGACCTGGCCCGGCCGCGGCGCGGTGTTTCACTTCTTCCAGAAGTCCGGCGAAGGAGACATCGGCTTCCCCGACGGTGAATGGGCGCTGTTCCGGCTGCTGGAGAGCGGCAAGCTGACGCCGGCCAGCGAGGGCGACGACTACCTGGCGGGAACGTGGACGCCGCCCATCGCCAGCGACGGCGTCATCCGGGCCGACATCAAGCCCGCGGCGCTGCTGCGGGCGTTCCGGGGGTTGGACATTCCTCGCAGCATCGTGGCGGGCGCCGGCGGCTGCGGCAAGTGATCGCAAACGAGCAAGTGACTGGCGACAAGCGGTAGGCGGGAGAAAAGCGATGTTCAGCAACAGCGGTAGCGACGGCGCAGGCACCAGCACGGTGGGCCTGTACGGCAAGGTTCGGACCCAGCCGGACTTCCTACGCGCGAACGCCGGCGAGTTTTCCCAGGCGGGCCTGGACCAGTGGTTCCAGGAGGCGATGGAGGCGCTGCGGAGCGAAGGGACGCAGCTCCCGGACACGCCCACGAACTTCTTGCTCGCCACGGCGAAGCTTCCCCTGGCGTTCCTGGGAGCCTTCGCGCCCAGCGCGGACGCGGCCTCACGCTCGTTTCCGCTGGCCATCTTCCGCTCCCTGGCCGTGCGCGAGCTGGTGGACAGCCTCGCGGGGGTGACCTCTGCCTACGCGCCGTTCGTCGGCGACGCGGGCATGCTGGCGTTCATGGGCGGCGATCTGCCCGGCCCCGACCTGGTGGCCCGCATGCAGGCGCTGGCGACCGGCCGCGGCGCCGAGGGACCGCGCGCGGAGCCGCCCTTCACGGACGAGCCGGCCCAGGCGTTGCTGGACGCCGCCGGCTCCCCGGCCGTGCTCGGCTACGCCCTGCGCACGTTCACCGCGGCCTGCGATCAGGCGCAGAAGACGGGTCCCGGGGGACGGAGCGGCGTGGTGGTCACCGTCGACGCCCCGGCCCCCAACGCCACCGTGCGCGCGTTCTGGCTGGAGATCGCGCAGCGGCGCCTGCGCTGGCGTGACGCCCTCCCCTCCCTGGTCTGGACGGACGGGCCCGCCGGCCGGCTGCTCGTCACGCTCGGCTACGCGGCGCCGACATCGCTCAGCCTGCTCGCCAATCCGCGCCACCGCGCCTCGCGCTTCTGGCCCTTGCGCACGGAGGTGCCGACCGCGATCGACAGCGCCATGAACGCGCTGACGCCCGAGCAGCGCCGCCGGGTCGAGAATCCCCGCAGCACCCTGGGCGAGCTGGCCGCCGCGTTCTATTGAAACCGCAGACGGTCCTTCGGATCCGCCGCGGCCGAGCGACTTGAGGCGGGTCGTTCGTGGGGTATCGTAGCCGGCACTCGACATGCCCCCTCGCCTGTTCCCCCCGCGTCTGCGCGCTTCCGTGAAGGACCTCGCCACCAAGGCGAAAGCCGTCATGCCACTGCCGGTCCGACGGACCATCGGCCGCGCCGGTTCGTTCTTCGGCGACAGCTTGAAATATCCGGACATGGCCCTGTCCCTGCGCAACCTGGCCCGCCTCGGATTTCGACCGCGCTTCATCGTCGACGTGGGCGCCTACCAGGGCGAGTGGACGCAGCTCTGCCGCGCGGCGTTTCCCGAGACGCCCGTCCTGATGGTCGAGGCGCAGCCAGGAAAGATGGAGGGGCTGCGCGCCATCGCCGGCGCGCTGGGCGGCGACGTGCAGGTCGCGAACGCGCTCCTCGGCCCCGAGGATGGTGTCGAGGTCGTATTCCAGGAGATGGAGACGGGCAGCTCCGTCTTCCCGGAGTCGAGCCCGAGGGAGCGGCAGTCCCGCACCATGCCCACCACGAGGCTGGACTCGCTGCTGAAGAAGACGGGAGCGCCGCCGGTCGACTTCTTGAAGCTGGACGTCCAGGGCTACGAGCTCGAGGTCCTGAAGGGCGGTGCCCAGGCTCTGGGACAGGCAGAGGTCGTCCTGCTCGAGGTCTCCCTCATGCCGGTGAACGCGGGCGCCCCGCCCTTCGAGGCGTTCATCACCTTCCTGGACCAGGCCGGCTTCCGCCTCTTCGACCTGTGCGGCGAGGGCAGGAGGCGCGACGGCGTCCTGTGGCAGATGGATCTGATGTTTCTCCGCAAGGGCTCGCCCTTGACCCCGAAGCCGATCATCGATCACACCAACTGGGGCTCGGGCGGGTTTTACTAGGCGAGGCCTGGCGACGCTGGCGCGCCTTCCGAGTCACAGCCCGTAGTCGAGGATCTTCTTGGCGATGGTGGGATACGAGATGCCCAGGATCCGGGCCACCTGGGTGCGATTTCCCCCGGTGAACTCCAGCAGCTTCGCGATGTAAGCCCTCTCCAGGTCGTTCAGCGAGGGGGGCGCCCCGCCGGCCGCGCGCTCGATCGAGAAGAACGCCGTCGCCTCGCGAGGCCGGCTCTGCGCGGTCAGCATGATGGAGTCGGCGTCCACCACGTCGCCGCCCGACAGGATCACCGCCCGCTCGACGATGTTGCGCAGCTCGCGGGCATTGCCCGGGTAGTCGTAGCCGCGCAGGATCGCCTCGGCGGCGGGCGCGAAGCGCAAGGCGCCCCGCCCCATGCGCGCCGTCATGATGTCCAGGAAGTGGCGGGCCAGCGGCACGATGTCCTCTCGCCGCTCGCGCAGCGCCGGCAGCCGGATGTGAAAGACGTCGAGCCGGTGGTAGAGATCGAGGCGAAACACGCCCCGCCCCACCTCGCCCGCCAGATCCTTGTTGGTGGCGGCGATCAGGCGCACGCTGACGTTCAGATCTCGCGTGCCACCCAGCCGCCGGAACGTCGTCTCCTCCAGCACCCGCAGCAGCTTCGCCTGGGTGCCCGGCTGCAGCTCGGCCACCTCGTCGAGAAACAGCGTGCCGCCGTCGGCCTCCTCGAAGCGCCCGTGCTTCAGGGCGCGCGCGTCGGTGAAGGCGCCCCGATCGTGGCCGAACAGCTCGCTCTCCACCAATCCCTCGGGCACCGAGGCGCAGTTGAAGGCCACGAACGGCTGCTCGCTGCGCCCCGGCGTCTTGCGGTGAATCAGCTCGGCTATGAGCTCCTTGCCAGTGCCTGACTCGCCCTGGATCAGCACGGCGGTGTCGCGCGCCTGCGCCACCTTGTCCACCATGTCCAGCACCTGGCGCATCACCGCCGAGTCGCCGGGGACGAACTGTCCTACCGCCGCCGACGCCCGATCCGCCAGCGTCCGCACCTGCGCGCGCAGGCGGGACGTCTCCAGCGCCTTGCGCACGGTGGCGACCAGCTCCGGGAGCTGCAGCGGCTTCGCCAGGTAGTCGAACGCGCCCGCCTTCAGGGCCGCCACCGCGCTGGCGACGTCGGCGTACGCGGTGGCCATCACCACCAGCGGCTCGCTGCCTCGCTCGCGCCCCTCGCGCGTCATCCGCTCCAGCACCTGCATCCCGTCCATGTCCGGCAGGTTGCGATCCAGGATGACCAGATCGGGAGACTCGCGCTGCCAGGCCTCCAGGCCCGCCCGCGCGCTGGCCGCGGTCAGCACCTGCACCCCCTCGGGCGTCAGCGCCTCCTCGACGACGATGCGAAAGGTCTTCTCGTCGTCGACGACCAGGACGGTCGGCTTCACGACGCCACCTGCCGGATGGTCCGCCGGGGCAAGCGCACCCGGAAGCGCGCCCCGCCCGCCGCCTGGGGCACCGCCTCCAGCTTCCCGCCGTGCGCCTCCACGTAACGAAGCGACGTGGGCAACCCCAGGCCGGTGCCGTTGGGCTTGGTGGTGAAGAACGGCTCGAACAGGTGCAGACGGGCCTCCGGCGACAGCCCGGGGCCGTCGTCCGAGACCTCGATGGTGACCTCGTCGAACGAGGCGGTCGCGCGCACACGCACATGCGTGCCCGCCTCGGCGGCGTTCTTGATCAGGTTCACCAGGACGCCCTCCACCTTATGTACGTCACAATCCAGCGGCAAGTCGTCCGGCGCGTCGACGGTCACCTCGGCGCGGCGGTCCGCGATCACGTCGGCCAGCAGCGCGATGGCGCGGTGAATGCTGGGCACCAGATCGGCAGGCCGCCGCTCCAGCCGCGGCGAGCGCGAGAAGGACAGCAGCGAGTCGATGACGTCGCGCAGGCGGGCGATCTCGCCCACCACCTGCGCCTGCAGCCGCGTCACCCGCGGCGTGTTCGCGGGGTCCTGCAAGATCAGCTCGACCGCCATCCCCAGGCCGTTCAGCGCGTTCTTGATCTCGTGGGCGATGGCCGCCGACGTCTTGCCCATCGCCGCGAAGCGCTCGGCCTCGACCAGGGCCTTCTGCGTCTCCACCAGCTCCTGCGTGCGCTCCAGCACGCGCCGCTCCAGCGACGCCGCCCCCTCGCGCAGCTCCTGATCGCGCCGCTCGATCGCCGTCTCCATCTTCTCGAACGCCGCCATCAGCGCGCCCACCTCGGCGGCGCGCGACGGCTTCGGCAGCGCCACCTGGGGCAGCGGCTCGCCGCGCGCGATGCGGGTGGCGCTGGCGGCCAGCGCCACCAGCGGACGCGTCAGATAGGTCGACAGCACCAGCCCGGCGACCGACGCCACCACGAACCCGAACACCAGCACGCCGAACAGCGCCGCCAGCTGCCGCTGCAGGTTGACGTTCAGGATGCGCCAGGGCCAGGCGAACACGATCGAGTAGCCGCTTCCGGCCTGGACCGGCGCCCAGGCCAGCAACGCCTCCTGGCCACCGACCTGGCCGAACAGCGTCCCCGGCGACTGATGGCGCGCCAGCTCGATGGCCCGGCCCCAGTCGGTCCCCGCCGCGGCGGCGATGCGCTCGGATGGATAGACCACGGCCCCCTTGTCATCGATCAACACCCCGTCCGTCCCCGGCGGAAGGTGGTCGCGCAGCACCGGGGTGATGATGTTCGCGTCGCCGAGCGCGATGATGCCGACCAGCGCCCCCGCGAAGACGCCCCGTCGCAGGATGGGCTGGATCAGCTTGATGGTGCGGCCCAGGTTCGGCTCGTCGGTGGCGCGCAGCAGCGGGACCTTCTCGTGTTGCGCGCTGTGCGCGGCGGCCACGAACCAGGGCCGGTCGCCGAAGCGCTGCCCGTCGAACTCGGGGATGTCGGGCTCGGCCTCGATGCACTGGCCGTCGGCCGACAGCAACATGACGGCCGTGTTGTAGAGGACGGAGTTCTGGTGGGCGCCCGCCAGCACCTGCGACGCGGCCTTCAACGAGCCGCGCCCGGCTCCGATGGGGGGAAGCAGCGCCAGCCGCGCCAGCTCGTCCTCCAGGATCTGCAGGTTGTCGCGCAGGGCGAAGGCCCGGTTCTCGGCGAACAGCTGGTACTCCGACGACAGCTCCTGACGGAGGGTGCGGTTCGTCTGGTAGATGGTCGTCGCCCCGGCGATGCCGATCGAGCCGATCAGCAAGGACGAGAGCACCAGAGACAGTTCCGTTCGAAGGGTCAGGGCATCCTCACCGTATCACGGTGCCGCAGCGCGCGAATTGTCAACAGAATTTACAAGCAAAGGGCGGCTTGGAAACAAGTCCTTTACACGACCTCCGTAGGATGGCCCCATCAGCGCAGCTCGACCGAAGAGGGCCGGACGGCGCAACGAGAAGGGGGGCGTCGAAACATGAGCGCGATCGTTTCGGTCTTGAAGCAGATGAAGATGCGGGATCTGGCCGGGTTGACCGGGCGGCTGGTTGGACTGGGCCTGTTCGTCGGCCTCGTCTACACGTACTGCCACGTCCTGGTCGAAAGCTGCTTCCGGGGAATCCACTGAGCGTAGGGGGGACTGCGTCCCCCCTACGAGACCCCCCTCTTGAATAGGGGGCCGGCGCGGCGAAGCCGCGCCTCCCGCCGTTGAACTCGCGCGCGTTGCGCGCTCTGACGTTGCGGCGGTAGAGGCGTTGGGGATGGCCGGAACGGGGGCGGTTTATTCTTTGATTTTGGGTTGGTGGGTAAGATTGGGGGATGCGGATCCTTGGCTTGGCTGCACTTGTGTTGTTTTTGGGGTGTGGAGCGGAGGATGTGGGGCCGGGGGGGAAGGCGGTGGGAGGGCGGTGCACGGCTGACAAGGATTGTTCGCGGCGCTGTCTGACTGGCGGCGCGTTTCCCGAGGGGTATTGCTCGCAGACCTGCACCACGACGAAGGACTGCCCCGGGGGATCGGCTTGCGTCACCGTGGCGCAGATGGGGGTCTGCATGGTGCCCTGCCACGTTGCGAATGACTGCAACGGGTACGGTCCTGGTTATTCGTGTTCGCGGGAGCCGCGGCAGGAAGGTGGCGAGGGCGTGCTGGTCTGCGTCGGCGGGTGACGCCGGTGACAGGACCGTGGGCACTGGTGGTCATGGTCCTCGCGCTGGGAGCGCTCGGGTGTGGCAGGCGGGCGCCGGGGAGCTGTCGCGAGGACGTGGACTGTCCGCCGGGGTTCGATTGCGCGGCCGGGACTTGCGCGCGGCGCGAGCGGATGAAGTTCACTGCCCCTGGAGGTTCGCCGGAGGTGCCCGTCGAGGTGGCGCCGCCGGTGGAGGTGGTGCCGCCTCGGGCGGTGGAGGTTGCGCCGGTGGTGCCGGTCGCGCCGCCGGCCAAGAAGCCGAAGCGGGTGCCGGCGCCGGAGTCCCCGGTGATGCCCCCTGCCCCGCCTGCGCATGAAGCGCCGCTGCCCGCCTGGAAGGCGCGGCTGAAGAACACCTAGGTCACGGCATCGCGCAAGGAGGAGCGCCGGGGCGCGAGGCCAGAAGCCCTCGGAAGGCGGCGGTCGCCTTCGCGTCCAGCGCCTCGCCGGTGAACACGACGCGCTGGCTGTCGTCGAAGACCAGAGTGGCCGGGATGCGACGCTGGCCGATGGCGTCGGCCAGCGCGAAGTTCTCGTCGGTGAACTGTGGGAACGTCAGGCCCTTGCGGCGCGCGAAGGCCGCGATACCGTCGGGCGCCTCGCCGACCGCCACCCCGACCACGGCGCCGCCGCAGGCTTGCGCGGTGTGCGACAGGCGCTCCAGCTCGGGCTGCTCGCGCAGACAGGGCTCGCACCAGGGCGCCCAGAAGCTGACCAGGGTGGGCCGCCGCTCCAGCACCGCCGACAGCGGGGCCGCCTCCCCCGACAGGCCTCGCACGCTGACCGTCCTGAAGTCTCCCGTGCCGACCGGCCCGGTCCCCGCGCTCGCCACCGGCCCAGTCGGCCGGGCGCACGCCACGGGCGCCAGGGCCAGCGCGCCCGCTAGAACAGCAGTCCGAAGCCGCATGTCGCGATGTCCACCGTCAGGTTGTTGGAGCGAAAGTACCGTTCATAGCCGAGGTCGAGGTGCACGTCGCGCACGCGGCCCCCGAGCTCGAGATCCCACGATATCGTGCCACCGATCGTTTGCGCCACGAAGTGAGCCAGATCGCTGTCGGCGGTCCGGTACCCGGTGGCCAGCGGATCACCGTCCTCCGTGTAGAACCGCACCGCCGTCTGCCAGTGGACGCGATACTCGGCCCGCAGGTGCAGACCGCGAAAGACGCGCTGGATCAGGTTCGCCTCGGCCGTGTGCGCGTAGGCCCTCCAGTCGTCGACGTAGGCCCGGTAGTACAGCTTCAGGGCCGCGTTCCAGGGCAGCCACTCGGCGACCCGCAGCGACAGCGCGTTGCGCACCCGCTCGCGGGGCAGGCGCTCGTCACCGCGGGTGCCGTCGGAGAGCAGCACGCTCGACCAGGTGTTGCCCAGCGTCCCCACCTGCACCGTGCCGCCATAGGACAGGACCGCGATCGTGTAGGGGGTCAGCACCTGGGTCAGCGTGGCGTTCACGTTGGTGGTGGAACGGTTGACGCGGCCTTCGCGCTTCCCGTCGAGGTGGAAGCGGTCGAACCAGTCGACCACCTGGTTCACGCTGGCGCCGATGACGGTGTTGTCCTCGGCGAACGAGCGCGTGACACCCAGGCCATAGCTCCAGGACTCGAACGGCTCCTCGATGTGGAAGGCGGCCCGGAACGACACCTCGGTCGCGCGATCCCAGCGATAGGTGGTCAAGGTGTCGAACGTCCCGGCCGTGTTGATCCGCGACGCCGTCGTCACCGCGTCCGGCGGGGGCGAGCCCACCGGCAGTCCGTACACCGAGTGATCGGGCGAGGCCGCGGTGATGACGTCGATGGGCACCCACAGCCGCTCGGTCAGCCGCTCGCCCACGTGCGCCACGATCTCGGCCTGCGGCTGCTGGACCGTCTCCCATTCGGAGCCCGGCTGACCGACCGGTCCCGCCGCCGATTGATAGCCGACGCCGTGCTGCTCGTACTCGGTGAAGCGAAAGCGGACCGAGTCGATCTGGTACGGCGGCGCCAGCACCGCCACCACGGCCAGCAACGGCATCACTGGCATCCACACCCTCCCCCGGCTGGCGTGCCGTCACCTCCCGCCGCCGCCTCGCGGGTGGTGTAGAACTTCTGACGCTTGTGGGCTTCCAGCCCATCGTCGTCGAAGCGCATCATGGGATCCGCCAGATGCTTGCGCCGGTTCTGGGGCACCACCACGCAGCCCCCCAGCCCCGCCAGTCCGACGACCGACGCCACCACCAGCGTCAACGAGGTCCAGCGCCGCATCATCTTGGTCCCGATCACTTGGTCCCGTTTGCCTCGGTGAGCTCAGTCGACCCTCGGGGCCGGGCCCACCACGAAGCTGTCGACCACGCCGCCCGCGCCCACGAAGAACGACGCCGTGAACAGGAAGCCGAACGCCAGCCGCTTGTGATTGCCGATGCTGGGATCGAACGGATCGCGCGCCGACATCGCCACCAGCGTCGCCGCCGACGTCGCCACCGAGGCCAGGCCGAACACCAGCGCGCGGCGCCACCGCCCGGCCACCGCGTGCGACACGATGGGCGCGGCCGCGAAGCCGGCCACCATCACCCGCACGGCGTCACGCTGCAGGGCCCGATCGTCGTCCTGGGCGATGAGGGCGCCACCGATCACCAGAGGAACGAACAGCGTCAGCGCGCCGGCCAGCGGTGCCGCGACGGCCCGGCTGTCCGGGGCAGCCTCGACCGCCTCCTCGGCGCGAACCCGAAGGGGCGCGGCCAGCAGCGCGCCCAGGCAGCACGCGGTGCCCAGCGCCCGCGGCAACCGACGGCCCCTTCCCATCCACGCCGCCCCCGGCGCGCGCGGGCTCACGCGAGCCGGCGAAGTGGCGGTCACGAGGCAGCCCACATGAAGCGGCGGGACGTTATCACGCGTCGCCGTCATTGGATGCGGCCACCGCCACAGGCTGCATCGAGGCGCGGTACGCGGCGAAGCGGCCCTCGATGATGGCGGCGCGCGCCCCGCGCACCAGATCCAGGTAGTGACGCAAGTTATGCACCGACGCCAGCCGGTAATAGAGCAGCTCCTTGGCGCGGAACAGATGCGACAGGTAGGCCCGGCTGTAAGACGCGCAGCACTCGCAGGGACATCCCTCCTCGACCGGCCGATCGTCGTCGCGGTGGCGGGCGTTCGCGATGTTCAGCCGCCTCCCACGCACGAACAGCTGGCCGTTGCGCGCGTTGCGCGTGGGCATCACGCAGTCGAACATGTCGATGCCGGCCGCGAGCCCGGCCAGCAGATCCACGGGCGTCCCCACCCCCATCAGGTAGCGGGGCGCCGCCGCCGGCATCTGCGGCGCCAGCTCGGTCACCAGCTCGTGCATGATCGCCGGCGCCTCGCCCACGCTGAAGCCGCCCAGCGCGAAGCCGTCGAACGGCAGCGAGGCTATCTCGGCCAGGTGCGCGCGCCGGCGCGCGAGATCGATCCCCCCCTGCACGATGCCGAAGCGAAGCTGGCCCGGCGCGCGCGGCGCCGCCAGACAACGCCGCGCCCAGCGGGTGGTGCGCTCCATGGCCGCGTCCAGCTCGGCGAGCGGCGCGTCCGAGGGCGGACACTCGTCGAACGCCATGGCGATGTCGCTGCCCAGCTTGCCCTGGATCTCCATGGCGCGCTCCGGGGTCAGACGCTCGAGCGCCCCATCTATGTGCGAACGGAACGTCACGCCGTCCTCGTCCACCGAGCGGCGCTCGCGCAGGCTGAACACCTGGAATCCCCCCGAGTCGGTGAGGATGGCGCGCGGCCAAGCCATGAAGCGGTGCAGTCCCCCCCGCCGGGCCACCGCGTCGGCCCCCGGGCGCAGCGCCAGGTGATAGGTGTTGCCCAGGATGATCTCCGCGCCCAGCGCGGTCACGTCGCTGCTGGACAGCGCCTTCACCGTCGCCTGCGTGCCCACCGGCATGAAGACCGGGGTCGCCACCGGCCCGTGCGCCGTCTCCAGCACGCCGGCCCGCGCCGCCCCGTCCGTCGCCGTCACCCGGAATGGCCCGGTCATGGCGTCCCCCGGATGAACATGGCGTCCCCGTAGCTGTAGAAGCGCAGCCCCGCCCGGATCGCCTCCCCGTACGCCGCCAGGACGCGCTCGCGCCCCGCGAACGCGGAGACCAGCATCAGCAAGGTCGAGCGCGGCAGGTGAAAGTTCGTGATCAGATCGGTCACCACCTGGAAGACGGCCCCCGGCTCCAGGAACAGGTTCGTGCGCCCCTCTCCGGCCCGCACCTCGCCCGCCCCGGCGCGCGCCGCCGCTTCCAGCGTCCGCACCACCGTCGTCCCCACCGCCACCACCGCGCGGCCCGCCGCCCGGGCCGCCGCGATCGCCGCCGCCGTCTCCGCGGAGACCGTGTACCACTCGCTGTCCATCACGTGGTGGGCCGTGTCCTCGACCGTCACCGGCCGGAAGGTGCCTGGCCCCACGTGCAACGTCAATCGCGCGACCTCGTGACCACTGCCACGCAGCTGGTCGAGGAGCCCCTGGGTGAAGTGCAGCCCGGCGGTCGGGGCCGCCACGGCGCCCGACGTGCGGGCGTAAACCGTCTGGTATCGCTCGCGGTCGTCGACGGGCTCGCCCACCGCTCCCGGAGCCTCGGCCGGCGGCTGGCCGGCGCGGGCCGCGACGATGTAGGGGGGCAGCGGAACCTCGCCGATTCGGTCGATCAGGCCGGCGACCGTCTCTCCGGGCGAGGCGCTCAGGCGAGCCCGCACGGCGCCCCGCTCGCCGCGCGCCGTGATGACCGCGCGCAGGCCGCCGGGGAATCCCACCTCCACTCCGCTGCGCGAGCGGCCGAGCCCCCGGGCCAGCGCCTCCCACTCCTCGACCTCGGGCGATTCGACCTTAATGCGACCCGTCAGAAGCAGCTCGATCTGCGCCCCGGTCGCCTTGGCGCCCCTCAGCCGGGCCGGGAACACCCGGGTGTCGTTCAGCACCAGCAGCGATCTGGCCGGAAGGTAGTCTCCAATTTTGCTGAAGTTACTGATGGTTATTCCATCATCCTTCCAGCGATTCATCACCAGCAGGGCGGACCGGTCGCGCTCCGCGACCGGGTAAGCGGCGATCCGCTCGGGGGGTAGAAAAAAATCGAAGTCTGATACGTTCATTGACGTTTATTCGACTACAATGACGGCGGAAGTCCTACATCATGACGATCCTAAAAACACTCTGCAGAACAGAAGCTGAATTCTTCGATCGCTACCTGAGCGATCTAGCGGGCGGCGGGTTGTTCATTCCGACGCGTATGGCGCTCCCCCTCGGGGAGCAGGTGGTCGTTTCCGTCCGGATTGGCCCTCGGGCTGATCCGGTCTTGCTTCGTGGCTCCGTGGCCTGGCGCCGGCCGGGCAAGCACAGCACCAAGACCAAAGCTGGGCTGGGCATCGAGTTTCTCGCCTCCGAGAAGCTGGGCCGGGACTACCTGCTGGCCCTGGCGCGGGGGGACGCTTCCGTCCCGGCGCGCCGGCACCAGCGGCTGCCCATCGACCTGCCGATGCACTGGCACATCCCCGGCTCGGGCGAGGACCGCCCGGGCGTGTTGCGCGACATCGGCCGGGGCGGCGCCTTCGTGAAGACCAGCGAGCCCATCGAGGGCACCGAGGTCGTCCTGAAGGTCACGCCCCCGGGCGCGCAGATCGAGATGCCGGTCTCGGCGCGCATCGCCTGGGTGGCCCCGGGTGACGAGGCCGGGTTCGGCGTGTCCTGGCGCGCCCGCGACGCCGGCGGCACCCGTCGCATCAAGGAGCTGGTCCGCCGGATGGAGCGTCTCGCCGACGAGACCTTCGGCGCCCCCAGCCCCGTCGGGACGTAGCGCGTCCCCGGCCGGACGGAGGTAGGTGGGGGGTCGACCGTGGCCCCCCGCCCGCCCGTCACCTTCAGTCGACATCGAGCGCGTACAGCGAGCCGCCGTTCGACAGCACGTAAAGGCGCTGGCGGTCCGGATCGAGGGTCGCGCTGGCACAGATACCGTCGCCGGGGTTGAAGACCTCCAGCAGGTCGCCGTCGCGCGCGTCGACCACGAACAGGCCGCCCCGGCTGCCCGAGAAGATCAGGTAGTGGCCCATCGACAAGGGGGGCGTCAGATCCCCAGCCTCGGCCAGTCCCTGCCGCCACATGATCTGGCCGGCGGGCGAGGCCGCGTGCAGCCCCTCGCGGGGGGCAGCGAAGAACAGGTGGCCGTCGACCAGGTTCATCGGACCCGCGCCCTCGACGGGCAGGCGCCAGCGGGTCGCGCCGTCCCTGGCGTCCAGCGCGTAGACGCCGCCCGAGTAGGACGCCGCGTAGACGACGTCGGACGTCAGCACGGGCGTCGAGTCGACGTCGACGAACTGATCGGAGGTGGCGGCGAGCGACTTCGCCCAGACCACCTCGCCCGAGGCGGCCTGCAGCGCGACCAGGTAGCCGTCGGCGAAGCCGGCGAAGATGCGCCCCCCTTGCAACCGGGGCGCGGAGTACCCGTGGATGGTGAAGCCGTCCGGCGTCTCGCGCTCGTACTGCCAGCGCCACTTGCCGGTCACCGCGTCCAGCGCCACCACGCGATCGGCAGCCGTCGCGAAGTAAACAGTGTCGCCCCCCACCTCGGCGCCTCGCTCGATGGCGCCCTTGGCGGCGTACCGGAACCGGATGGCGCCGTTACCGGCGTCCAGCGCGTAGAACGAGCCGTCGTCCGCGCCGACGTAGACCTGGCCGCGCTTGCCGTCGAAGCGCGCGTCGCTGTCCACGCCGCCGGTGACCCGGGTGGCCCAGTCGAGGTGACCGTCGCTCAGCCGCACGCCCAGGACCGACCCCTCGCGCGAGCCGATGACCAGGCGATCCCCGGCCAGCGCGCCCGAGGCGCACTCCTCGGGCTGAGGTTGAAACAACTTGTGGGCGTGGATCTCGGTCCGCCAGCGCACGTGGACGATGCCGGCGGGCGCCGAGCGATCCTTCACCGGCTGCGCCTGGCGCGTCGTCATGGACGCGCAGGACCACGCGAACAGCGCCAGGGACAGGGCCAGCGCGCGCCGGGCCGGCAAGCGGCCCGCGGCCGGCATCGCGCGCGCCCGCGTCACTTCGCCTCGAGCACGGCGAGCCGATCGGTGATCTCGTCGTGCAGGAGCGAATCCGGCATCTTGTCCAGAACCTCCTTGTACAGCTTGACCGCGCCGGCCGGATCGCCCTTTCGCTCGGTCATGCGCGCCTTCTGGTAGATGGCGCGGTCGCGGTAGAAGCCCTGGAACTGCTTGGCGTCCTCGTCCAGCGCCGCGAACGCGGCAGCGGCCTTGTCGAAGTCGCCCTTAGCCTCGTAGGCGTAGCCCTGCCCCTCGTGGGCCAGGAAGCGCAGCCGGGGATCCAGCTTGGCGGCGATCGCGGCGTCGAACGCGGCGATGGCGTCGTCATAGCGGCCGGCGTCGAGCAGCTGCCCGCCCTTGATGACCAGCGCCTCGTCCTTCAGATCGGTGGTGCGATACTTGGCCAGGAAGTCGTCGTCCTGCTTCAGCACGGCGGCCTGACGGTCGGCGGCCGTCTTGAAGTGAGGGGCGTCGTCGTCCTTCAGGGGGGACGGCGTGCCGGTATCGAGATCGGCGTTGGCCGCCTTCTCGATCGCCGCGAACGACCCGGAGGCGTCGATCTTCTTGTCGTCGTCGATCTTCTGGAAGATGGC
>Ga0105238_10003540_pt1 | contig 15576 bp, 14 predicted proteins | sample KBSC34metaG_FD_81526 | JGI IMG/M metagenome (GOLD analysis project Ga0105238, IMG submission 81526) | Corn rhizosphere microbial communities from Kellogg Biological Station, Michigan, USA - KBS C3-4 metaG | ecosystem: Host-associated > Plants > Roots > Rhizosphere > Soil | place: Michigan, USA... | reverse complement strand
TATCGGCCCAATACATCGTGTGGCAACCGAGTCAGATCGGCAAGTTCTGCGACGCGCGCATGAACTCGAGCTGTGTCCCAGCCCAGATGCGACGCGAGCAAACCCGCGTTGGCGCGCGCCGTCAGGTGTGGAAACAAGCCACCATCCTGCAAGACGAAACCCATCTTTTGACGCAGTTGCCGCAGGTTCCTTTGATTGACGATCTGGCCTTCGAACAGGACTTGGCCCTGGTCTGGTTGAATCAATCCCGCCACCACGCGCAGCAGAGTGCTTTTGCCGCAGCCGCTCGGCCCCAGCAGTGCCGTCGTCTTTCCGGCCGCGATCTCGAGTGACATTGGTCGCAGGACCACTTTGGAGCCGAATGACTTCGCAATATCAACCAGTTGCAGCATTCGTCGCCCTCTCTGCGGCGTTGATCGCGTCGAGGCCCGCCTGGACCTGGTCTTCAATTCGTTGCGTCCATTCTGGAATCGCGCCGCGGCTACCACGTTCTTTGGGAATCTCGATCGGCTCGCCGAATTGCACGACGACGCGGCGTTCTCCGCGAATTCCAGGGTATGTGGCTTTCAAGACGTCTTCTTCGAACTTATCCAAGGTTTCTGCAACCCGTTCAATGACGGGCTTTTCTGCCACATAATCGCCAGGGTAGCTGAATAACTGGATCACGAAGAACAGATCTTCCATATCGGCGACCAACCACTCGCGCGTGTCTCGATCCAGCTCGGTTTCTTCCATCCGGGTGATGACGGCTCGACGAACCTCTTTGACGCGTTCAGGAATCGACGTCACGTCGCGTTGACGGCCATGCTTGTCTTCCAGGCGGTTCAGGACATGATTGGCCAGCAGGCCGACTCGATCGACAACACTGCCGGATTGAGGCTGACCCAGATACTCCATCTCTTTCAAGGTCAACAAGCCTTCTGCGATGCGATACACTCGCGTCGCCAAAGGTAACTGCGGCTGCGGCCGCCAGTGTAGCGACAGCTCAAGCCGAGTCATGATCTGCTGCAGAGATGGAGTCGGGTCGGACAGGTAGAAGCACTTGAGCGAACAGGGAACGACGACGACTTTGCGCGAGGCCCGCTTCGCCGCCGAAAGTGCTATCGCCGCGGCACCATCACGAAACGGACTGATCCGATCGGTGTGATGGTAGATGTCCCCTTCCGGAAAGATCACCAGCGGATGACGGCTGTCGCTCAGGATTTCGATCGATTTCTTGAGTGCCCCCACATCACTCGATTCACGATCGACACTGAAACACCCATGCCGCTGCAGCATCCAGCGTTCAAATCGAGTGCTCATCTGAAACACCTGCCAGGCGGTCATAAAATGAAATGGCCGCCCGATACGATGCGAAGCTTCGATCAGGACATAGGAATCGTAGTGGAAAGAATGGTTCGGAGTGATCAGGATTCCCGCACCATCGTTCAGGACCTGGCGCAGATTCTCCAGACCTCGAAGATCGAGCTCGCGAATCTGCTGCCGACGCAGGTCGCGCTTAATCAGCGGTCGCATCAATTTGACAAGCCATGGCGTCATCCGCGGTTCCCAGGAACGCGGCGGGGTCTGAAATGGCTGTCGATTCATGCAATCCAACCGAATTGATGACGAAAGAGGGGTCAAATCACTGTAACACTGTACCCTGCTTGAGGGAAATCAGTGTCACCACGGTCATCGGAAATGAACTCGCGAAACGGTAAGATGTTTTCTCGAACGACAGTTTGAACAATCCATCTATCCCTGTCGTTTCGCCAATTCCTTCTCAAAAGAGACGGTTTCGAGATGAAAATCGCCACGATCGATGATGTTCGCGCCGCCGAGCGGGTCATTCGACAGCACTTGTCCCCTGCACCGCTGATTCGATCGTACGCGTTGGAACGCAAATTGAATTTGGCAGACGACCGCCGAGTGTGGCTGAAAGACTACGGTTGGACGCCCGTTGGATCGTTCAAATTGCTGGGGGCACTGAATTGGATGGACCGGAATCTGGCGTCAATCGGTGATCGTCCGGTGGCAGCGCATTCGTCGGGAAACTTTGCCTCAGGAATCTCGTTCGCCGGGATGCGATACCAGAAGCACGTCATGGTGGTGATGCCTGAATCCGCACCCAAGGTCAAATTCCAACTGACACGTTCGTTCGGTGCTGAGATCCTGACCTATGACATTGCGCGAGATCACGAGACGGGCGATCGCGACCGGATCACTCGCGAACTGGCAGATAAACACAACGCAGTCCAGGCGTCGCCTTACGACGATCCCCATGTCATCGCAGGCAACGGTGTCGGCGGTCTCGAAATTGTCCAGGAGCTGAATCAAAACGGCCGCCAGTTGTCACACTTCTTCTGCCAGGTCAGCGGTGGAGGCCTGATGGCTGGACACGCCCTGGCGATCGCGGACGGGTTTCCCAATTCGCACATCATTGGAGTCGAGCCGGAAGGTGCGGACGATTTTGGCCAGTCGCTGGCAGCGAACCAGCGAGTGCGCATTGAGCGCCCCACCAGTATCTGCGATGGGCTGTTGTCATATGACGTCGGTGAGCAGAATTGGCCGATTCTCAAACAGCATCTGACTCAGGCCGTGGCCGTCGCCGATCTGGACACGTGCAAAGCCATGAAATGGTTGTATGAGGTTCATGGTTTGCGCAGTGAACCGTCTGGAGCGATCTCGATTGCGGCACTTCTGTGTGGCGGCGTTTCCCTGCTCGGCGAGGGCGATATTGTGGTTGTTGTCAGTGGCAGGAACGTCGACGAAAACCGTTTTCAGGAATGGATTTCCGTCAGTTAGAGCGTATCCAAGTTAAGTGTGGCGCCTCGCGAGCCTAAATCCACAGCGTCTCACCCATGTTTCAACGCGACACGTCCGTAGCAGGACGCTGGATGTCGACAACACGGGGGGGCGATGTCGCGCCGACGGCGTCGACCGGCAGAAACCGTCGAGGCGGGTTATGCCAAATCCATAAATCTGGAGGTTTATGCCGATTCTACGCAAGATTCCGATTGCGACAGTCGATCCTATACCCAGTACGACATCACAGCGTGGTGGAGACATCACGTCGCGAAGTTGTGCGACACGTGATTTCACTCGACAGAACCCGGCTGACTCGACCACAACCTTCAGGTGAGTTGTCCGCATGAACCACGAGACGATCGTGGGCAGACCGTCGCGCAAGGAAGCTGATATGAAAGCGAATTCAAGTTGGCGCGTGTTGCTGGTTGGGGCGATGCTGATCTCAGCAACGTCGACCGGCTGCCTGCAAACAACGGTTGGCGGTCAGGCCTTGCCGTCGGCGTACTATCTGGACGACGACGTACAGTATTTCCCAACCGGTCCAGAGCAGAAGCTGTCGAACCAGATTCGAGCTCTGGAACGGTATAAGACTCAACGCCTGGCAGAGCAGCAGGGGTTGAACGAGGCCGTTGAATAACGGACGTTCGTTCGACTTCATCACCCTCGTGCTTCCTTTGATCCGGCAGGACGCGGTTGGATCAATGAGATCTGGCCCGGCGCAATTGTCCGTATGAATCACGAGAGGATCGTCGCCAATCCGTGCACAAGGACGCTGAGATGAAAGTGAATTCAAGTTGGCGCATGCTGCTGGTTGGAGCGATGCTGATTTCAGCAACGTCGACTGGCTGCCTGCAATCAACGATTGGCGGTCAAACCTTGCCATCGGCGTATAGTTCGGATGATGACGTACAGTATTTCCCAACCGGTCCAGAGCAGAAGTTGTCAAATCAGGTTCGAGCTCTGGAACGGTATAAGACTCAACGCACGGCGGAGCAGCAGGGGGCGAATGAGAACGCTGAATAGTTGACGTTCACGTTTTTGAACTCCGTGCTTCCTCCGATCCGGCAGGTTTCACAAAGGTATCTCGTACGTTGATGGCCGTCCTGGTCATCGACGTCGGGGGGGACGAGCCCTTCGCGGCCAGCGTATTCAGGCAAGACAAACTTGCCTGAGTTCGTCGGCCCGCGAAGGGTTTTTTCGCATTCCGGCTGGCCGTAACGCGCGATCGACGCAGGCCGAATGAGAGGAGCAGAATAGGGACGTCTTTCGTGCAATGAGGCCGGGTGCCGTCGTATCTATGCCCCCGCTTTTCATGCACTTCGATCCAGACGCTGGTAAGTCATCTCGGGAGAAGTTGCCGTTCGAGTCAAGGCATCGGGAATCGAGCACAATCCAGATCGACTTTGTCGAAAACTCCAAAGTCGTGGCACACCTTCCTCTGGGATACGGTGGACTGGCCGAGAACACGGCCTACTCGTTAGGCGCATCCATGTTAAGTGTGGCGTCTCGCGAGCCTAATTCCAGAGCGGCTAACCCATGTTTCGACGCGACACGTCCGTGCGACACGCACTCAGGCGAAGAGTTCCATGATTGGCTTTGTACCGAAGTCGGCCAACGGGAACGGTCGGCCGGCCGGGCCAGGCAGATGGTCTTCGACGTTGAATCCGAGGCTGTGGTAGATCGACGCGACGATTTCCGGTGGTGTCACGGGCCGTTCGGCTGGATAGCCTCCCACCGGATCGCTGCGACCAATCACGCGGCCGCCTTTGACTCCGCCCCCGGCGAAGTACACCGTCCAGCATTGTGGCCAATGGTCGCGGCCGCCGGCGGGATTAACGCGCGGCGTGCGGCCGAATTCGGCCAGATTGCAAACCAATGTCTTGTCCAATAATCCACGCTCGATCAGATCTTCAATCAACGTGCTGTATGCCTGGTCGTACATCGGCGCAACGATATTCTTCATCCCTTCGATGGAGGTGAATGGCAGCGTCCCGTGAATGTCCCAAGTGACTTCGTTGAATACCGTCAGAAAGGTGTTAATCGTGACGAAGCGAACGCCTGCTTCGACCAATCGCCGCGCCAGCAAACAACACTGGCCAAAGCGGTTCATTCCATACTTTTCGCGCACGCCCTGCGGCTCTTGGCTCAGATCAAACGCCTGACGCGCCTGCGGGCTGGAGATAATCCGGAATGCTGACTGAAAGCTGCTGTCGAGCAGTTGTGCGTTCTCACTCTTTTCAAAGCCAGTAACGGTTTGATCGACAACATCTCGCAGCTTTCGACGACGATCGAGCCGCGCTTCGCCGATCTGTTTTGGCGGCAAGAGATCCGGTACGACAAAGTCGGGCTTCGAAGGGTCGGCGTTCAAAGCGAACGGATCGTGTGCCTTGCCGAGAAAGCCGCCGGCTTGTCCGTTTGGTAAGCCACCTCCACCTGACCCCATCAATTCGGGCAGGACGACAAACGGTGGCAAATCGGTCTTGCGCCCCATCAGGTAGGCAGTCACACTGCCGGCGTGAGGTGTGTTCACTCCCCCGGTAAAGAAACGGCCGGTCTGCATCATCTGCCAACCGGCATCATGAACAGCGGGTGCTGCGTGATTGCAACTGCGAACGAACGAAACATGTTCCGACAGCGCCGCGTGTCTGGGAAATATTTCGCTGATCTGGATGCCGGGGGACTTGGTCGAAATCGGCTGGAACGGACCGCGAATTTCGCGCGGGGCATCGGGCTTGGGATCAAAGGTATCGAGTTGGCTAGGTGCCCCCAGATTGAAGATCATAATGCAGGCACGATCATCCTTGCCCGGCTTGGCTGTCGATTCAGCCCGCGCCTGAGTGGCAGCCAAGTCCGCGAGTGACAGGCCAATGGCCCCCAGGGATCCTGCTTGCAGGAAGTCGCGGCGAGAAACTCCGTCACACGTTTGTGTGGTACCGGCGCCAACCAGATTCAACATGGATTGATGCTCCTGAACTTTCCCGGATCGCGAACAAGATCATTCGGCAGTTGTGACCGCGAAATTTTGGCAACAGCACTATATCACAGTGCCACCGGATCACGGTACCACTGAAAGAGGGTGCCATCCAAGTGGAATCGGCAGGCGAAGAAAGGCCAGCCTGAGCGAGTCGCCGGACATCGCGCCAAGAGATGGCCTCTGGACACGTGGCCGCAATGTTCGATGTTCAAGAAAAAAGCGGTGAGGAGTTACCTCACCGCTTGCATTTATTGTTCACCGCGTCGTCAGGGCGATTCAGATGGAATCAACATCGTGATGGTCTGCAGGTTGATCGTCGATGCGTCCCGCTGTCTCACAAAGTTCTTCGCGAACAATGTTCATGTCCCGCGGAGCTTCAATCCCGATCCGCACGGTGTTGGGACCGATCCGAACGATGGTCACCGTCACGTTGTCACCGATCAGAATTTTTTCGCCTGGCTTTCGAGAGAGTACCAACATCCTGCCACCCCTTTCATGGAAACGTGAATCATCCCTGTTATTGCTGAGCGGTCTCAACAGCCCACAGTCGCAAGACTGGCCACACACCACCATCCGCACACCAGTGTCGTCAACTGGAGTACGGCGTCACAAGGATAACAGCTCTTAAAGAAGAAAATCCAGTCCAATCCGACAAATCCGTAAAAGACGCCGCTCGGTGTTTCGGGTTCCCAAAAGTCTAACTATGGGCACAAAACGCAGCTGTAAAACAGGGTCGCCACATACATCGACCGCAGTACTGGCAAAAGCTGCTGTTTTTCAGAGCAATCAGCCACCTGAGAGCGGCGATGAGACTGGAGTTGAACACTGCCCAGAAACCAGGCACAGGGTGTCTGCACGGAAACCAGGCACGTCGCTCCCGGTTCGTCTTCGCTTGCTTTTCACCCAATCCAGCCGGATGCTTACGACCTGTGTTGGCTGGGTACGGAATGGCTTGGAATCGGGGGCTGACCGATGGTCAGGATCGGAATTGTCGGAATCGGGTTTATGGGGTGGGCACACTTCTCGGGTGCCACGAAGTTCACGGAAGCAGGAAAAATCACGGGGTCGAAGCTGAGTGGCGGAGCTGTCACCACGATCTGCGCGCGCAGCCCCGAAAAACTGATCGGTGACTGGACATCGATTCAGGGAAATTTCGGGCCGCGGGGTGCGAAACTGGACCTGACCAAGATCGTCGCGTTTGACAACTACCGCGAAATGTTCGCCTCACCCGACATCGACCTGGTCGATATCTGTCTGCCCAACGACCAGCATGAAGAAGTGGCGATTGCAGCACTGAACGCCGGTAAGCACGTCCTGGTCGAGAAACCGATCGCACTCGATCCGAAATCGGCAGATCGCATGGCGGCCGCCGCCAAAAAGGCGGGACGGATGCTGATGGTTGCCCAGGTCTTGCCGTTTTTTCCTGAGTACAAGTTTGCCGCCGAGACGATCGTTTCCGGCAAGTACGGAAAACTGCTGGCCGCCAATTTCCGCCGCGTGATCTCGCCACCGAAATGGTCAAGCGATATGTCCGACTTCCGAAAACTGGGCGGCTGGGGGATCGATCTGCACATCCACGATAACCATTTCATCAGTCTGGTCTGCGGAGTGCCTCAACAAGTTTACTCGCGCGGAACAATGAAAGACGGTTTCGTGAACCATGTGCATACTCAATATGTCTATGAAGACAGTTCACTGGCGGTCACTGCCGTCAGCGGCGGGATTGCGGCCGAGGGACTGGCATTTTCGGCGGGGTACGAAATCTATCTTGAATCGGCCACGTTGCTGTACAGCGCGGGCACCATTGGCGGTCAATGGGTTCAGGACAGGCCTTTGACGGTGATCAAGGGGGGGAAGGTCACTCAGCCAAAGCTGAAGGGTGGAGCCGAATGGTGTTCGGCCTTCACTGCTGAGCTGCAGGCCGCGGTCGATGCGGTGAAAACGGGTGAAGTGCCTCGGCTGTTATCCAACGAGTTGGCGCGCGATGCCCTTAAGCTGTGTCACGCCGAAGCCAAGAGCATCCTGACCACCAAGCCCGTCAAAATTGGCTAGCAATCCCGGGTCGACGTTTTCATTGATCGGAATGACCCGCGATGGTCGAGAATCTACCGTTTCAGTCCCTGCACCACGATGGCCTGACCATCGAAGGCTATTCGCGAGCGGCTGTGCAAAGCTATTGGCGAATCCCGGAATTGAAAGTGGGGTTCGATCTGGGCGGCAGCCCCTGGGACTTCATGAGCCTGCCAACCATTTTCGTCTCTCACGCGCATCTGGATCACATGGCGGCGCTGCCTGCCTATGTCGCGCGCCGCCGGATGATGAAAATGGAACCGCCGACGATCTACTTGCCGGAAGAAAACGTCGAATGGACCGACCGACTGCTGAAGGTCTGGCAGCGCCTGGATCGCGGACGCATGATGTGCAACCTGGTTGGAGTCAAACCGGGACAGGAAATTGAGCTGTCGCGCGACCACCTGGTGACCGTCTTTGAGACGAAGCACACCGTGCCGTCGGTCGGATATCTGATCTGGCAGCGGCGCAAGAAGCTGAAGCTGCAATATCAGTCACTGAGCGGCAACGAGATTCGTGATCTGCGCCTGGCGGGAGAAGAAGTCACTCACGAAGTGCGAACCCCGCTGGTCTGTTACACAGGTGACACGTCGCCACCGGGATTGGACAACTATCCACCTCTGTTCGATGCGAAGATCCTGATCACGGAACTGACGTTCTTCCGCCCCGATCATCGGAAGGAAAAGATTTACAAGTTCGGGCACATGCATCTGGACGACTTGATCGAGCGTGCTGACAAGTTTCGCAATGAATTGATCATCGCCATGCACTTCAGCACGCGTTACGCGACAAATCAGATCGAACGGGCAGTGATGAAGCGGTTACCGCCCAAGCTCAAAGAAAAAATCAAGCTGTGGCTGTAACGCCCGGTAAAGCCTCATTCTAAAAGGTGCTGCAGATGAGCATCCTCGACCGTTTTCGTTTGGACGGCAAACGCTTGTTTATCACGGGCGGAAGCCGTGGACTGGGACGCGAAATGGCCTTGGCCATCGCCGATGCCGGGGCCGACGTGATTCTCGTCGGTCGCGAAGAAAGTAACCTGAGTGAAACGGCGGCGCAGATCCGGTCGTTCGGTCGAACGGCCACGATCATGGTGGGTGACATCGGGCAACCTGCCGAATGTGCTCAGATTTGCGAGCGGGCACTGCACGAATATGGATCGATCGACATTCTGATCAACAATGTCGGCGGTCGCCGGATCAATGTTCCGCTGGAAGACCAAACTCTGGAACAGTGGCAACAGTTGATCGATTTGAACCTGACCAGCACCTTTCTGTGTATGCAACAGATCGGTGGTGCCATGGTTCGTCGCGGAACAGGCGGGCGGATCATTAACGTCGCGTCGATTTCTGGAATGGTTGCGAACCGAGGGATTGGCGGCCGCAGCTACGAAACAGCCAAAGCCGCGATCATTCAATTGACCCGATCGGCGGCGGCAGATTGGGCTCCCAGCAAGGTGACAGTGAATGCGATCTGCCCCGGTGGCTTTATGACCGCACCGAACGTTCGCTGGTCGAACGAACATCCCGAAGTGATCTCTCGCTTCCGCGATCAGATCCCGGCCGGCGACTTCGGTCAGCCGGAAGATTTGGGGCCGCTGGCGGTTTATCTGGCCAGCGATGCGTCGCGCTACATGACCGGTGCAGCGCTCGTGATTGATGGTGGCTACACACTCTGGTGATCGACAACTAGAGTCGACAACCAATGATTGAGGCGACAGGGCGTCACCGTAATATTGAGTCATAGGCGTTCAGAGCACTGAGAGCACGGCGATGTCTGCGGAAGAACGATGGATTGGAGAGGCTTTTACGGCGGACGATGTCTGGCAACATCGCATCTCGAAATCGTTGTTCGAATGCCAGACCCCGTTCCAGCAACTGTCCATCGTCGAAAGTGGTATCTACGGCAAAGCGTTGGTTCTGGATGGACACTGGCAAACATGTACGGGAGATGAATTCCTGTACCACGAACCACTGGTGCATACGCCGATGGCACTGCACGGTCACGCCCGGCGCGTTTTGATTGCCGGCGGCGCCGATGGGGGAGCCGCGCGAGAAGTTCTGAAGTGGAAGGCGGTCGAGCAGATTGTGATGGTTGATATCGACGTTGCCGCGGTCGACGCCTGCCGAACCTGGCTGCCCGAGGTACATCAGGGATCTCTATCCAATCCTCGCGTTCAGATTGAAATCGCCGACGCGTACGACTTCATTCAGTCACAGCGCGGATGGGACATCATCATCGTCGACTTGACTGACCCCATCGAATCAGGCCCTGCCTATAAACTCTTTACGCGCGAGTTCTTTTCTTTTTGCCGCGACGCGCTGACCGCTGATGGTTACTTCATTAATCAGGCGGGCGCGCTATCACCACCACTCATCGCGCCATTTGCAAGAACAGCCAAAACGATTGCATCGGTGTTTGATTCAACTAAGACCGTACACACTCATGTTCCAACTTATGGATCGCCCTGGGGATTAGTGCTCGCGACGGATGCTGTCATCCCATTCCCACCAAGGGTCGGGGTGATCGATCAAATCCTTGCCGAGCAAACCAATGGTGCGTTACGGATGTTTGACGAACAGACTTTGAACAGTCTGCTGCAACCGCCGAAATATGTCCGCGAGCGGATCGACGCCGAGACGGTCGTCTACACTCTGGACAATCCTCCACAGTTGGCTCGCAACTGATCTGTCACAGCAAGGATCGTTCGTGATACTCCGTCATGTGCGAGCTGAGGGGAGTTCATTCGCGTTCCATTCGTGGAAGAATTCCTGCAGGAATTGCTCCATAAACTGATGTCGCTGCAATGCCAACGTTCGTCCCGTTTCGGTCTGCATGCGTTCCTTCAACAAGAGCAACTTCTCGTAGAAGTGATTGATTGTCGGACCGCCCTTCGATTTGTATGCCGCGAATGAATCATGCATTGTCGGAGGGACTTCGGGATCATACATGGCGCGACCAAAGTGCCCGCCGAACGCAAAGGCGCGGGCGATGCCGACGGCGCCGATGGCATCCAACCGGTCGCCGTCTTGAACGCACTTGCCTTCCAGCGTGGGCATTTCTGTCGAGACACCAGCGCCTTTGAACGAGACGCGCGAAATGATGTCGCAGACAGCGCTGATAATCACGCTGTCAACCTGGTGCTGTTGGAGCCATTCGCGCGCGGCACGAGGCCCTGCCGAATCATCACCGCCGTGAAACTTCCAGTCGGCGATATCGTGTAGCAACGCCGCCAATTCGACAATGACGCAGTCGGCGCCTTCATGCCGACCGATCAACAGCGCGTTGCGACGAACACGCTCGATGTGCCACCAATCATGTCCAGAACTGTCACCCGCGAGGACACCTTTGACATGCTCTGCTGTCAGTTCAATGACATCTGACAGTTCCGGCATGCAGACCTCAACGATTTTTCTCGAGCAGGCGTCGGAATTGCCGATTGACGCTTTTCACCAGCGTTTCGTCGCTCGTCAGTTTTTGCTGGATCAACCATTTCAGAGGATAGTCTTCGGGGATTTTCGCTTGCTGCAACTGGAAGATGTCATCCCAGATGCGCCAACCGAGCAGACATTCTTCAACCAACTGCTCTTCGTTAACCAATTCCTGGTATTCCGGCCGCTTCATGAGCGTATCGAAACCGGTCATGCCGCTCAGAGCCTTTGTTTGCGCGAGTTCGAACTCTTGATTGGTGTAGGCCATTTTCGAGTCGTACAAGTCACGATGCGCTTCCGCTGTCACCGATTCTGATTCGGCAAAGGCACGCGTACGCCAATAACGATAGTTGGTCGTCTTTTGATAGAGATCGACGTGGCGACGCAATCGCAGTTCATCATCAGGCGTCTTGGCAGCCTGCTTAATATCGTCGTCAGTCCATTCCAACTGGATATCGAATTTTTCTGACGATACTTCGGTGTGGATCACTTTGCGACCATAGTCTTCTGTCCAATCGCGACGCGCCTGCTCCCAGGCGGCTCGTGTTTCTTCCCCGAACTTACCTTCTTTTTGCAGAGCCTGGGCGTAGCTGAGCTGGCAGTGTCCCGCGGAGCTCAGGAACAAGCTGCGATCGAGGATGTGTTGGGGTCGTTTGTCGTCACGGACCGTGGAATCCTGGTACCACACTTTGGCGACGAGATAGTTGTCTTTGCCTTCCGGATTGATTTCCGGATCAGCACCGCCCTTGAATTCGGGTGCTGGATCGTTGACGAAATACTTTCGATAGTCGGCCGATTCGTCGGCCAGGCCGATTTTGTGATCAAGGACTTTTGCGGTTCGATAGTACAACTCGGTCGCTTGCTGATTGCGTTGAACTCCGCGCATCAGCAGTTTGGCACCCTTCTTGACCCATCGATAGCGATCGGGGACGGCATCCCACTCAGCCGAGGTGTTGTAGGCCAGATTCCAGCCGTTCATATCCCACACTTTTTCGTAGTGCGGCTGCAAACGGACGATGGATTCCGTGGTCGCTTCCATCTCGTACCAGCGTTTCATGTCCCGCTGCTTGTCCAGTTCGATCCACAGCAGATTCACCGCGACACCGCGCATCCCCAGCAAGACCAGGTTGATGGCGGCACCGGACGCATCGACGGCACCCAGGTCATTTTCGCCCAGGTCATGCTTGCTGCGCAGCTCGGTCAGCCACCCTCCCGGACGTGCTTTACCGTCAACCATTCCACCTGATGGCTGGCCAAGAATGATGACCGGGATCAGCAGCAGGATCATGCCGACGAGGTAAACCAGCTTTCGCTGTTGAGATGTCATTTTGTTCATTTGGACTCCAGTTCGCGAATCCGCAGTGAGAAGTACCCGAGCATCACGCAAGGGAAGAAGAACGCAAGGACGACAAGGGTGCTCGGCAGGATGGAAACACCAAACGGGACGTCGAAGCCATTCGCAACAAACTCGGTCATATTAAATGACTGCAATCGAGGAATGACTTGTTTGCAAAGCCAGAGGAAACCCATCGGGAGGTAATCGATATACTTCATCACCAACATCGCCGGATTGTCGGGTAAATCGACGCTGGGGTTCATGTGCGTCCAAAGTCGATAGATCGACTCCAGTGGCCCGCCCCCCTTGACGTCACCTCGAAACAGTTGATCCATGAAGTCGTGCGCATCTTTTCCGGACAGCAAATAGAACACGAACGTCAGGATGGTGGCAATCGGACCTTTCACGATGGCACTGGCAGAAACACCGATCATGGCGATCAGCAGCACACGCAGTCCCACGCCGAAAATCGCTTTCCAATAGCCGACCCAGAACTGGTTATCCGGCATCCGGATGTAAAGATCCGGCCGAGCCATCCCGATGTACTGTTCGCGATCGAGACACGACACTTCGACATGCAGGTATTTGTCCTTCGTGACGAAGTCTTTGATCAAGTCATATTGCTTGTCGCCATCCGTGACCTTACGAGGGACGCGGTCGAGTTTCTTTCGATTTTCAGAAACCTGTTGAGGATCAATCGTGTACGACAGGCTGTTTTCAGGATTGATAAACTTGATGTCATACAACAGCGACCGCGTCATATCTCCCTTGTAACTGCGAAACGCCGAGAATGAGTTTTCGAAATTCAGAAAACCTTCCGAATCGACGACTGATTCATCAATGCCGTAGAATCGCCACATGGCTCGCGCCTTGGTCGATCCTTCGATGTAACTGCGAAATGCCCAGATGTCACCCGTGTTGATTCCGTAAGGCTCGGCCTGTCCGTCGCGATTGATAAAGCCCAAGTCGCCGTAAACAGGCACACGGCAGGTCAGCAGGTCTTGCGCGTCTGATGGCGTCTGTCGCACAATCCACAGGTGCCCGACTGCGCCCATCACCAGCAAAACGACGCCGCCAACCATCGAGATACCGATCATGCGTCCCAGCACAATCTCCAGACGACGGGCCGGTTTCGTAACGACGGTGTGAATCGATCGCAAACGGATGTCCTCCGGAATACCGAAACACCCCACGATCAGAACCACTGGAATCGTCAACCAACTGATCGAGGTCAAAACGAAGCTGATGTAGACCTTGACCTGATCTCGCGAAATCTCATTGTTCACGCCCTCTTTCGTTTCCCCGATAAACCAGCCTGCAAACATAAACAGCAGGCCGAATACAACGAAGACGGCCAAGGCCTTGCGGCGATAGGCTTCAAGATACGTCAGCCGCGAAAGCGCCCAAATTCGTCGAGGTGAAAGGCTGAAGATGTCCACCAGGATCGCGAGGATTTCCCGGCCGAAAACGGCCACGCCCTCTGTGCCGCGTGTGATCAGCAGTGTCAGGAACGACACCATCAAGACGATCAACGTCAAACCGCCCGTGACGATCACCCAGTTCAGGAGTGAATAGATCCAATAGACGGTGTTCTCAGCGGGATCAAAATACATATCTCGGACCGATATTCGAGGAAGAAAAGACGAACTGACAAGTCTCACCCGGTTCGAATACCCAGGGACAGTGACCTGTTTCGCTCCATTAAGTCGCCGACTTACCGTCCATCACAGTTCGATGTCCTGGCCGTTCGCGGCTTTCCTCGATGGTCTTGAGGAACAAGTCTTCGAGGTTCGCTGTCGGCTGATCGACCTTCAGGACATTCGCGCCATGTCGCTTCAACACTTCCTGAACTTCCGCCACAGCCGCATCGCTGAGCTTCGAGCTGAGAATTTGCGTTTCGTCCTGCGCTTTCAGCAGTTGGTCAACGCGACCCAACAACTGCAATTCGCCGCCATGAAGAATTGCGATCCGATCGCAAACATCCTGAACGTCAGCCAGCAAGTGGCTGCACATCAGAACCGTCTTTCCCTGTTTCTTGAGATCCAGGATCAGGTCCTTCATGTCACGATTACCCATCGGGTCAAGACCGCTGGTGGGTTCGTCGAGCATGACCAGATCGGGGTCATTGATCAGTGCCTGAGCCAAACCGATTCGACGAGTCATCCCCTTGGAGTACTCTTTCAATTGTCGACGGCGGGCTTGCGGCGACAGCTTCACCTGGTCAAGCAGTTTCTCGGCACGTTCCCGGCGGCTTGCAGCCGACATATCGAATAGACGGCCATAGAAATCCAACGTTTCGTAGGCGTTCAGGAATCGGTACAGATACGACTCTTCGGGGAGATACCCGATGCGTTCGTTCTTACTGACATCGGCCGCTGGTTTTCCCAGGATCGTGATCTCGCCATCCGTGGGGAAGAGAAGTCCCAGCAGCAGTTTCATGGTCGTCGTCTTGCCGGAACCGTTTGGCCCCAGCAAACCAAACACCTCACCCTTCTGGACGTCCAGACTTAAAGCATTCAGCGCCTTTACCTTGGGGCGCCCCCAGAAGTCGCGGTAAATCTTGGACAGATTTCGAATTTCGATGACGGCCTCGGACGAACTCATGCGCGCTCCCGAACTCTCAAACAAACTGGCCGAATGCCGACCTCTGAACTGGAACTATCTCAATCAACGAAGGCTCGTTGGTGTCCTATGGACCTTCCTGTTTGCCGATTTACGCCGAAGTCGAACCGGACGTTTGCCGATCCGCTGAAGATTTCGGATTTCAATTCCTGTGGGAAGTCCGACATCCTAAGTAGGGCAACCACCGATGACAAGCCGCTATCGGCGGGTCTTTTCCCAATTTCACGGCCTGCCCCAGACTGCGTCTCCCAATCCGTAAAGTCGGTCGCTTGATAGACTTGTCGATCGGCAGCAAGAGAGGTCCCAGTCACGGAAGAAATCCTTGAGCAGGTAGTGATCCGGCTTCCCTCGTTAGG
>Ga0105238_10003538_pt1 | contig 15581 bp, 11 predicted proteins | sample KBSC34metaG_FD_81526 | JGI IMG/M metagenome (GOLD analysis project Ga0105238, IMG submission 81526) | Corn rhizosphere microbial communities from Kellogg Biological Station, Michigan, USA - KBS C3-4 metaG | ecosystem: Host-associated > Plants > Roots > Rhizosphere > Soil | place: Michigan, USA... | reverse complement strand
GGCTGGCAGCACCTGCGCCGCTCGCCATCAGGAGCGGGATCAGCCCCACCACCATCGCTGCCGTCGTCATCAGAATGGGGCGCAGGCGGACCTGGGCCGCCCGCTCGATGGCGGTCCGCCGGTCGAGCTGTTCGGTGCGCTGCAGCACATTGGCGAACTCGACCATGAGAATGCCATGCTTGCTGATCAGGCCGATCAGGGTGACGAGGCCGACCTGGGTATAGATGTTCATGGTCGCCAGCCCCATGAAAAGCGGCAGCAGCGCGCCGCAGATCGACATGGGCACGCTGACCAGGATCACCAGCGGATCGCGCAGGCTCTCGAACTGGGCCGCCAGCACCAGATAGATGATGATGAGGGCGAAGACGAAGGTGACGGTGAGCTGGTTGCCCTCCCGCACATACTGCCGCGATTCCGAGAGGTAGTCGTGGTTGAAGCCCCGGGGCAGCACCTCATCCGCCGTCTGCTCCAGGAAGGCGACGGCCTGGCCCATGGTGATCCCGGGCATGGGTGCGGCCGACATGGTGGCCGAATTGAGCTGGTTGTACTGGGTGAGCGAATTGGGCTCGATGGCGGTATCCATCGAGACCACGGTCGACAGCGGCACGTTGCCCCCGCTCCTGGTCCTGACGAAATAGTGGGAGAGCTGCTCCGGCGCCAAGCGCTCGGCGCGGGGCACCTGGGGAATGACCTCGTAGGAGCGCCCATTCAGGTTGAAGCGGTTGACGTAGTTCTCGCCCACCAGGAGGGACAGGGTCGAGCCGACATCGGCCATGGTAATGCCGAGGTCGTTGGCCTTGGAGTGGTCGATCTTGAGGTGCACGGTCGGGCTGTTGAAGGCAAGGTCGCTGTCCAGATATATGAACAGACCGCTCTTCATCGCCCGGGCCTTGATCTCCTCCATCGCCTCGAACACGCGGTCGAAGCCGGCGGGCGAGTTGATCACCAGCTGGACCGGCGGTCCGCCGGTCGACCCCGGCAGCGGCGGCAAATTGAAGGCGAAGACCATCATGCCGGTGATCTCGGCGAACTTTGCCTGCACCGCGGCAAGAAGCTGGTCGACGCTGCGCTTGCGCTCGTTCCAGGGCTTCATGATCATGCCGGAGATGCTGCTGTTGAGGCCCTGTGAACCGCTGATCACGAAGGTCGCCAGGGTCTCCGGGAAGGAGCGGTATATCTTGTCCAGCTCCTTGCTGTAGACAGTGGTGTAGTCGAGGTTCGCATATTGCGGCGCTTTGCCGAGGGCGAAGATGACACCCTGGTCCTCGGGCGGCGCCAGCTCGGCGCCGATATGGATGTACATGTAGCCCAGGGCAGCGACGATCCCGAGGGCGAAAAGCGCCGTCGGCGTCCGGTAGTTCAGGGTTGAAACGAGCCGCCGCCCGTACCAGCGCGTCAGCGCCGAGAAGAAATGATCGATCCGGCGGGCGAACCAGCCTTGCGACATCTCGCGGGTCAGCAGGACCGAGCACATCATCGGCGAGAGGGTGACGGCAACGATGCCCGAGATGATCACCGCGCCGGCCAAGGTGAAGGCGAACTCGCGGAACAAGGTGCCGGTGAGCCCGGTCAAAAGCCCGATCGGCGCATAGACGGCCGCCAAGGTGATGGTCATGGCGATGACGGGCCCCAGGATCTCGCGCGCCCCCATGACCGATGCCTCGATGGGCGATTTACCCTCCTCGATATGGCGGTAGATATTTTCCACCACCACGATGGCGTCGTCGACCACGAGCCCGATGGCCAGCACCATGGCGAGCAGGGTCAGGAGGTTGAGGCTGAATCCGAAGGCCAGCATGATCATGCCGGCCCCGACGAGGGAAAGCGGGATGGTCACCACCGGGATGACCACCGAGCGGATGCTGCCCAGGAAGAGGAAGATCACCACCACCACGATGGCAAGCGCCTCGATCAGGGTACGGATCACCTCGTTGATCGACGAGTTGATGAACTTCGTGGAGTCATAGACGATGCTCATCTTCACCGTCGGCGGCAGGCCGCGCTCGATCGTCGGCTGGAGCTCGCGCACGCCCTTGACGATGGTCAGCGGATTGCCGGTCGGCGTCGCTTTGATGCCGATGAACACCGCTTCCTGGCCGCTCATCATGACCGAGGAATTGGTGTTCTCCGCGCCCAGCTCGACGGTGGCTATGTCCTGCAGCCTCACCAGGCTGCCCGCGGCCGCCTTGACGGTCATCTGCTTGAACTGGTCGATGTTGGTGAGCGCCGTATCGGCCGTCACATTGGTGACGGTGAAATAGCCCTTGGCCTGGCCCGGCGCCGATTGGAAGTTGTTGGACTGGATCGCGAGAGCCACATCGGCACCCGTTACGCCGCGAGCCGCCATCTTCAGGGGATCGAGCCAGACGCGCATGGCAAAGGTCTGGCCGCCCAGGAGCTCGGCCTCGGCGACACCGTCGACTGTCGTGAGGAGGGGCTGCACCACGCGGCTCAGGTAGTCGGTGATCGCCGCACCCGAAAGCTGCGGACTCGAGAAACCGATATACATCAGATCCGTGGTGTCGCCCGTCGTCTTGGTGATGATCGGGTCGTTGGCCTCCTTCGGGATGCGATACTTGACCTGCTGCACCTTGGCCATGATGTCGGTCATGGCCTTGTTGGGATCGTAGTTCAGCTTGATATAGGCCGAGATCGTGCTGTTGTTCTGGCTCGAGGAGGAGGTCAGGTAGTCGAGGCCCTCGGTCGTCGCCACGGCCTGGGCGATCGGCTGGGTGATGAAGCCCTGCATCAGATCGCCCGAGGCGCCGGGATAGGCTGTCGTGATGGTGATCAGGGTGTTGGACAGCGTCGGATATTGCCGGATCGGCAGGCTGTAGAGGGCGCGCGCGCCGACCAGCAGGATCAGCAGGCTGACGACGATCGAGAGGACCGGCCGGCGGATGAATATGTCGGTGAAGCGCATGATGACCGGTACAGGGTTCCTGGGTGTTGCGGCGTCGGCTCAGTTGACGGGCGGCGTCGCCGGCATTTGCAGGGAACCGGGCCCGGTCACCACCGCCTCGGCACCGTTCTGCAGCTTCACCTGCCCGGCACTCACCACCAGATCGCCCGGCTTCAGCCCCTCTGTGATGGCCACGTTGCCGTCGCGGCGCGAGCCGGTCTTCACGAAGGTCTGCTCCGCCGTGTAGATCTCCTGGCCGTCCTTGCCTTTGGACTTCGGCTTCAGGAGAAAGACGGATTCCCCATAGGCGCTGTAGTCGACCGCTGTCTCGGGCAAGGTCATCACATTCGGCTGGGCGGCCAGCACGACGCGCGCTGCCGCGAACATGCCGGGCAGGAGGAGATGGTCAGGGTTGTCGAGCGTCGCCTGCAGCTTGATCGAGCGCATCTCGGGATCGAGCTGCGGCTCGACGGTGGTGAGCTTGGCCCGGAACACGCGATCCTTGAAGGCGTCGACCCGTATCTCCACCGCCTGCCCCACGGCCAAAGCGGCGCGGACCTGCTCCGGCAAGGTGAAGTCGACATAGAGCGTATCCAGATCCGTCAGACTGACGATCGGCGTGCCGGCGCTGAGATACTGGCCGACCTCGATCTGACGCACGCCCAGTTCGCCGGCAAAGGCGGCGCGGACGAGCTTCTGTGAGATGACGGCCTTGGAGCGCGAGATGCCGGCCTGGGCCACCGCGAGATCGCTCTGGTTCTGGTCCACGGTCTGCTGCGCGGTGAATTGCTGGGTCGCGAGCTTCCGGTTGCGTTCCAAGGTCACCTGGGCGAGGTGGGCCTGGGCCATGAAATTCGCCAGATCCGCCTGCTCCGGCTCGTCATTGAGCTGGACCAGCGGATCGCCGGCCGTGACCTCCTGGCCGGATTCGAACATGATCTTCACCACCCGTCCGCTGACCTCGGGCGAGATGATCACCTGATGCACGGCCCGGATGCTGCCGATGCCGTCGAGATAGTTCGACATGGGCCCTGTCGCCACCTTGACGGCGGCGACCTCCGCCGGTGGACGCGGGGCGGATACGAAGCCGGCGATCATGCCCTCTTTGAATTTCTCGAAGAGGTAGAGGCCGACCAGAATTCCGGCGATCAGCACGGCCATGATGCCGAGCCGCAGCAGGAGCTTCCACAGGCGCGGCTTCGGCCGCTGAACGGTCAGAGGCTCGGCTGCAAGGCCCTCGGGCGTGATCTTCTTGGGGCTGGGCATGTCCATCTTGGGCTGCTCTTCCTGCTCGGCTCGGGTCCGTTACTTCAACCGTGCGGCGGCGCCGCTCGCCGCCAGCTCGGGCTCGCGCTGCGCCAGGCCGGCGACCTGATGGCGCTTCATCGCCCCGGCGAGCGAGGCCGCCATGCCGGGCCCCGCCGCTTCGCCGCAATGACGCTCGATGGCCGCCTCGGTCAGCCCGATCCCGCGCAGGCAGAAGCGTATGGCATCGGCCGTGACGGCTTCGATCGTGCCGGTATAGGGGATGACCTCATTGCCGGGCAGGCGGCCGTGGGCGATCTGGGTGGCGACATGGCCGGCGAACCAGAAGGCGTTCATCGGATGCATGCCCGGGCCTTCGAGATCGCCGGCGCGGCGCGCCGCGGCAATGCTGGCCTCGAAGATCGGCAGGCATTGGCCGGCGACCCGCGACAACAGGAGGCGGGCATATTCGCCGTCCTCGAGCAGGCTCTGCAGGATCAGCCGCTGGCGGATCTTGGAGGTGCCGGGATCGTCGAAGGCGCCGAAGACCACATGCTGGAACATGGCCTGGACCATCTCGGTCAGGGTCGCGGTCGAGGGCGCGAGGGCGTTCAGCTCCTCCAGCGCCGGGTCGACCTGGCAGCCCAGCTGCTGGATCGCATCGTAGAGGGCGGCCTTGGTCGGGAAATGGCGGTAGAGCAGGGCCTCGGAGACGCCGGCTTGCTCGGCCAGCTCCTTGGTCGTGGTCCGGCTGAAGCCTTTGCGGGCAAAGAGCGGCATCGCGGTCTCCACGATCGCCCGCTTGCGCGCCGCCGCATCCATCCGTTTCTTGGCCATGGCGCGCCAACTTAGTGATTACTTACTTACAGTCAAGCGCCGCTGGAGATGGCGATCGGAATCCCGAGGGGTGTGGCCCGGGGGCGACAGACCCTGCTTGAAATCAGCTGAAATGGGAGGGGGCGGCCGCTCCTTCCCGGCTTGGGAAGGAGCGGCCGCAATTCAGCGAGACAGTGCCCGTCAGAGAAGGACGGGCATTCGCTCCGGCCCGCTTACGCCGCCGCCTTGGCTTCGGCGTCGAGGGCGGCTTTGACGGCGGGGCGGGCGGCGATGCGGTCCCAATAGGCCTGGAGAACCGGCCATTTCTTGAGATCCATGCCGAGATGGCCCAGCCAGCCCAGGATGACGAAGAGATAGGCATCGGCGATGGTGAAGGTTGAGCCCATCAGGTAGTCCTTGCCCTGCAGGGACTTGGTCAGGAAATCCATCCGGTTGCCGATATTGGTCTTGGTGATCTCCCGATAGTCGTCGGGCATCTTGGGGTTGAACAGGGAGCCCACGGATTTGTGCATCTCCGCGGTCACGTAGTTCAGCCATTCCTGCAGCCGGTAGCGGTCCATGGTGCCAGCCGGCGGGGCGAGCTTGGAGGCCGGCTTCTGGTCGGCGATGTATTGCACGATGGCCGGGCCCTCGGTCAGCACCTGGCCGCCCTCGAGCTCCAGCGCCGGGACATAGCCTTTGGGGTTGATCGTCTTGAAATCCTTGCCGGATTTCGTCTTCTTGGCGCCCAGGTCGACGGTCTCGATATCGAAGGGGATGCCGGCCTCGCGGAGCACGATATGGGGCGAGAGCGAGCAGGCGCCGGGGGCGATATAGAGCTTCATGGGTGGATCCTTCCCTTTTTGCAGTCTTGGAAATGAGAGAATTGCAGGCTGGTCTTGCCGGGCGGCGAGGGGAGCCTGGGTGGAATCCTCGCCGGTCGTGCTGCCTAGAGGATGGGCATTGGGCGGCCGTCGCTTCAAGCCCCGTTATGGGGCATTAGGGAAGGCAACGGCGCCTTGGTATCCGGTTGGTGACCGGGGGACAGGCAGTCCCTCCTCCATATCTGGGGTGCCGGCCGCCCCGGGTAGATTAATTTCACTTAAGGGTGCAGGATTCCACAGCCTCCCCCGTGGTAAAGTTGCTATGGCTTTGGGTGCGGCTCCTGAGGGCCGCCCGTCTTCCCTGGGAGCATCTGGATGGCCTCGAGCGGCAAGACGCGTGCGCTCATCGCACTCGTCCTGGCGGCTGGTGTTGCGGCGGCCGGCTATACCCTCTACGCCCGGCCCGCGACCTCGCCGGCCGGCGAGGGCAAGCCGCGCGCCGCGGCCGTCGTGCCCGTCGTCGTCGCCACCGCCACCCAGGGCGAGTTCCAGGTTCGCGACCACACGATCGGCACCGTCAGCATCGACGCCACGGTCCAGGTCAAATCCCGGGTCGAGGGCCAGGTCATGGAAGCGGTCTTCACCGAGGGCCAGATGGTCCGCAAGGGGGACCTGCTGTTCCGAATCGACCCGCTGCAATATCAGGCGCAGCTGAAGCAGGCGCAGGCGGCGCTGGCCCGCGACCAGGCCCAGCTCGACAATGCCCAGTCCGATCTGAAGCGCTTCAGCGATCTCGCCAAGAAGGGCTTCGCCACCACCCAGCAGCAGGAGCAGGCCTCGGCCCAGGCCAAGGTGCTGACGGCGGCCATCATGGCCGATCAGGCTGCCATCGATATCGCCCAGCTCGATCTCGGCTATACCGAGATCCGCTCGCCCATCGACGGCAAGACGGGCCGCATCCTGGTCGAGGCCGGCAATCTGGTGAAGGCCAACGACATGCCGCTGGTGGTGATCAACCAGCTGCAGCCGATCTCCGTCACCCTCGCCCTGCCGCAGCGCGACCTGCCTTTGCTTCAGCGCCGCATGGCGAAGGGCAAGCTCGCCGTCATCATCGCCATTCCCGGCGACAACAACGGCGGGCGGATGAAGGGCAAGGTCGATTTCATCAACAACGCCGTCGATGCGGCCTCGGGCACGATCCAGCTGAAGGCAAGTTTCGACAATGCCGATCTCCGGCTGGTGCCGGCCCAGCTCGTGGATGCCGTCATCGTCCTGCAGACCCTCGACGACGCGCTCACCATTCCCTCCGAGGCGATCAACGACGGGCAGGCGGGCCGCTATGTCTATGTGGTCCAGGCCGACAAGACGGTGGCGGTGCATAACGTCACGGTCGCCCATGAGGAGGACGGCCGCAGCGTCATCTCGGAGGGGCTGAAGCCCGGCGATACGGTGGTGGTCGACGGCCAGCTGCGCCTGGCCCCGGGCATGAAGGTCTCGATCAAGGCGAACGCCGGCGCCGGCCAGCCCGCGGCGCAGTCGGGCGTTTCCCAGGCGGAGGGTCCCATCCAACAGGCCGGAGAATAGCGATGGGCGTCTCCCACATCTTCATCGCCAGGCCGGTCATGACCAGCCTGCTGATGATCGCCCTCGTGATCTTCGGCGCCTTCGGCTATTCGCAGCTCCCCGTCAGCGAGCTGCCCAATGTGGATTTCCCCACCATCGCCGTGACGGCGAACCTGCCCGGCGCCGATCCGGAGACCATGGCCTCGGCGGTCGCGAAGCCCCTGGAGAACCAGTTCTCCACCATCGCCGGGGTCGATTCGATGACCTCGACCAGCAGCCAGGGCACGACCCGCATCACCCTGCAGTTCTCCCTCGACCGCAATATCGACGGCGCCGCCCAGGACGTGCAATCGGCCATCGCCGGCAGTCTGCGCAAGCTGCCCGCGGAGCTGCCGGATCCGCCGACCATGCGCAAGGTCAACCCGTCGGATTCACCGATCCTGTTCCTGGCGCTGAGCTCCCCCACCTTGCCGCTGCAGCAGGTGGACGAATATGCCGAGACCATGCTCGCCCAGCGCATCTCCAGTTTGCCGGGCGTGGCGCAGGTGAACGTCTTCGGCTCGCAGAAATTCGCCGTGCGCATCCAGCTCAATCCCGATGCGCTGGCCGCCCGCGGCATCGGCCTCGACGAGATCCAGGCGGCGGCGCAGGCCGGCAACGTCAATCTCGCGACCGGCAGCCTCGAGGGCTCGAAATCGGCCCAGAACATCCGCGCCGACGGCCAGCTCTTCGATGCCGCCACCTTCCGCCAACAGATCGTCGCCTATCGCAACGGCGCGCCGGTGCGCCTGGGCGACATCGGCACCATCGTGGACAGCGTCGAGAACGACAAGGTCGCGAGCTGGTACAACAATGATCGCGCCATCGTGCTCGCCATCCAGCGCCAGCCCGGATCGAACACCATCGAGGTGGTGGACGGCATCCGCAAGGTGCTGCCGGGCTTCGAGCAATTGCTGCCCCCGGCCGTCGACCTTCACATCATCTACGACCGCAGCCAGTCGATCCGCGCCGCGGTCGCCGATGTGCAGTTCAGCCTGATGCTGGCGGCGGCGCTGGTGGTCCTCGTCATCTTCATCTTCCTGCGCAACATCTCGGCGACCCTGATCCCGTCCCTGGCGCTGCCCATCTCCATCATCGGCACCTTCGCCGGCATGAGCCTGATGGGCTACAGCCTCGACAATCTGTCGCTGATGGCGCTCACGCTCTCCGTCGGCTTCGTGGTCGACGACGCCATCGTCATGCTGGAGAACATCGTGCGCCATATGGAGGCCGGCGATTCGCCCCTCCAGGCGGCGATCAAGGGCTCGCGCGAGATCGGTTTCACCATCATCTCCATGACGCTCTCCCTGGGGGCGGTGTTCATTCCGGTGCTGTTCATGGGCGGCATCGTGGGCCGGCTGCTGCATGAGTTCGCCGTTACCATCGTGCTGGCGATCTTGGTCTCGGGCGTGGTCTCCCTGACCCTGACGCCGATGCTCTGCAGCCGCTTCGTGCGCGCCCAGCACGGCCGCCAGCATGGCTGGCTCTACCGCGTCTTCGAGCGCGGCTTCGACCTGATGCAGGGCGGCTATGAGGCGAGCCTGAAATGGGCGCTCGCCCATCGCCCGCTGATCTTCCTGGTCTTCCTCGGCAGCCTGGTGGGCACGGTCTATTTCTTCCGCGACATCCCCAAGGACTTCCTGCCGAGCGAGGACACCAACCAGATCGTCGCCTATACCGAAGGCGCCGACGGTCTCTCCTTCGCCGAGATGATCCGCCATCAGCAGGCGGCGGCGGCCGTGGTGCGCGAGGATCCCAACGTCTCCGTGATCATGTCCTCGGTCGGGGCGGGTGGGCCGCGGGCGACGAGCAATTCCGGAAATCTCTTCTTCCGGCTGGTCCCCCGCGATCAGCGCAAGCTCTCGGCCGACGAGGTCATCCAGGAGCTGCGACCCAAGCTGGCGCAGATCCCGGGCATTAATGTCTTCCTGCAGAATCCGCCGGTGATCCGCGTCGGCGGCAATTTCACCAAGTCGCAATATCAGTACACCCTGCAGAGCCTGGATCTGCACCAGCTCTACGACACCGCCGGCAAGCTGATGGATGCGCTGGCCAAGACGCCGGGATTCCAGGACGTGACCAGCGACATGGATCTGGCGGGGCCGACCGTGAACGTCGCCATCGACCGAGCGCGGGCGGCAGCCCTCGGGATCTCGGCGCAGCAGATCGAGGAGGCGCTCGCCGCCTCCTTCAGCTCGCAGCAGATCTCCACCATCTACACCGCCTCCAACCAGTATCAGGTCATCGTCGAGCTGGAGGAGCCCTATCAGCAGGATGCCGCGGCGCTGTCGCGCCTTTACATCCGCTCCACCGGCGGGACGCTCACGCCTTTGCGCGAGGTGGTGAAGATCTCGCATGGCACCAGCCCGCTGACGGTGAACCATCAGGGCCAGCTGCCTTCGGTCACCATCTCCTTCAATCTGCCGCCCGGCCGGACGCTGAGCCAGGCGGAGGCCGATATCCGCCGGGTCGAGACGGAGATCGGCATGCCGGCCAGCGTGGAGACCAGCTTCCAGGGCACCGCCCAGGCCTTCCAGGATTCGACCCGGGGTCTGGGCCTGCTGCTGATTCTCGCCGTGCTGGTCGTCTATATCGTGCTGGGGATTCTCTATGAGAGCTTCTTCCACCCGCTGACCATTCTCTCCGGCCTGCCCTCGGCGGGCATGGGGGCGCTGATCGCGCTCGAGCTGGCGGGGCTGCCGCTCAGCCTCTATGCCTTCGTCGGCATCATCATGCTGGTCGGCATCGTCAAGAAGAACGCCATCATGATGATCGACTTCGCGCTGGAGCGGCAGCGCGGCGCCGGCATGGCCCCGGCGGCGGCGATCCTGGAAGCCTCGGTCATCCGCTTCCGCCCGATCATGATGACGACCATGGCCGCCTTCATGGGCGTGCTGCCCATCGCCATCGGCCTCGGCACCGGCTCGGAATCGCGTCGGCCGCTGGGCATCGCCATCGTCGGCGGCCTCGCTTTGTCGCAGCTCCTGACGCTCTACATCACCCCGGTGCTCTATCTCTACATGGAGAGCGTCGCCAACTGGTTCGGCGTCGGGCGCAAGGCCCAGAGGGCGACGCCGACGCTCCCCGCGCCGGAGACCGAGACCCGCGCCGCCGCGTGAGGCGGCGTCTAGTCAAACGCCGCGCGGGCTCAGAGCATATTCCATCTCAGCGGAACATGCTCTATCGCCGGCGGCCGAGGAGCAGATGGATGGCGCAGGCGCAGAGGCTGCAGAGCGCGATCACCAATGCCATCGGCAGCGGCGTCTTGTCATAAAGCGCACTCACCAGGCCGCCTCCGATTCCCCCACAGGCGAATTGGATCGTGCCGAGAAGGGCCGAAGCGCTGCCGGCATTGCGTCCCTGCGGGCCCATGGCGAGGGCCGTGGCATTGGGCGCCACGAAACCCAGGCTGGCGACGAAGAGGAATAGCGGCAGCAATATGCCGGGAAAGCCGCCGATCCCCGTCGTCGCCGTTGCCAGAAGCACCAGCCCGGCACAAGCGGCGACACTCAGCACCACCGTCAGAATCCGGGCCGGGGGGACGCGGTGCACCAGCCGGGCATTGATCTGGGAGGCGACGATCAGCCCGAGGGCATTGCTGCCGAAGAACAGGCCGAAATGCGCCGGCGAGACGCCGAAGATCTCCATGAAGACGAAGGGCGAGCTGGCGATATAGGCGAACATCCCGCCATAGATGAACCCGATCGCGAGCACCGGGGCCATGAATTGGCGATTGGCGAGCAGCCGGCCGTAGAGCCGCAGGATCGTCGCCGGGCTCTGTTTCAGGCGCCGCTCGGGCGGCAGGCTTTCCCCCAAGGTGAGGGAGACGGCGACCAGGAGGGCGGTGGAGAAAGCCGCCAGGGTCCAAAAGATCGAGCGCCAACCGAAGAGGCCCACGAGCTGGCCTCCCAGCAGCGGGGCCAGGATCGGCGCCAGGCCCATGACCAGCATGAGCAGGGAGAGCACCCGGGCCGAATCCCGCTCGTTGAAATGATCGCGCACCACGGCCCGGGCGACCACGATCAGGGCGCTGCCGCCCAGCGCCTGGAGGACGCGCAAGGCGACCAACGTGCCGATGCTGCCGGTGAGCGCGCAGCCGGCCGAAGCCAGGATGAAGAGCAGCAGCCCGGCAAAGAGCGGCGGCAGGCGGCCCCAGCGGTCGGCCACCGGGCCGTAGAAGCTCTGGCCGAGCGCGAGGCCGAGGAAATAGACCGCAACGGTGACCTCGACGGCGGAGGGCTCGACGCCGAGATCCCGGGAGATGGCGGGAAAGCTCGGCAGATAGGTATCGATCGCCAGGGGACCGAAGGCGGTCAGCGATCCCAGCACCAGCGCCATGCGCCAATGGGAGGGCGAGGCGCGATGGGGCGGGGGAGAGCTGCGGTGCGCGGCGGGGAAGGAGGATTCGTTCATCCCGCGCCCATGAAAAAAGGCCTCGGCCGGGGGCGCCGGCCGAGGCCCTGGCGGCCGGTTCCGGCGCTTATTTCAGCAGGCTGGTGGAGATATAGCCTTCCTTGCCCGCGACCTTCACATGCGTCCATTTGCCGTCGTCGACCTTGTCCAGCACCTCGACCTTGGTGCCGTGCTTCAGGGTCGCCAGCAAAGCGGATTTGGTCGTCGGCTTCTCGCGGAGATGGGCATAGGCATGGGAGACCGTCATCTGGGTGGCGGCGGCGGCGACGGTCAGATAGCTGCTGCCCGCGGGCAGCGCCGGCGCGGCGATGATGCCGGCAGAGGCCGTGCCGGCGGTGACCGCCAGCAGCAGCGAGGCAATGGCGAAGGAATGGCGGATCATGGGTCAGCTCCCCGACTCGAGTTGCGCTGCCTCGATTCTAGGCCTCGCGCGGAGTCGGGGGAAGCCGATAGGGGCTCAGTCCGCGCGATGCCACGAGCCGCCGGTCTCCCGTGCCTGGCCCATCTGGCCGAGCTCGATGAGATGGGCCAGCAGGGACTGCGCCGCCGCCGCGGTCAGTCGCGGGTCGAGACCGGGATAGACCTGGGGAACCATGGCGGCCGGCGTGGCGGGCTGGCGGGTCAAAGCGCCCAAAACGGCCTGGCGCCGCGCCAGGCGATGCTCGGCAAGCGCCGCGACATGGGCCTGTGGATCGCGGATCGGCCCGCCATGGGTCGGCCAGTAGATCGCGTCCGCGCGCGCCTGGAGCTTGGCCAGGGAGCGCATATAGGCGGCCATGTCGCCATCCGGCGGCGCGACCACCGTGGTCGACCAGCCCATGACATGATCGCCGGAGAAGAGGGCGCGTTCCTCCGGCAAAGCGAAGCAGAGATGGTTGGAGGCATGGCCGGGGGTATGCACGGCTTCCAGCCGCCAGCCGGGCCCCTCGACCGCATCGCCGTCGCTCATCCGGTGATCGGGGGTGAAGGCGAGATCGGCACCCGCTTCCCCGGTCCCGCCGTAGCGGCCATGAGGCCCGAAGCCATAGGTCGGCGCGCCGGTGGCGGCCTGCAAAGCAGCGGCGGCGGGGGAATGGTCGATATGGGTATGGGTGATCAGGATATGGCTGACGGTCTCGCCGGCCAGGCCAGAAAGCAGGGCGGCGACATGTGGGGCGAGATCGGGGCCGGGATCGATGACCGCCACCTTGCCCTGGCCGACGACATAGGTGCCGGTGCCGAAGAAGGTGAAGGGGCCGGGATTGTCCGCCACGATCCGGCGGATCAAAGGCGAGACGGGTTCCAGCCGGCCGTAATCGGCGGTGAAGCTGCGATCATTGAGAAGGGCTGCGGATGTGGTTGACAGGCTGGCTCCCTCCCGCTTCGCTGGCGGCCGGCTTCAATTCAAAGGCAGTGCATTCATGAGCGGCGATAGCCCGGGCGTCAACCTCACCTATCTGAACGGCCCCGATGTCGAACAATTGGCGCTGACGGACGAGGAGATTTTGGCGGCGGTGGAGGATGTGCTGCGGGCGCAGGGGCAGGGCCGGACGGTGATCGAGCCCCGGGTGCATCTGATACCGGAGAGCTCGGACCGCGGACATTTCAATGTGCTGCGCGGGGTGGTCTGGCCCCTGGGCTTGGCAGGGATCAAGGTTGTGGGCGATTTCGTCGACAACTACCGCCGCGGCCTGCCCTCGGAAATGGCGATCCTCAATCTCTTCGATCCCGAGACGGGCATGCCCAAAGCCATCATCGACGCCACAGCTATCACAGAGATGCGTACCGGCGCCGTCACGGCGCTGGGGGCGCGGCATCTCGCGCGGCGGGATTCGAAGGTGCTGGGCCATATCGGCGCCCGCGGCACGGCCTATTGGAACGTGCGCCTGCTCGACAGCCTGTTCCATTTCGACGAGATCCGGGTCCATTCCCGCCGGCCCGAGAGCCGGGATGCCTTCGCTCGGCGCCTCTCGGAAGATCTCGGCAAGAAGGTGCTGGTTACCGAGGATTGGGAGAGTTGCGTTCGCGGGGCGGATATCGTCGTTGAGGCCTCGCGGCTCGCTGCCCCCGCGCCGCTGCTCATGACCGAATGGATCAAGCCGGGCGCCTTCGTCGTGCCTTACGGCACCATGAGCGCCGTCGAGCTCTCCCTCACCGACATCATGGACAAGATGGTGGTCGACGATTGGGGGCAATGCCGCAAGGGCCTGCCCTTCGGGGCGCTGCGCCGGCATGTCGATACCGACAAGCTGACGGAGGCCAACCTCCATGCCGAGCTCGGCCAGATCGTCGCCGGGCTGAAGCCCGGCCGCGCCGCGCCCGAGGAGACCATCCTGCTCTGGCATCGCGGCCTCAGCATCACCGATATCGCCCTCGGCCATGCCCTGTTGGAGAAGGGCACCCGGCTGGGCATCGGCCAAAGCTTGCGCTATGTCTAGACATGCTATGATCGCGCCAGGAACTCAGCTCCAGAGGATAGGACCATGCCCCAGGCTTCGGTGACCAAGATCGATCACAAGACCCGCTGGTCCGAGGCGGAGTGGGAGACGCGGGTGCAGCTCGCGGCCTGCTACCGCCTGGTGGCCCGCTATCGGATGACGGACACGATCTATACCCATATCTCGGCCCGGGTGCCGGGGGAGAAGGACCAGTTCCTGCTCAACCCCTATGGGCTGATGTTCGACGAGGTCACCGCCTCCAACCTGGTCAAGATCGACCTCGAGGGCCGGGTGGTGGAGGAGAGCGACTATCGCGTCAACGCCGCGGGCTTCACCATCCATAGCGCCATCCATGCCGCCCGGCATGACGTGTTCTGCGTGCTGCATACCCATACGCGGGCGGGGATGGCCGTCGCCTGCCAGAAGCAGGGGCTGCTGCCGCTGAACCAGATCTCGCTGCAGTTCTACAACCGCCTCGCCTATCACGATTACGAGGGCATCGCCCTGGACCTCGACGAGCGGCCGCGGCTGGTCGCCTCGCTCGGCGACAAGCGCTCGATGATCCTGACCAATCATGGGCTGCTGACGGCGGGGCGCACCATCCCCGAGGCCTTCAGCCTGATGTTCTATCTCGAGCGGGCCTGCGAGATTCAGATCGCCGCCCTTGCCGGCGGCTCCGAGCTCGTCATCCCCTCGCCGGAGGTCTGCGAGAAGACCGCCCGGCAGAGCGAGCATGAGAACGACGCCCCGCTCGGCGATGCGGAATGGGCCGCCCATCTTCGCGCCCTGGACCGCGAGGATTCGAGCTACCGGAATTAGGAGGCGGGCATGGACGACGATGTCTTCAACATGAGCCTGCGCAAATTCCTGAAGAAGGTCGGTGTCACCGGCCAGCGTGCCATCGAGGACGCGGTGCGCGAAGCGGTGGCCGCCGGCAAGCTGAAGGGGAGCGAGAAGCTGCCGGCCGAGATGACCCTGACCTTGGGTGGGACGGCGCTGAAGCTGGTGATCGACGGGGAGATCGAGCTGGCTTAGCGGGCACTTCACCCGCTACCGCGCTTCACTTTCCCTCTACCGCGCTTCGAAGCGGGAGAGGGTGGCTGCCGGAGCGTAGCGGAGGCGGCCGGGTGAGGGCTGTTCAAGCGAGGTGCTCGCAAGACCCTCACCTTCCCGTGGCTTCGCCACGGGCCCCTTCCTCTCCCGTTTCAAAGCACGGGAGAGGGAAAATGATCGCGTCACTTCCCTCGCCCACGCTTCGAAGCGATGGGGGGTGAGGGTCTTGCGAGACCGAGCTTGAGAAGCCCTCACCCTCCCCATCGCTGCGCGATGGGTCCCCTCCCTCTCCCGCTTCGAAGCGCGGGC
>Ga0105238_10003536_pt1 | contig 15582 bp, 16 predicted proteins | sample KBSC34metaG_FD_81526 | JGI IMG/M metagenome (GOLD analysis project Ga0105238, IMG submission 81526) | Corn rhizosphere microbial communities from Kellogg Biological Station, Michigan, USA - KBS C3-4 metaG | ecosystem: Host-associated > Plants > Roots > Rhizosphere > Soil | place: Michigan, USA... | reverse complement strand
CCGACCTTTTCCAGGAAGCCGTTATTCGGATATACGTCGATGGTCTGGGCGATCTGGGGGATAGTGCTGCTATCGTTCCTGGTCTGGCTGCACCACTTTTTCACTATGGGCGCCGGCGCCGACGTCAACGCTTTCTTCGGCGTCATGACCATGGCCATCGCCGTGCCGACCGGAGTCAAGATTTTCAACTGGCTGTTCACCATGTACCGCGGCCGCGTCCGTTTTACTACGCCGATGCTGTGGTTCATAGGTTTCGTCACCACCTTCACCATGGGCGGCGTAGCCGGGGTAATCATGGCGATCCCGGCGGCCGACTTCGAGTTGCACAACAGTTTGTTCCTGGTCGCTCATTTCCACACCATGATAATCGGCGGCGTGGTGTTCGGATACTTCGCCGGACTCACGTACTGGTTCCCGAAATTCTTCGGCTTCAGACTTAATGAGAGACTGGGCAAATACGCTTTTTACTGCTGGTTCGTCGGCTTTTTGCTGGCTTTCATCCCGCTATATATCTTGGGTATGATGGGCGCCACCCGCCGTCTGGACCACTATGACGCATCCCTGGGCTGGCAGTGGCTATTCATCGTCGCGGCGGTGGGAGTGGCGCTGGTCTTGGTCGGAGTCGGCTTCCAGGTGCTACAGCTTTATTACAGTATCAAGAACCGTCATGCCAACCTGGATAAGACCGGCGATCCCTGGCTGGGCAGGACGCTGGAATGGTCGACCGCTTCGCCGCCGCCATTTTATAATTTCGCCCATATACCCCTCGCCAGCGAACGAGACGCCTATTGGGAGATGAAAAAACATAAGGGCCAAGTAACCCCTAAGTACGAATCAATAACCCTGCCGCGTAATACCATCATGCCGCTTACCATATCGCTTATGGCGTTCATGTTCGGCTTCGGTATGATCTGGCACATGTACTGGCTGCCTATCTTGGGTTTCTTTGGCATTGTCGGCAGCATCATCTGGCGCTCCACTTCAGACGAGCATGAATATAAACTGCCCGCCGCCAAGGTCCGACAGATAGAAGAAGAGCTGGAAGCGAGGTACGCGTGAGTACGCAAGAGCGCCAGGCGGCCGAATCGAAGACGCTTTTTGGATTCTGGGTCTATCTGATGACCGACTGCGTGCTGTTCGCCAGTCTGTTCGCCACCTTCGCGGTATTGCGATTCAACACCAATGGCGGTCCCACCGGCGAAGATCTTTTCAATCTGAGCTTCGTGTTCAAAGAAACGTTCATCCTGTTGACCAGCAGTTTCGCTTGCGGGCTGGGAATATTGGCCGCTCGGCAGGGCAATAAGCGCCTGTGTCTTTCGATGTTCGGTCTGACCTTCGCGCTCGGTCTGGCTTTCTTAGGCCTGGAACTCCACGAATTCAATAAGCTTTATAACGACGGCGACAGCTGGCGCCGTAGTGGCTTCTTGTCGGCTTTCTTCACTTTGGTCGGCACTCACGGCGCCCACATCACGGCCGGGCTGATCTGGATGGGCACCATGATGCTGCGGGTTGTCCAGCAGGGACTGACGACGAATAATATCAAGCGCCTGACCATGCTCAGTCTGTTCTGGCACTTCTTAGACATCGTCTGGATATTCATCTTCACGGTCGTCTATCTTATGGGGTTGGTATTATGAGCAAATATGACGAGTCGAGCACCGGCAGCCAACTGACTTACGCCGCCGGATATATATTATCGCTGGCGCTGACCATCACCGCTTTTCTGCTGGTGCGAAAGCACGTGGATTCACATCATCTCTTCCCGACGGATAACTTTATGCTGGCCGCCCTATCGGCGCTGGCCATCATCCAGTTATTCGTCCAGCTCATCTTCTTCATGCATCTGGACCGTGAGTCCAAACCACGCTGGAATAACTTAGCCCTGGGTTTAGCCGCTATCGTCGTCTTCATATTGGTCGGCGGTTCGATCTGGATCATGAGCAATCTCGGCTATCATCATAGCGGCTATGGCACCACCCACGACGGCCACCATCTGACATCGCCATCTCAGGAAACGCAGTATATCATCCAGGACGAAGGGGTCCACCAATAGACACGCTTAGGATTTATCTTAGTTTGACCAAGCCGAGGGTGATGCTGGCCAATGCCCTGACTGCGGCGGCCGGTTTCCTGCTGGCAAGCGGCTGGCTGGGTTATTTCCATGCCGGACTGTTTTTGGCGCTGTTCGCCGGATCGACTTTGGTCATCGCCTCGGCCTGCGTCATCAATAACTATTTGGACCGCGACATAGACGGCAAGATGGAGCGGACCAAGACCCGGGCCACCGTAACCGGCAAGGTCGGCCGGAACGGAGCGCTTACTTTCTGCATCGTCTTAGGTTTGCTGGGCTTGCTGATACTCTCAGTATGGGTCAATTGGCTAACGGTCATCATAATAGCTTTCGGTTTCGTGGATTACGTCTGGCTGTACGGCGCCTTAAGCAAGCGCCGTTCGGTGCACGGCACGTTAGTCGGCAGCGTTTCCGGCGCCATTCCGATCCTGGCTGGCTACACCGCCGTCGTCGATAAGCTGGACGCCGGCGCCGTACTGCTGTTCGCCAGCTTATTTTTCTGGCAGCTGCCGGAGTTTTATTCCATATCCATCTACCGCAAACGTGAATACGCCGCCGCCGGCATACCGGTCATTTCGGTCGTCAAAGGCGTGCGGCAGACCAAATTCCAGATATTCGTCTATACTCTGCTTTTCGTCTTCAGTTCGGTGCTGCTGGGAGTCATCGGTTACGCCGGAGTATTTTATCGTCTGATAATGCTTGCTTTGGGTCTTTACTGGCTGTGGCTGGCCGGAATAGGGGTCAGGACGGCGCCTAAAGGGGACGACGCCTGGGCGCGCCGGATGTTCCATTTTTCGATGATAATCATCCTGGCTTATTGCGTGATGCTGGCGGTTGGGCCACTGCTGCCATAGGGGTATAATTATGGTTATGTTACTTCTTCTGCATATATCCGTCGCCCTAGCCGGGATCATCGCCAGCACTTACAGTCTGCTCTCGCCATCACGCCACAGAATCGTCCTCGCTGGCGCCCTGGTAGGGATGACAGTGATCAGCGGCACCGTCATCATCGTTCAAAAGCATCTGGCTATCTTGCCAAGCTGTGAAAGCGGCCTGCTTTATGTCGGGTTAAACTTCGTATTACTGTTAGTCGCCAAACGCCGTTTAGCATATCAATAAGACTTTTCACAAGTTTTCACGCATCTGTTAATAAGCCTAAAATGTGTCGCGGATATGAGCCGACGAATAATCCCAGTCGGCGTCGGCTTTCTTATGGGGGTTGAAGATATTGGCCGGATCGAAAATATGTTTGGTCTGACGGAACAGATCGACGATCCGGGGCCCATACATCTGGGTCAGCCACGGCCCGCGGATCATGCCGTCGTTATGCTCGGCGGTCAAAGAGCCGTGGTATTTCAAGACCAGCTTGTTGACTTCTTTCATAGCCGGTTCCAATTTGGCCCGCTCGCTGGGTTCCTCGATCTTCATCAGCGGAATGACGTGGAAATTGCCATCTCCCATATGGCCGGCGATGGTCGCGAATAACTTGTATTTTTTGATGATGACTCGTAAACGGGGCAGAAAATCCGTCAGATACTCCGGATTGACGATGAAATCGTCGATGAAGGGCGCGGTGTGCTTATCTTTGACTTTCGATCGCAGCAACTGGAAACTGTAGCGCCGCATAATCCAGAATTTCTCGCTCTTTCCCTCGGTCGGATCTTCCTCGAACCCGTTTATCTCGTAACGGGCCTTGTGGTGTTTGAGCTGGCGGTGCAAGGCTTTGATCTTCTGGCGCACCTCTTCCTCGGTGTCGCCGTTGAACTCGACCATCAGTATCAGTCTGGGGATACCGCGCAGCAGCTGCAGCCCGTCGGGGATCAGCGTGATCAGCAGGTGGATGAACCGGCGCGGCCCCAGCAGCTTTAAGAAGCTCGGCATGAACCGGATGCTCAGCCACAGCGTGGCGTCGTCGAAAGATTCGAATGTCGCCGGTCGTGACTCCAGGACCTTTGGAATCAGCTCTCCCAGGTCGTCAATACCCCGCAGGAACAGCACCAGCAATCCGGAGTGACCGCGGGCTTTGACCAGTTTGAAATCTATGTCAGTGGTAAGTCCTAACGTACCCTGGGCGCCGCAGATCAGCTGGGTCAGATCGAACACGCCGGTCTGCCTATCCCAGACATCCCACAGATAATAGCCGGCGGAATTCTTGGAAACGCGCGGCTTGGCTTTTTTGATGACATCGTAGTTGTCTTCCAGCAGACGGAACATCCGGCGGTAAATCTCGCCTTCGAAGTCCTTTTGCTTCATCTTCTTATCGAGCTCGGCTTTGGACAGGGGACCGATAGCGTATTCCTTGCCATCCGCTAAGACCACTTTCAGGCGACTGACAAACCGCTGGGTCTTGCCGAACTCCAAGGATTTCTCGCCGCCCGAGTTGTTATTGACCAGCCCGCCGACGCTGGCCAGATCGCGCGAGGCCGGGTAGGTTGGCATCAGGGCGCGGTGTTTAAGCGTCTGGACCTCGAAGTCCTTATACAACACTCCGGGCTGGACCCGGGCCGTCGTCTCGGTGACTTTTTCGATCTTGGTGAAATATTTTCGAAAATTCACCAGGATCGATTCGGTGATGGCGGCGCCGGACATGTCGGTGCCGGCGCTACGGGCGGTCATCGACAGACCAGGTATCTGGCCTCGGCAGTCATTGACCGAATCTACTAACCGCTGCACGTCTTTAGCGTTACGCGGCGAAACGATGACCTGGGGGACTAGTTCGAATAAAGACGCGTCATGACTGTAAAACTGGCGGCTTTCATCTGAGGTGTCGATATCGCCTTCAAAGCCTTTTTGCTTCAGCACCCTGTAAAAAGCGTCCATTAACCTTAAGCTTACTGGAGTGAAATCAGGCGCGCAAGTCGGGCCATAGCGGCTTTTTGGCCGCTTTGCTAAAATATCATTATGGTTAAGCCGTTTGGGAATCCGCTGTTCCGCGCCTGGCTAGCGATCGCCGGCTCGGCCGTGCTGATCGTGGGAGCGGCCTACGGCATGGCCCAACAGTCTACCCGCCTGAGCGCCGATGATCTGCCGTTGACCTCGGCTCAGACCGCTCGGCAGGAACTCCAGAGCGGTTCGGACGCCAAGGACGTCATCCCTAATTTAAAAACCAATCTTCGCGCGGATCAGACCGTATTCATGATAATCACCGACGGCAGCCAGCATGTCATAGCGAGCTCGGCGACGCTGGACGGTCAGACCCCGCTGCCGCCTAAGGGTGTGTTCAGCTTCACCCAAGAACACGGCACCGACCACTTCACCTGGGAGCCGTCGCCGGGCGTCCGGCTGGCGACCAGGGTTATTTCTTACTCGGCTCCCGATTCAAACAAGGGTTTCATAATCACCGGCCAGTCTTTGCAGCCATATGAGGATCGGATATCGGCTTTTGGCTGGATCGCCCTGGCCGCCATCGTCGCCGTGGCCGCCTGGAGCTACCTGCTGATCGTCCTGCCGCGACCGCGCCGCCGCTGAGCGCATCCGTGAGATAATCTAGGTTAGTGGAAACAGATTTCAAAGAGGCTATTTCGGGGCTTAACGAGCAGCAGCTTGAAGCCGTCAATAGGATTGACGGCCCGGTGCTGGTCATAGCCGGCCCAGGCACCGGCAAGACGCAGCTTCTGAGCGCCCGGGTAGCGAACATCTTAGCTCGAACGGATGTGGCCCCGAGCAACGTCCTGTGTCTGACGTTTACCGATAACGCCGCCCGCAATATGCGCGAAAGGCTCACCGGTATAATCGGCCGGCGGGCTTCACACGTCGCCATACACACCTTTCATAGCTTCGGCGCCGATATCATCAACCAGAACCTTGATTTGTTCAGCGGACGCTATCTGCTGCAACAGGTGGACGAGCTGGGAAGGTATCAGCTGTTAGCCGAGATCTTCGAGAACTTGCCACATAGCAACCCGCTGAGCGCTAAAGTAGGTGATAATTTCATCTTTATAAAAGATACGTTGTCGGCTATCGGCTGGCTTAAGCAAAATGCCGTGACACCCGCCGAGCTACATCTGTTACTCAACGCTAACAAGCAGACGATTGACGAGCTAGCTCCAATCCTAGCCGAGACTTTCACCGAGCCGCCCCTGGCCAAATATCTGCCGAAATACCAAAAACTGCTCGAAAGTCTCCAGAACCTGGCCACCGGAGTCCTGATATTGGGATTTCCGGCTTTCGCCGACCAGTGCGCCGCCGAACTGGCAAAAGCTATCGCCGACACCGACAGCGGCGGGCGCTGGGCCCCAAGGATCACCGAATGGCGGAATGACTGGTGTCAGAAGGACGCCGGCGGTCGATTCGTGTTCAAGGACGGCGGCCAGAACTGGCGTAAGATGCAGGCTCTGGCCAACGTCTATCAGCAGCTGTTAGACAGCATGAGCGCCCAAGGGCTTTATGATTTCGATGACATGGTCATGGAGGCCGTTCACGCCATGGAATCAGACGATGAGCTACGCCTTAACCTGCAGGAACGCTACCAATACGTGCTGGTCGACGAGTTCCAGGACACCAATAAGGCTCAGCTCCGTATGCTGACGGCTTTAGGGGACAACCCGGTGCATGAAGGCCGACCAAACATCATGGCGGTCGGCGATGACGATCAAGCGATCTATGCTTTCCAAGGAGCGGAGACCTCCAATATGGTGGTTTTCGCCCGGCTTTATCAGACCTCTCCCATAGTATTGAGCCGGAATTATCGCTCGGACAGACGAATCTTGAGCGTGGCCGAAGCCATAGCCGACCAGATTACAGACCGACTGGAATCGGCGGTACCTGACGTCCATAAACAGCTGGAGCCTACAAAAGATTATCCGCAGGCGCGGATCGATTACCAGACTTTCCCAAGTGAACTGGCCCAATACAGTTGGATATCCGAAGAGGTTGCCGGATTGATAAAATCCGGCACCGCTCCGGAGCAGATCGCTATCATATCGCCGCGGCATAGATATCTGGAGCGGCTGATGCCTTATCTCGGCGAAAAAGCGGTACCCGTGGCTTACGAGCGCCGGGAAAATATCCTGGACGCGCCGATAATCGTCGAATTATCGTCGATGGCCGAGTTGGTGGTGGCCCTGGCTGAAAATAGCCAGGAAGAAGCGGATCGCCTGTTCGCCCAGGTACTTGGATACGATTTCTGGGGAATCGAGCCGCAACTCCTTATCGACGTCTCGCTGGAGTGCTACAAGAAGAACCGCCATTGGTTGGATATATTATCAAAGCATAAAGTTGCCGCCCTCAAAGAGATATCCGGCTGGTTCGTTGGTCTGGCTAAACGCAGCCGGTTGGAGCCGGTGGAATATATGGTGGACAGACTGGTCGGGGGCACGATCAGTGGGACCGATAACGAATTCGACAGCATAGAACTACCGACCGGCAGGTCGTCGGGGTTCGTATCGCCATTCAAGGATTTTTACTTCGGCGCCGAGCGATACGACCAGGCGACCGAAAGCTATCTGACTCTTTTGGGACAGCTATCTACGCTGCGCCAGCATTTGCGGCAATGGCGGCCCAATCAGGCCCTACGCATCAAGGATCTCATCGAATTCATCGGGCTCAACCGCTCCGCCGGTCTAAAGATAATCGATACTAACCCTCATACCCAGACCACCGCGGCGGTCCAGGTGATGACCGCTTACAAAGCCAAAGGGTTGGAGTTCGAAGCGGTCTTTGCGATCAACGCTCAAGACGAGATATGGGGTCCGACGGCCAAAAGCGCTTCCAGGCGCATCAGTTTGCCGCGCAACCTGCCGATAATTCCCGCCGGCGATAGCTCCAACGACAAGCTACGTCTGTTGTTCGTCGCTTTGACCAGAGCCAAACACCGCCTGCATATCTGCGGCTACAGCCATGACCTGAATAACAGGCTATCGCCGCCGCTGAGCTTCCTGGACGGCATCACCGGTTTGGAATCCGTATCGGTCCCGAAGCCCGCTTCCGTCAAATCGGCCGAGATCCTTTCGACCGACTGGTCTTATCGTTTCCGTCAAATAATCGCCAATAAGCCGACGCTGATGGCGCCGATCCTGGAGGATTACAAATTAAGCGTCACTCACCTCAATAACTTCCTAGACGTCGCTGGCGCCGGCCCTTATTACTTCCTGACTCATAACTTACTACGGTTCCCGGAAGCCATAACGCCGTCAGCGGCATATGGCGACAGCGTACATCAGACCCTAAAGTGGCTGCACGCCCAGCTGCGGCAAACTAAAAAACTGCCGACTCAGAGTGAGATCCGGGATTTCTTCTACGACAGTCTAGACAGGAAACATTTGAAGAAGACCGACCATTCACGCCTGCAGCGGCGGGGACGGGAAGCGCTGGAAAGGTATATAAGTGAAAAAGGCGGCATTTTTGAAGAAAAAGATTTAGCGGAAAGGGGGTTCAATAACGACGGCGTGACGATCGGCGAGGCCCGCCTGAGCGGAAAGATCGATATCATACACTTCATCGATGCCAGCAATGTGGAAGTGTTTGATTTCAAGACCGGCAAGCCGGCGGTAGCCTGGAAGGGCAAAGACGATTTTGAAAAAATCAAACTGCATAAGTATCGGCAGCAGCTGCTGTTTTATAAATTATTGGTAGAGAATTCCGCCAGTTTTCAGAACCGGCTGAAGGTCTTAGAAGGAAGATTGGAATTCATTGAGACCGGCGCGGATGACAAACTGGTCCTTCCGTTAAAGCTGGAATACGACCCCGCGGAAATGGAGCGCTTCAGTAGGCTCATCACGGCCGTCTGGGACCACATAATGAGATTGGATTTCCCCGATGTGAGCCAGTACCCTCGGACCCTACAAGGCATAGTCCGGTTCGAGGACGAGCTTATAAATAACACCACCGCTTAAATCCTAAGCGGTGGTGTTATTTTGTGAGCAATCTTTATGTTAATGTTAACGGCGGCGGCGGGTAGTAGTACGCTTAGCAGTCGTGCGCCGCGTAACTTTGACTTCTCCGGTAGAGCGAGCCGCGGCAGTCCGGACGCCAAAACTGTCACTGAAGAAATAGTGATACAGATTGACGCCGACCAGACCTCCGACCAGCGGACCAAGCACGTAAGCCGCGCTCCAGGCCCGGGAGCCGAGAGCGATGGCCGGGTTGATGTAGCCGGCTGACGCGGTAGCTGAAATCAGGATGCCGACGAAGTAAGCGCCGCCGACTGACACGGCTGAATTAAGGGTCTCTACGCCTTTATTCATGGCCGCGGTAAACGCCAGCGCCAAAACTCCGGTACCGACCACTTCGGCAAGCCATACCGGCGTACTGAAGCTGACGGCCTTGGCCGGCAAGGTGTGATTGGTCAGATACTGGAACAGCTGCCAGGCTACTAAGCCCCCGAGCAGCTGGGCGGCTACGTAGGTGATGCCGCGTAAGGTGCCGATACGGCGGGCGGTCCACATCCCGAACGTGATCGCCGGATTGGTGTGAGCGCCGGAAACACCGCTGAACACTAAATAAACGGCGGCAGCGGCTACCGCCAGACTAGTCGCTATGAAGTAAGAAACGGCTGTGGTCTGTCCCAAGATCAGGGCTACCATGACCAAAACGCCTGTTCCAACGAACTCAGCGAGCACCGGTGCCACCACGGCGCGGTTAACTCTAAACATTTATACCTCCCGATTTATTTATCTCTCATCCAACTATATGTTCTAACCGGCCAAATTACAAGCCGCTGTCTCTGATATACTTGAGATATAAGGAGTCAGCATGGATCAACCAGCCGCATCGGTAACTATCTATGGCGCCGAATGGTGCCCGCCTTGCCACACCGCCAAGGCCTATCTGAAAAGCCGTAAGGTGGAGTACCAGTATGTTAATGTCGATGAGAATCCCGACAAGGGCCGGATGATCGCTGAACAGACCGGCTGGACGGCCATCCCCATCATCAATATCGGCCAAGAATATATCCTGGGCTTTGACCGGCAAAAAATCGACGCCGCCCTGCAAGAAAACAAACTCATATAGATGGCCTTCGAGGATTACAAGACTAAGGAGTCGGTGGTGGTGGTCTATACCGGCGAAGGCAAGGGTAAGACCAGCGCCAGCGTCGGACTGATGGCCCGGGCGCTCGGCAACGGCTGGAAAGTGGCGTACGTCCAATTCATCAAGCACTGGAACGTCGGCGAACACGCTTTCATCCATAAGATCGAGCCGGTTTTCGGTGATCGTCTGCTGTTCGTCAAAGGTGGCAGGGGTTTTTATGACGCCGGAGACATCAGCGCCGCCGGCGTCACCGAAGACGAACATAGACAGTCGGCCGAACGGACATTTGACACGGCTTTGAAGGCGGCCACCAGCGGTGAGTATGACTTAGTCATCTGTGATGAGATAAACAATGCCGTCCATACCAAACTGCTGAATAAATCGGATCTTAAGAAGATTATCACCGGACGGAACGCCAAAACCAGCCTGTGCCTGACCGGTCGGGACTTCCCGGAAGAATTCCTGCCACTCGCCGATATAGCCACCAACATGACCAAGCTGCGCCATCATTTCGACGACAAGTTCCTGGCCAACAAAGGCATCGACTTCTAAAAATTCAGAACTGCCTGGCCGGCAATAATACCGACTTTTCTAGCCCTGGATTTACGAGGACTTTTTCTGGGAGTGGGCGGTTTAAGCCGTTCGAATAGCTCGTCATTCTCGTACTTGCCATAGAACATCACCGGTTCATCATCCACTTTTATAATCCTGTATGGCCCAAAGCGGGTATTAACAATTACGTTAGTTTCTTCTTTATCAGATCGCTCCACGTTAGTATCCAACCAGCCCAAACCCACCGGACCGACTATTATCTGGCCGCTGCTCAAAGCCGCCTCTACCGGATGCGCCCGTCGTTTCCTTATGTCGTTCTCAGTGTTATTCACGACATCAAGATGGTTAGGGTTGCAGCAGGCCGTGTTGCGGCAGACGTGATCTATCTGGGATCTAGGCGCCAGCTCGGCTGATTCTCCAATCTGTATACGATGCAGCAGCAGGGCGAGCTTATGGGCGTTCATGCCAAACCTGTTGCCAGGCGTATCTTCCAAGCCATAACTCGCGGAGTTGTATACTCTCACGTAACCCTTGTCAGTCCGGGATTTAATAATAGACCAGCAAGCGGTCGTACTGCTTATGGCGGCTTTGGTAGCTAAACGTCCTAACGGACTGTCGTATTCCTGCCAGCATTGTTTCTCGACGATTTCTGATTCCACGTTGGGCAGCGGCGCTCCAGTGGCGGAAAATAAAAGACCCTCCTCTAATGAAAAGGCCCCGGATTGCTCCAGGGCCTTTTCTTGCGCATCGCGCAGGGTGCCGTCCGCCGCGTTGACGGCGCGGGCCAGCAGAGCCTCTGGCAGCTCTGTCTCAACCTGATTTAGAGTGTGGATCTCTAACCCCGGCAACGCTTTTCCTCCCGCGTTTTGGTTTTATAACCTTAAGCTCATAATAATCCGGTCGCGTTTAAACGCGCAATAGGCTAATGGCAATTTTCACAATGTTTTCACAGCTTAAAATTACTGATGTAAGAAGTTGAAAATTATATGGTAAAAAATACATCTTTAGCGATAGTCTATAATTATCGCCCATGAGCCATCGCCGCCGGAAAGTCTCTCTCCTAAGTTTGCTACTGGCGATAATCGTGATCGTCATATCGCAGACCAATCTGCTGAAAAACGCCTCCCGGACCGCGCAGCAGAGCAATCCCGGGCTGTACACTATAAACCATTACGTAGACGGGGATACCATCGCCGTTAATATGAATGGCAGCGTCGAGACCGTCAGATTCATCGGGGTCGATACGCCGGAGACGCACCGGCCTGACACGCCCGTACAGTGCTATGGACCGGAAGCCGCCGCCCATACCAAGGAGGTGATATCCAAATACGGTAAAGTCCGGTTGGAAGCCGACCCGCTGGACACCAACCGCGACCGCTATGGCCGGCTACTGCGATACGTCTATCTTCCAGACGGCACCCTGTTAGACGAGCAGATAATAAAACAAGGTTATGGATTCGCTTATCTAAGCTTCCCGTTTTCCAAGAAAAGCCAGTTCGCCGCTGACGAATCAGCCGCCCAATCGGACAAACTGGGCCTCTGGGCAGCCTGCAAACCTACCGTCAATCAGTACGGCGGCTATACGTCAAACGCCTTGTGACCACCGGCTATAATAATGATATGAAGTCGGGCTTCGAGCGCCTAAAGACAGAAAAGCGCATATTGGTAAAAGCGGTGGTTTACGCCATGGGCTTCTGGGGTTTCACCCACCTGGCGATCGCCATCGTCAAAGCCATTTATAGACACGATTTACATCTGGTGAACGCCATCCGATTGACTAACCTGGATTTTATCTTCGGCAGGCACATCGACAGTGCGGCGGTTTTCGTATTCGGCTGGCTGGTATACGTCGTGAGCATCTACCTGGCTTACGCGTTGCTGCGGCGTTCACGTTAGTTGCCGGCGGCGCGGTCCAGATCTTTCTGAAAGAAACTCCATATGTATAACGGCACTCCTAGTAGGACGATCACGCCAGCCAGCAGGCTTATAATCAGACCGCGCGCATACAGGTGATAGAGCCAGTAGTTGCGCGGCCAGGTGGATAAGTACCTGATGGTACTGATAAATCCCATATCGCCGCGGCGCATGGAAACACCGACTCTCATGGTAGGAACCCGTTCGATCTTTAGACCTACCTTTTTCATGTACAGCGAGATGGCGATGTCCTCGTCGATCCGATTGTCAAATTGGGACTTATGGCTGATCTTCTTCCAATCTTTGGACCTGATAGCCATATTGGCGCCCCATAACACCTCGGTGCCGGCGATTATTTTCTGACTTAGGCGATACAGAATATTGTGCAGCGCCGGACTCAGCCGCCTGAAGGGGAAGTCGTAAAAACGGGCGACGCCAGTGACAGCCGATACGCCGGGATGGTCGCCGAAGTATTCCAATACGCTGGCGACCCAATCGGGTTCAAGGCGGGTATCGGCGTCCAGGCGGCCGATGATCGAGCTTTCGGCGGCGTCAAAGCCGGTATTCTGGGCGAAAGAGCGGCCGCGGCGCGGTTCACGCATCAGCTTTACGAAAGGGAATTTGGCGGCGACCTCTGATGTCTTGTCGCTGGAGCCGTTATCGACGACGATCACTTCTTGGGGTCTGACGGTCTGATCCGCTATAGATTCGAGGCAGGATTTCAAGTAGTCTTGCTCGTTGTAAGCTGGTATAACTATAGTAAGCGTTAGCGATTTGTCGGCCATGCCATTTCTTAAAAAACACTAATAGGATATCACGCGGCAATCTTAGCGTAAGGCAAAGTTTGAGAAAGAAAAAACACAAGCTTATTAATAAAGGCGCCGGTGACGCTTGGCGCTATATCTGGCACCGCGGCATTTTGCGCCGCGTCGGTTTCTGCCTGCTGGCAGTCCTGATCTTATTTACTGGAGCTTCTTACGGCGTATCGCTGTGGTATGTCAACAAGCATAAGAACCAGCCGCTGGTGCTGGGCGCCTCTTTCGTACCGGATTATGCCGAGAGTTTCGGCTTGGACCCACAGCAGACCCTGCAAGCCATGTTGGAACCGGCCAGCCAAGGCGGCCTGGGCCTCAAGCAGGTACGCCTGGTGAGCTATTGGAGCGACATCGAGCCGACGCCCGGCGCTTATGATTTTTCCAAACTGGACTGGCAGTTCGCGCTGGCCAGCAAATACGGCGCCAAGGTCTCGCTGGCGATCGGTCTGCGGCAGCCGCGCTGGCCGGAGTGCCACGAACCCGGCTGGGTGACGGTGGACTCCAAGAAACAACAGACCTGGGAACCGCAGCTTTACCGCTTCATATCGGCAGTGGTCAACCGCTACAAGCTTAATCCGTCGCTGCAGGACTACGAGCTGGAGAATGAATTCTTCATGAAGGTCTTTGGCGAGTGCAAGGACTTTGACCGCAACCGGCTGGTCGCCGAGTTCAACCTGGTCAAAGGTCTGGATATGAAACACAAGATTATCATCAGCCGCAGTGACAACTGGATCGGTATCCCGGTCGGCAAGCCGACGCCGGACGAGTTCGCCATTTCGGTCTATAAGCGGGTGTGGGACGCGACTTTCACTCACCGTTACTTCGAATATCCTCTACCGTCCTGGTTTTATTCCAGCCTGGCCGGCTGGGAAGAGCTGTTATCCGGCAAAGACATGATAATCCACGAGCTGCAGGCCGAGCCGTGGACGCCCAAAGGCCTGGATATCACCCAGACATCAGTTAAGGAACAGTATAAATCGATGAACCCGCAGCGGCTGAAAGACCGTATCAAATACGGCGAAGATACCGGCATGAGAACCATAGATCTATGGGGCGCCGAGTGGTGGTACTACATGAAAGTCAAAAACAACGATCCGGGCACTTGGAACGTCGTCCAGCAGGCGGTCAAGCAATCCGAGCGACACAACGCCGAATTAGCGAACAGTTAAGTTAAAATAAGGGGATGGCTAAGAAGTCCAAAGCCCCCGGCAATATCACTAACCGCCGAGCCCGTTATGATTACGAGCTGGGCGATTCGTTAGTGGTCGGCTTGGAGCTGACAGGAGCCGAGGTTAAGAACCTGCGCCTGGGACATGGTCAGCTGCGCGGCGCTTACGTGACCGAGAAAGACGGTGAACTGTGGCTGATCAACTCACAGGTTAGCACCAGCCGCGGCATCCCGATCGACGAGGCCACTCAGACCCGCAGCCGTAAACTGCTGGCAAAGCGAAAAGAGATAGATAGCCTGATAGCCGCCCGCAAAACCGGCAACACCATCGTGCCGACGGAATTGCTGACCGGAGGCCGCTACATTAAACTGCGGATAGCGGTCGGCCGCGGTAAGAAACGGTATGATAAACGCGAGACCATCAAGCGCCGGCAGCAAGAAAGAGAATCAAGGAGGATAGCCAGATGAAGATTTATTCATGGAACGTCAACGGTATCAGGGCCGTCATTAATAAGGGTGAGTTCCAAAAGTTCATCAAAAAACACGCCCCCGACGTTTTATTACTTCAAGAAACGAAAGCTAAGCAGGGTCAAGCTGAAATCGATCTCCCGCAATATCAGGAATTCTGGAACTCGGCGGACAGACCGGGCTACTCCGGCGTGGCGATGTTCAGCAAGGTCAAACCGATAAGAGTCATGAACGGCCTGCCGGAAGACATCGTAAAGAAATATAAGGTCGAAGGAGACGTGTATGGCGACCCGAACAAAGAGGGGCGGGTTATCACTGGCGAATTCGATAAGTTCTTCATCGTCGGTGTTTACACCATCAACGTCAAAGATGATTTAAGTCGCGTGCCGATACGCCAGGAATGGGATAAGGCTTTCCTGGCCTACACTCAAGCGCTGGAGAAAACGAAGCCGGTTATTTTTTGCGGCGATCTCAACGTAGCCCATACCGAGGACGATCTGGCCCGTCCCAAGGAAAATGTCGGTAAGCGGGGCTTTACGGATGAGGAACGTGACGGCTTTCAGAAAATCATCGACCATGGCTATCTGGATACTTTCCGGCAATTCAAACAGGGTAACGGCTTTTAT
>Ga0105238_10003535_pt1 | contig 15582 bp, 13 predicted proteins | sample KBSC34metaG_FD_81526 | JGI IMG/M metagenome (GOLD analysis project Ga0105238, IMG submission 81526) | Corn rhizosphere microbial communities from Kellogg Biological Station, Michigan, USA - KBS C3-4 metaG | ecosystem: Host-associated > Plants > Roots > Rhizosphere > Soil | place: Michigan, USA... | reverse complement strand
AGGAGTACTGGCCCTACGAGGGCGAGTACTGGGCGGATGAGTACGAAAACTACAAATAGGCGAGGGGCCGGGCGCCGCATGGCCTCGCTGGCGCTCGCCTGGACCTTTCTGGCGGCATCGGCGCTGGTACGCGCCGCGCCCCCGCCCGCCGCCTCGCCGGCCGCCAAAGTGGCTGGCAAGGCCGGCGCCGACGACGACGTCGATGATTCGAAGGCGGAGCACACGCTGCCGCCGGTGATCGAGGCGGCCATCGCCGAGAAGGAGCAGGAGGTCGTCGGGGCGCGCAAGGAAGGGATCCGGCTGCTGGAGGACTTCCTGCGCTCGAGCCCGAAGTCGCGTGAGACGGCGGAGGCCCTGTACAAGCTGGCGGAGCTGTACTGGGAAGAGTCGAAGGCGGGGTACCTGGCCCAGATGGGCAAGTACACGGCGGCGGTCACGTCCTGTCACAAGGATCGCGCCACCTGCGCCCAGGTGCCGAAGCGGCCACCGCGCCTGGACCTGTCGCAGGCCCAGGGCGTGTACGACCGGCTGATCCGCGAGTACCCGCGCTTCCGCAAGATCGACACCGTGCTGTACCTGTACGCGTTCTCGCTGCGCGATCAGGGACGCCTGGGCGATTCGGTCAAGTACTTCCAGATCATCCTCGACCAGTACCCCAAGTCGCGCTTCACGGCCGACGCCTGGATGGCGGTCGCCGAGTACCGCTTCTACGAGCAGCAGAACTACAAGACGTCGCTGGCCGCGTACGAGAAGGTGCTCTCCTTCCCCAAGTCGCCCCTCTACGACCTGGCGCTGTTCAAGACCGCCTGGTGCTACTGGAAGCTGGGCGACACCAGCAAGTCGGCGCTGCGCTTCAAGGACGTGATGGATCTGGCCAAGAAGAAGGCCGGCAAGACCGCCACCGAGCAGAAGCGCGCCGAGGAGCTGCAGGGCCAGGCCATGGAGTACCTGGTCGAGCTGTTCACGGAGGACGACACGAAGAGCGCGCAGGACGCCTTCGAGTTCCTGGCCCAGATCGGCGGCAAGGAATACTCGCAGAAGATCCTGGGCCGCCTGGCCGAGCTGGTGTTCGATCAGACGCGCTACGAACGCGCCGCCGAGGCCTACCGCCTGCTGATTACCCTGGATCCGAACGGCGTCGACGCACCCGACTACCAGAAGCGCGTGGTGGAGTGCCAGCAGCTGCTCGGCGATCCGGCGGGCGCCGTGGCCGAGATGCGCAAGCTGGCCAGCACCTACGGCCCCCACAGCCCCTGGGCGGCGGCGAACAAGGATCGCCCCAACGCCATCGCCCACGCTCGCCAGCTGGCCGAGGAGCAGATCCGGACGCTGGCCAAGACGTTGCACGCCGAGGCGCAGGCGAACGAGAAGGCGAACAAGGTCGTCGACAAGGAGCGCTACGCGCGCGCCGCCGAGGCGTACGGCTTCTACCTGGCAAACTTCAACGACGCCGCCGACGCCACCGAACTGCGCTACCTGCGCGCCGACATCCTGTACTTCAAGCTGGGCCGCCTGGGCGAGGCGGGCGACGAGTACCTGGCGGTGGGACGCACCAAGCCGCCCGGGCAGTATCACAAGGACGCCCTGCTGCAGGCCATGACGGCGTTCGAGAAGCTGCGCAAGCCGGCCGGTCCAGCGGCCGGCAAGCGCGAGATCACGGAGTCCGATCGCAAGTTCGCCGAGGCGGCCGATCTGTACGCCACCCTGTTCCCCAAGGACAAGGAGATCGTGACCGTCATCTTCAAGAACGGTCAGTTCTTCTTCGACTACGGCGACTACGACGAGGCGGTGAAGCGCTTCGGCCTGATCGTCGAGGGACACCCCGACGATCCCAACGCCGGTCCGGCCGGCGATCGCATCCTCGAGGCGCTGTCGAAGGCGAAGGACTACGAGAACATCGAGAACTGGGCCCGCCGCCTGAAGAAGACCAAGGCCTTCGCCGCCCCCAGCGAGCAGGAGCGCCTGGACCGCATGATCGTGGTGGCGGTGATGAAGTCGGGCGAGAAGTACGCCGCCGAGGGCAAGAACGACAAGGCCGCTGAGTTCTTCATGCGGGTGCCTCACGAGTACCCGCGCGATCCCAAGGCGCCGCTGGCGCTGCACAACGCCGCCACCATCTACGAGCGCGCCAAGCGCCAGGAGCAGGCGGTGGCCGCTTACAAAGAGCTGGCCGACAAGTTCCCCCAGGCCGCCGAGGCGCCCGATTCGCTGTTCACCGCCGCCCACCTCGAGGAGAGCGTCGCCTCCTACGATCGCGCCGTGGTGCTGTACGAGCAGGTGTACGTCCGCTACCCGCAGTCCAAGCACGCCGCCGAGTCGCTGCGCAACGCCGGCATCCTGCGCGAGACGCTGGGCGAGAACGAGAAGGCGGTTCAGCACTACGCCGACTACGCCCGGCGGTACAAGGACCGCCCCGAGGCCAAGGAGCTGGCCTTCCAGGTGGCGGTGGTGCGCGAGAAGCAGCAGGACTGGCGCGCCGCCGGACAGGCGTTCGAGGAGTATGTCCGCGCGCATCCCGGCGACCCACGCACGGTGGAGGCGCTGACCCGCGCCGGGGCGGCGTTCGTGAAGGCGGGCAACGACGCCAAGGCGAAAGATGCCCTCGGCCGCTCGCTGGCGATCGCGAACGGACACGGCAAGAAGCCGGCCACCAGCGACGCCGGGACGCGCGCCTGGGCGGCGCAGGCGCGCTACCTGCAAGGCGAGCTGGTGTTCAAGGAATACGAGCGCCTGAAGATCGCCGGCAAGCCCAAGGTGCTGGCCAAGGTGCTGGACGAGAAGGCGAAGCTGCTGGAGCAGTCGAAGCAGATCTACCTGGACGTGGTCACCTATCAATCGCCCGAGTGGGCCACGGCCGGTCTGCTGCGCATCGGGCAGGGCTACGAGGCGTTCGCCAAGTCGATGCGGCAGGCGCCGGTGCCGAAGGATCTGAACGCGGAAGAGCAGCAGGTGTACCGCGACGAGCTGGAGAAGCTGACCGTCGTCGTCGAGGACAAGGCCATCGACGCGTACAAGTCCGGGTACAACAAGTCGCTGGAGATCGGCGTCTACAACAAGCACACCCAGGACATCCGCGCCGCGCTGACCCGCCTGGACGAGGCGAACTATCCCAAGGAGCTGGAGAGCCGCGCCGGCCTGCGGGCCGGCGAGCCGCCGCTGCACATCGGCAAGATCGAGGAGGTGCGCCGTGACCGCTGAGCGCTGGGCCTTGCCGGCGCCCCGGGTGCTGGCCGTCATGGCGCTGGCGAGCGCGGTGCTGGGCGTGGCGTGCGGGCATCGTGCACCTCCGCCCACCGCGGCGCCCAAGCCGATCGCCGCGGCCGTGCTGCCCCCGGTGGCGCTGGAGGCGAAGACGGAGTTCGAGACGGCGATGCGGGTGTTGAAGCAGGGGCGACGTTCCCAGACCGAGGCGCGCGCGCACCTGCGCCGCGCCACCGAGCTGGATCCGCGGTTCTTCGAGGCCTGGCACGATCTGGGTTGGCTGGACGCCAGCCGAGGCAACTTCGCGAAGGCGGCCGCGTCGTTCCAGCGCGCGCTCGAGATCCAGCCCGGCTCGCGCGAGACGGCGCTGGCGCTGGGCGAGACCTGGCGGCGCGCCGGCTTCTTCAAGAAGGCGGCATCCCTTTACGGTGAACGGCTGAACGCGCAACCGGGCGATACCGAGTTGCGCAACCGCTACATTCAAGTGTTGCGCGACGGCGGCGAGCTGCAGGAAGCGCTCGCGCAAACGAAGATTGCGCTGGGACAAGCAGGCGAAAACGTCGCGCAGAGCGTATTTGCCTATAACTCGCTGGGGCTCATTTACTATAAAATGGACAAGCTGGACCTGGCCGAGACTGCTTTGCGCAAAGCGGTCGAGCTCGACGGCCAGAGCGCGTTCGTCTGGAACAACATGGGTCTCGTCGCCTTTGCGCGGGGACGTGATCAGGAGGCCTTCTTGAACTTCTCAAAGGCGTCTGAGCTCGACCCGAAGTACGTCGAGGCACGCCTGAACAAGGCCGTCATCTTCATGGACTGCGGCGACTACAAGCACGCGCGCGGCGAGCTTCAGCGCGCCGTCGAGGCGGGGCCCGGTGACGCCGACGCGTACGTCGCGCTGGGCGTCGCCGCGCGCGGCGAGAACAAGCTGGACGACGCCCGCCGCGCCTACGAGGCGGCGCTGGAGATCGAGCCCGAGCATCCGGCGGCGCTCTACGACCTGGGCATCTTCTACATGGAGTTCGACAAGGATCCGGGGAAGGCGACCGGGTACTTCACGCAGTTCATGGACGCCGCCGATCAGGACGATCCCCGTTACAAGGACGCCTCCCAGCGGCTGAAGGATCTGGAAGGGCAAGCGAAGGCTGAACGCGCGAAGGCCGAGCGAACCAGCGCCGCCAAGGCGGCGGCAAAAGATGCGCCCACGAGCAAGCCGGCGAAGGCGGCTGCGTCCACCAAGCCGCCGGCCGGGGCGAAGGCGAAGTGATGCTGTCGGGCGTGATCTTGACCGCGGCGCTGGCGCTGGTCACCGCGCAGGGTCCGCACGCCGCCGCCAAGCGCAAGGCCGTCCGGGCCAAGCCCGTCACACATGCTCCCACCGAGCGCCATGTCCAGCCGCCTCCCGCGCGGGTCGCCCCCACCCCGCCGCCGCCCACCCGGGAGACCGAGGCCGCCACGTCCGCCACACCGGACGAGCCGGCCGCCGCGCCCGGGCAAAAGACGGCGAAAACGAAGGTCTACACGTTCGGGGCCATGGACGTGGAGGGGAAGCTGAAGACCCCGCAACTCCTCTACTTTTTGAATCGCATCAAGCTGGAGCTGGAAATGTCGGCCCCTGATCACCGCTCTTTCATGAAGGAGTTGGAGCGGACCGCCGATGATCCCTCCCTCTGATCGCCCATGAAGCCCACCACTGTTCTGCAAGTCGCGATGGTCTGGCAGGGACGGATCTTGTCCTATCGCCTGATCGCGCCCGGGCAGAAGGTCACGGTCGGCCCATCACCTGACGCCACCTTCAACACGCCGCCCGCCCGCGGGCAGGACAAGCGCTTCCTGTTGCTGGCGCCGCAGCGACAGCCGCGCGGGCGCTTCCGCCTGCGGCTGACGGCCGCGCTGGGCGGCGAGCTGTTCGTTCGCGGCGAGACGGTGCGCGTGGAGGACGTGCTGCTGACCGGCACGCCGTCGAAGAGGGACGCCGCCATTCGCGAGATCGACCTCGATCCCGGCGATCGGGCGCGCCTGGCGTTCACCGGCATGGGCGACGGCCCGCGGCTCGAACTGCGCTTCGTCGAGCCGCCCGCGGTGCTGCCGCGCGCCGGGCTGTCGCGGCGCGAGCCGTTCCTGGTGCGCATCGCCGCCGTCACTTCGCTGCTGCTGGCCATGCTGGTCGGCGGTGCGCTGATCTTCGCGCCGGACGAGCCGCCGAAGAGCCTGGCCCTGACCGTCGAGCGTGTGGCCAAGCTGCTGCCCCCGGAGCCGCCGCCCCCGCCCGACAAGGGCGCCAAGAAGAAGGCGGAGGAGAAGACGAAGGAAGAGTCCGGGCAGATGAAGAAGGCCAAGGACGAGCGGGGCAAGCTGGGCCGCAAGGACGCGCCCGCCAAGGACACCACCATCCCCAAGGGCGACAAGGACGTCCTGCGGGACAAGGTCTCGAAGGTGGGCCTGCTGGGACTCATCGGCAAGGAGCGGCCATCCGGCTCGGGGCTGGCCAAGCTGTTCGCCAACAACACGCTGGACGTCGAGCAGGCGGTAGCGGGCATGGCGGGGGCGCAGGTCGTCGCGGGCCGTGGTTCGGGTGGCCTCTCCACGACGGGCAGCGGGCTGGGCGGCGGCGGCACGGGCCAGGGACATCTGTTCGGCGCCGGTGACATCGACACCGGCGGGCGCGCCAGCCGCGGGCGCGGTCGCGGTCCCACCCTGGCCAGCCGCAAGGAGCACGAGGTGAAGCTGGACATCGCCACCGGCAACGTCGACGACGGGGGCGGCCTGACGAAGGAGCAGGTGGCCCGCGTGGTGCGCGCGCACTCGAACGCGGTGAAGTTCTGCTACGAGAAGGAGCTGCAGCGGAAGCCCACCCTGGCCGGCAAGATCGAGGTGTACTGGGTGATCGTCCCCGACGGCTCGGTCGAGAAGTCGAAGATCGCCTCCACCACCATGGAGGACAGCGCCGTCGAAGGGTGCGTGGCGCGGCAGGTGAAGCAGTGGGTCTTCCCCAAGTCCGACGGCCGCACCGTCGTGCAGAGCTACCCCTTCCTGTTCAAGGGCGGGGTGTGACGAGCGTGAGGGCGGCGGCGGCCCTGGCCGTTGCGTTCGTGGTGGGGGGCGGGTGCATGAACAATCCGTCCTATTTTCCAGGACCGGGGACGCTGGAGGTCGATGGAATGGGGACGGAGGCGAAGCAGACTCTGCAGCTCGCGTTCCGGACGCCCGCCGCCAGTGAGGAGGCCGCCCGCCAGAGTCTTTCCGCGAAGCTCGGCTACGACGTGCCCTGGCTGCGCGAAGACCGCGTTCACCTCGAGCTGAGCTACACCATCACCAACCTGGGCGACACCGAGGCCTCGTTCCTGCTGAACGTCGACGGCGCCTCCGAGTTCGTGCGCTTCGACGAGGACGCGGTGGCCGCCGCCTTCGTGGCCGCAGACATGGACGCCCCCTCGCCGCGCGGGCTGTTTCAGGTGCGTCCCCCCGCCCAGGCCCTGGCCCCCGGGCAGGTCCTGCAAGGCACCATCCTCGAGGATGACTTCCGCGAGATGGAGCTGGACCTGGACGCCATGGGGCGCTGGGCTGCCCCCAACTTCCCCGCCGTGCTGCTCTACCGCTCGGACGCCAACGGCGCGCAGACCGCCGCCACCAACGCCCTGGAGTACGCCACCACCCCCGCCAACCTGATCCGCCCAGCCCTGTGGGAGATCACGCCGCGCTTCAACTCGACCCAGGCGATGCGCTGCGATTTTTTGGTGCGCGTCCGCGACGACGATGGCCGATTGTGGGAAAATGGCGACGCTCCATTCCTGCCCGACCCGCCCACGTATGCGCCGACGATTGCCACCAACTAGCGACTGACTGGCAGGCATGTAGCAACGACGCAAGCAAAGACGCAGCTTCGCAACGGCCCGCGACCGGCACTCACGCGATTGACCATCTGAGGGTTTTGTCCTGAATCTTCGCCTGCGCTACCTGTTCACCACCAGCTTGGTCGTCGCCATGGGCGCGGCGGGGCCGGCGCGCGCGCAGGTGACGGCGCCCCCCAAGGCCGAGCTGTTCCCCGACCCCAGCAAGTTCGCCTACGGGCTGTACACCGAGGGCGGGCTGGGCGCCGTGACGGTGCTGGGCCCCGCGGGCAGCCACCTCTCCCCGGGCTGGGCGCTGGGGCTGACGGCAGGCTACGACCTGACCCACTGGCTGGCCATCGAGGGGCGGGGCGTCGGCTCGACCCACACCACCGAGTTCTCGGACGCGCCCGAGGACGGCCAGTTGCTGCAGCTCTACCACCTGATGGGGGCGCTGCGGTTCAACATCCGTTACCGCTACCTGATCGTCTCCGGCGACGGGACCGCCGGCGTCGTGCACACATCGAACAACATCCTGGCCGCCGTGGGGTTGAACCTGCGGCGCACCTCCATCGCCTACGGCGGCGGGCTGGGCGTCGACTACCACACCCTGTCCCGGCACTTCGCGTTCGGCGTGCACGCCGGGCTGCAACACATCGTGGGCCTGGCGCAAAGCAATGCCCTCACCACCACCGCCGGCGTGAGGTACACGTTTTGAGGTGGGCGCGACTGGTGGTGATGGCGGGCCTGGGCGCGGTGCTCGGCTGCAGCACCGTCGACGTGGGCACGCCATCGGCCGACATCAACGCCTGCCGCCCCAACCAGCGGTACTTCGTCGAGACGGTGTGGCCCATGTATCTGACGGCAAACTACGGCGGCAAGACGTGCGCCGACGCCACCTGCCACGGCGCCATGTCCGGGAACGGCTTGCGCCTGCTGACGCCGACGTCGACGCCCAGCTACCCATTGCTGTCGGGCACCGACTGGTACGCCGCTTACCTGTCGGCGTCCCAAGAGATGACCTGCACCGACGTGAACGGCTCGAAGCTGTACGAGTATCCGTCAGGCCTGGTGTCGACCCACGGCGGTGGAACATTGTTCCCGGCCGGTGGCCCCGAGTTCACGCTCTTGATGCAATGGGTGATGCCCGGGCCATGACGATGCGGGGGGTGGCATCGCGGGAAAGGCTCCGGACCGTTCTGGCGGCGACGATCCTGGTGATCCTGACCCTGTCCTCGTCGGCGCGCGCCGACGACGATGCGCTGGTGCGGGTGCTGGCCGAGCAGGCTCAGGTCCACACGGGACCGGGGTTCGCCTTCCGCGTCGTCTACCTGGCCGCCCGCGGCGAGGTGTTTCCCGTCGTGGAGCGGGCCACGCGCGCGCACTGGTTCCGGGTCCGCCTGCCCGACGGCACGAACGGCTGGATCCTGGGCGACGAGGTGTTCCCGCTCGATCTCGAGGAGTCGGACGTCCATCGTGGTCCGTCGTTCTGGCACCGCATGAGCGAGGCCGTCTTCTCGCCGTCGCCGCTGCTCGAGGGGCGCATCGGCCTGTCGTTCTCGGCGGGCGTGATCGGGGGAGACTCGGCCTTTCTGTTCCGTCCCGCTTTCATCCTCGAGCCACACTTCTCGGTGGAGGGGTTCTTCGGCGAGACCGTGGGCAATCAGGTCGACGTCATCTATTACGGCGCCGGACCGAACGTGTTTCTGTTCCCCACCTCGCCGGTGACGCCGTTCCTGGGGGCGGGCATGGGGGGCGCGTCCAGCCGCACCAAGGCCGATCAGTTCACCGTCCCCACCGGCACCTACACCGTCTTGAACGTGGGCGGCGGCCTGCTGGTGGCGCTGAAGCAGCGGATCACGCTGCGCGGCGACGCGCGCCACTACGTCCTCTTCGACGCCAACCACACCCAACGAATCCAGGAGTACAGCGGTGCGCTCACCATCGTTTTTTAAGGCGTGCCTGGTGCTGCTGGCCGTCGGCGCTGGAGGCTGCCGCCACATCGGCGTGAAGCCGCACCAGCGCGAGCTGCTCGCCGACCGCATCATGTCGCTGGAAGGCAACCCGCAGGAGCGCGCCGCCGACGAGCACGTCCTGTCCAACCGGGAAGGCGCCGTGGGAGCGACGGGCACCTCCGGAGGGGGCTGCGGCTGCAACTGATGCGCACCCGAATGGCGCACATGACGGCACGAGGGGGCTTGCGAGGGGCGGGCCTCGGGCCTGGCGATTCATCAGATCTCGTCGTGACGATCGACGGAGGCTTTTCTGCGCCTCGCCCCGCGGAGCGGGGAGAGGCCGGCGCGGCAGCGCCGGGAGAGGGGCGCGGCGCCGCGGTAGATCGCGGACCCCTCTCCCTGACCCTCTCCCCGCTGACGCGGGGCGAGGGCAAACACTTGCAACTGATCGGGCGGCAGCCTCAATCGGCGCGATCTTCGAGAGGTGATGAGTCGTCGGCCCTCGGCCCTGGGGCTTCGGGCCTCCGGCTCGGATTGGCGCTGCTTCAGCTGGGCGTCATCGGTATGGTTGTCATTCTTTTCGTTGGACGCGGCCATGCGGCCGAGGTGGAGGCGTCGCAGCGGGGGACGTTGTTCCTCGAGCCCTCGAACATCAAGGGGAACGCGGGCATCACCGTGTTTCACCCGCAGACGGACGTCAGCGCCACGTTCGCCTCCGGGTTCGGGATCGCGGCGGGTTACGCGGTCGACGTGGTCAGCGGGGCGACGCCCCGGGTGTTCGGGGTGCGGAACGACAGCACCGGGCGGCCGGTCGACGCCATCTCGGGCGCCACCAAGTTCTCGGACGTGCGGCAGCAGGCGCACGGCGCCCTCAGCTACTCGCGTCCCCTGGCCGACATCGCCGCCTCGTACAGCTACGGGTGGGAAAATGACTACCGCTCGCACGCGGTCACGGTGACCACCCGGACCGACGTGCTGGACCACAACCTCAGCATCAACCTGTCCTACACCCACAACTTCGACAGCGTGTGCGACGCCAGCAACACCGACAGCGTCGGCATCCCGCTGGCGCGCCAGGCGCTGGCCAACTCGAAAAACTGCTTCAAGGGGACGCCCGACGTCGCCACCCGCTCGCTGAACATCGACGCCATCGAGCCGTCGCTGACCTGGGCGGTCACGCCGCGCCTGGCCTTGCAGGGTGGTGGCACCGCGCTGATCCTGGACGGCTTCCAGTCGAACCCTTACCGCCAGGTCGACCTCGGCCGCGCCGGCGCCCGCCCACAGGAGACGCTGCCCCAGTTCCGGCAGCGCTACGCCCTGTTCCTGCGCAGCGCCTACGCCATCCCCGCCGCCCGCGCCTCCATCCAGGCGACCGGCCGTGTCTACCGCGACTCGTGGGGCGTCCGCGCCGCCACGGCGGAGCTGCTGCTGCAAAGCTACATGACCCGCTTCCTGCTGTGGTCGCTGCGCGGCCGCGCCACCGCCCAGAGCGGCGCCGTGTTCTACGAGGACGCGCAGACGTACTTCCTGCATGGCCCCAACGGAAAGTACTGGACCGGCGACCGCGAGCTGTCGCCGATGCAGAACCTGCTCACCGGCACCAAGCTCACCTACCTGCACATCCCCGAGTCGGGCGAGCACCACTTCATCAGCGAGCTCGACGCCTCGCTGAAGTTCGAGCTGCTGTTCTATCGCCTCGAGTCCGTCTTCGCTCCGAACGCCGACCGCAAGTACGCCGGTATCCTGCAGCTGGCCGTCTCGGCCCGCTTCTAGAGTCCCGTCGTCACTCGCAGGAGGAGGGGCCGAAGGTGACCCGCGGGAACGGCCGCTCGGGCTTGGCGAAGAAGTAGCCCTGGCAAAGGTCTCCGCCCAGCCGGATGAGGCAGTTGCGCTCCTCGACCGTCTCGATGCCCTCGGCGACGATCTGGATCTTCAGGTCCCGGCACAGCTCGATGATCGAGCGGATCAGCTTCTGCTTCGTATGCGACAGGTGAATCCCCCGCACCAGGGACATGTCCACCTTGACGATCTCGGGCTCGAGCTGCGCGAAGCTGGTCAAGCCGGCGTAGCCGGCGCCCAGGTCGTCCACCGCGATCCGGTAGCCCATGGCGCGCAGCCGCTTCATGCGCAGCATCGGCTCGTCGATGCGATCCAGCGCCGCCCGCTCGGTGATCTCCAGGACCACGCGCGAGGCGAACGCCGACAGCGGCGCCGCCGGCGAGAACAGGTCCTCGTCCGCCAGATCCTCGGTGTGCAGGTTGACGAACAGCAGCCCCTCCAGGGCCGGGTTCTCCCGCAGCGTTTGCGCGGCCCGCCCGCGAATGGTCCGCCCCAGCTCGTGCAACCGCCCCAGCCGCTCGGCGGCATCGAGCAGGTCGTCCGGCCGGCGCAAGGTCGCCTCCTCGGTGCGGACCAGCGCTTCGTGCGCGTAAACGCAGCGGGTCGACCAGGACACGATGGGCTGGTAGGCCATCCACAACTTCTCTAGGGCGTTCGAGAATCGGCTCTCCAGACCGGCCCGGTCGCTGATCTGATGGCGGCTGTCGCGCGCCTCTTCCAGGGCCTCGCGGCGAATTCGCGCCATCTGGTGCAGGCGGGCGGCCCGCGACACCACGTCCGTCAACTCGGCCAGCGGAACCGGCTTGGCCAGGTAGCGAAAGGCGCCATATTCCATGGCCTTGATGGCGTCCTTCACGTCGGGGCCGCCAGTCATCAACACCACCGGCAGGTCGAGGTCGTGCTCGCGCACGGCCCGCAGCAGCTCGAGGCCGGTCATCCCCGGCATGGTCACGTCGCTGACCACGACATCGAAGCTGCGGGTCCTGATCAGCTCGGCGGCCGCCACCGGATCGGTCGCCACCTCGACCGTCATCCCGTGCTTGCGCAGCTGGCGCGCGTAGACCGCCGTGATGTTGGCTTCGTCGTCGACGAGCAGCACCACGCCCTTGTCGGCCGGCTTCGGGTTCGCCTCCCCGATCTCCGGACGGACCCCCTCACCATGATGCAATCTCACATGCACGCCCCTTCCCCATCGGCATTTCCTGGGATGTATTTAGCCCCATTCGGCATAGGGCCTAAACTGCAAAGCCGAAGGTGTCGAAACGCCATGTCGAGGACATGGTGTGCACGATCTTCTGTTGAGTGAAGGGGTTCCCTCGCGTCTGTATACCGATCGCCTGGCCTCCGACCCGAAGGAGGGCAGCCGGGAGCGGCGCGCCTCCGACCTGATGATGGGGGCGGTGGCGATCATCTATCCCGCCTGGCACTGGGTCTTCCGGGCCCTGATGAGCAACCCCCGTGACTCCCTGGGCGAGCGGCTGTTCGTGGCGGCCTTGTCGCTGACGGTCATGCTGCTCTCCCGGCTCCGCTCCGTGGCGCGGGCCATGCCGGCCATCGAACACGCGATGCTGGCGGTGCTGACCGGACATTACCTGTCCCTGGTGTGGCGCAACGACTTCGCGGTGCCCTACGTGGCGGGCCTGTACATCCTGTTCGCCTCCGTGGGGACCGTCATCTCGCGCCTGGACGTGGCCATCGTCTACTCGGTGCTGGCGATGGGCCTGCTGACCGCCATGACCATGCTCCGCTCCCGCGTCCGGTCCGAGCTGGAGCTGTTGCTGGGTCTGGCCACGCTGCTGATCGCCCTGTGCGTCGGCGTCTATCGCACCAGCCTGGTGCGACGCATGGCGATGGAGCGATTGCTGCGCGAGCGCCAGCTGATGAAGCAGATCATCGAGACGATCCCGGATCCGGTGTTCGTGCGCAACGACCAGCGCGATCTGGTTCTCACGAACGAGGCGGGGCGGCAGTTCGAGAACGCGACCGGCTACGACACCGAGCCGATCGTCCAGCAGGAGCTGGCCACCCTGGCGGACGGACAGGGCCTGAGCTTGGACGCGGCCGTGCCCACGCGCTTCGGTCAGATCGCCATGTCGGTGAAGACCGCCCGCGCCGAGTCGATGAACCGCCAGCTCATGGTGGTGACGGTGATGCGCGACGTCACCGATCGGCGCGACCTGGAGACCTCCCTGCGCTCGAAGATCCGCGAGCTGGAGCAAGCGCAGGAGCGCGTGCGGCAGCTGCAGGGGATGTTGCCGATCTGCATGCACTGCAGCCGCATTCGAACCGGTTCCGATGAGTGGCAAACGCTGGAGAAATACGTCGCCGGGCACACCGAGGCGAGCTTCACGCACACCTTGTGCTCGACCTGCCTGGAGCGACATTACCCGGAGGAGAGCGTTTCATGAGTCAAGCACCGCTTCCGGTAAAGGCGACGCAGGGGCGCGTCCTGGTGGTGGACGACGAGGAGCCCGTGCGGGTGGCGCTGGGACGAACCTTGCGCCGACTGAACTACGAGATCCTCGAGGCGAACAGCGGCGAGCTGGGCTTGCAGATGGTGGCGACGCGCGATCCCGACGTCATCATCCTGGACCTGCGTATGCCGGGCATGGACGGCCACACCTTCATGCAGCGCCTGCAGGTGCCGGGACACGCGTCGCTGCCTCGGGTGATCGTGATGAGCGGTCAGGGCAACATCGACGACGTGATCAAGATCCTGCGCTGGGGAGCGGTGGATTACCTGCGCAAGCCCTGGAACCTGACCGAGCTGATGTCGGCGGTGACCCGAGCCCTGGAACTGCGGCGCCAGGACCGCCCCAAGGCCGCCCCCACGCTGGCCGCGGTCTCACCCGAGCCCCCCGACGCCAAGCGGCGCTCTCGCTTCGCCGAGCTGCAGTCCAAGCTGCGCCAGGGGGAGATCGTCCTGCCGTCGGTGCCGGCCATCCTCGATCAGCTGCGCGCGCTGGTCGAAGATCCGAGATCGTCGATCGATCAGATCGCCGACGTCGTCGAGCGCGACTCCCGCATGGCGGCCGACCTGCTGCGCATGGCCAACTCGGTTCAGTTCACCCACATGCCGCGGGCCACCAACATCAAGACGGCCGTGACCCGGCTGGGCCTGAAGCACGTGAGCAACCTGGCGCGCACCATCTTCCTGCAGGGCCTGTGCAACGTGGGCAATGGCCCCTATCGCGAGCTGCTGGCCTCGGTGTGGCGGCGTTCGGTGGCACGCGGCGTCTCGATGCGCGCGCTCTGCGACCTGATTGATCCTTCGATGGGCGTGGACGGCGACACCGCCTACCTGATCGGGTTGATGGCCGACGTGGGAGCGTCACTGCTGCTGTGGGTCACCTGCGAGCGTGCCGGTGACAGCCTGACCAGTGAGGATGTGAACGACACGAAGACCGCGCTGGAGATGGTGCGGCGCACGCACGAGGACGTGGGCAAGGCGCTGGTGGAGCGATGGAACTTCGGCAAGGCCGTCCCGTCCACGGTGGCCCAGCATCACCGTGAGGTCCCGCCGGTCACCGACACCGTCTGGTGGAGCCTCTTCGTGCTCGGTGATCACCTGGCCTCCAAGATCGTGGAACGACCCGACATCACGACCGATCTCACGATCAGCGAGGTCACCCTGGATCGATGCGCGGCCGAGTTCGGCATCCCCCGGGTGGTCCTGAATCAGCTTGCCGGAGACATTCGCGCCGAGTACGAATCCATCGAGGTCGGCCTGTCCTGAAGAGAGCGGCCGTTTTCGGCCATCGTTTTTGGAAAAGTTGTGGTTGTTTCACGATTGAAACAATTCAATCATTAGATTTCGTATGCGCCCTTTCGTCTCCGGCGTCACAACTTATCTTGGAGGAAGGTGCATTGGGGTATGTCAGAGCGAGCTACGCTGCGGCGTATTCTGACAAGGGGATGGATCCCTTGGCCGCCGCGGCGTGGTGAACAAAACAGTGGGCTCCAGGAAAACATGTGATGGAAGAACCTCTGCGTTTGCTGCACATCGAAGACGACGAGGATGACGCCGAGCTGGTTCGACGCGTCTTGGAGAAGGACGGCTTCAGTCTCGCCTGGGAGCGGGTCGACTCGGAGAACCAGCTTCGCCAGGCGCTGAAACAGCCCTGGGACATCGCCATCTCGGACTTCGCCATGCCTGGCTTCAGCGGCATGCGCGCCTTCGAGATCCTGTCGCAGGAGCGGTCGGAGCTCCCTTTCATCTTCGTGTCCGGCGCCCTCGGCGAGGAACGGGCCGTGGAGGCGATGCGGGCGGGAGCGAAGGACTACTTCCTGAAGGGCAATCTGGCCCGGCTGAACGCGGCGGTCCGGCGCGAGCTGCGCGAGGCGGTCAATCGCAAGCAGCGCAAGATCGCGGAGGAGACGGCCCTGCGCGAGCAGCAGCGGCTGGCGCTGGCCATCGAGGCCAGCAACGCCGGCGTCTTCGAGATCAAGCTGGACGATCGCGGCGGCACGGTCGACTACAGCGGCCCCTGGCCCGAGATCCTGGGCTACCGGCTGACCGAGCTGCCGGACCGGGGCGACGCCCTGGTGGAATGGGTGTCAGAGCGCATCGATCCCGAGAGCCCGAAGACCGCGCTGGTCGACATGCGCCGCTTCTACGCGGGCCGCGCCGAACGCTACAACGCGGAGATCCGGCTGCGGCGCAAGAACGGAACCTGGGTGGACGTGGCGGTGTTCGCTCGCGCCGTCGAGCGCGACGCCCAGGGCGCCGCCCGGCGAATCGCGGGCGTGGTGCTGGATCT
>Ga0105238_10003533_pt1 | contig 15583 bp, 10 predicted proteins | sample KBSC34metaG_FD_81526 | JGI IMG/M metagenome (GOLD analysis project Ga0105238, IMG submission 81526) | Corn rhizosphere microbial communities from Kellogg Biological Station, Michigan, USA - KBS C3-4 metaG | ecosystem: Host-associated > Plants > Roots > Rhizosphere > Soil | place: Michigan, USA... | reverse complement strand
CGGCGTCGCCGGGCTGGGCCAGGCGGGCCGCGGTGGCCACCGCCTCCTCGAGGGTCTTCGCGCGGACGATGCGCTCGGGAGAGACCATGGTCCCGAGCGAGGCCGCGATGCGCTCGGCCGCCTCGCCGATCAGGACGGCCGCCCGACCGACCCGCGCGAACGCCTCGGCGAGCGGCGCGTAGTCGCCGCCCTTGTCCTTGCCACCGGCGATGAGGACGACGGGCCGCGGGAACCCCGAGAGCGCCGCGGTCACCGCGCCGACGTTCGTGCCCTTCGAGTCGTCGTAGTACTCGACGCCGCCTGCGTCGGCGACCAGCTCCATGCGGTGGGCGAGCGCGTGGAACTCGTGCAGCGCGCGCCGCGCCTCGGACGTCGTGGCACCCACCAAGCGGGCCGCCAACAGCGCGGCCAGCGCGTTCTCCTGGTTGTGGCGCCCGAGCAGCGCCGGATTGTGCAGCGGGTAGCGCTCCAGGTCGCACCCGGGCAGGCGCAGGCACAGCGAATCGCCCTCCACCCATCCCCCGCGTGGCAGGGGACGGGTGGCGGAGAAGACGATCTTCTGCGCGGCGATCCCCTCGGCATGGCGCAGGACCAGCGGGTCGTTGTCGTTCAGCACCGCGAAGTCGGACGCGCCCTGCGCCTGGAAGATGCGGGCCTTGGCGGCGGCGTAGGCCTCCATGTCCGGGTAGCGATCGAGGTGATCGGGCGTCACGTTCAAGAGCACGGCGACCCGCGGGTGAAAGGTCTCGGCCGTCTCGAGCTGAAAGCTCGACGCCTCGATCACGACCATCCCGCCGGGCTCTGCGGCGCGCGTGCCGACCGCTTCGCAGAGCGGCTCACCCAGGTTGCCGCCCACGAACGTCGGCGACCCGCTGGCCTTCAGGATGGCGCCGCACAAGGTGGTCGTGGTGGACTTGCCGTTCGTGCCCGTGATGGCCACCAGCGTCCCGCGGCTGAACCAGGATCCCAGCTCCAGCTCGCCCGTCACCTTCACCCCGGCGGCGCGCGCGGCCACCACCTCGGGCAGCTCGGGGACGCCGGGCGAAAGGATGATGAGGTCGGCGCCCAGGAACGTCTCGGCGCGGTGACCGCCGAGCTCCTCGACCACCCCCGTCGGCAAGGCCGCCCGCGCCGCGGCCAGCGCCTCGGGCCCGCGGCGGTCCGTGACCGTCACGAGCGCGCCGCGATCCGCGCACACGCGCGCCGCCGCCAGGCCCGACCGGCCCAGACCGACGACGAGCACCTTCTTGTCCTTCAGCTCGATCACGTTCGTCCCACGCTTTTCGCCGTCCCCCAGGATGGCCCAGGTACGGCGAACAAGCGAAAAATCCACCTGCGCCCGGAGGCGCGCCGACTAGCGGACTTTCAGGGTCAGGATGAGGCCCAAGATGGCGCAGGCGAAGGAGACGATCCAGAAGCGGACCACGATGCGGGACTCGGGCCAGCCCAGCTTCTCGAAGTGGTGGTGGATGGGGGCCATCAGGAAGATGCGCTTCTTCGTGCGCTTGTAGTAGCCGACCTGGATGACGTCGCTCACCGCCTCGAGCACGAAGACGCCACCGATGATGGGCAGCGACAGCTCGGTCTTGGTCGCCAGCGCCACGAACCCGAGCGCGCCGCCCAGCGCCAGCGCGCCGACGTCCCCCATGAAGACCTGGGCCGGGTGAGTGTTGAACCACAGGAAGCCGATGCCGGCCCCGCCGATGGCGCCGCAGAAAACGGCCAACTCGCCGGCCCCGGGGACGGGCGCCACGCCCAGGTATTCGGCGATGTGGAAGTTGCGCAGCGTCGTGCCGGCCGCGTACGACAGCAGCAGAAAGGTGAAGGAGCAGATGATCACCGGCCCGATGGCCAGCCCGTCCAGCCCGTCGGTCAGGTTCACCGCGTTCGACTCCGCCATCAGCACGAAGATCCCGAACCCGATGTAGGCGACCAGCGGCAGGGCCAGGTGGTACTTGTCGAAGTTCATGAGCGGCGGGGCCAGCCGCAGCCGCACGTCCGCCGGTAGCGCGTCGCTGGTGAACAGCCACACCATGGCCGCCCCGCCGATGACGAACTGCCCCAACAGCTTCAAGCGGCCGGGCAGCCCCTTCTTGTTCTTCTTGGTGATCTTCAGGTAGTCGTCGAGGAAGCCGATCGCGCCGTACCCGACCGTGACGAGCAGCGCCAGCCAGACCAGCGTGCTGTGCAGGTCGCACCACAAGAGCGTGGCCGTGACCAGCGCCAGGAGGATCAGCGCGCCGCCCATGGTGGGCGTCCCGCGCTTCGAGGCGTGGCCGGCCGGGCCGTCTTCGCGGATGATCTCGCCGAGCTGCCGCGCGCGCGCCCGCGCGATGAAGCGCGGCGCGATCACGAAGGTGATCAGCAGCGACGTCAGCGTCGCCATTCCCAGCCGCGTCGAGACGTACCGGAAGACGTTCGCGCCCGGGATGGTCTCGCGGAAGTGATGAAAGAGGTGAAACAGCAAGGGAAGGGGTGACTGAAAAATTTACGTCAGCGCGGCCCGGAAGCGAAATTCTCGACCAGCGCGTCGACGGCGCGCTCGAGGCGCATGCCGCGCGAGGCCTTGACCAGGATCCAGTCGCCGGGGCGCGTCCAGGCGGCCACGGCCGCCGCCGCGGTGGCCGGCTCCGACGTCGTCACGATGCGATCGGCCGGCAGGCCGGCCTCGCGAGCGCCGCGGGCGATCTCGGCGCCGAGCGGACCCACGACCGCCAGACCCGCCAGGCGCTGAGCGGCGTCGCGCCCAACGGCGCGGTGCTGTTCGATCGAGTCCGGACCGAGCTCGAGCATGTCGCCCAGCACGGCGAAGGCGCGCGCGCCTCCGCCGCCGGTGGATCCCAAGTGGCTCGAGCCGCTCGGGCTGGGCGCGGCCGACGCCGTGACGATCGAGCCGAGTGCCGCGCGCATCGAGGCGGGGTTCGCGTTGTAGCAGTCGTCCAGGATGATGCGGCCGCCGGCTTCGCGAGGGAAGGACCGGTGTGGCGGCAGGCGCGTGTCGGAGAGCGCGCTCGCGGCGGCGGGCGCCGGTAACCCCAGGGCCGCCGCCACCGCCAGGGCCGCCGCCGCGTTGCGGGCGTTGTGGAGGCCCGCAAGGGGCAGCCGCGCCACCACCGGCTGACCGCGCACGGCGAAGCGGACCACCTGGCCCGCCACCCCTGCCGGGACGGTCTCGAGGATGAGGACGTCCTTGGGCCCGGGGGCGCCGCCGTCGAAACGGATCTTGCGCGATTCAGGCAGGTGCGCGGCTTGCTCTTCGACCAGGGCGTCGCCGCCCGGCAATACTGCGACGCCGTCGGGCGACTGGCCGAGCGCCGCGAAAAGCTCACCCTTGGCGCGGGCCACCTCCTCGATTGATCCCAGCAGCTCCACGTGCGCGCCGGCCACGTTCGTGATCACACCGACGTGCGGGCGCGCGATGTCGGCGAGCAGCGCGATCTGTCCGCGCCCGCGCATCGCCATCTCGAGCACCCAGAAGGCCTCGCGGCCGGTGGCCGAAAGGATCGTCAGCGGCAGGCCGATCTCGGTGGTGTAGTTGCCTTCCGTGCGCAGCACCGAAGCCGCGCCTTCGCGGGTGCCCGCGGCGAGCGCGGCGGCGCACAGCTCCTTGGTCGTGGTCTTGCCGTTCGAGCCAGTGACACCCACGACCTTCCCGTCGAACTCGGCGCGCACCGCCCGCGCCAGATCGGCGAGCGCGACCAGCGGATCGGCCACGCCGATGACGGCGACCGGTGGTGTGTTCGTCGCGCTCACCAGCGCGGGCGGGATCCCGCGCCCGGCGGCGACCACCACGGCCCCGGCGCCGGCGGCGGCGGCCTGGCCGCAGAAGTCGAAGCCGTCGACCCGCTCGCCGGGGAGCGCGAAGAAAAGCTGGCCCGGGCGCACGCGGCGGCTGTCGGCGGCGGCCCCCGCGAACCGCGCCCTCGGCCCGGGGGCGTCCGCGCCGGCCAGCCACGTGCCGCCCATGGCGGCGATGGCGAAGGCCAGCGGACGCGCGGCCGGCCCGGCGCCGTCGGGCCGCGTCGATCCCTCTTTCCCGCCGGGCCCGTTCACGACCGTGCCCCGGGCGGCGTGGCCGCCACGAACGCCACGGCCGCCTCCTCGCGGTCGTCGAAGTGCAGGCGCTCCTTGCCGACGATCTGATAGTCCTCGTGACCCTTGCCGGCGATGACCAGCACGTCACCCGGCCGCGCGCTCGCGACCGCGCGCCGGATGGCAGCCCGGCGGTCGGCGATCACGCAGAAGCCGCGGGCCGTGTCCTCGAGCGCGTCTCCGCTCACCTCCGGCACCCCGGTCCGGCGCGCGCCTTCGACCACCATAGCGATGATCGACGCCGGATCCTCGGTGCGCGGATTGTCCGAGGTCACGATCGCCACCTCGCTGTCGCGCGCCGCGGCCTTTCCCATCAAGGGACGCTTCGTTCGATCGCGATCGCCGCCGCATCCGAACACGGTCAGCAGCCGGCCGCCTGGGGCCACCAGCGGCCGGACCGCGGCGATGGCTCGCTCCAGCGCGTCGGGGGTGTGCGCGTAGTCGACCACACACAGGACGCCGCGATCGTTGGCTACCCGCTCCAGCCGTCCGGGAACGCCCGGCAGCCCCGCGATGCCAGCCACGATCGCGTCTCGCTCCAGCCCTCGCCCGATCGCCATCCCCACCGCCAGGACGATGTTCTCGAGGTTGAAGGTGCCGACCAGCGACGAGGTCAGGTCGAGCGGACCCACCGGCGTCCCGAGCCGCAGCCGCATGCCGTCGCTGGAGGCCTCGACGCGCTCGACGACCACGTCCGCGCCCGCGCCCGGGCCGAGGGGGCGCGACGACACGCCGAGCACCGCGCGGCCGCGCGCGTGGTCGCGCATGGCCCGGCCTTCCGGCCGGTCTACCGGCAGCACGGCCACGCCGGCCTGCGGGTCGAGAAGCCGCTCGAACAGGATCGACTTCGCCTCGAAATAGGCCTCCATGCTCCCATGGTAATCGAGGTGGTCCTGGGTGAGGTTGGTGAGGCCCGCCACCCGGAAGCGGCAGCCGTCGAGCCGCCCCTGATGCAGGGCGTGCGAAGACGCTTCCAGCACCACGTCGGTCGCTCCCGCGTCCCTCATCTCGGCGAACAGACCGTGCAGCGCCAGCGCGCCGGGCGTGGTCAGCGGCGCCGGCCGCGAGAAGGAGAGCGTCGCCGCGCCCAGCCCCGACGTCCGTGCGGACGGAATTCCGGACGCGTCGGCATGACCACCTCCCGCTCCGTCGGGGCCCTGGGTCGGGTGGGCCGACACACCGCCGCTCGAGACGCGATAGGTGACCGTGCCGATGACGCCGGGCCGGTGGCCGGCCGCCCGTAACATGGCCTCGTTCAGGTACGTCGTGGTCGTCTTGCCGTTGGTACCGGTGACCGCGATCAGCGCCAGCGCCTGCGCGGCCTGATATCGGTTCGCCGCGATCACGCCCAGGGCCTGACGCGCGCGCGGCACCGTCACGCACACGCCGTCGTAGCCGTCGAGCGCGGCGGGCCGCGCCGATCCGGCGGCGGCTTCGATCACCACGGCCCGAGCGCCGCGGGCGATGGCGTCAGCGAGGAACGTGGCGCCGTCGGCGGCCGTTCCGGGGACGGCAGCGAACAGATCGCCCGGTTGGACGAGCCGAGAGTCGTCGCGCACCTCTGCGACCTCGACGTCGAGCGCGGCAGGCGCGCGGCCATCGTCATTCCCATCCACCGCCCACCGGGTCGTGGCCGCGCCCTCGATCCCCGCCAGCAGGTCACGCAGCTTCATAGGGGTCGCCCGAACGATACCTTGCAAGGCACGCCCCGGGGTGCAAGTCCGGGGGGAGGCGACTGGCGCAGCGCGACGCCCGACGGCGGCGTCCGATCGTCGAGCATCAGCTCGATGTTGCTCTGTCGCGCGGCTCGCAGGGCCGCCGCGATGGTGAGCCCCCGGAAGTTCGGGATCGTCACCAGGCGCGGGCGGGCCTGCGCCTCGCTGTCGTCCAGGTCCTCGCCCTCGCTGCCGCCCGATTCGGCGTCGGAGCCGCTTTCGGCGCCATCGTCGCGATTGCCAGGACCGCTCGCGGAGGCGATCTCGGCCCCCGCCGGGCCCGCCTCAGGCGATCCGTCGCCCACGTCGGTCTCGTGGACCGCCGGTACGTCCGACCCGGGGCGCTCGTCCTCGTCGCTCTCGCCGGGGGCCACCGCGCTCACCGCACCCCGAGGCGCCGCTGGTTCGACCCCGGCTTTGGCGCTGGCAGGCGCACTCGCGACACCGCCTGGTGCCGGGGTCCCTGCTGCCTTCTTTGCCTGGGTTTGGGCCAGGGCGAGCAAGGCCGGTGACGGCGGCACGTGTAGGTAGCGCAGCGCCTGCTCCGCGATCTCCTTGAAGATGGGCGCCGCGACGGCGCCGCCCAAATGCGCGCCCTGAGGCTCGTCGACCATCACGGTGATGGCGACCCTCGGCGCCTCGGCCGGCACGAACCCGATGAACGACGACACCCACTTGCTGGCGTCGTAGTGCCCCCCCGACACCTTCTGCGCCGTGCCCGTCTTGCCCGCGACCACGTAACCATCGACCGCGGCCGCGCGTGCGGTGCCGCCCACCTGCGTGACGCCCTCCATGATGGTGGTCATCTCCGCCGCGGCCCGCTCCGAGATCACCCGCACCGCCGGCCGCTCGGGCAGCGGCTCTTCCGAGCCGTCGCGCCGGACCACGCGCGTGATGATGCGCGGCGGATGGTACACGCCGCCGGCCGCGATGGCCGACATGGCCGCGACGACCTGCAACGGCGTGACCGTCAGCCCCTGCCCGAACGAGACGTTCGCGAAGCCGATGTCGCCCCACTTGTCGACGGGCCGCAGCAGGCCGGCCCGCTCGCCCGGCAAGCCGACCCCCGTGGGGCGCCCGAACCCGAAGCGCCCCAGCGCGTCCGCGAACCGCTCGCGGCCAAGCCGGCGCGCGACCTTGGTCGCGCCGATGTTGCTCGAGAACTTGAAGATCTCGGCCACGGTCAGCGCGCCGTGCGGGTGGGTGTCGTGGATGGTGTACTTCCCGACCGTCAGGCGTCCCATCATGCAGTCGAACTGGTCGGTCGGTCTTACGGCCCGCGCGTCGAGCGCCGCGGCGATCGTGAACGTTTTCATTGTCGAGCCGGGCTCGAACGCGTCGGTGATGGCGCGGTTGCGCGCCGCGCGCTCGACGGCCGTGCTGGGATCGTTCGGGTTGTAGGACGGCGTCGAAGCCATCGCCAGGACCTCGCCGTTGCGCGGATCCATCACGATGGCCACCACCGCCTTGGCGTGGTGCCGGGCCTGCGCGTCGGCGATGGCCTGTTCGGTCACGAACGTCAGGTAGCGATCGATGGTCAGGGTGACGTCGCTGCCCGCGCCATCGGCCGATTCGCCCATCCCGTCGAGGAACAGCTCGCGCCCCAGCGCGTCGCGCACCCCCTGCAGCGAGGTGTTCTGGCCGCGCAGGTGGCGATCGAGGGCCAGCTCCACGCCCTCCTGCCCGCGGCCGTCCAACCCGGCGTGGCCCATGACGGTCGCGGCCAGCGTGCGGTTCGGGTAGAACCGGCGGGGTTCGCGCGTGAAGCCCACGCCCGGCAGCTCGAGGGCGCGCACGGCGTCGGCTTCTTCCGGCGTCACCTTGCGCTTGACCCAAGCGAAGAAGCGTCGCTGCGCGAGCCGCGCGGACAGCTCCTTCAGCTCTTTGGCGTCCAGACGCAATACCTTGGCCAGGCTGCGGGCGGCCGCCTGCGGATCGGAGAGCTGGCGCGGATTGCAGAACACCGAGTCCACGTCGGCGGTCGAGGCCAGCTCTCCACCTTCCCGATCCAGGATGCGCCCGCGCCGGGGAGGCAGCTCGACCTCGCGCAGGTATTGTTCTTCGGCGAGCCCGCGCAGCCGCGCCGACTCGTCCCCCACCTGAAGCCGGTAGGCCCGCCGCGCCACCAGCGAGAACAGCACGGCGAATCCCACGCCGAACACGCTGATGCGGATCTTGGTCCAGCCCGTGATGGGGGTGATCATCGTCCTGGCCCCGCTGGCGGTCCGGCCGCCAAGATTCGGCCCGGCCCGAGCGGGCGAATCGCCTCGGGCGCCGGGGGACCCATCTTCAGCTTGTCGCGCGCGATCATCACGACGCGGCCGGGATCCTTCAGCATCCCGATCTCGATCTGCAGGCGGCGCCGCTGCTCTTCCAGGTCGGCGGCGACGCGACGTTCGTGACCGAGTGCGTAGGCGACCTCGAGCCCCTCGAGTCGGACGGCGACGTGGGTCAAGGCCCCCGCCGTGACGATCGCCAGCAGGAAAGCTCCCACGCCGACGCCGCGCCGATCGCCGGCGGTGCGGACCTTGCGCGCGGCTACCGCGGCGGCCGCCGCCGCCGGGACCGCCGCGATCGGCGCGCCCCTCGGCGATCTTCCGTGGCCCGTCCTCACGCCACCCTCTCCAGTACGCGCAATTTCGCCGAGCGCGAGCGCGGGTTTCGGTCCTGCTCGGCCTCCGACGCGATCACCGGTCGCTTGGTGAGGATCTGGAATCGAAGGCCAGCCGGGCTGGGCGCCGGCGCGATCGGCGTCCCGCCGGACCAGCCGAGAGGCCGCGACGGCTCGGCCAGCGCTCGAAAGCGATGCTTCACCAACCGGTCTTCCAGCGAGTGGAACGAGATGACGCACAGGCGGCCGCCGACCGCGAGCCGAGCCGGCGCCTTCGCCAGGAATGTCTCCAGCTCGCCGAGCTCGTCATTGACCAAGATGCGCAGCGCCTGGAAGGTGCGTGTGGCCGGGTTCTTGTGTCGGGCGCCCCCCGGCAGCGCGCGGTGCACGACCGCCGCCAGCGCGCCCGTCGAGTCCAGCTCGCCCCGATCGCGGGCTTCGATGATCCGCCGCGCGATCCGACCGGCCATCCGCTCTTCTCCGTAGTCGCGCAGCCAGCCCGCCAGCTCTCGCTCGTCGGCCCGCGCCAGCACCTCGGCAGCCGTCTCCCCGCTCGTCGGATCCATGCGCATGTCGAGCGGTCCCGATCGTTGAAACGAAAAGCCACGTTCGGCGCGGTCGAGCTGCGGAGAGGAGACGCCAAGGTCCGCCAGGATCCCGTCGACCTCGCCGACGCCCACCCGATCGAGCGCGGAGTCGAGGTCGGAGAAGGGCGCGTGCACGAGCATCACGCGATCTCCGTGCGCCGCAAGCGCCGAACCTGCGAGCGCGAGCGCCGTGGGATCGCGATCGAGTCCGACGAGGCGGCCTTCCGGTGCTGATAGCTCCAGGATCCCGCTGGCATGGCCACCAAGCCCGACCGTCGCGTCCAGGCGGATCCCGCCCGGCCGACGCCCTCCGGGGTAAAGGAATTCCAATATTTCTTGGCGCAAGACCGGTTCATGCGGGGATGGCTCCGGGCGCTCGGAAGACGTCATTAGAGCGGAAGGACCATTGTCCGACGTCATGCCTTCAAGTCAATTTTTCGACCTGCGGCGGCCACCGTAATCTTCAATGATCACGAGCAATTGCTATTTTTGTACAGACGAAACCCTCGTTCCGATCAGGCGATTGCGACCGCCAGCGCTCTACTCTTGCCGTCTTTTTTGTGTGCGGCCTTCCCGGATTGGCCGCGTGTGTCGGCGTCGCGCGCACAATGTCGGAAACGAAGAGCGAGACTTGACCACATGTAACCCCGCTTGACGATTGAGATAACGGGATATACGATGACCCGCGCATCATTTACGAAACACCATTAGAGGGCCTCGGGTGACCGGGGTTGGAGGAATATGTCAGGAGAGATGGGGATGGACGCCAAACTATTCGAGCTCGATGCGCGGGCCGTGTCCTTGAGAGAGAAGCTGGCGAAGTTTCCCGCCGCCATCATCAAGGACTACCAAGAGCGACTCGACGTCTCGTGGTTGTTTCACGACAACGCCCTCGAGGGGGTCGTGCTGTCGTACTCCGAGCTGAAGGCCGCGATCGATCAACGCATCATCAGCGACGTCACGCTGATTCCGATGTACGAAGAGGTCCGGCTGCACAAGCAGGCGCTCGACTGGGTGCGGGAGAACGCGCCCGCCTCCGAGAGAGCGTCCGAAAAGACGGGGAGGTTGACCGGCAAGAAACAGATCCCCGTCGATCTCGAGCTGGTGCGCCACCTCTACGCGATGCTGACCCCCGAGACGGCGGCCAAAGGGCATCCGTACCGCAAGGAGAACCCGCTCCACCGCCTTTACTATCACGAGATCGCCGCGCCCGATAAGATCGCGCCGCGCATGAAGAAGCTCGGCGAGTGGCTCGAGTCGGACGAGGCCGCCGATTTGCACCCGATCCGCCGCGCCACCAAGGCGCACTACAAGGTGCTGACGATCTATCCGTGGACGAAGAACTCGGGGAAGGTCGCGCGGCTCGTGATGAACTTCATCCTGCTTCGTCACGGTCACCTGCCTGCCGTCGTGCACTCGATCGAGCGGCAGCGGTACTACGAGGCGCTTCGATTCGACAACGAGACTCTTCTGAATCTGATTCTCGAGTCGATCGACAACAGCCTCGAGACCACGAACAAGTTCTTCACCGAGCTGAGCGGCCTGCGAGTCCGTCGCGCCTCGTAGGAACGTCGCCGGCACGTGCGCTGGTGTAGGGCGGCCTCGGTGGGGAGCCGGCGAGGTCGTCGCTGACCCGCCCAAAGTGCATCGTGGGCGCGGAAGCAGCCGCAGCTCGGCCTGCCGTCGCGTACCTTCTCTTCGGGGGGAGCGGGGCGATGCGGGGGACGAAACTAGACTACGCTGCGGTGGCCATCGGGGTGGGCGGCGCGATCATCCTGGCCCTGATCGCGCTGGCCGGCTGAGGCGTCGCTGCGCGCCAGCACGCTGCTTATGCGGGCTGGCAGGGCGGCTTCGCGGATCTCTTCGACGGTTTTCGGAAGAGCGATCGACCAGTTTGGCCAGCTCGTCGTCGTCCCGGGCATGTTCGGCTGCTCCATCACCCCCAGCCCGTCGTCGAGCGTGGCCAGCAGGACCCGCGACGGCGCCGCGCCGAGCGCGCGATGGGTCTCGACGATGACGTCGTCGAGCGGCGCATCCTGGGTCAGGCCCGTCAGGGCGGCGAGCTTCCCTTTCAGGTAAGCGAGGCCTTCCAGGTTGGGGGTCACGCCCGCCGAGCGCGCGTGCTCGGCGGCCACGCCCGTCCATGTCCCGCCGATGGTCGCCAGGTCGTGGGTGGTCACACCCGAGAGCGCCAGCTCCTGGAATTGCGGGGGCGGCACCGGCTCGAAGTACAGCAGCTTGTACGAGAGCATCTTGTACTCGGCCAGGAGCTCGCGCGTTCCGGGTAGGACCGTCCCCAGGTCCTCGCCCACGATGACCGCGCGCGCCCGGTGGCTCTCGATCGCGATGATGGCGAGTAGCTCCTCGACCGGATACCGCACGTAGGTCCCGCCGCGATTTCCGAGCCGCCGCGGGATCCAGAACAGGCGGAACAGGCCCATCACGTGATCGACCCGGAGGCCGCCCGCGTGCCGCAGCATCGAGCGGATGGTCTCGATGAACGGACGGTAGAGAGCCCCGCGCAGCTTGGTCGGGACGAAGGGGGACAGACCCCAATCCTGGCCGTCGAGGTTGAATCCGTCGGGCGGGCAGCCGATCGATATCCCCTGAGCCAGGAGGTCTTGCCAGCACCAGCCGTCGGCCCCCGCGATGTCGAAGCCGACCGGCAGGTCGTGGAAGATCCGCACGTCGCGCGACGCTTGCTCGAGCTGGCAGTCGATCTGCCATTGCACCCAGGCGTGGTAGCGCGCGCGGGGGTCCTCGGCGCCGAGCCGGCGCGCCTCGGGCGCGGCGGATGAAGCGAACGCGGCCGGCCAGGTCCGCCAGTCCTTCCCGTGGCGCTCGGCCAGCGTGCAATAGGCCGCGAACTCCTCGAGCGCTTGGCCCTCCCCGACGCGGTAGCGCTGGAAGGCCTCGTGGGCGGCGTCATCGGCGCGGCTGACGAACCGCCGCCACAGAAGCTCGAGCGCGGCGGTCTTGGCGGCAAAGATTCGATCGCGCTGGATGCGGCGGTCGTCGTTCAGCGCGCGCGCCTCCGCCGCCAGCCGCGCCAGGGCCGGTCCCTCCTCGGCGGCCCCGGGCAGCTCTTCGATGCGGAGGTACAGCGGGTTGCGGTAGCGGCGGCTCGACGGGTAGTAAGGCGAGGGCTCGATGGGGAGCACGGGCGCGGGCGCGCAGAGCGGGTTGACCATCATCGCCCCCGCGCCGAGGCTGCGCGACCACGCCGACAACGCTCGTAGATCAGCCAGATCGCCGATTCCCCAGCTCGCCTGCGATCGCGCGGCGTAGAGCTGGACCGCCCAGCCCCACGTCTTCAGGTCGTCGGGCAGGAAGCACCGGCCGGGCGACGCCAGCAGGTGGACCGTGTGGTCGGCGAAGGTGAGCGTGTGATACCCGAAGGGCAGGTCCATCGGGAGCGAATCCCCCGCGTGCAGCGCGATCCGCGTCCCCTCTTCGAGCTGCAGCTCGGCGCCGCGCTCGCGGAGCGGGGACAGCCGCTGTCCCGGCTGAACCACCTGGATGTCGACGGCCGGGGGCGCAGCGCCGCCGGTCGCGGCGGTCTCCGGGTCCACCCCCATCGCGCCCAGGATCTCGGCGCGCGTCTCGTCCGAGGTCAGCCGCTCGCGGCCGAACGCATCGTGATAGCGGTCCTCGATGCCCCAGGGATCGGTCAGCGTCCCCACCCTCCGCGAAGCGCCCGCTGTCGGGAGCTCCCACGCGTCAGCTCCGCGAACAGGAGGCCGCGGAAGACCATCAACCAGTGAACGAACGCCAGCATCGGCAGCTGCAGATAAAGAGGCGCACGTGCAAACAAGCTGAGCACGCCCATCCCGTCGTTGTTCGGCGCCAGCAACGTGGCGACGTGCAGGACTATCTGGCCGGGCGGTCCATGCATCAGGCCGAGCGGCGCCATCAGCGCCAGCGCCGCCAGCACGTTGGGCAGCAGCCACTCGAGGCCGTGCCGCGAGATGAACTGGCCCGATTCATAGAGCAGGTGGAACCCGCGCGTCGAGCCCTGGTACAGCAGCTCGGGCACGGGATTGAAGAACACGGCGATGGCCAGCCCGAAAAGCGCGGCCACGATGTCGGCTTTGTCCCCCGCGGCGGGCGCGATCACCCCGTCAACGGCCAAATCGATCACCCAGAACGCAAAGAAGACGGCGATGACGTCCCAGAAGCGGGCGCCGAAGCTGCGGCGCAGATCCGACAGCTGTACGCGCGAGCCGGCGACCGCCTGCGAGACCACCGACACGTAGCTGGAGAGGCAGGCCGCCACGACCAGGTTGAGGATGAAGCCCCCGGCTCGTCCGAGCGGCGCGACCAGTTGCCTGGTGACGAGCACGAGGACGGCATAGAGAACCAGCGCGAACGCCACCGGCCAGGCGTGAACGGCCCGCCGCCCCGCGAGGACGGCGGTCCGGGCGTAGAGCCGAACCACACCTAGCACGACCGGCAATCTAGCACCTCCGACGTCGAATCGCCGGTGAGCGAAGCGCCGTCAATGGCAGATCGCGCGCGTATCGTTCTGGATCTCTTCCAGGACCTGGCCGGCCGCGCGCTGGAACAGCGCGCGGACCTCGCAGGCGGGCAGCTTCGGGTTCGCCACGGCCGAGAGGGATCGAACGCGGGAGAAAGCGCGGAGCGCGCCGAGGCTCGCCAGCACCGGGTTCTGATGGACGCTGAGGAGGTCGGCTCCGGTGACGTTCTCGAGCCCATGCAGCGATACGAGCGTGTCGTCGGCGACGACGACGAGGCTGCCCGTCAGCTCTTGCAACGCCTGCAGCCCTGTCAGGTCCCGGAGCTTCGGGTTCTGGGTGACGATCAGATCGCGGGCGCGGGTCAGCGAGCGGAGCGCCGCCAAGCTCATGAGCGCTTCATTGCCGTCGATGACCAGGGCCTCTCGAATGGTCGCCAGCCCCGTGAGCCCATCGAAGCTGGCCAGGTGCCCGTTCCCGGCGACGACCAGCGAGCGAACCTCGTGGAGGCCTCCGAGCCCCACCAGGTTCGAGAGCTGGTCGTTGTACCGGAGCTCCAAGGCGTTGCCAGCGCGGAGGTTCGAGAGCGCGGCGATCGACCTCAGCACGGAGTTGTTCGAGATCCGGACGGTCCCGCCGACGGAAGCCAGGCTCTCGAGCCCCGCGAGACTCTCGAGCGCGAGGTTCGAGGTGATGATCAGGTCGGCGCCGATCGAGACCAGCCCGCGGAGCCCGGTGAGGTTCGCGAGGGCCTGGTTCGCGTCGATGGCCAGCGTCCCGCCGACGGAAGCCAGGCTCCGAAAGATGGCGAGGCTGGACAGCGCCTGGTTGCCGTCGATGACGAGGTCGGCGCCGATGGAGCCGAGTCGCTCGAGGCCGCGAGGCTGCGTGAGGTTGCGCGTGAAGCGAATGGACACGGTGCCGGCGACTTTCTGAAGGCAGCCGAGGCGCTCGAACCGCTCGACTCCACGTTCGATGAAAAGATCGCCCGCTATCTCCGACACGAGGGGCAGAGCGTCCATCTGATCCTGCTCGGAAAGGAACATCGAGCCTTGCCAGGGCTGGGCGGCCGTGCACTCGGCCGTCGGAGGATGCGAACCGGCGGCACCTCCGGGCGCGCCGCCTCGTCCGCCTGGGTCCTGGGAGGGCGCCTCTCCGCCGAAACCGCCGGTTGCCGGGGAGCCGCCCGCCCCGGCGAGGCCATCCCCGCTCGTTCCGCCGCGGTTGCCGGCACCCGCCAGGCCGTCGCCGCCACCAGGGCCCGCGAAACCGCCAGGCGCGCCGGCGCTGGCGCCGCCCTCTCCCCGTGCCCCGGCGTCGTCCTGGGAGCTGGGTCCACCGCCGAGGCCGACCGCCCCCCCGGGACCGCCGTTCGCGTGGGGCGAATCGTCGCACCCGGGATGGCCCAGGGCGCCGGCCACCAGCAATGTGATCCTGGCCACGATCGTCCACCGTCGCCGAGCGCAACCCCCGTTGGTGCTCCGAATCGCCTGTGTCGGGCGGGCCCCGACCAGGACGCTATGGATGCTCTCGTCGCTCACCTTCACCCTGGTCTGCCCTCCTTGATTGTCCCGAGGGTCCGATTTCTGTCTTGGCCAGGAAGAACATGTGCGTTACGCGGAAGAATCGGGACGGGCACGTGCCTCCGTCGGAGGTCTCGCCGCCGCCGCTTCCGGGCGGGCCGTCCGGCGACGGCGAGTGAATCGAGAGACCGCGCCTCGCGTCCATGTTCGGTCACCGTTCTCGTCGCTTCTGTCCGTCGCCGTTTCCGAGTTTCTGTGACCGCAACGCCGCAATGTTCGACCAGAGGAGAATCCATGCACTTCGATCTTCGTCACCGAGCCCTCCGCCTCGTGTTTCTGGGAGCTCTCATGGCCGGCGGGGCGCCGGCTCTGGCCGCTGGGCAAACGCCCTCGGCGACCGGCTCCGCCGCGAGCCATCAGCCGAAAGGCAGCGGGAAGGCTGGGCCTGCCGTCGTCCCCACGCCAAGCGCCACCCCGCGTTCGGAAAAGACGGCGGCGGCCACGCCGGTGCCCCGGTCCGCCGGGACGCCCGCGACTACGGCACCCGCGACCCCGCCGCCCGCGACCGGACCCAAGGCCG
>Ga0105238_10003532_pt1 | contig 15585 bp, 20 predicted proteins | sample KBSC34metaG_FD_81526 | JGI IMG/M metagenome (GOLD analysis project Ga0105238, IMG submission 81526) | Corn rhizosphere microbial communities from Kellogg Biological Station, Michigan, USA - KBS C3-4 metaG | ecosystem: Host-associated > Plants > Roots > Rhizosphere > Soil | place: Michigan, USA... | reverse complement strand
CCCGACCCGCCGGCATTGGCCGGCAAAATGCGTACCCGGGTAGCCGTGATGATGCCGTCACTGCCCTTTGCACCTGTTACTGCCACCGAGTCGCCGGCTTGAATGCTGCTGATTGCCGCCTGGTTGCCGGAACTGTCGGTGACTGTTGGATTACTCGCCAGCGAAACGTTCACCGTTGCGCCACCCCGAGTCGTAACCGTCATAGCAGTGCCGGAGATGCTCACTACTTGCCCAAAAGTGCCATTGCGCCTAAAGCTGGCTTGGCCGCCGCCGGGGCGACCAAAACCACCGGCTCCGGGTTGAGCGCTTCCCATCCCATTCGCGGAGGTCGCCGACCGCGCCACGACCTTTTGCATCTGCATACCGGCCACAAAGCTAACCGCCGCTACAACCACGGCACCCCCAATTAGCAATATCGACTGTCGTTTCATCCCGCTAAACTCCTTCACTAGATGCTTATGTCTAGTTGCAATAGAACCACACCAGTCTGAGAAAAGGCTGAAAGCTGACAATTTAGCTAGAGGCTGGCGCCGAAGCCTGCAGACGACGTTTTTGCATCTGCCACTCCCGCCAGATCAACCATAGCAGGAAGACGTCAAATATGGTCAGAGCGGCGATAAACCAGGAATGGTCAGTATACACCTGGTAAACCTGATACACCATGAAAATCCCCAGCGTAACCAGCGAAAACGGGTAGCCCCATAGTTTATTTTGGAGGAGAGAAAATACGGCGATCAATTTGATGACGCCATGTACTACCAGATAGGCGACTACATACGTCGCTCCACCAGTCACCAGGTGTTGCCCGGTGTGCATGATGGCGTTTGATACCGTATCGTTTTCGCTGAGCTCTTGGCGGGTTAGCCAATCGGTCAGCCAGGTAACCAGCCCCGGACCCCCGATTACCAGGACAGCGGCACCCAGCAATTCAAAAACGCCTTCGATGCCTTTAACGATGATGCTGACCTCGAAAATCTTATCGAGGAGCGTTGTCGGTTTAAACCATGAAGTTGCCATCTGATACACCCTTCCTTGGCGCTAGCTTATCATAGATTGCCACACCCGCAACCGTCTAGAACGACTGGCGAATGTGGCTCATCGACCAGTCCCAGTCGGCGTCGGTCTTTTTATGGGGATTAAAAATGTTGTCGGCGTCAAAAATGGCCTTGGTTTGAGTAAAAATCTCATACATCGGGGCGCCGTAGGCCTGTTTCATCCAGGGACCGCGGATCATCCCTTCGTTATGTTCCCCGGAGAGCACCCCGCCATAACTCAGCACTAGTTCATTGACTTCGGTCATGGCTGGGCGCAACTTGGCCCGCTCGTCGCGCTCCTCCAGCTTCATGAGAGGAATAATGTGGAAGTTGCCGTCGCCCATGTGCCCGGCAATAGTCGCGAATAAATTATATTTTTTGATAATCTTGCGCAGCTGAGGCAAAAAAGCCGTGAGATGCTCGGGCGGCACGACCAGATCGTCGATAAATGGCGCCGTATGCTTGTCCTTGACTTTATTGCGCAAGAGATTGAACGACTGGCGCCGCATCAGCCAAAACTTCTCCGCGCTGGCCTCGGTGCGATCCTCCTCTTCGGCAGTAATTTCGTAATAGGCGTGTTTGACGTCGAGTTGCTCATGGAGGTTGTGGATTTTTGTCATCACCTCTTCCTTCGTGTCGCCGTTGAACTCTATCATGAGAATCAGTTTGGGGATGCCCTTAAGCAGCATGAAGCCATCGGGTATCAGACTGATTAAAAGCTGGATGAAGCGGGCGGGGCCAATTAGCTTCAGGAAGGAGGGCATGAACTTTATCGATAACCACAGCGTAACGTCGTCGAACGATTCGAACGTGGCCGGCTTGTGACTCAGCACTAATGGAATCAGCTCGCCAAGCTTATCGATGTCTTTAAGGAAGAGCACCAACAAGCCGGAATGCTTCGGGGCCGGGACTAACCGTAACTTGATATTGGTCACAAACCCCAGCGTGCCCTGAGCCCCGACGATTAACTTGGTAAGATCGAAGATTCCCGTCTCCCGATCCCAAACATCCCACAGGTTGTAACCGGTGGAGTTTTTACTGACATGCGGTTTGGCGGCTTTAATTTGATCGTAGTGGGTGTCAACTAGCTTAAAAACGTCGCGGTAGATCTGCCCTTCAAACGTCTTTAACTTGCGCTTGGCGTCCAGCTGGGCTTTCGTGAGTGGCTTGACGGTATACTCTTTGCCGTCGGCGAAGACTACGTTGAGTTCGGTCACAAAATCTTCGGTCTTACCGTATTGCAACGACTTTTCCCCGCCGGAGTTATTGTTGACCATGCCACCAAGCGTACACAGGTCGCGCGAAGCCGGGTACGGCGGCAGCAGCGAACCGACTTTAAGAGTCTGGGGCTCAAAGTCCCGATATAATACGCCGGGCTGCACCTGGGCTGCAGTTTTGGTCACCTTTTCGATCGCGGTAAAATGGCTGCGAAAATCAACAATAATGGAATCGTTAACCGCCCCACCGGACATATCGGTTCCGGCACTCCGGGCGGTCAGTGATAAGTTCGGGATTTTTGGCTTATACTTGGCTGCCATTTTAACTAGCGTCTGGACATCGGCCGGCGTCTGCGGGCTCACTACTAATTGCGGGCGCACCTCGAACAAGCTGGCATCGTGACTATATTGATCGAGTGTGGCCGCATCATCGCGCACCTCGCCACGAAAGCTCGCCACTAGTGCCGCCTTAATATCATCCATACCTTAAGCGTAATCGAATCACCAGGTAAATACAATTCTGCGATCATTCACTGGCGCAGGAACCGACGCTGGCTGGTGCCGTGCGGCCTTGAGCCTGGTTGATTTCCGGCACGATTTGCTTGGCCGTCAGGGCATACCCCACCCCTGGTTGCGTCACCGACTTGGCGAAGACCACACCGAGCACCGTGCCATTCGGCAATACTAATGGACCGCCGGAGTTGCCCGGCTCGACGTTAGCCTGAAGGTCATAAATGCTCCGCAAGGTAGTCGACTGGTCATAAATATTACGACCCACGGCTTCGGTTTCGTCGAGGACGGTCGCAGGTTCAGCGTCAAACGGGCCGCCGCCCGGGAATCCCAGTACCGCACCAGCCGTGCCGCGGGCAGCATCCCGGCTATCAATCGGCAACGGAGCGCCGACCAAGCCGGAGGTACGCAGTACGGCAAAGTCGAGATCGGGATCGAACCACACTACCGTCGCCCGATGCTGCCCGGCAGCGTCGGAAATGCTGATGTTATTCACCCCGGCGACCACATGCGCGTTCGTAGCCACCATGCCCGGCTTTACCACAAAGCCCGAGCCGCTGACGATTCCCCCACAGCCAAAGCCCTGAATCTTTACCACCGAAGCGCCGGCGTGGGCCACCGCTTCCTGCACCTGCTCGGGCGACGCCGGGTTGGCGCGCGGCGGCGAGGGTTCTTGACCGATAAATACCTTTGGAAAGCCGTTGGGGTCGACGAGCTGCTCAATACTGGCAATCACCGGCGGAGCCGGCGGCAGGTGCTCATTCAACAACTGTACTATCCGCGATCCCTGCACTTGCTGCTGCAAGGTCGCCACCGGCACTTTCCCGGCGAGCGACGATAGCAACCAGACACTCGCCAGCACACTCACGACTTCAAAAACACTACCCAAGATTTGATCATAGCGACCAAAGCTATAGCGTTGAGCCAGAGTGCGGAGATGTCGGCCGACGAGCTCACCCCCACTCGCCAGCAATGAAGCTACGCCTAGCGGCAATAGCAGTCCAATCAAACTCCGGGTGGTCGGGGCGGCGCTGGGACTGACCAGCCAGCGCGCCAAAGCCGCACCTAACACCAAGCCGCCAAAAAAGCCCACCAGCGACAGTGCTTGCTGGAATAAGCCGACGCGCAAACCCCGGCCGATACCCAAGACTACCATCACGATAATTAATAGATCGAGATAATCCATCCTCAAAATATACCAGATTATAGGCAGAGAAAGCTGAAAAGGCCGCTGTTAGCGGATGACTACGACGGCCAAAAACGTCACGAATAGGTACCCGATCAGGGTTAGGCCGCCCATTACAGCCAGGTTGTGCTCTCGGCTTTCCACTTCCTTAAGTGAGCGCGCCGCAATCACGTACCCGTTGGTGGCTGGGGCTACCACCGTCGCAAGCCGCACCCCCTGCCCCGTCTGCCAACTGAGGCGCTGCTCGCCATGAGCGTCGACGTTGTCAAACACTCCCACCGGCGGCAGGGCGCTATCCGACCCGCGGTCGGCATTTGTAGCCACAATCTGGCGTTGTTTGTTGATAATGATGATAAACGGCGCCAAGCTGTGCTCCTGGTCAACTCTCCCATTGGGCAGCAAACTGTCGGGACTGGCGCCATGGCTTAACGCCGCGGCCGCATCCTCCGCCATCTGGATCTGGGGGTCATTGGCTGACATGCGGTAGTTTTGCTGCACCGCGGCCTCGGTAAATAAGATCAGCCCAAAACCCGCCAATGCAACCAGTACCAATTTGGCTACAATCATGCCCGATGTTTGGTCCGGTTTACTCATAGCTTTATTAAACCCCAATCAAGCTAATTATCAAATTCTAGCTCAGGATATTCACCGCCCGGGCGGCTACCAGCGCGATCGTTATGAGTGAGGCGGTGGCTTGCACTGCCATCAGTAGTTTCACCATGCGGGTGAGCGGCATGGTATCGGTGGGGCTGAAAGCCGTAGCGTTCGTCGCCGAAACGTACAAATAGTCCGAGAAAGTCGGTATCCAATTTTTTGGTGCAAACTCCGGCGAAGTCATTTGCGGGAATAAGAAGTCCCGTTCGCTGTTTTTACGCCCGCGGCGCTGCCCCGGCCCTCCCCCATCAATCTCCCAGTACAACAACCCGAAAATAACGACGTTGGTAATAAAGATATTCACCGCCGCCAGAATTAATTGATGCCCGTCGGTGACCTTGCCGCCCTGAAGCAAAAAATGGACGAGGCGCTCCAAGGTAACAATATTGGCAACGCCCACGATCCCAATCAGCGCAACTACGTTGATGCGCCGCCGCAATGACCGGAAAATCGGTTCTCGCGGGGTAGTAAAAATCAAACCAAGCAGAAGCATGGCCTCGGCAATAATCAATATGGCTTTCGAGCCGCCCAGGAACCGATCCGGTAATAGGAATTGGAGTACGATCGCCCCGACCATCGCCAGCTGCGCTTGCCATAGGGGATCCCGGTCGTAGATTTTATGAAACCTCATACCATAAGTATAGCTTAGGGGGTGGGGCTACATGAAAATAGCCGAGCTACTTTCATAGCTCGGCTACGGGCGGCGGAACCGGGTTGCTCCGCCGCTGCTTCTTGACTAGCTAGCCGTAATTACCGGCAGAGCTGCCTCGATGGCTTTCCGAAACTCTTTGGCGATTCGCTCGATTTCTCCGCGAGTAACGTCGTCACCCAGAATCCAGCGGCCAATCTCTTCGTCTTTCATGGCTACGAAGCGAAAACTCTCGGCGGGGAAGTCGGGCTGAAAGAACTGTCGGATGTCACCTTTCTCGCTGCGACGACCCATAACCGCCACCTGGAACAGACGGGTTCCGTGACCGGCCTCGGATTCGGTGCGATGCTCCTCGTCAACCGTCAGTCGCACCGTTACCTGATAGACCAAATAGGCCGTGGGAGCTCGCGAGTGGCCATTGCCCCAGTTTGTGGGCGGGGAAAAGCTAATCGTCAGCCACTGCCAACTAGACATCGAAGGCAGCCTCACGTCAGTCTCCGCGTTAAACCGCATGTCGACTCCTTGGGTCGGGGACAGACTATACGCCATCTACATCTTACCTAATGTACTGGATTAAAAGACTATATAACCTTTTTTGGATAATTTCAATGGCAGGAGCTTGATATACTATAAATATGAAACCCAATCACGTAGTCCTATCACTACCGGTACGCAGTACTAGTAAATCCTTTCATTTTTATCATGATGGCCTCGGCCTAGCGGCCGAAAAGATAGGTGACGACATAGTAACACTCGAATTGCCCGGCTTATCGCTATTCTTAGTCAGCCAACAGCAATTTGAGAAATCCTCAAAGATAGCCGCCGCCTTTCCCTCCGAAAACACCTCTGGCTGCCTGCTCAGCTGTTCCATCTCAACCAAAGCCGAAGTCGATAACACCTTGAAGAAGGTTGCTGAAGCCGAAGGCACAGCCTACCCATCCACCACCCGCATCTTATTTGGCCGTAAACAGTATGTGGCCTATTTTAAAGATCCGGACGGCCACCCGTGGGAGCTGGTTTGGAATATGGACGAGGCGACTCCCTAGTCCGCAAGTGCTACACTAAAAGCTATGTCCAAGCTCAATCTTTACTCATGGAACGTTAATGGTATCCGGGCAGTCATCCGCAAGGAGGCTTTAGACGCCTTCATCAAACAGTACGATCCCGATGTGTTGTGCGTTCAAGAAACCAAGACCGGCAAAGATCATGCCGACATTGATTTGCCAGGCTATCACCAGTATTGGAACTCGGCAACCAAACCGGGCTACTCCGGGACCGCTATTTTTTCCAAAACCGAGCCGCTTAGTGTTACCAGCGGCTATCCCAACAATTTCGCCGCTAAGTACAACTTTGTCGACAGCGAAACCCGTGACGCCGCCAACGAGGGTCGCGTCATGACGGCCGAGTTTGATGATTTTTATCTCGTTACCGTCTATACCCCCAATGCCAAGGACGACCTCAGTCGCATTCCCTTGCGTCACGAACACTGGGACCCCGCCTTCCTGGCGTACTGTACCGAGCTGGAAACCAAAAAGCCGGTGGTATTTTGCGGCGACCTCAACGTCGCCCACACTCCCGACGATCTGGCGCGCCCCAAGCCCAACGAAGGCAAAAAAGGTTTTACCAAAGAAGAACGTTCGGGCTTTCAAAACTTTATAGATGGTGGTTTCGTCGATACCTTCCGCATCTTCACGCAAGGCAATGGCCACTACACCTGGTGGTCCGCCTTTGGCGGTGCCCGTCAGCGGAACGTGGGCTGGCGGATTGATTATTTCTTGATATCAGAAGCGCTAAAAGACAAGGTAACGGCCGCGGCCATTTACGCCGACGTCATGGGCTCCGACCACTGCCCGATTAGCGTAACCCTGGATATCTAGCGCCTCAGTTCTAATTGGTGCGACTGGTGTCGGTGCTATCACTCGATGTTTGACCGTCATCGAGCGTGTCGGGTGAAGATTCTGGCTTGGGAACGGTAATTGGCGTAGGGCTCGCGGCCGGAGGCGCATTCATCAGTCGCCGAGCAGGAGGCGGAGAGTTAATGAGACTCGCCGAAGGAGGTGGAGCAGCTAGAGTAACGGCTGGCTTAGTAGCAGGTTCCGGTGAAGCCGACTCGGGCACCGGAGCAGGCATAGAGTCGGGAGTAGGCGCAACGGGCGGGGATGCTTGGGGCATGGGAACTGTCGGCTGAGTTCCGGCCGGAACCATAATATCGAGTACGTCATCGATGCTGTTGGCACCTACTCCTTTGGCGAGCAACACAGCCTTAATTTCTTCACGACCTTTGCCCTGGGCAAGCAAATCTTTAATTATTTGAGTCGTAGCCGGATTCACTGTTACTTTCGCCCATTATTAAATTCACGATATATACATAAGCGCTATCTGTCAACGAGGAGCAAACACAAAAGGCGCCCAGCGGCGCACTTTTGTGCACTACTGAACGCCAGGTTTGGTTACGGCTTGGGGCCCCGCCGAGCACCAGATCCGTACCCAGCACGAGCGCGAGCATTCAGCTCCTGAACCCCGGGGTCTCTGAGAGCCTCTTCGTAAGCTGGGCCATAGATCCTGCCACCAAAACTAGGGTCGGAGTCTCGAGGATGTTTGACGTACCGGGTTTGGGGGATGGTGAGAGCCACGGCTAGGAGCCCGAGGGCAATCATCATCAATCCTTCCAAAACGGGGTTGAGAGTTTTTCTGTCTTCCTCGAAATAGAAGATGTACGCCGTCACGAGACCCATCAGCACCCACAGAGCTGCTCCGCCGTACGGCCCCAAGAGAAGGGTGACGATTACCAGCGCGAGGGTCAGGAGTGGCAGGACGAGAAAATTGAACTTCTTGCGCGTCATGGCACTTCTTTTAGCACCAGTTGCAGCCATCACTTCACCTCGCAGTCGTAGGTTCGAAAAGAAAATGATTCTTTCAGATTGTTACCATACCATATCTACTTTCGCCGTACAAACTGCAAAACTAAGCACAGGTGGTATGAGGATGGTCAATAATTGCGGACTTAACCGAACAGCCAGGCCATCAACCCGCGGCGATGCTTCTGTCGGCGCTGCACCCTGTCGCGCAGGGCATCAAAATCACCACCACTTTCACGAACTTGCGAGTAGATGTGATCGGTGCCAGCACTGGTATTGACGAGCTCCTTTAATCCCGTGCGGCCGGTAGCGCGCTCATCCTTATCGGCCTCGCGTATTGTCTCCAATCTTGCTTCCAGGGACTTGCTCGGCCCCTCTAGGTCAGTATCCCGACCCAGAAGCCTCCGGAAACGTCCCAGCAGCGAGTCATGGCGGGCCGTCACCTCTATGGGATCTTTTTCGTGCGCCACACTGTAACTTACAAGCTCCCCCGTCTTGATATTGCGCCGTTCAATTACCACCGTATCTTTATCGTATTCGGTCTTATAGAACAGCTCCATGATGCGACCTCCGCGCACGCCGCCTGTCTCTTGGGCATAAAAAGGCTCTGCCGATCGCTGCAAAGCCGTAGTGACTTCGGGGACAACCATTTCTGGAATGCGGGTAGTCGAACCTGTCTCGCTCTGAGCCGCCGCGCTGACCTTGTGCAGGGTTTCGGTAGTCAGAGCTTGCTTGCTGGCAACATGACGCTCTTGCTCCTCGATATGCGCACGGCCAGCTGCCTCCCCTTTCTCGGCCGCCTCACGCTTGAGAGTATCGGCTACCTCTCCATCTCCTAATGGCGTGGCCAGATCGAGGAGTGGCTTTTCAGCACGGGCCATTGCCTCGGCCTGGCCTTCATCTTGAACGCGGTTTTTTTCGGTTTTGGCTTGATGATAAGCGGCGGCAATGACTTCAGATCTATCCTGATGCTCTTTAAGGATATCTTCGGCTTTTTGTTCGCCAAGCTCTTGGGTGCGAGCCTTTCGAGGGTGGCTGGCCTTCGTAACTGCGGCCTTTGTCTCGACCAGCTTAGCCTTCTTGGCATCATGCCCATGATCCTCAACTGTGGCCATCACTTGCAGCGTATCTTGATCATAGGCCGCATCTAGTTGCTGACGAGCCTCATTTACCCGAGCCTCCGTTGCGGCCTTGCGGTCCTGATCTATAGCGGCAATGTGAGCCCCTACTTCCGTGTCGTCTTTAAAGCCATTATTCATGGCGTGGCCCAACTCTGCCTTTAGGTCGTGAGCTTCGGCCGCTGAGCTAAACTCGGAACTTTGATCCTGAGATTCTGCGCCGGTTGGAGTTTCTACTGCCATAATGCAAGCCTATATCTTTTTATATTGGTAATTATAGCAAAAGCGGCTTCACTGCCTAATCCAAGTTATGGAATAGGAGATTTGTATAATTGTAACCACTGAGACCCGACCTTCTAGGAGGAACGATGTCTGGCGCCCCCAACCTTGACAGGATTATAGAGCCATCCGTTAAGAGCATCGAGAACCTTGCTGCCGAACGTTTCGACCCTAGGGTTGTACTGGGGCACCCCGCAATAATAATTGCTATTACACCCGGCGAGGAAAACCTCGCCGGGTAGGAGTATTTATTTGGCGCCTTTCTCCTGCTGCGCACCAGCGTGCTACTTCTGAGACCCGCCGTGTTTGATGGTTGAGCCCCCGTTGATCTTCACATCTGTGAAGATGTTGGGCGGCTCACCCGTGAGAACGGGTTCATGTTTGGTGAAGTCCCACTCGGAAGCAGCCATCACCACGCGGACCGGCCCCTCCCAGTACTGGGCATAGGTCTTGCCGGTGTTTGTGTCGATGCACATGACCCACGTACCGGAGGTTGGGCCCCGGTAGACCCCATCGGGGTCTTGTTGGTCAATGACGAGGTTGCCGCCGCCATTTTCGATCGGTTTCTTGTTGTCCTTGATCACCTGCGAGGGGTTGGTAATCTGGTCCGTATCAGGAACCGGAGCACCGATCGAGGGGCAGGAACCCTGCGGATCCATCGTCTTGCTGTTCCCCTCGGGCATGAAGAACGATGTGGATTGCACGCCCCGGGCCTGCGCCTCCCGGATATCGATCAGCTCCTCCCTGATCTCCGAACGCGAAAAGCTGGGAGGCGGTTGGTTCTTGTCCAGCTGTTGTGTGTCAGCTCCCTGGAGGCGCACCTCTATTTCATATGCCTTCTGACCCGCACCACCACTGCCGCAGCCAGCGGCGCCGACGCCGATGACGCCAAGCACCGCGACTACTGCAAGCAGGTGGAACCACCTTTTTTTCGTCATGTGATTCACTTCATCTCCTTTAGGAGTCGTTTACCTGGCGTACTGCGAGCCCGGACGGACGTTGCCGTCCTGGCAATTGGCTTTTACGAAGCGTTCTTGTTCAGGTTCGAGACTGCCTACGACCTTCGAGTCGTCATTGCAGATGATCGCAACCACCTGGTAGCGGTTGGCCTTGAGGTCAACTGCTTCTTTGCTATCAGGCGTTACGCGGTCGAGCCGAGTGCTGTCTTCGAGAACCGTTCCTATCTGCAGAGTAATTTCGCTCCGGAGCGAGGTCTGGTTCCCGTAACTTTGCTGATACAGCTTGTCGGTTCTCTGTTGGTTCTGTTCAGTAAACCACCATCCGATCTGCCACCCAGCGAGCACGATTAGCGCGGCGACGGCAAACGCCGCCACAATCCCTACCACAACGTTAAAACCGCTGTCGTTTTCGCTCATTTCGTCCTCCTTGGGACGTTGTCAAAGTTCACACGAAGCGGTCGCGCACCGGAGAGACTTGCTTGTGCAAGTCCACTCATTTCTGCACTTTCATGAAGCGTCAGGATGAGGGGGCTTGGCATAAAAAATACCTCTGCCAGGTGGGACCCTAAGGCTTGTCCCAGGACAAAGGTTTATCGATACCTATAGCTTATGTAACTGTAGCTCTATAGTAGTACCTCTGCCGGTTTTTGTCAAGAGCATTCAGCGCTGACAATTGAGATATAATAACATATTAATAATGATTGATCAATACTAAAGAGGAGTGGTAAAAATGTTACACCCCACCAGCGAGCTAGTTAACGAGATGTAACATTGTCGCGGGTGGGGCGGAATAGTCATATAGAGACGCCGGGGAGTTGCCACCGATATGTCTCGGTGTCCCTACTCAAGTCCCAGAACGGCAAGCCATAGCTAGTGCCCAGCAAGACCGCTACGGGACCGTAGTCAATGACATTCCCGTCGACTCCTGCCTTCGCTTCAGGGAACAAAATACCCTGACTCCCCTCTGTTCTAGCCTCGAAGAGTTTAACTTCTGCAGAAAGAGGTCGAGCCAGATTGACCTCATCAGAGCCGAAGAAAACTTTTACAGCAATTCCTTCTTTTGCCCGTACAAGATCCTTACCTGAGAGAGACCAATCCGGCCAGAGAGGGAATTCCCACTGCCGAATTCGTTCGGTGTGCTCGGTAAGCAAAGTGTGCTCAATCTGACGCACCTTCTGTTTTGTGCGACCTCGCAATAGCCAGCTCGCTGCAGCCGATGTAGCGGTTGCGGCGGCAAAGGTCGCGGTGAGCACAGCCGAGCTCAGTGCGATAGCCGCATCCATTGCCAAAAAAGCGGCAACAGCCACAAGGGCGCTGCCTCGTTGAGAGTATCTGGTCACTCGAGTTTGCCTGAGGGTAAGTTCCCGAGAAGACTCCACAGGTACCTCCTTTATGATAGGTGCGCTCTAAGGGATTAGTATAGTTATACTACTTTTACTTACATCAATCAAGACATTGGGGCAATCTGCCTCGCACTGATGTCTGGGTTTCAGTTGAGCCTGTGGTATATTATTTTGAGATGAGCAGCACGCCAATTATTAAAGTCACTGACGTAACCAAGAAATTTGGCGAGATCACTGCGGTAAATAACATTAATTTCACAGTCGAGTCTGGGGAAATTTTTGGGTTTTTGGGGCCCAACGGAGCTGGCAAAAGCACTACGATCAAGATGCTTACAACATTGCTTCACCCAACTAGCGGCCATCTGGAATTAAGTGGCCACAGTGTTACCCAAGATCAAGATGGCGCCCGTAAGTCATTCGGCATAGTCTTTCAGGACTCCAGTGTCGATACTGAGCTGACGGCCTACGAGAACATGGAGCTACATGCCGCGCTCTACAATGTGTCGGCAGCCAAACGCAAACAACGCATTCCGGAACTATTGAAGCTAATGGAATTACACGAACGCGCAAGCGACCCAGTCAAGACCTTTTCCGGCGGCATGATTCGTCGCCTAGAGATTGCTCGCGGCCTCCTTCACGAGCCGAAAGTACTGTTCCTCGATGAGCCGACTTTGGGTCTGGACACCCAGACTCGCAACCTGCTCTGGAGCTATGTCAAGAAACTCAACCAAGATACTGGCATGACTATCTTTTTCACTACCCATTATCTCGATGAAGCCGAAAATGTGGCCGGACGGATCGCCATCATTGACCATGGCAAAATTGTAGAGATGGGAACAGTCGAGGAATTGAAAAAAGCCACCAAAACCAAGTCACTGGAGGAGGCCTATCTAAAGCTAACCGGCACCATGATCCGCGATGAAAAAGGCAACGCCGACGCCCATAACCGCAGCATGGCTGTAAGGGCCAGGCCGCGATGAGAGTAATGTATGTGCTTTGGCTGCGGCAAATGAAGCGCTACGTCCGCTCGCGGTCGCGTATGCTCGGCGCCGTCGGACAGCCAATCTTCTTTCTGTTGGCGCTAGGCTATGGCCTCGGAAGCGTTTTTAAAAGTGCCGGCCACGGCAACTACTTGCAATTCCTGGTGCCGGGCATTATGGTGCAAACCATTTTGTTTGCCGGCGTGTTTTGGGGCATTCAGATTGTTTGGGATCGGCAGTTCGGCTTTTTAAAAGAAACCTTGGTGGCTCCTGTGCCACGCTCTCAGATCATGCTAGGCAGTGCGCTCGGAGGCGCCACCATTGCGCTCATCCAGGGCATCATTGTCCTACTGGTTTCGCTGGTCTTTGGATTCCATCCGGCCAATTGGTCGCTGGTACCACTGGCGATTCTCATGGCTGGCATCACTGCCGTAGCCATGGCTTGCTTTGGGTCGGGAATTGGTTCTATCGTTCAGGATTTCCAAGGCTTTCAGAGTATCAACAATTTCTTGGTTCTTCCGATGTACTTCCTGTCCGGAGCCTTTTATCCACTCATAGGGATCCCCAAGCTGCTACAAATCATCTCCTATATCAACCCTTTAACCTATGCCATCGATGGCCTGCGCGGCGTCATGATCAACCAACACCACTTCAGCTACGGTATAGATTTGACCGCCCTCGTAGTTACCTCTGTTGTCATGGTTAGTTTTGGCATTTTGGCTTTCCGGCGACTCGAAGCTTAGCACAAGGCAATTTGCCTAAGCTTTCCGTCTCGATTCTGGGCTAAATAATGGCTGCTGCACCCGGCGGAGTTTCCCCCGCCGGGTAGGAGCTTGAGTCTTGCTCCCGTGACTTTTGATCAGACGTGCGCCTGACCGGGGATTCTGGGCTGCGCGTCCGTCGGCTGATCGGGGCGATGGCGGCGATATTTATATCGCTAAGGAGTTTAACCGTTCCGTTCGGCTGCCGCCATTGCCGCACCCACGATACCGGCGTTGTTCTGCATCTGTGCCGGGACGATTCTGGCGTATTTGGTCCTTAGGAGCGGGAAGAATTTGTCGGCCTTACGGCTCACACCTCCGCCGATAATGAACAGGTCGGGCGAGAACAATGCCTCATAGGTCTGTAGGACCTTAGACACTCGCTTTGCCCACCCCTCCCAGCTGAGCTTCAAGTCCTTGCGGATCTGGGCTGATGCAAACTTCTCTGCCTCGACACCCCCTACTTCAAGGTGCCCGAGCTCAGCATTGGGCACGAGATCGCCATCACGGAAAATGGCGCTTCCGATACCGGTGCCAAATGTCAGCATGAACACCGTGCCCGGCTGATCGCGACCAGCGCCAAATGTCATCTCCGCAACTCCGGCGGTATCGGCGTCATTCAGCACTGTCACGTCCGAACCTGTTGTGGTACGAAGCAGCTGTTGGCTGTCTATGCCGACCAAGACATCGTTGATGTTCGGAGCCGTTCGGACAATCCCATTAATCACCAGCCCTGGAAAGCCACAACCAATTGCGCCCTTCCACCCAAAATGCCGCACAACTTCCTCAACAGCGGACACAACCGCACTCTGTGTAGCTGGGCTTGGGGTAAGTACCTTGTGACGTTCGGTGGTTAGGTTCCCTGTCTCCACATCCACAAGCGCACCCTTGATACCCGAGCCCCCAATGTCAATGCCAAGAATGTCCATAGCTTCCTCTTCTGTCGACTTTTTGCGAAAGAGCTGCTTTAGGCACTAGAATGATGCGCAGACATTTGCCTACAAGAAATATCAAGATACTTAATTTGTTATACTATATTATTACTAATTTATCAAGACATTGGGGCGAGTGATGGGTTTTGAACCCACGACCTCCGGTACCACAAACCGGCGCTCTAACCAGCTGAGCTACGATCGCCACGGACGCAGGATGCGCCAGAGCGCGGCTCTTAGGGTGCAGGGGGGCCAAGCGTCAAGCCGGATTGCGTGGAACGTCGGAAAAAGCGTTCGGGAGGACCAACGCCAGCCCGATCGCCCCCTTCTCTCCCTCGGTCCTGTCTGTCGACAAGACGGCCTTCCGCTATTCCCCAGCAGTGCGCAAAAAAAGGGGAGCGACCGGGCCGCTACCCTTTGGATCATTATGACCGGCCCCGACGAGACCGCAGGACACTATCAGTTGACTGCATCCTTCAGGCCCTTGCCCGCCTTGAACTTGGGCTGGCTGGACGCCTTGATGGTCATCGCTTCGCCCGTGCGTGGATTGCGGCCGGTCGATGCCTTGCGCTTGGACACAGAAAAAGTTCCGAAACCGACCAGACGAACCTCGTCGCCCCCCTTTAGGGAGGCCGTGATCGCCTCAAACACCGACTCAACGGCTTTGCCCGCATCCGTCTTGGAGAGACCACTAGCGTCCGCGACCGCGCTGATCAGATCCTGCTTATTCATGCCTTGGGAACCCCCTTCATATGTGTATGCTTACCGGGAATCGCTCTGTCGGACGCAATAAGGCTCAGCTTTCTGCGCGAGTCAAAGCAAATCCTCGCATCCTCTCGCAATATCGGGAGCTTATCGGCTCCGACTCGCGAGACTAGGATAGAACAGACGTCCTGACTAGGGGTACAGCCAGAATGCCCCATTTTGGGATCGGGGCGAAAGGGGAAAGTGCACGGCTGCCTTTCCCCTTTCGGACCCCTTCAATGGCGTAGCGCCGCCTCTCCGTCCGCGCCGCCACCGATCGGCGGCTGGGCGGCGAGATCGTCCGCTTCGGACCAGTCGATAGGCGAGAGCGGCGCGGTCAGGGCGCGCGCCAGAACCTCAT
>Ga0105238_10003531_pt1 | contig 15586 bp, 15 predicted proteins | sample KBSC34metaG_FD_81526 | JGI IMG/M metagenome (GOLD analysis project Ga0105238, IMG submission 81526) | Corn rhizosphere microbial communities from Kellogg Biological Station, Michigan, USA - KBS C3-4 metaG | ecosystem: Host-associated > Plants > Roots > Rhizosphere > Soil | place: Michigan, USA... | reverse complement strand
TGCGCGCGCCGCTTCACCTCCGCCCGCGCATCCGCCGGAGCAAACGCCAAACCCACACGCCGCAGGATCGGAACATCCGTCAGATCGTCGCCCGCGTAAGCCACTTCACTCAGACCCAACCCGCTTTTCTTCACGATCTCCTCGAGGATCGGCACCTTCTCGATGTGCCCCTGATAGATGTAAGTCATGCCCACTTGCGCGGCCCGGACATCCAGCGCTTTCGACACGCGTCCGCTGATCACGCCCGTCTGGATGCCGTTCCACGCCAGCCATTGCAGCGCGATCCCGTCCTGCGCATGGAAACCCTTGGTCTCGATGTACTCGCCCTCCGGCCCCGGAATGTTGTAGAGCAGCCCGTCCGTCAACACCCCATCGACATCCATCAGCAGCAGACGAATTTTCGCCGCGCGTTCCTGAATCTTCGAATCCATCATTTAAGCAGCCGCCACTACAATAGGGAAAGAGTTCGCCGTGCTGGAGCAGGTTAGAAAAACCATTACTCGTTATAACATGCTGCCTCGCGCTAGCCGCGTTGCCGTAGCAGTTTCCGGCGGCCCCGATTCCGTCTGTCTCCTGCACGCGCTGGTTGAACTCGCACCTTCGCTTGACCTCACACTCTCCGTCGCCCACCTAAACCACCAACTCCGCGGCGCCGAGTCCGACCAAGACGAAGAGTTCGTCCGCGTTTTAGCCGCGACACTCGCGCTCCCCTTCCATCGCGCCGCCGCCGCGCTCCCCGCTAACGAGAATCTAGAACAAGCCGCACGCAACGCCCGCCGCGCCTTCTTCGCACAACTACCCGCCGACCGCATCGCGCTAGGCCACAACCGCGACGATCAAGCCGAAACCGTGCTGTTCCGCCTACTACGCGGCTCCGGCCTGCGCGGCCTAGCCGGCATTCATCCAGTGTCGGAACCTCTTGCTTCTGTGCAGCCAAGCGGCCTTGCCCCCCCCGGTCCCAACACAGAACCGCGACTGCAAGGAGCGGACCCCCGCCCCCTCTACATCCGCCCCTTAATCGACGTCACCCGCGCCGAAGTCATCGCCTTCCTCCGCGCCCGCAACCTCCCCCACCGCGAAGACTCCAGCAACCTAGACCCCCGCTTCGCCCGCAACCGCATCCGCGCCTCGCTTCTCCCCCAACTCGCCCGCGACTGGAACCCAAGCATCTCCGAATCCCTGGCGCATCTCGCCCACCTAGCGCACGACGAAGAACTCTGGTGGCAGACCCACCTGGACCAAATCGCCCCCGCCATCCTCCACACGCGCGCCGGCGCAATCGAAATCCAAGCGTCCCTGCTAACCCGACTCCCACCCGCCGTCGCGCGCCGCCTTCTCCGCCGCGCCACCACCCAAGTGAAAGGCGACCTCCGCCGCCTGGAATACGCCCACATCGAACGCATTCTTGAACTAGCCGCGCAACCCGCTGGCGACGGCCGCCTGCGCCTCCCCGGACTCGATATCCGCCGCTCCTTCGATTGGATCCGCCTCGCCTCCGCCGCCCCGCGTCAGGATTTTGCCGCCACCCGCCTGGCGATCCCCGGGGTCTACCCCGTGTCCGCCGCCACCAACCTCCATTTAGAGCTCGCGCCGCATCCGTCGACCTCACCAAAGGATGCTACGCTAAAAGCAGCCGAGTTGAGTCTGCGGCGACTCCCCCCTGTTTTGGAATTGCGGGGGTGGAAACCAGGGGATCACTACCGTCCTGAGGGGCAAGCCCGCGATCAAAAGATCAAGGAAATGTTCCAAATGGAACGGGTGCCCTCCTGGCTAAGGTCGTCGTGGCCGATTGTCAGTAGTGGAGACCAGATCGTATGGTCCAGAACGTTCGGAGCCGCCGCGGAGTTTGCCGCGAGCCGCGAACCCGGCCCGGTGTTACGGGTTTGGGAAGGAGAACCGCCGAACAGTTGAACCTTTTGGGGCGGGTATCTCGTCTGTACAGTAGAGGCAATTTGTTGCCGGCATCTTTTGGGGAGAACGCATGAACTCTAGCGTAAGAAATCTGGTGTTGTGGGTAGTCGTGCTGGGTCTGGTGGGTTTGGTCTTTGCCGTGATCAAGAACACCAAGCCGACCGGCGCGCACCCGGACTTTTCGGTTCTGGTCCGCGACGTCAAGGACGGCAAGGTCGAAAAGATCACGCTCAATAGCGTGACCGGCGACGTCCATGGCAAATACAAGAACGGCGATGAGTTCACCTCCACCGTTCCCCATACGTATAACGACTTCACCACCCTGCTGATCGACAAAGGCGTCACCATCAACGTCGAGAAAGACGCCGGTGGCAACTGGGTTTCGCTCCTAATGAACGCCATCCCCTTTGTCTTGCTGGTCGGCTTCTGGGTATTCATGATGCGCCAGATGCAGAGCGGCGGCAACAAGGCCCTCAGTTTCGGTAAGTCGCGCGCCCGCCTGCACTCCTCGCAACAGAAGAAGGTCACTTTCAAAGATGTGGCCGGCGTCGAGGAAGCCAAGGAAGAGCTACAAGAGATCATCGAATTCCTGCGTGAGCCGCAAAAGTTCCAGAAGCTCGGCGGACGCATCCCCAAAGGCGTCCTGCTAGTCGGCTCCCCCGGAACCGGCAAGACTTTGCTCGCGCGCGCCATCGCCGGCGAAGCCAACGTGCCGTTCTTCTCTATCTCCGGTTCGGACTTCGTTGAAATGTTCGTAGGCGTCGGCGCCAGCCGGGTCCGCGATCTGTTCGAGCAAGGCAAGAAGAACGCCCCCTGCATCATCTTCATCGATGAAATCGATGCCGTCGGCCGCCATCGTGGAGCCGGCCTGGGCGGCGGACACGACGAACGCGAACAAACCCTCAACCAATTGCTGGTCGAGATGGACGGTTTTGAATCCAACGAAGGCGTCATTCTGGTCGCCGCCACCAACCGCCCCGACGTTCTCGATCCCGCACTGCTGCGTCCCGGCCGTTTTGACCGCCGCGTAGTCGTCGGGCGTCCCGATCTCAAAGGCCGCGAGCAGATCCTCAAAGTCCACACGAAGAAAGTCCCCTTGGGCGACGACGTGAACCTGATGACCATCGCCCGCGGCACCCCCGGATTCGTCGGCGCCGACCTGGCCAACCTGGTCAATGAAGCAGCCCTAGTAGCCGCCCGCCAGAATCGCAAAGTGGTCATGCAGTTCGACTTCGAACTCGCCAAAGACAAAGTCATCATGGGCGTCGAGCGCCGCAGCCTGATCCTCAGCGACGACGAGAAGAAGAATACCGCCTATCACGAAGCCGGACACGCGTTGGTAGCCGCTCTGACCCCCAACGCCGATCCGCTGCACAAAGTAACCATCATCCCGCGCGGCATGGCGCTGGGCTTGACCATGCAGTTGCCGCTCGACGACAAGCACAGCTACGACAAAGATTATCTGGAAGCGCAGATGGCCATCCTGATGGGCGGCCGCATTGCCGAAGAGATTTTCATGCACCATGTGACCACCGGCGCCGGCAACGACATCGAACGCGCCACCGACATGGCTCGCAAAATGGTGTGCGAGTGGGGCATGAGCGAGCTCGGCCCGCTCAGCTTCGGCAAGCGCGAAGAGCAGATCTTCCTGGGCCGCGAAATCGCCCAGCATCGCGATTACAGCGAAGCCACCGCCATCCGCATCGACGAGCAAGTGAAGAAGCTGGTGCAAGAAGGCTATGACCGCGCCCGCAAGATCATCGAAGAGCGTTCGGACGCCCTAGACCGCATCGCCCGGGCTTTGCTAGAACGCGAAGTTCTGGACGGCAGCGAAGTCCGCCAACTCATCGACGGCGAGACTCTCGATGCCATGCCCACCCCGCCGCCCCCCAGTTCCACCGGCGACGGCGCGCAGCAAGTCATCAAGCCGGAGCCGCCGCGGCGTCTCCCCGGCATGCTCGAAGGCGGCCCACAGCCCGCATAGTGATTCCAGCCTTTCCGGTATACATCTTTGACCTCGACGGCACCCTGGTCGACTCCGAAGCCGACATCTGCGGTGCCGTCGAAGACGTTCTAGCCGCTCACGGCCGTACTGGCATCCCCCGCGAAGTTCTGCACCGTTACATCGGCCGCCATCTCATCGAAGAGTTCATGGATTTCGGCTTCCCCCTCCCCGAAGCGGAGCAGATGCTTATCGAATACCGCGCCATCTATCCCGTCCGTAAGCACGCCTCGACCACCGTCTACCCCGGAGTAGCCGCCGCCCTTACCCGCCTGGGCGGCCGCAAGTCCACCGCCACCACCAAAGGCACTCCCACTACGCGCCTGGTCCTCGAACAATTCGCCCTGATCCATCACTTCGATCACGTGCAAGGCACCGACGGTTTTCCCGCCAAGCCCGAACCCGACGTGTTGCTCCGCACTCTGGAAACCTTCAGCGTCCGCCCCACTGATTGTCTCTTCGTCGGAGACTCCGCCGCCGACATGCAAGCCGGCCGCCGCGCCGGGATCACAACTTGCGCCGTGACCTGGGGCTACGGCGAGCACGAAGACCTGGCCCGCCATCACCCCGATTTTTGGATCGACGCCCCCCACCAGCTCCTGCCCGACTACTGAGCGGCAATTCCGAATAACGATCCTCCCCTGAAGTGACCGCCATTGCGAGAGCTCCCCAGAGAGTGACGCGCATCGCATCGCGCGCCGCGCGCGCCTCCGCAAAGCGCGTCGCCACGCCCCCTAGCAGCGCCAGAAAAAACAGCGAAGTGCCCGGCACCAGATAAACCAATCCCTTTTCCGGACCCACCGCCGTAACCAACAGCGGCAGCCCGCCGCCCACCGCGAAGCTCGCCGCCGAGGCCAGTGCCGCCTGCGTCAGCCTGCGAGTGCACCGGCCGGCTCTGCGATCATCACATGACTTTGCGTGCCAATGCGCCGCCGCCACGCCCAACACCAGACTCGCCGTCGAGACGATCCCGTCGTTCGCGCCCAATACCGCCGCGCGCAGGCAGCCGACGTGTTGTGAGCGGTGGTGTTCCCCTGGCATAATGCGCAATGAACCTGATTACGGTGAGCAACGGACATTTTGAAGACAATAGTTCCGTCTTCAAAATCGTCGGCGCTAACAACTACTATATTGGGTTCGCCACCCCCGCCATGCGCGCGGCCGTCATCGCCGCCGCAAAACGTATCGGCCTGAATGTTCTGCGCTCCCCCGCGTTCCTCGATGCCCCCTGGCGCGATGCATATTTCCAATCCTGGAATCCCGCCACCAACCGCCCCGAAGTGAACACCGGTGAAAACGGACTCCAGCGTCTGGATCACCTGATCGTCGATGCCGAACAATCCGGGATCCGTCTCATTCTTCCCCTCGTCAACCATTGGCCCGACTTCGGCGGCATGGACCGCTACGTCTCCTGGTTCGGCGCTGCCTCCCACGACGATTTCTATCGCGACCCCAGAATTCGCGAAGCCTACAAATCCTACGTAAGCCAGATTGTCCATCGCCAGAACACCGTGACCGGCCGCGTATATAAGGATGAACCGTCCATCCTAGCCTGGGAACTGGCCAACGAGCCGCGCTGCAACACCGCATCGCTTCTCATCGAATGGGTGCACGAGATGAGCCAATGGATCAAACAAAACGATCCCAACCATCTACTAGCTGTAGGCGACGAAGGATATATCACGAAGCCGTTTCTTGAGGTCCCCGAAATCGACTTCGGCACTTTCCACCTGTACCCCGAAGCCTGGAAAAAGCGTGATCCCCTAGCTTTCGGACTCCGCTGGATCGAACAGCACCTGTCTGCTGGACGCAACGCCGGCAAACCCATGCTCCTCGAAGAATACGGCATCACCTCCCAGAGTGATCGCAATCGCATCTACAGCGTGTGGCTGCGTGCCATCCTCGAACAAGACGGCGCCGGCGACCTAGCCTGGATGCTCGCCTCCACCGACGACGAAACCGGTGAGCCCTATCCCGACTACGACGGCTTCACCTTCTATTCCGATGCCGACATCCCCTCCATCTGCGAGCACGCGCGCCAAATGGCCGCACCCTCGTGATACGATTCCGGCATGCCCCGCCGCCGCCGTGTGACGAAAACTCAGGTGATCGCCAATCTCCCCAACTCGGTGGAATTGACCAAGCGCAACAGCAAAAACTCCATGACGCTTGAAATTCGCACCGGCGACTTGCTGCTGGGAACTCTCGTCATGGGGCGTGGCAGCGTGCAATGGTGGCCCGCCGGCAATAGCGTCCACGCGCTCCGCAAATCCTGGAAGAGTTTCGCCGCCATGCTCGACGAGCACATGTGAGTATCCCCGCGCTTGCATCCGATGCCGCGGTGAACCACCGAACCGCGCGCGCAGCAAGCGGTCCGGCAGCCGTCACGGCGCCAACAAGGCGAGTTCGCCCAGATCCAAACGGCCGGTATAAATAGCCATTCCCAGAGCGGCATGAACGTTCATCGCCTGCAGCGCGCGTATTTCCTCTATGGTAGTGATGCCCCCCGCCGCCGTAATTTCGTGCCGCGTAGCCGCGCGCAGACGCCGGAACCATTCGAGGTCGGTGCCCTGCATCATGCCCTCTTTGTCCACATAGGTGCACAGAAACCCGCCGCAGAAAGGCTCCAGCCGCCCGATCACTTCTTCGGCGGTGAAGTCAGTAGACTCCTGCCAGCCCTTCACCACAATCTTTCCGTTCTTCGAATCGAGCGCAATGATGATCCGCTCCGGCCCCACCGCAGCCACAATTTCTGCAATTACCGGCGTAAACGCCGCCGTCCCCACCACAATCCGATGCGCCCCTTGCTCCAGCAGCCGCCGCGCCCGATCCACCGTGCGCACACCACCACCAATCCGGCATTTCGCGCGCGCTGCCAGCAACTCGACCAGCGCGGAATTTTCCCCGCGACCCATGGCAGCGTCCAAATCGATCACCTGAATCTCGGGAAACGCCGCGAACCGCCGCAACATTTCGAGCGGTGCATCACCCTCCAACGCTTTGTCGCGCCCTTGCACCAGTTGGACTACTTTCCCATCCATCAAGTCGATGCAAGGCAGAATCACCGGCGCACCTCGACTCCGTGCTCGGCCAAAAATGTTTTGAGATCGCTCACCGTATACGTGCCGTAGTGAAAGATCGAAGCCGCCAGCGCAGCATCCGCGCCCTTCAGCACCTCCGCGAAATCTTCCGGCTTACCCGCGCCCCCCGATGCAATCACCGGAATGTGCGTCGCCTCGCGCACCGCCGAGGTTAGCGCACAATCAAACCCCGTCTGCACCCCGTCGGTATCCATCGAAGTGAGCAGGATCTCGCCCGTGCCCAGCGCCTCCCCGCGCGCCGCCCACTCGACGGCATCGATCCCTTCGTCGTACCGTCCACCTTTCGTGAAAACGTTCCACCCGCGGTCTGCTCGTCTGCGAGCATCGATCGCGAGCACCACGGCTTGCGCCCCAAACTCCTGCGACAGCTCACTGATGAGTTCGGGCCGATGCACCGCCGCCGTGTTCACGCTGACCTTATCGGCGCCCGCGTGCAGAATCTTGCGCGCGTCGTCGACGGACCGGATGCCGCCGCCCACCGTCAGCGGAATGAACACCTCACGCGCGGTGCGTGCGACCACATCGACCATGGTGTCGCGGCCATCGCTCGACGCCGTGATGTCAAGGAACACCAGTTCGTCCGCGCCCTGCTGGTTATAACGCGCGGCTAATTCCACCGGATCACCGGCATCGCGCAGGTTGACGAAGTTCACGCCTTTGACCACGCGCCCGCCGGTCACGTCCAGACACGGAATGATTCTTTTTGCGAGCACCTAACTCTCCACGAAGTTGCGTACAATCTTCAGCCCCAGGTCGCCCGATTTCTCGGGATGAAACTGTACACCGCAGACGTTGTCTTGTTCCAGCACAGCCGTGTACCGCAGGGAATATTCACAAGTCGCCGCCGTCTGCGGTACCACTGGCGCATAGTAACTGTGTGCGAAATAGACGTACGGTTTCTCGCCCGTATCGCGCAGCAGCATCGACTCGCGCACACGCTCCAGCTGATTCCAACCCATATGCGGAATCCGCATCTCACCCTGAAAGCGCTTGACCTCACCCGGATAAATTCCCAAGCCGCGTTCCTCCGGGGCTTCTTCCCCGGACGTAAACAGCGCCTGCATCCCCAGACAAATTCCCAAGAAGGGAACACCTCTGCGAATCGACTCCACCAATGCCTCGCGCACATCGAGTTCGTCCAGCGCACGCATCATCTGCCCAAAGTGTCCGACACCCGGCAGAATGAGCTTGGTCGCCTTACGAATGCCAGCGGCATCGCGAATCAATTCGTAGTCCGCACCAATCGCCCCCAGGGTGTTCTGCACCGACCGCAAATTCCCCGCGCCGTAGTCGAAAATAGAAATCACAACAACCCCTTGGTTGACGGCAACTGGTCTTTCAATCGCACATCAGTCGAGCACGCATAGCGAATAGCTCGTGCGAAACATTTGAAGATGGCCTCAATCTTGTGATGGTTCGACCGCCCGTAGAGGACTTTCGCGTGCAAATTCGCCCCAGCGTGATTGACGAAGCCGCCAAAAAAATCCTCAACCAGTTCGGTTTGCAGATCACCCACCAGCCGGACGCGCACTCGATCCTGATAAACCAGCGCCGGACGTCCGCCCAAATCGACCGCGACGACGGCCAAGGTTTCATCCATCGGCAACACGAAGTAACCGGCGCGGTTGATGCCTTTACGATCCCCCAGCGCCTTCGCGAACAACTGCCCCAGCGCGATGCCGACGTCTTCGACGGTGTGGTGCTGGTCCACATCCAGATCCCCCGTAGCTTTCAACTTCAGATCGAAGCCACCGTGTTTAGCAAACAATTCGAGCATGTGATCGAAGAAGCGGATGCCGGTCGAGATCTGATACGTGCCCTGGCCATCGATCACCAGGCTACCGCGGATCTGCGTTTCTTTAGTGACGCGCTCGACCGACGCCTTGCGGGTTTTCATAGCGCTCCCTCAATCTCATTGACGTTTTCGAGAATCGCCACCGCGTTCTCCTGTTGAAACAGCCGGATCAAGTCTTCGCGCTTGGTATGTGTGTGCGCAGCAATTCCAATAAACGGCACCGCAGCGGCGCGGGCGCAGCGGGCGTCATCCACCGTGTCGCCCACATACCAGAGTCTGCGCCCCTGACTCTGTCGCTGGATCTCCAGCAGTCCGTCTGGCGCGGGCTTGGCCGCGGCCACATCGTCTGCGAAAATCGTGGGCTCGAACTTGACGCACGGCGCGAAGCGCCGCAGCGTAATGTCAGCTTCATAACGCAGGCGTCCCGAGAACAGCGCCAGTCTATAGGTTTTCGCCAAACGTTCGAGCAGGCCTGGTTTCGGGAACCAGCTCTCACGGGTGACGAGGCCGTCGCCGTTCTTACCCAGGAAGAATTCGTTGAACCTTTCAATCACGGTAGCGTATTCGATCTGCGTTCCGAAATCGGCAGCGATTTTCTGCGACAGTGCCCAATCGTTGTTCCAACCACCCTGGTTCTTGTAATCCTGAATGGCGTCGCGAGTCACGGTTTTTCCCGTGAAAGATTTCACGGTCTGGACGATGGATTCCCGATACGACTCGGTCACTTCCGCCAGAACCCCGTCCATGTCGAAAACGATTATCGAGTCCACAGGGCCTCCAATTCGCCGAGGAAACGCTCGATCTGCGCGCGGTTGCCAATGGTGACCCGTACGCAGCCGGGGATTTCGTAACTGCGGTCGCGGATCAGCACACCGCGGTCTCTCAGGGCATCACGGATCGGGATTGCACGGTCTCCGGCCCGAAACAACACGAAATTCGCCTGGCTAGGAAAGAACGCGATGTCTAGTTTGCGCAGTCCTTCGTAGACCAACTCTCGCGCCGCCAGCACTTCCTTCACGTATTTCGCGATGTGCTCGCGATCCTGAATCGCGGCACGAGCCGCCAGCGCCGCCAGCATATTCACACTGTAGGGCGACTGCGCCTTGTGCATCCAGCGAACATTTTCGACGGACGAGAACAAGCATCCGCAGCGCATCGCCGCCATGCCGTAGACCTTCGAGAACGTCCGGCTGACGAATAGATTCGGGTACTGGCGAAGCAAGGGCAGGGCAGTGACGCCACAGAATTCGAAGTAGGCTTCGTCGATCAAGACGGCGGCTGCGGGCGCGGCGTCGAGAATGCGGCGGACGGCGTCCACGTTGATGCCGGTGCCCGTCGGGTTGTTGGGATTCGCGACTAGAATCGCGCGCGTAGTTGGGCGGATCGCCGCGATGAATTCGTCGAGCGGGAACGCCAGGTTATCAGGCCGGTAATCAATCTCGCGGACGCTGGCGCCGGCGAGTTCCGCGTAGAAGCGGTACATCGCATACGACGGTTTCAGAAGCAGAACATCGTCGCCATCATCGACGAAGGTGTTGATCAGAACTTGAATGGCCTCGTCGGTGCCGTTCGAAAGCAGCAACTCGCCGGGCGCGACTGCAAAGTACGCGGCGAGCTCGCGCATGGCGTCGACATACTCAGGGTATACGGTCAACGCGTCCGCCGTTAGCTTTTCCTTCAGGTACTCGATCACCTTCGGCGAGCAACCTACAGTGTTCTCGTTGAAGTCGAGACGCAGTTTGCCTTGCCGTCCGCCGGTGGGTGGATGATACGGCGCCATCTGCTGTACGGTAGGGCGCGGTGTGGGACCTTTACTCATTGCGCACCTCGGCCGAGCGCGCGTGGGCTTCCAGGCCCTCGGCGCGGGCGAGCGCCGCGATGGCGGGCGTCAATTTAGTGAGGCCTTCGCGGCTGAGTTCCTGCACGGCGATCACCTTGACGAAGTCGGCGGCGGAGAGCCCACCGCGCTGGCGTGCCGCGCCGGATGTCGGCAGCACATGATTCGGGCCGGAAGCGTAGTCGCCCGCGGACTCGGGACTGGATGCGCCTACGAACACTGCTCCGGCGTGGCGGATCTTAGCGAGGAGACTGCCGTCATGCAGAGCCAGGTGCTCCGGCGCGAGAGCGTTGGACATCTCCACGGCTTGGTCCAAAGTGTCGAGCACCACGATGGCACCGTTGGTTTCGATGGATGGCCGCGCTACAGCGGCCGTTGCCAGTGTCGCGAGCTGCGCGTCTACTTCTTTCGCGACGGCCTGCGCGAGACTACTTGATGTGGTGAGCAAAATAGCGGAGGCATCCACGTCGTGCTCAGCTTGCGCCAGTAGATCGGCAGCGATCCACCGCGGGTTGCCGTCGGCGGCGATGATGACGATTTCCGTCGGGCCCGCGACGAAGTCGATGCCGGTCTCGCCTGCGATGAGTTTCTTGGCGGCGGCAACATATATATTGCCAGGGCCGACAATGCGGTCCACTTTCGGCACAGTCTCGGTTCCATACGCCAGCGCGGCGATGGCCTGCGCTCCACCCATGCGGAACATGTGCGTGATTCCCAGCCATTGCGCGATGCCCATGATTTCAGGGCTGGGATTCGGGCAAGCGACGCAGGTGACAGCCACGCCGGCGACTTGCGCTGGTATCACCGTCATCAATAGTGTTGACGGCAGGGGATAGCGGCCCGCCGGAACATACGCTCCCATCGCATCGAGCGGCCGCACGATCTGGCCCAGCCTCCGGCCATCGGCGAAATCGGTGAACCATTCGCGCGGGAGCTGGGCTTGGGCGTACTCACGGATATTCGTCGCTGCAGTCTGGACAGCTTGGGCGAACGCCGGCTGCAACGTTCCACGAATGGCCATGCGGACGCTTGCGCCTTCGAAGCCGTCGAACTCGCGCGCGTACTCGAGGAGCGCCGCGTCACCGCGGTCGCGCACCGCGGCGAGGATCGGAGCGACGATGCGCTCGGCTTCTTCGAGACGCACCGTCTTGCGCTCGATGAGCGACTGCGCGTCTTTCGCTGTGAGTATCCGGATCATTACATTATGATTTTGTTGAGCGGATATTCGACGATGCCTTGCGCGCCAGCGGCCTTCAACCGGGGAATAATGGTGCGCACGGTGGATTCATCCAGAATAGTGTGGACCGCCAGCCACCCGTCCTCGCTCAGTTCAGAGATCGTAGGCCTTTTCAAGGCTGGAAGAACTGCGAGCACCGCTTTCAAGTTGTTCTTCTCTACGTTGAGCCACAGGCCTGCCTTGCCCAACGCATTGATCGCGCCTTCGAGCAGCATCTTTATGTCTTCGAGTTTCTGACGTTTCTCCGGGTCTTTCCAGGAATCAACATTGGCGATCAACTGGGTGTTGGATTCGAGCACGGTCTCGATAATGCGCAGCTTGTTGGCGCGCAGGGACGAGCCGGTCTCAGTGACTTCAACGATGGCGTCGGCGAGCTCCGGCGGCTTTACTTCAGTAGCGCCCCAACTGAATTCGACTTTCGCGGTCACGCCGTTGCGTTCGAGATAACGTTTGGTCGCGGCTACCAATTCCGTCGCAATGATTTTGCCTTGCAGATCCTTCACCGATTTATAGGGTGAGGCCTCTGGTACGGCCAACACCCAGCGTACTTTGCCGAAGCTCTGCTTGGCGTAGATGAGGTCGGCTACGTTCTCGACCTTGGCCTCGTTCTCTTCCACCCAATCCCGGCCAGTGAGCCCTGCGTCGAGCACTCCGTCTTCAACATAGCGCGCCATCTCCTGCGCGCGGATCAGCATGCATTCGATTTCGGGATCGTCAATCGCCGGAAAATACGAGCGGCTGCTGGTAGTGATCTGGAATCCGGCGCGGCGAAATAGATCCACCGTCGCGTTTTCGAGACTGCCTTTGGGAATTCCTAACTTGAGTTTCATGATTTGTAGACCGCGTCCGGATCGTAGGTTTTTTCCTCGCTGACCTTCCATTCGCCGTTTTCCAGGCGCCGGAAGAAGCAACTCTGGTAGCCCTCGTGGCACACGCCGGGGCCTTGCGCTTCCACCTTGACCAGCACGGTGTCGAGGTCGCAATCGGTCGAGATATCCTTGACCAGCAGGCGATGGCCGGAGCTCTCGCCCTTGAGCCACAGCTTATTGCGCGAGCGGCTATAGAAGGTTGCGAAGCCGGTCTCAACCGTCTTGCGGAAGGCTTCCTCATTCATGAAGCCGACCATCAGGACGCGGCCAGTTGCGTCATCCTGGATCACGGCCGGAAGAAGTCCATCGAGTTTTTTGAAATCGAGTTGCATAATTTTAGCCTCAAAAAGAAAGCCCGCCAGGATCAACCGGGCGGGCTCTCGAAAACGATCTGAATCGGTGTGTGATTAAGAATGAGCCCGGCGCGGCATGGGATGCCCGTGGTGATGATGGGGTCCGTGATGATGGCTTCGGGCGGCGAACATGAAACACCAATATAGCACAGGAAAGGCGGTGGGAGCAGATGTAATATAATCTGATCCGGCAGGAGGCGAAAAATGAAACATCGCATTTTAGGCTTGGGATTCGCGGCAGTCGCCAGCGTGGTACTCGCGCAAAACGTGCCCGAGCAATTCGTGGTCAGCGGCAAAGCCGCCGAAAAGATTCAGGATTTCACCACCATCAATCTGGCCACGGCGGAGCGCATCGCCGATGTGTGCGAGAAGGCGGCGGCCGCTCAGGGAGTCCAGATCAGCATCATGGTGCTCGACAATGACGGCAACCATGTCTATATGGATCGCATGGACGGGCAGGGCTACCTCAACATCATCACGGCCGATATGAAGGCGCGCACCGCTCTCCTGCTGCGCTCGCCCAGCAAGAACCTGATGAATAGCGCGATTCAGGACCCGACACGGGAGTTGCAGTATATTCAGCTCGGCGAGTTTGCGAATTCCGGCGGGCTCCCGATTGTAGTCAACAAGCAAATGATCGGCGCCGTGGGCGTCGGTGGTTCCGCGCCCAAGCCGCCGGTGTGGAGCGATGAGATATGCGCACACAAGGCGCTGACAGAAGTCATAGGGGCATCGGTACCTCCGCTGCTCGAAGACTTGCCGCCGCGCCAGAATCCCAATCCGGGAAGCGCGCCGGTGCCGCGTTTCGCCACCGCCACGCCTCCCAAGTCAACTCTACCCGCGGAGTATGTTGTCGGCGGCAAGGGTGCGGGCAATGTTTTCGACGGCAATCAGATTTCGCTCGCGGCGGCGAAGAAGATCGCGCGCGTGTGCCGCGATTGGGCGGCCTCGAAGGGCGGCACCATGTCGCTCTACATCATCGATAACGCCGGCGAATTCGTACACGTCGAACGCATGGATGGCCAGATCTTCAACAACATTCGTACGGCGATGCTGAAGGCGCAGACATCCCTGCGGACGCGCCAGCCTACTTCTGTCAATGCGGCGCAGCTCAAGAACAATCCGGGCGGCATCCCGCGTTCGACCACGTATTTCAATCTGTTCACGAACGCAGGCGGCATTCCGATTGTTGTTGACGGGCAGATGATCGGCGCCATCGGCGTCGGCGGCGGAGCAGGCGGCGGCGATGAGAATTGCGCGATCGAGGGTTTGAAGGCGACCTTCGGCGAGCACGTCACGCTACCGGTTTATCCCACCGCCGCGAAGTAAGCTCTCCCAGTTTGTGCAGCAACGGCGGCATCGTCAATCCCTGAATAAAGATTGACGCCGCGACTACGGCGAAGCTGACGGTGATGATGTCCTCACGGCCGGGGAGTTCGGCCGGGAGCCCGAGGGCTAGCGCTAACGCTAAAGCGCCGCGCAATCCGCCCCAGAATAATAAATGCTGGTGTTTGGACTCGACTCGTAGAGCGGAGCGCGCGAACAGGAGACAGCACGGGTACACGGCGACGGCACGTCCAAGAAGGACGATGACGATTGCCGCTGCCGCTGGGCGCCATGCGGATGAGAAGTGTTGCTGCGCCAGGTGGAGTCCGAGCAATAAGAAGACCAGAGAGTTGGCAACGAAGGCGGCGAATTCCCAGAAGGCTTCGACGGCTTCCCGGCCTTTGTCGGTGATGGCGCCGAGCGGGCCGAGGTTGCCGAGCATGATTCCGGCGGTGACGGTGGCCAGGATGCCGGAGAGGCGGAAGTGATCGGCCAGCAGGAACGAACCGTATGCGGCCACCGTGGTGAAGGCGAGCTCGACCAAATGGTCCGTTGCCGGGCCGGCGAGCAACAAGACGGCTCCGGCGATGGCGGCTCCGCAGAGGATGCCGCCTCCGGCGGTTGTGACCAGAGTGCTCGTGAGCTCGAAGGCGGAGAAGCGCTGGCCCAGCGCGATCGCGACTACGATTCCGAAGGCGACGGCGGCAGTGCCGTCATTGAAGAGGCTTTCGGCTTCGACCAGCAACCGCAGGCGGCCGCGGACTCCCGATTCTTTGAAAGTAGCGATGACGGAGACGGGATCGGTGGCGGCGATCAGGACTCCGAAGACGAGGGCAGACATCCACGTCCAGCCGGCGATGTAATGCATGCCGGCGGCGGTGAGGGCGGCGGCTAGGAGGACACCCAGGGTTGCGAGAAGGAGGATCACGGGCAAATCGCGGCGCAGGGGTTTCCAGGGAAGTTGGAAAGCGGCTTCGAAGACCAGCGGCGGCAAGAGCGTGGTGAAGATCAGGTCCTTGGTGAGCGGGACATCGGCTGAAAACGGAACGAACGCGAGCGCGATTCCCGCGAGGACCAAGCCGACGCTGTACGGTACACGCAGCCGGCTTGCGAGCACCGCGACTACGGCGGCGACTAAGAGCAGAAACTCGGCGA
>Ga0105238_10003528_pt1 | contig 15589 bp, 9 predicted proteins | sample KBSC34metaG_FD_81526 | JGI IMG/M metagenome (GOLD analysis project Ga0105238, IMG submission 81526) | Corn rhizosphere microbial communities from Kellogg Biological Station, Michigan, USA - KBS C3-4 metaG | ecosystem: Host-associated > Plants > Roots > Rhizosphere > Soil | place: Michigan, USA... | reverse complement strand
TCAATGGTAGTGACGACCCTGAAGACGTCCTTCACGGTCTGGTCCCACTTCGCGTCGCCGCTGCCCTTCTGCCACGCCACGCCGCCCAGGTTGCCCTGTTTGTCCACGTTGACCTGCACCTCGGCGGTGTAATTGTCATCGGCCATGTCCTCCGGCCGGTTCCATTTCGAGCGCAGCACATATTCCATGTAGCCCTTGTAAAGCATGACGGGGTCGCGCTCCGAGAGCACCGTCTTGCCCCCCGCAAAGTCAAAGCTGGGCACATCCACCGCCGCCGGCGCGACGACTGGTGGCGCCACGGTGGGCGCGGCCTTGGGTGTCTCCGCCTTCGGCGCTTCGATCTTGGGCTGTTCGATTTTCGGCGGCTCAGGTTTGGGTTCTTCCTTCGGCTTTTCCGGCTCCTTCTTTTTCTCCTGCACCTTTGTGACCGTGATGGTCTGGAGCTTCTTGCCAAGATACCCTTCGCGCGCCGCAAAATAGACCAGCCCGACAATGATGACGGTATGCACCACCGCCGAGATGGTCAGGTTGACCTTCGACGAGTTCTTCGGCTTCTTCGGTTGTGATTGCGGGATCATTTCGGCACTTCGGTCGCCAGTTCCAGTTTGGGCACGTTGGCCTGCTGGCAGATGTCCAGCACGGCGCGGATGCCCTTGTATTTCGTCTTGCCGTCGCCGCGCACGATGATGTTCAGGTCCGGGTCATCCGTGCGCATGCTGATGAGTCTGCCCAGCAGGTCGCCCATCTGGATCTCTTCACGGTTGATAAACAGTTTTCCGTCCGCCTGCAGCGAGATGTAGTTCGCCTTGCGCGGCGGGTCTTTCAAATTCTTGGTCGCCACCGGCAACTTCAAGTCCTTGTCCTCGACCGGCGGGATGGTGGTGATGATAAAGATCACCAGCAACACAAACGCCAGGTCCAACAGAGGTGTGATGTTCAACTCTGTCAGTGACTCATGCGCGCTATGCGAACACTTTTTCATCGGTCCTTTGGCCCTGCCTGTTCAACGTTGTACCGGTTCCTGCTCATGACGCTTCAAAGCGCCGGCGATTTTGTCCTCGATGTCGCGGTTGTCCACGTAGGAATGTTCGATCTGGTTCGCATAACGCGCGGCGAACCCGTCCAGCTCCTGCGTAATGTGCCGGACGGTCGTCACCATGAAGTTATAGGCAAACATCGCGGGGATCGCGACCATCAGGCCGGTTACCGTGGCGATCAACGCGCCGGCGACACCGGGTGCCATCGCGGTCAGGCTGGCCTGGCCGGCCTTGGCGATGCCGGCGAACGTTTCCATGACACCCCAGACCGTGCCGAGCAAGCCGATGAACGGACCGCCGGCCACTGCCGTTGACAACACGATCATCCCCTTCTCCAGCGTCATCGCCTGCGCCGCCGCGGCTTCTTCCAGCACCACTTTGGCGGCGGCGAAGGACGAGGAACTGATCTTGGTCGTATTCTCGTGCGCAAAATGGTCGGTGTTGCCGTCACCGGTGCTGCGCACCGGCGTGGCCTGCACGTTCACGGGATTGTTCTTCAAGTGGTAGCTGACTTCCTCCGCCCCGCGATCGTAGAGGTGGTAGGCTGGAGCGCCTTCGAACTCCTTGCCACTACGGTGAATGTCCAGCGGGTCGCGCGTCTCGGCATAGGCCGCGTAAAATCTCTTGGACGCCCGCCGGGCGATCCACAACTGCCGGAACTTCGTGATGATGATGGTCCAGCTGAACATCGAGAGGATGAACAGCACGCTGATGGTCGCCTTGCCTTCGGGCGTCGCCTTTTCAAACGCGAATTGCAACGCATTGGACGCCAGGAATGGATGGAGCAATGTGGTCATAAATATTTCTTCGTTTCAGGATCTCGGTTCTGGTTTCTGGTCTTTCCGTTTAAATCAGTTTTTCCGGGGCAATATCACCGTCACGCGGCTGACTTTTTGGGCCAGCGCGATGCTTTTCTTGTTCTTCTTGTTCAATTCGTCGTCGGTTTCGTCACCGGATTTGGCGGCCACCTTGGTGGTGTCTTCGTTACCCACGCCGGCGGCCGCGTTTCCGGCCGAGGCGCTGGCCGCGAAGCCGGCGCTGCCGCTGGTATCGCCGCTGATGCCGTTGTTGGATTCCAGGTTCGCGTCAACGCTTTGGCCGCTGGCGCTGACGCCCGAGATGCCGATGATCGTGCCGGAAACTGAGCCGGAGTCCGAACCCACGCTGGCCGTGCCCGCGGCAAAGACGTTGCCGGAAATGTTTTGAACGGCCCTGATATCGGCATTGCCGCCGGTGGAGGCAAAGTTCCCGTTGATGTTGCCGCTGGCTTGGACATTGAGGTTACCCGCGCTGACGACGCCCGCGCCATCGGCGGTGATGTCCTTTCCGTCCGACAGCTTCACCAAGGTTCCGGCCGCAAGATTGATCGCGGAAATCATCGGGTTGCCGAACGGGTCCAAAATGGGATTCTGGCCGGCATCCAACGTTTCCAGGCCATAACCGGCGTACACATCGACGAATGAGACGGGCGCGCCATTCCCGGTGCCGTTGATCAGGTTTTCATAGGCCCTGGCTGCGGCCGTGTCGCCTTCCAATGCGAGCCGGAACAGGGTTGCCACCTGGTCCGGATTCAACGCGGTCTGGCCGCCTTTGAGCAAAGCCTGCGTGATGCCACCGACCCCGATATTGACATTACCATTCAACGCTTCCACCAACACGTTGCCGTTCCGGTTGAATGAGGTCGCCAAAATGCCCGTGCCCGGGATCGTCGGACTCGGAGCAGTCACCTCATGGGTAAGCGGGTTCACGAAATACGAGAAGACCTGGACAAATCCGGTCCCGCCAGCACCGACGATGACATCGCCATGGCGCGAAACCACGGTCAATGAACCGCCGGCCGCCGGGATGCCGGGCAACAGCGGGCGCGTGTCATAGACGGCGATGCGTGAGCCCTCCACATCGATATTCCCGCCAGCAAAGACGGCCACGTTGCCTTGGCCGGTGGAATAGATGCCGCGCGGACCAAAGGTCTGAACGGCTCCCAGCGCAGTGCCGACATTCATATTGCCATCGGCATTGACGTAGACATCGCTGCCGTTGAACGAGGCGATGCTGGAGGAGACCAGGTTGAGATTACCGCTGGCATTGACCACCAGGTTCGCGCCGGTGTTGAACAACTGGGCCAACGGATAATTGCCGTTGATATTATAGAGCCCCACCCCGGCCGAGATGATGCCAGCCGTAGTTCCGAGGTCGATGTTGCGCGCGGTGATATCAAATTCGCCGCCACCGCCCACGGTGTAGCCATTGGCGACTCCCGTCGCGGGATTGAGAATATCGCCACTCACGATCAGGCTGCCGTCCGTGGCCGGATTCAGGATGCCGCTGTTTTCCATGTTGACCTTGGCCGCCTGCCCGAGAGTGATGCTTGTGACATCGCTGCTATCCAGATTCACCCCCTGAAACCGCGAGTTGTTCATGTTGCCGACGACGTTGATCTGCGCGGCCTCCGGCACGAACAGGCGCATGAGGTTCATGTTGCCGGAGATGTTCAACTGAACCGGCTGCTCGCTGTTCAGATGCACCGGCGTGGTGGCATGGTCGTTTGCGCCGAAGGTGTTGCGGGAGCTCACATTAAACTGCCAGGTGCTGATATCCAAAGGATCGATGTAATGGTCCGACATGACGATATCGAACAACTGCGATTTGCCGCCGCTTGCTGTCAGTTTTCCGGTAAGCGAGCCGCCGCCAGTCGTATCGATGACTAGGCTGCCCAGTGGCGAGGGGAACAAGATCAATTCCCCATAAATGTTGCCAGGGGTGCCACTGGTGCCACTGAACACCACACCACCCGCGCCCGCCATGATATTGAGTATGCCCGGATAAATCATCGGCACGGGCACGCTGGCCATCCGCGGCATCTGGTTGCCACCGAGTTGGACCTGGTTCCCGGCGGTCAGATTCACATAATCCGACTGTGCGTAGTCAAAAACGTGCTCAAACGTACTGCCGATGCTGTTGTTGTTGTTGAAGACGTTGTCGAACAGACCGTTCGGGTTGCGGACTTCCTGCAAGTTGATGTTCTTTGCGGCCGTCACATTCCAGCCGCCCATGATGAGGCTCAGGGCCAGGCTTTCCTCGTTCAAATTGTTGCCGGCGTTACCGGTCGCGTTGAGGGCATATTTTCCCGCAACAGAAATTGGGTTGCCGTTTGCGTCCATCTGTACGCCCGCAAAAATGCTACCCGTGCCATTGGCCACCAGGTAATGCCCCGTCACATTCCCGCCGGCAATGACCGTGACATCGCCGCTTTGGCCTGGATCCTTGCCATAGGTACCCGCACCGGCAGTCAACGCATCACCAGTATCCGTTTTGGCCGGCAGATAGCTGATCACATCACCACCGGCGACCAGCGACAAATTGCCACCCGCCGCCGTGCTGATACCGCCGAGGCCATGGCTCAAATCGTAGGCCGAACCGATCGTAGTTGCGTTGGGGTTAAAATAATAACCTATCGGGTCCGTCCCCGTAATAATCGTGCCGGAAAGGGCGTGGGCACTGATGCTGCCGCCACCGGTCGTGATGACATATCCGGAATTGACGGTGATGTCCTTCCCGGCGGTGAGATTGATCGCGCCCGCCGCCAGCTTGATTGAACTGCTGCCGTCCAAGATGATGCTGGTATCGGGCGGGGCGGGCGTGCTGTTGAGGTAAGGCTTTACCCTGTTGTTGATGAAATCGTAGCCGGCTTGCATCGTCAACGACCAGTTGTTGGCATCGAAGATCTGTGCACCATCATTCAGCAAAATTTGCCCACCCGCCTGCAAGGTCACCTGTCCGCTTTTATTGCCCGTGCTGCCGCTCAAATCCCAGACGGCGCCGGCATTCATGGTGATGTTGCCCGTGGCCTGCAGCTTGATGTTGGAAAAATTCTTGTTCGCGAACGAACCGCCGGTCCCCACGTTCAAATTCAACGTGCCCGCGGTATTGTAAGGCACCGTGCCGTTCGCCGGGACCGTGCCGCTGCCCGGGCCAAGGATGATGTTGGCCGGATCGAGTAAAAATTCACCGCCGACATAACCGGCCCTTGCGCCCGCATCCATGCTGGAATTGAGCGACTGGATGTTGGGTGCGCTCACCTCCACATTGCCGCCGTTGCCGCCGTTCGCACCGCCTGCCGTGGTGATCTGGCTGCCTGTGGCGTCACTGAAAACATTGTCCGATTTCAGCGTCACGGTTCCGCCTGCGCTTCCCGCCGCTGTGTCATCGCCGCGGGCGGAAATTTGTGAATTGGCGCCGAGGTTCAACGTGTCCGAGGCGACCAGTTCAATCACGCCGTTGTTGTTCTGCACCGAATTGGCCTGGATGAAGCCGTTTTGGTTCACAACCCTTGCGTTCAGCGCAATCGTGCCGCCATCGGCAGTGACGTTGCCGTAATTGTCCACCGAGCCCTGCGGCAGCGTGACCTGCATGCTCATGCCACGGCCGTCGGGACGTTCGCTCAGGGTCACTGTCTGGCCCGCTGCAAAACTGATATTGCCGCCGGGCGCCTCGATGCTGCCGTGATTTTCAACCTTGTCGGCGATGAAAAAACAGTCGCCGCCGTGGCCGATCTTGATCTGGCCGTAATTCACGATGCTCACCAGCGGCGGCGGCCCGTTGAACTGCCAGGCCCCGCCGGAGTTTTCCGGCGGCGCCATGTTTGCGGTGGAAATCATCAGCCCGCCGGCGCTCACATACGAGTTCGGCCCGAAATAAAATCCGGAGGAATTCAGCAGCACGACGATGCCGTTCGCCTGGAGGCTGCCGTAGATCTGCGAGGGATTCTGGTCCGTGATGCGGTTGAAAACGACCGAGGTTGCGGACGGCTGGATGAAGGTGGTGCGCTCGCCGGCCGCGATGTTGAAGGAAGACCAGTTCAACACCGCATTCTGCGAGGCGGTGACGTTCAACTGTGTGCCGCTGGCTTGCGTGGTGGCTGAGCCGGAAACGACGGTGAGGCCGGTCGGGTTGGCTCCAGACTCGCGCGCGAGCAATAGGAACACAAAACCTGGCATCACACGCCCGCAGGCGCATAGAATTATTTGAAAAATATGTTTTGTTTTCATGGTTTTCAAAGTTGTCCCCCGATGGCGAAATAGACGTGCATGTCGCCGGCGGATGTTCCGGCGGCGGTGAGCAACGGAAACGCGATCGTCAGCCGCGCATCGATGTGGCTGCCGATGTTGGCCGTCAGGCCCGCGCCCGCTCCCCAGAAACGGCTGGCATCCCGGGACGTGGCCGAAGTTTGTTGCAGCAGGTAAATCTCGCCGTAGTCCATGAACACCGAGCCGCGCAGCCAGAAGGGCACATCGCCATCCACCATGCCGAGATTGACGAGCGGCGTGCGCGGTTCGATGGATGTGCGCCAGCCGGTATCGCCGTAGGCCTGACCCTCGGAATAGCCGCGCACGCCCGCCAGACCGCCCATGGCATATTGTTCATTGCTGAACAGCGGCGAGCTGGACCACTGGCCGTCCACGCGCAGCAGCGTCGTCCAGTCCTTGTAGATCCGCTGCTCACGGGTGACGCCGCCCTGCAGGGTGAAATAATTGTCGCTTGCCCGGTTGTTGGCGTTGGTGTGGGTGGTGTGCGTAGTCGAATTCGACGTGACCAGGAACGTGGAGGCGCTGTAGGCGAGCTGCGACAGCGACCCGATGGTGGCGATGTTATAATTTGCCTGGGCATTGAAGCTGGTCGCGCCCCATTTGTCCGGCGCCGAGCCGCTGATACCGAAATTAAGCGGAAAATAATCCACCACCTGGCTGGTCAGCGGAAAATGCAACGTGTCATAGACATCACCATATTTGGTCGGGGTGGTGCCATTGGTGATGACGACATTGTAGAGGATCACCTCCGCCTGGACCGTCCGCGCTTCATAATGTTTGTAGTCCAAGCCCATCGAGACTGCGGAAGAAATATTCCGGATTCGCGGCAGCGGCAGGGAAAGTTTGTAACCCACGCCCTCGTTCAGCGACACATTTTCGCTTACCGCTTGCTGACCTAGGAAGGTGTTGGGGCTGTAAAAAATCGGTGTGATCGGATCCACCAGCACCCCGGTGTCAGAAACGGCCCGGCTGCCGTAAAACGTCAGGTCCGGGCGGCCGCTGGGCGGCGGCATCTGGAACTGGTGGGTGGCTTCGTTATAGCCAAAACGGCCGTTGCTCTGGTCGATCTGTTCCTGCACAGATTGCGCGCGGCCGAGCGGCAGGCGGTAATAGAGGCTGTAGTTGTCAACCAGCGGCAGGTCGGGATCCCAGATGCCATACGGGTTCGCATTTTTATAATCGACCGGCGTAAAGGTGTATTGCACACCAATCTGATGTTCCAACTGCCAGAGGTTGCCGTATTGCGCGTTAAAGGCCACGCGGTCGTCCGGCGTGCCGGCCGTGCCGGTGTTGTTGTATTCCACGCGGGAGTGGACGGGAATGCGGTCCTTCACCTTCAGCGTCAGTTCGCTCGTGCCAGGTTCGAGGCCCGGACCGATGACGGGATAAATCTGGCGGTCGCGGTTGGCGTTCGCCAGGTCCAGTTCGCGCTGGAAGACGTGCGAGTTCAAAAGCATGTTCGTGTGCAGGCTCGGCAGCGCCCGCAGCACGTTCGGCGTGCTGAACCAGTTGTTGCCCTGCACCTTGATGTCGGCCAGATGGCCCTCGGTGACCTTGACCTTCACCGCGGCGTTCGTGAGCTTCTGCGGCGGCAGGCCGACGGACACCGTCACAAAACCGCGCTCACGATAGGCCATCTGCAACTGCCCCAGCGCCGAACGGATGTCGGTGAACGCCACGTTCGTGCCGAAGGCATCGGGCACGTTGGTAAAGAGGCTGCCCAGCTTTTCCGGCGTGAGAATCGTGTTGCCGGAAACCAGATACTTCTCGACCTTGAATTTGGGCGCGGCATTCGTCGCCGGGGCCGCATTCGCGGTTTCAGCCTTTATACCAGTCGAAAAAAAAACCTGCATCAGGATCATCAGCACCGCCATCGCCACGCCGCCGCCCCGGCCGGGGAAATTGTCCGCCTGCGGGGCGAGGTTTTTCTGGCGCCAGGCGCTCGGGGTCAGGCCGAAACGGCGCTTGAACATCTGGTTGAACAGGCCGAGGTGCCGGTAGCCGCTTTCATAGGCCACATTGATGATCTTGGAATTGGTCGCGGCGAGAAGCTGGCGGGCGCGCTGCAGGCGCAACTCCGTCTGGCGCGACCGCAGCGAGATGTTGAACTCCTCGCGGAACAGGCGGCTGAAATGCCGCTCGCTGCAATGCAACTGCTCCGCCAGTTCCGAGAGCGAGCGCGTGGCCAGCTCGGATTCCGACATCTTGCCGATGAATTCGCGGAACCGGTCGCGCAACTGGATGCCGCCGCCGGCCGCCTCGTGCGCCGGCAGCAAACCGTTGATGGCCGAGGCCCAGAGCTGCAGCATGGCCGAGCGGGAAGAGAGGCAGTCGCGCTGTTTTTGCGCCGCGAGCCGGGTGAATTTCTGCGCCGCCGGCTCGTTCACCGGGAAATGCAGCATATGCGGTGAGCCGTGGCTGGAGACATCTTCGAGCTGGCGCCACTCCGTGACGGTGAGCAGGCCGTTAAGGTACTGCGGCAGCACCAGATAAAATTCCAGTTTCAAAACCCCCAGTTGGCTGGCGCGCAAGATGACATTGGTGGCCGGCCCGGTGATGAGCGTATCGCCGGTGTTCAGCTCGCGCGCCCCCGCCCCTTGCAGGCAATAGCCGACGCCTTCCGCCACGCGGACTACGGTCCAGCCGCGCACTTCCGGTTTCCACTCGCCGGAAGGCCGCAATGCCAGTTCCTGAATGATCAAATGTCGTTCCACGGTCAACAAGGCGGTGAGAGTGCCGGAGCATTGCGGCTGTCAGGTTTCAGTTGTGTCACGATTCAGCAACAACCGGGAATAAGCGTTGTCCGAAAAACGCCAGCGGCGGTCCGGAAGTGCCGGGCTTTTTTTCCTTTACGGGCAAAATTCATAAAGTCAGCGACCCGGCGTGTGCCCCGTTTGCGTCTATCCGCGAAACTCGCGTCTCAGCTTTCTCCCATCTGTGTTTGCTCTCGATCATCGGGTCTGTATCCATCTGTGGTTAAAAAATTGAACACTCGGATTCAGTAGGATCCAGTCGGATAAATTCTCTCGGACTGCCGGGGCGCCCGGCTCGGATCTGATCCGCGTCCATCTGTGTTTGCCACTGCGGTTCGCAGTCCGTGGTTAAAACGATTGGTCGGATTTGGTCGGATTTGGTCGGATTCCTCCTGACATACCATGCCCTGCGATAGCTTGAATGGGTTCGTTTTCACATCTATAAATCCGGGGCTAATCATGTAACTGTCTGGTGGATAACATTCTTTGTATTTTCTAAAATGGGTTCGTTTCGTAATTTCATGTTTTTAGCCAGGTTGCCATTCCGCTACAGCATTTATGGAAATGCTCCAAGGCACGTGTGCCATCTGGTGCTTGGAGCTTCTCTGGATGTTGGAGCTTGGACGCTTGGAGCTTTTTAGCCTGCCACCCGCACCATCGCCGCCATCCATCAATCCATCAATCCATAAATCCACCCATCCAGTTTCATCCGGCTCTTGCGCTTCCGGTCTGCCCTGCCCCCTGTGGACCACGGCTGTGTTCCGCGCAGCGGACCAGCCGCCGCACATCGCCAGCACAAGTCGCCCCGCCCCCGTTTCTTCATTCTTAATTCTGACTTCTTCATTCATCTCGCCCCCATCCTCTCACCCCCGCTTGGACATTGGCTGTCCAACCCTCAAAAAAAATTAAAGCCGGCGCAGGTTGCCCTGCGCCGGCTTGAAGGGTTGATTTCGTTTAGATCAGTAGTGCATGCCGCCGCCGACAGCATCACGCTTGGTCTTCATGTCGCTGATGCGGATGGCCGTATTGGGGTAGGTGCCCGCCGCGCCGCCGGCGATCGATTGCGAGCTGACATAGACTTCGTTGTCCAGGCTGCCGACAACCGGGGTGGTGGCGTTCTGGCCGTTGAACACGCCGAGGAACGTTCCCGGAGTGGTGCCGGTGCCGAGCTGGCTGTCGGTGATCTTGGAATCACCGATGGTGTTTTGAGCCGTCGAATAGATGAAGACTTCTTCCGCCCAGGCCGGATAGAAGCCGGAGGTGATGGGGGAGAAGTTGTTGGTGATCGTGTTGGCATGGATGCCCGCGCCCGCCGCCGTCGGCCAGTAGCCGTTGAAGGAGCAGACCAGACCCCAGTTTGCGTTGCTGCTGACGAAGCCATTGCCCTTGGCCGACTTGGCATCGGCAAAGGAGAGCAAACCGATGGAGAGGTTGTTCGGGCTGCCATCGATCACCGCCGCGCGCAAATCACCGCCACCGACATAGCCGGGACCCCAGGCGAGGTTGGCGCTGTTCAAGCCGAGCGGTCCGACGACGGAAACATTGTTGCCGCCAGTGGTAGCCTGGGTGATGGTCGCGGGGGCCGCGTACCAGTTGGTCTTGGTGTTCGCATCCCAGATGTAGGCGCCCACGGTGTCATTAAAGGTGAAGTTGGCCATGGCCGTCTCGACGCGGCGGGTGCCGGAGTCCAGCGTGCGCTGGGCCACATACACGTAGGTGTTCAGGTCGTTGGTGTTGCCGGTCCAGGAGGCGAGCGGAATGCGGCCCGTCTGGATGCCGTATTGGGCCTGTTCCCAGCTGACGTTTTGCACGCCGTTGGAAAAAGCGGCCGGTGAGGCGACCCAAACGAACGGCTGGAAGGCGCAGGACTCTTCATTAAAGCCCGTCGTCACCGCAAACGGTGTCGCGGTGCTCTTGGCGTCCGAGAAGCCGATGGTCGGGCTGTTGATGGTATAGGCGCTGCAGTTCCGGTTTGCGGTGCCGGAGGCCACCGCAAAAGTGAGGTTGGTCCTGCCTTCAACCGTCGCGAGGCCCTGGATGGAACCGGTGAACAGGCCGTGGATGACGAGCGTGGTGCCGGCGGGGAGGGCACCGATGTGAGCCGGGTCATAGACATTGGTCAGGGCGGTGATCGGCGTGCCGGTCATGACCCAGGAGGCGATGGTCGGATCGGTGCTGTCGGCGCTGAGGTCTTTGCCGCCGTTGGCCGTGTTGGCGTAGTAGATCGTGGGGGTCACGAAGAGGTTCTTGCACGCGCCATAGACGTTCGCGCGGAACGCCGTGGAGCCGGTGATGAACACTTCAACAGTGCCCGCGGTGAGCGTGGCGGCACTGGCCAGGCCGAGTGCCAGGGTGAGGAGGAGCGTTTTTTTCATATTGTTTGTTTTTAGTTGTTTAAGAGATTGTTGGTTGATTTTTAAAATGGTGGGTGGGTTGGTCATTGGGCCGTGATGGTGTAAAAGCTGGTATCGGCATTGTCCGTGAACGTGACCGTGTGGACCGTGTTATCACCGCTGGCCAGGGTCGCCATCGGGGTCCAGCTTAGCCGGGGCGTGCCGGCCGGGCTGGAATTGGCCCGCAGCGTGTAGGTGCCGTAAAGGCCCGTGGTGTAGGTGATGGTGGTCTGGTTGCCGGCGCGGGTGATGGACTGGATGACGGGCTGCGTGCTGGGATACGCCACATAGGTCATCACGCCATTGGTGTTCAACTCAAAGTAACCCAGCCAGACTGCGGAAGCCGCGCCGGGTGTGAGCTTGTAGAAATCCGCGCGCTGCACCTTGCCCGCCGTGGTGAAATTGTTGGCCGCACCCTGCCCCGACGGGGTCTTCTGCTCGGGCACACCTTGGAACGTGGTGTTGAAGTTGGCCGTCGTGGTCTGGCCCAAAATCGCATCGCGGTAGCTGCTGCCGCCGCCGGGGCCCGTGCCAAAATTCGGATTGTTGACACTGCCGTCTTCCGTGAGGATCGCCGAGGTCGTGCTGGCGGTGTCGGTGCCGGCTTCCGCTTTCGCACCCACGACCATCTTGGCCATGCGGAGGGTCGTCAGATTCTGGCCATCGGAGGTGGAAGGAACCCACGGGTTCCCCTGGACATTCAAGGCCGCCGCCGGGCGCGGCGCAGTCATGTAAAGCGTGTTGTCGTTCTGCCAGGTGAAGGCGGACCAGAACATGCCGTTGAGACTGCCGAAGCCCAGCGAACTCGAGGAAAACTGCGCGGCGCTGTAGTCCGAAATGACGTGGGAAGTATTTGCGCCATAACCGATGTAGGTGCTGATCGGACCGGCATCCACCACCATGTCGGCGGCCTTGCGGAAGCAGATCAATACGTCGCCCCCGCCCGGGGTATAAGCCGTCAAATCGCCAGCCATGATTTCGCCCGCGGCGAAACCGGCGAGCAAAGCAATCAATCCTGTTTTTTTGTTTATCATAGGTTTGTAAGAGTTAAATTTTCGAGCAGTCATGCTAGGCGATGCCCTGCGGGACAACTGCCAGCTTCCAGCCAACCACCGGCAGTTTTCCGCCGTGCGGGAAAGCGGCGGCTGAAATCGCTTTCACCATGCCAGCACACGCTTTGTGTTGCCGTGGCGGGGGAAGTGCAGCCTCCCCGCCGGGGGTGTAACCGAAATGTGACGCAAAACCGCGGGCCGGTAAAATTTCCCCGCCCGCTGGAGGAAAGATGACCGACACAATCCGGACAACCCGCCGCCGCCGGTTGTCACGGAATCGTCACCACTCCGCCGCACCGCTGTAACGGCGGGATTACAGCCTGACGGACATTTGATTCAGCCCATGAAAAACTTTTTGGAACGGTATAAAAAATTTGGCAGAACCATGCTGACCGGCGCGGCATTGCTGGCCCTGGCGGGCCGCGCCCACGCCCAGTCCTCCGACATCCTGATCGACAAGCTGGTCGAGAAGGGGATCCTCACCGTGCGCGAGGCGCAAGACCTGCGTGAGGAGGCGGATAAAAATTTCACCGCCGCCGTCCAGACAAAACTCGGGATGCCCGACTGGGTCACCAGTTACAAGATCAGCGGGGATTTCCGGGCGCGCTTCGACCACACCAGCAGCGACAACCAGGGTTTCACCGACCGCGAACGCTACCGCTACCGCCTGCGGTTTGGCATCGCCGTGAACATGCTGGATAATCTGGAGGCCGGTTTCCGCCTGGCTTCCGGCGACCTCAAGGGCTCCGCCGGCAACGCGCTTTCCGCCAACAGCACCATGCAGGACAACTTCAGCAAGAAGAACATCTACATCGACACCGCCTACGGCAAATGGACGCCGGTGAATTCCGGCGGCTGGCTGGTGTCCGGCACGGTGGGCAAGATGGACAATCCGTTCGCCTTCACGCCGATGGTGTTTGACCCGGACCTCACGCCGGAAGGTGCCGCGGCGCAGGTGAACTGGGCCATCAATGACCGGCATTCCGTGTCGCTCACCGGCGCGGCCTTCATCCTCGACGAGGAACAGTTTTCCCTCAGCGACCCCATGATGTATGGTGGCCAGCTCCTGTGGAATGCGAAGTGGAGCGAAAAATTCTCCACGTCGCTCGGCGCGGGCAGCTTCAAGATCATGAGCCCGGAGCAGCTCAACACCGCCAACGTGCCGTTGAACAACCAGGGCAACACCCGCACCCTCACCCTGGCGCCGATCACCGGCGCAGACCTGTACTCTTTGAAATACGGCTATTTCCCGGCGATCCTGGATGCCAGCGCCACTTACACGCTCGACTCCTTCCCGCTGTACAACGGCACCTTTCCCATCAAGGCCTCCGCTGAATTCATGCAAAACATGGCCGTGGGCGATAAAAACCAGGGCTTCTGGGTCGGCGTGACCTTCGGCAAATCCGGGACCAAAAAAACCTGGGACATCAGCTATCGGTACGAGCGCCTCGAGGCGGACGCGTGGTATGACCAGTTGGTGGATGATGACAACGGCGCCTTCTATCCCGGCGACCGGCTGACGGGTGCCAGCCCGGCCATTCCGTTCGGCTACTACGGCGGCACGAACGTCAAAGGCCACATGATCAGGTTCAACTATTCGTTCACCGACTCGTTCACCTTCTCCGCCACCTGCTTCATCACCGACCTCATCAGCACCGACGGCCTGGTGGCGAACAGCCTGGTGACCGACACCAAGACCACCGCGTCCTTCCGCTTCCTGGCCGACGTGATGTGGAAATTTTGAGCGGGCGGCTGGTGATGGCCGGAGAACTGCGCTGATTTTAATTGGTGCATGATAGTGGCCCATCTGAGAACCCATTTTAGCAACAAATCTGTCTCTGAAAGCCGCTGAAATGGGTATCCTCACACCCTTCCCCACAGTGGGGATGGGGGCTGATCTGGAATCAGCCTTTGTTCGCAATGGTTCCATTGCGATTTGGCCGTTTGTCGGCACCCCCGACTTCGGTCGGTTTCTGGCGGCTCGCGCGGCTGCTGTTTGATTAAACAGTGGAAGCCGCGCTCGCCGGAAACCTCCCTCATCGCTCACGCGAACACGGGTTCACCCACGGACGGGTTAACGCGGGTAAAGGACAGGTGTCCTTTACGGGTGCAACGGGTTGCGGCAGGAGCGTGACCGCTCCCTTGCCCGGAGACGGGTTAGGACGGGTGCAACGGGTTCCCGCTATCGCGGGGGCGCCAAAGACTTGAGAGCTTTCTGCGCCGTTCGGGGATGGCCACCTACGCCCCCTCAACCCCCTCCGGTAGCCACACCCTCACGTCTTGAAACATCCCAAGACTTTGGCGCTCGGAATGAGCGGGCGAGGAGAACACGGGCCTTCTTCCAGGTAGGTGAACACGGCAAACCAAAGTCCTGTACCAATAAACGTGCCGATGAGATTGAATGAATTTTCTATAAACCATTGCTCCATGTCCCTCATTTTATCACGAGGACGGAGAAATGAGCTAGAGCCGGAAAACGATGGCAGGGCTTCGATTAGCGCTTGAGCTTTGAACGCGCCTCCTTGCTTGCCTGTATGAGAACGTTACTCAAATCAACTTCAAGGACATCAGCTATCCGCAGCAAGGTGTCGAGGGTGGGGTTGCGCAGATCACGTTCCACCAGGCTAATCATTGGCTGCGACAGCCCTGAACGCTCTGCAACCTGATTCATCGACAAGCCGAGCCGTTTGCGTTCTTCACGCAGAATCCGCACGACATTGCCGGCAACCGCATCTCGCAATTGATTTTTTGCCACGCATCATTCATAGCCAAAAATAAATTGACAGCGCATATTACTATAGTCATATTCTCTCCATGTTTGCTCGACGCATTGGCCAAGACCCGCACGCCAACGGGGCGAAAAGCTCCGCCTGCTCCGGTTGTCCTGACATTTGGGAGCTTGAAAACGGCGACTTCGCCGTGATCGGCATAGACATTACGGAGACCGCCGCTCCCCAATTGCCGCCGACGGCTGGCTGTGGCCCGGATGAACGGATTGTCCGTCTGCCGCGCAATCTTTTGGTGAAAGCCAAGGGCCACATTCCCGACTGAAAGCTTTATGGCGGTGCTGACAGGTCGAATGACCGTTTCCGTCGAAAAACCTCATGAAACAGGGGTGCCATTCTGTATATCCACTTGTGGCGCAACGCATTTTTGTTCTTGCAAGGGCTGGGGGGGGGGGGCGCAAATATTGCCTTTTGCCTTTTTGGTGAAATTCACAACATGAGTTAAAAAAGCAAAAAAGGGTTTGAAAAAAACGAAAAAAGG
>Ga0105238_10003526_pt1 | contig 15592 bp, 19 predicted proteins | sample KBSC34metaG_FD_81526 | JGI IMG/M metagenome (GOLD analysis project Ga0105238, IMG submission 81526) | Corn rhizosphere microbial communities from Kellogg Biological Station, Michigan, USA - KBS C3-4 metaG | ecosystem: Host-associated > Plants > Roots > Rhizosphere > Soil | place: Michigan, USA... | reverse complement strand
CGCTATCGCTCCTATGTGCAGACCTATATCGAGGTCGCCGGCCGCCGCGGCGTCACGCCGGATGCGGCGCGCACGCTGGTGCGCACCAACAACACCGTCATCGCGGCCCTTGCGGTGGCGCGCGGCGAGGCGGACGCCATGATCTGCGGCGTCGAAGGCCGCTACATGAGGCATTTGCGCCATGTTCGCGACATTATCGGCCATCTGCCCGAGGTCAGCGACTTCGCGGCGCTGGGCATGCTCATCACCACCAAGGGCGCCTATTTCATCGCCGACACCGAGGTGCGCTCAAATCCCAGCGCGGACGAGCTGTGCGAGGTAGCCGCGCTTGCTGCCAATCACGTCCGGCGCTTCAACCTCGTGCCGAAGATCGCCTTCCTGTCACATTCGGATTTCGGCAGCTACGACACCGACACCTCACGCAAGATGCGTAACGCCACCGCGCTGTTGAAATCGCATCATCCGCAGCTCGAAGCCGACGGCGAGATGCAGGGTGACACGGCGCTGTCGGAAGTGACGCGAAATCTGGTTCTGCCGGATTCCGGGCTGCATGGTGAGGCAAATATCCTGATGATGCCCAACCTCGATGCCGCCAATATTGCCCATCAGCTGGTCAAGATGCTGACGGATGCGATTCCGGTCGGGCCGATCCTGATCGGGCCGGCGCGTCCGGCCCACATTCTCACGCCTTCGGTGACCGCACGCGGCATCCTGAATATGACCGCGGTTGCCGCGGTCGAGGCTCAGGAGCGCGCCGGCCGCCAGCAGCCGAGCCTGTTCACATAGGGAAATCTAGCACCGCGATCGGCGGAGACGGTTCCCGCGCGGCGGTTGCGCCGAAACGTTTGAAAAGCGCCGGCGGAACCTCCATAATCCGCCGCGTTCGTCGTCTGATCTCCCCGCCTTGAAGCTTTCAAGAGGCCGACAATGCCATTCATTACCTTCGGGCGAATCCTGTTCGCCGTGCTCTTCATCTATTCGGGCGCGGCCGCGCTTTTCGGCATCCAGGCGACCGCCGATATGCTTGCCGCCAAGGTGACGATTCCGCCGCTGCTTGCTCCCTACGTCTCGCAGCTCGAGACGTTGGCGAACATGCAGTTTCCGCAGATCCTCGCGATCGCGGTCGGCGCTTTCCAGGTGATCGCGGGACTCATGATCGCGCTGAACATCGGAACGCGCTTCTTCGCCATCCTCATGATCTTCTACGTGATGGCGGCGACCTTCTATTTCCACGATTTCTGGAATCAGGCCGCTCCCGACAACAAGCAGGCGTTGACGGATGCGCTGAAGAACCTTTCGATCATTGGGGCGCTGTTCATGATCGCCGGCTATGGCCGGGGTCGGCGCGCCGCGGAACCCGCTTACGGGGACGTGTAGCGCTCAACGCGTCAGCCGCCGCGCCGCCATGGCGTGACGGTGACGTCCTGCGCAACGTCGAGGATTTGCCGTTCGCCCGCTTTGAGGCGGTGGGCTGTCAGGATTTGCTCCGGGGTGCGTTCGGGCACGCCGGGAAAGCAGCCCTCGCCGCCGGGGATTTTGACCTTTGGCGCCTGGGACAGCCAGAAGGTGTCGTAACGGTCCATGAACAGGCCGAACACGACGGGACCGCCGATGATGGCGACACTGCCCGACCGCACGCCGGCGGCCTCGGCGGCCTGCTCGAACGATGCGCCGGCCGGATTCCAGAGCGTCGCCTTGGGATTTGAGGGATCGGGCGCCAGCGCGGCGACGCTTCGGGTCAGGACGACCCGCGTCCGCTTTGGCGAATTGGGCTGGTCCTCGCCCGAATGGCGGCCGTGCACGATCAGGTCGGCGCGGTCGAGGGCGGCGGTGAAGAAGTTCTTGTCGCCCTCGATCTTCAGTTCATCCGGCATGGCATGCGCGGCATTGGCCAGCATGCCGTCGGCCGAGACGATGACGTAACCCTCGATCCGGAACGCCGCCACGGGGGTTGTCGGCCCCGCGAGGCTTAGTTCGACACGTCGGTGACGACGCTCGACAACGGCCGGTTGCTCACCGTCGGCAGTTTCACGTCCTTCATGAGGGCTTCGTCATATTGCGGCAGCGACTGCACCGGCTCCTTGGCGCGCATCGCCACGACCTTGTAGCCGTCGGCCTTCAGCTTCTTGAGGATCTCGGGCAGCAGAGCTGCGGTCTCCTTGTGGAAGTCGTGCATCAGGATGATGCCCTTGCCCTTCTTCTCAAGTCCCTTGAAGATGAGGTTCATCACCTTCTTCGGATCGTGATACTTGAAGTCGAAGGAATCGACGTCGCACGAGAAGATCGCGATGTTGCGCTGACCGAGATAGGTCACCATCTCCGGCGGATGTTGCAGCGCCGGGAAGCGGAAGAACGGCGCTGGCGAGGCCCCGCCCAGCGCCCACTTCACGGCGCTGATGCCTTTCTCGATCTCTTCCTTGCGCTGGTCCTCACTGAGCTTCTTGTCGACCAGCGTTGCATGCGACCAGGTGTGGGTGCCGATGGTATGGCCGGCGTTATAAACCTGCTTGGCGATTTCGGGGTAGTAGGTTGCGTGCTTGCCGATCTCGAAGAAGATGCCGGTGGTGCACTCATCCGCCAGCGCCTTCAGCACCATCTGTGTGTTCTTCTCCCACGGACCATCGTCGAAGGTGAGCACCACTTCCTTTTCCTTCAGGAAGTCCAGTTCCTTGAAGTGCTCGAAGCCGAAGCCGGGGCCGCCCGTGGTGTCGATCTCGACGGTGCGTGCCACGCCGAGCGCGTCGGGATTGGTGCACTGAGCGCGCGCGGGTTGCTTCGGCTGGGCAGCAGCGGCGGGAGCCGGAGCCGGCGGGGCAGGCGTCGCGGTCTGCGACCACGCCATCCCCGGCACGCAAAGCGAAACCGCAACCAAAAATCCTGCCGCAACACGCATTTTGATGATCCCAGATTTGATGGCTCGTACGGCTTGGCTGAGCCGTCGTCCGAGCGTTCCTGCCTGACCCCGTATAGCCTAGTCGGGGCGGCCGCGCCAAGGCGCGTCGCCACGGCAAGGCGACTGTAATGTCGCCGCACCGGTTAATTTCGGGAACTGTGGCTTACGTATCCGCGAGCGCCTTTGCGATGGCGGTTTTGATGCGGGTATCGGTGGGCTCCACGGCCGAGGCGAAGACTTCGGCGATATAGCCGTCACGCCCGATCAGATATTTGTGGAAGTTCCATTTCGGCACATCCATCGGCCGCGCCTGAGCGGCCCATTTGTAGAACGGATGGGCTGCGGGACCGACCACGGCCGCCTTGGCCGCGATCGGGAAGGTAACGGCATATTGGTGCTGAGCGGTTTCCGCGATCTCCTTGGGCCCGCCTGGCTCCTGGCCGCCGAAATCGTTGGAGGGAACGCCTATGATGGTGAGCCCGCGGCCGTGAAACTCGGCCCACAACTGCTGCAGCCCGGCATATTGCGGTGTGTAGCCGCATTGCGACGCCGTGTTGACGACAAGAAATGGACGCCCGGTGTATTCGGCAAGCCTGATATCGCCGGCATCGAGCGCCGGAAACGAGAAAGCATAAGCGGTGATCCGGCTCGCTTGTCCCTGGGCTCTCGCTGCGAGCGGTGCGGTCACGGCGGCCAGTGAACCTGCGATCATGGTCCTGCGGTCGATCATGCGGCCTCCCTCACGTGAGCTGATGCAAGGTAGCATAGCGGCAGGCCATCCCCCGCTCAAACTGCCGTTACGAACGCCCCACGCACCACGGCAAGGGCAACAACGGCATGTAATAGCCATTCCATTCGCAGATCGATTCCGGTCCCGTCCGCTTGAGCGCATATTTGACCGGCTCGGCCTGGCTGAACGCGATGTGCAGGCCGAACAGCGTGGCTGCGACCGGAAATGCCCATTTGTGCAGGCGCAGGTCGCTCAGACGGTCAAGCAGGATCGCGCCTGCGAGGATGATGAGCGGATCGGTGAAGATGAAATATTCGGCCTTCAGTCCGCGCCGGACGTCCAGCATGTCGATGGCAAGAGCTGCGAGCATCAGCATTGCCGCCTGAAGCGCGGCGTGCCGCTCGCCTTGGCGCCACGCATAAACGATCCCGGGCACGATCAGCCAGATCAGGAACACCGTTGGGCGGGCGGAGGTATGCAGCACGAATGTGTAGCGCGCGAGCACGGACCCCAGCCCTTCCAGCAACAGCAGGATCACCGCAAATGGACTTCCGCCGTGTGCTGCGTTCGATGTACTTGCATCGGCGAAGGTCAGCATCTTCTCCAGCGGATTGACGACGGCAATCGCGTTGCCGGCGTTGTAGGCGAGGTCGAGAAGCTGCAACGAAAGCGCAGCGCCGGCGATAACCGCAAACACCGATGTCAGGGTTTCCTGCACGCTGATCCGCCAGATCGCGGCGTAGGCGATCATGCAGCCCGCGATCAGGGCGATCAGCGCCAGTTGGTATACGCCGTAGCGATTGAACAGCAGCGGATGGAATTGCGCGGCATCCAGCAGGTTGCGGTCGAGTCCGGCCGATATCAGCGGCCACGCCATCCATGATGCGGCAACGGCAACGATCGCTGCGATCAAGGCGGCAATCCAGCTTTGGCGCATCGTCCAGAATGCGACGCTGGTGCTGCGTGCTCCGCCGAACGGCAGGATCAGAACAGGAAGTACGCCGATCAGCAGGATCGCCTGCACCTTGTTCTCAAGGCCGAGCACGCACAGCGCCGATGCCAGGGCCAGGCCGAGCGGGCGCGCGATGTGCGCGCGGCGTCCGATCGCGGTCAGGAGCATCAGCGCGAAGACCACGGCGCAGGCGGCGACGAGTTCGCTGCGCAGGATACGCAAATGAACCGCGATCCCGCCGGACAAGGCGAAGCAAAACGTCGCGAGCAGCGCGATGCGCCAGTCCCGCACGATCAGGCGAGAAAGTGCGGCGAAGATCGCGATGCAGCCGATAGCGATGGCGAAGGCCAGCACGCGCCCGGCGCGCACCGCTTGTGTCATTGCGGCGTCGAATGCCGCCGCGTCGATGGCCTTCGGCATCGCCGGCAATGTCCAGGCGTCGAGCAGGCCGAGGCCGTGCAGCAGCGCAAACCAGGACTTCACCGACAGGATGGTGAGATAGGCCGTGTGGTCGAGATATTGCTGCGGCTTGCCGGCATTCATGGCGAGCGCGCTGTAGATCACCATGAAATCCATATCGGCATTGCGCCAGTAAACGACGAAATAGCCGAACAGCAGGAAGGATACCGCAAGTCCCGCCATGATCGCGGCAAGGCTCCGCCGCCAACCGAGAAAAGTCAGCCGGTCAAGCGTGTCGGAACCGATTGCGGGATGAGAGGGCTGGTCCATGCCGGCGGTGTTTTAGCCGCCGGCAGCACGAGGCGCTAGTGGAGCGGATTTGACGTTCGCTACCATGCCGGCCACACATTCGCGAAGCGAACGTCAAATCCAAAGCTCCACTAGAATCAAAACTTTGCTAGTGGTCCTTTGATTCCAACATTCGCAAACGTGCTTGCTGCGATGGGATGCGAATGTTGGAATCGGACCACTAGCGCAACGACAGGATGAAGTCGGTGCCTTCTCCGGTCTCGCCCTGGTTGATGCCCTGGTCGGAGACGATGATCGAGCCGCCGGTGGTCAATGCCTCGGCGATGCGTGCCATCGTTTCAGCCGGAACCGTGATGCGGTCGAGCGCCTCGGTCGGGCTGTCCGGCGCGATCTGCGGCTTTGCCTGGACCGGCGGCGGAGGCGGCGCACCTTTGCGCTTGCGCGAGGCGACGCGCTCGTGGCCTTCCTCGCCGCGCAGCGCGCGCGAGGACATCGGCACCGTCACGACCGACCAGTGCAGCACGTTCGAGTCGTCCTTGTCGACCTGGGCCGTGAAGACGTGCGTTCCGAGCGGGCGATCGCTCGGCGCAATCGTCACGGGCACGTCGAACAGCGGCGCGAGATTCTGCCGTACATAGAGTTTGGAATCCTTGCGGCTGATGAAGACCGCGATCTGGCCGGCGCGCTTCGGCGGCTCCTTGACTGCTGCCTTGGCCGGTGCGGTAATGCGAGCGTCGTCCTTTTTCGCCGGCTTGTCGTCGGCGGGCTTTGCGACATCGGGCTTTGCGACGTCGGTCTTGGCAGTATCCGGCTTGGTGTCGGCCTTGATATCGGCTTTGGGCGTCTCAGCCGCCTTGGGCACAGTGGGCTCGACAGATTTTGGCGCTTCGGTGGTCTTCGGCGCTTCCTCCGCGTTTGGCGCTTCGGGCTTCGCCTCGGCCTTCTCTTCGGCCTTCACGTCCGCGCTTGCGGTGCGCTCGGGCTTGGCGTCGTCGCCGTCCGCCTTGGCGGCCACCACGGGCTGCTCGGGCTTCGCCTCGCCAGTCGTCTCGGCCGCCGGCGGAGCACTGCCCGCGGCAACGGCGGTCTCAACCGGCTTCGATCCGTCTGGTTTGCTGGCTGCAATTTCCTCGCGCGCCGGAGCGCCGCCGCCCGCATCCGTCATCGTGACAGCGGTCTTTCCACCGGCATCGGCGGTGCGCGTCGCGGGAGCATCGGCCGGCTTGTCGTGTCCGACTGTCGGCCTCAGATCCAGCTTGGTCTCGATTGGCTTGACCTCAGGCGCGCCCAAATCGGCCTTCGGCCCGATTTTCGCATCAGGATCGGCTGGGGGTTCAACAGCAACCGGCTGCGGTGCAACCTTGTAAGCGGCAAGGAAGGGATGCGAGAAACTGGCCGGCGGCGGCAACTCGCCCGGGGTGACGAACACCCGCGCGCCCATCTTGGTCCAGCCCCACATCTTCGTGGCGAAATCATTCGGCATGCGGATGCAGCCATGCGACGCCGGATAGCCCGGCAACACGCCGGCGTGCAGCGCGACGCCGCTCCAGGTGATGCGCTGCATGAACGGCATCGGCGCGCCGCTATAGATGTTCGAATGGTGGTAGCGATCCTTCTCGATCACGCTGAACACGCCCATCGGCGTCGGGTGGCCCGCCATGCCCGTCGACACCGGTGCTTCCGCAAACAGGCCGTTGGCGTCGTAAAGTTTTACGCGCTGTGTGCCGATCGAGACGGCGATGACGAGCGGCGCCTGCGGATGGACCGCCGGCTTGGCGAGCTTGGTATCTTCCTTCTTTGGTGCGCGGCGCACGCGCTGCGGCCGGCGCGGCGGTTGCGGGCGCTCGACGTAGCCGTAAATGCCGGGGTCAGAATAGTAGTACAGTGCCGCATCGGCGGGAGTGGTCGCCGCAAGGATGCCGGCTACTGTCAAAACGGCAGCGCGAATTAACGCTCCGCTTGACGCGGAGACGCGCAGCGCGCTCAGACGATTCATTTTCGAATCCTCGGTCATTCTCTTTTGGTCACTTTCGCAGACGCGAGAGGCATTCACCAGCATAACGCCTCTGAATCCGGCGGTTTTCGGCCCAAGCGTAGCAAAAAAGCCTCACATTGCGTTAAAGGCAGCCGACTACCGGAAGGCCTTTCGGTGGCAGCTTTGCGTCCCTACATCCGCGTTCGCTGCCCATTCGGAGTGCTCCATGACATCCCCCGCCTCAAGGCCGTGTGCCACGCGGCTGAAAATCCTGTGTTTGCTGTTGGTCGCCTGGCTGTCATGGCCGGTTTCATCGGCCTGGGCGGCGGACGAGCCGGATCTCATCTTCCGGCGCTCGACCGTGTTCAAATTGCTGAGCCCGAACGACAAGCTCGCAACCTATGGTGTCGACGACCCCCAGGTGGAGGGCGTCGCCTGCCATTTCACGATTCCGGAGAAGGGCGGCTACACAGGCTGGCTCGGCCTCGCCGAGCAGGTGTCCGATATCTCGCTGGCCTGCCGTCAGATCGGCCCGATCAAGTTCAAGGGCAAGATGGAGCAGGGCGAGGACATGTTCAAACAGCGGCGCTCGCTGTTCTTCAAGAAAATGCAGATCGTCAGGGGGTGCGATGCCAAGCGCAACACCTTGGTCTACATGGTCTATTCCGACAAGCTGATCGAGGGATCGCCGAAGAATTCGACCTCGACGGTGCCGGTCATGCCCTGGGGCGCGGCCGACAGCACGGTGCAGAAATGTGGCGATTTCATCCAGTAGCGGGTCAGAACCGCTGTCAGAAGGACGTGATCTAACGGGCGCCGGGCGGCCTGACCTTGGAATCGCGATGGCCGACCAGCCGGACAAACTCCTGCGGCTGCGAGGGCGTGCGATTGTCGGTGCCTTGCTGGGTCATCGCCCCGCACATTTGCTGCTGGCGCGGCTTGGCCGGGCGTGGCTGCTGCCCAGGGCCATTGTCGGCGGGATCTTTCACGCTCGATTGGCGGGATTTGAGGGGCTTGCCAACAACGATGTCGCCACTGCCCATGACTGCCATCCTTTGTCGAGACAAAGACAACGCGGAACAGCGCTTTCGGTTGCACGATTTCTGTAAGTCTGCTGCCGCAGGCGCCGGGTTCATGAGCGCGCCCGGTGGAAAGCGTGAATAACGCCCGCTTGAGGGCTCATTCCCCAGCTCGGCGGTCGGTCAATGGCCGAGCGCGTCGTTCAGCGGCCGACACTCCCAAGCCATTGGATTAGCTCCGATTCGTCGGGGAATTGTTTCGTCGCAAGTGACGCGACGAAACAATTCTCGCGGTCGACGAAACCATTTTCGGCTTTTCGCGCAGAATTCCGGAAACCCGTGATGGTTATCAAGCGACCAATCAATACCGGCGGACAGCGCCGAACACGGAAATCCGGAGACAGTCAAAATGCGGACCGTCAGCTTCATCCTCGCTTTCGCCTTCGTGATCGCCGGCTCCTCGATGGCCGGTTCGGCGGAGAGCGGTCTGCCTGGCGTTGGCACGTTCTCCTATAACGGCACGCCGGTCGCGCCGTCCCAGACGCTCATCGTTGCCGCGCGCTGACGGCTAAGGTAGAAAATCCCGGCAAGTCGCCGAAAAGGCCATCATGTTCCTCCGTATTTGCGCGCTCGCTTTCGTAGCAACCTTCCTCCTCAATCATTCAGCACAGGCGCAGCAGCATATCCGCGCTTCGATGCGGATGTCTGATCCTCGCACCGATTTCGTCCGGCAATGCGCGCCTCACATGCTCGGCCGCTGGGCGCATCCTGAAGAGGTCTGCGGCTGCCTCCATGACCACGCCGCCGCCGCTGTCGACGACATCGACCTGCGCGAGGCGTTACTGCGCGGCATCAGCGAGACCGGCGTGCCGACCATCGAGACCCAATGGGTGCCGGCATCGAAGCAGGCCGAGATCGGCCCGACCTTCACCAAGATCGCCAAGCCCACCCTGCAATGCATGTTCGACCCGGCGACGCATTGATCGGCTCGCTGCCCACGCTCGACTAACTCTCCACAATCATTGTAAGTATGCGCTCGCCCATCCTCGTTTGGCGCGAGCAAATCAATGCAGTCCTGGCGCTTTGTTCTCTCCTCGCTGATCCTGGCCGCGCTTGTTTGCCCGGCTATCGCCGCACCTGACGAGAACATCCTCGGCAAGGCCGAAGGCTATCCGATCGGGACACCCAAGAACTGGTTCTATGACGAAAATGTCCGCGTCGGCTCGTTCAGCCACATGGACAAGGTCATCCCGTACTACTACACGCTGCAAAAGTCGGCGTCGCCCCTGCCTCTGCCGAAGTCCGCGAGCGTGCCGAAGCTCTCATATCGGTTCGAGCAGCAGAACTACACCATCGACGATTTCCTCGCCCGCCAGCGCGTCACTGGCCTGCTGGTGATCAAGGACGGGCAGATCCTCGCCGAGCGCTATCAATATGATCGCAAGGACAGCGATCACTTCATCTCGCATTCGATGGCGAAGTCGATCACGAGTCTGGCGATCGGCATCGCGCTGGCCGAAAAGAAGATAGCGTCGCTCGACGACACCATCGCCAAGTACGAGCCGAAGCTCGCCGGCAGTCCCTATGGCGAGACCACGATCCGCAACATTTTGCGGATGTCGTCCGGCGTGCCGTTCGATGAATCCTACAATGGCAAGGACGACCTGACGCGCTTCGGCATCACCCGCTACAAGCAGGACAGCATCGCGGCCTTGCGCGAGCTGACGACGCGCGAGGCCGAGCAGGGCACCCGCTTCCACTACGCCTCGTCCGAAACCGTCAATCTCGTGATGGTGCTGCGCGCGATCGCGCACGCGCCCCTGACCGACTACCTCACGCCCCGGCTGTGGCAGCCAATGGGCGCGGAAGCCGACGCTAACTGGACCAGATTCGGCGACGGCACGGTGGTCGGCATGGGTAATTTCAACGCGATCCTGCGCGACTATGGCCGGCTCGGAGTTCTGCTCGCCAATGACGGCATGGCCGGCGGCAAGCAGATCATTCCGAAAGACTATCTGCTCGATGCGACCGACTGGCACCGTCAGCCCGAGGCGTTCAGGCCGTACAAGGCGACGCCGTATTTCGGATATGGCTATCAGTTCTGGCTGTTTCCCGGTGACAAGCGCCGGTTCGCCTTGCTTGGCGTCTACGGTCAGTCGATCTTTGTCGACCCGGAACTGAAGCTGGTGCTGGTGCTCACGGGCGTGGCGAAGAACGCCAACGTCGGCAAGGAGACATTCGGTCGCGAGCGCGATGCGCTCTGGCGCGGTCTCGTCGCGACGTTCGGTGGCGCCTGGTAGCTATTTCTTCTTTGGCCCGAGCCGCGGAATGCATCTGCGTGCAGGCGTCACGCCCGTCGGCGTCATCTTCGCGCCGGAGACTTCCTTGACCTGTCCGACCGGACAGGTTCCGTCATCGACCAGCACACGCTGACCGAGCCGCAAGCCCACGATGTCCTGCTCGCGCCCGACGGTTTGCGCAAGTGCGGCCGCGCCGAGCGCAGCGAGCAGGGCCGAAGCGAAAACGATGCGCGAAACCGTCATGACGCGGAGCTTAGGGATGTGTCAGCGATTCTGAAAGGTCGGAACAGGGATGTCTGCACATCGCCGGCAAAGTATGGTTTGATCCGGTGAGCAAGGACGACCACGCAAAATGATCTCTGCCGAAACCAGACAAAAAATCCTCGACGCCGTCGATGCCGGATTCGACGCGCAACTCGCCACCACGCGTGACTTTGTCGCGATCCCCTCGACCCGAGGCGCCGAAGGCCCATGCCAGGACATGATTGGCGATCTCTTGCGCGAGCGCGGCTATGAGGTCGACGATTGGCATATCGAACTCGATGATTTGAAAGACCTGCGCGGTTATGGCCCGATCGAGCACGATTTCTCCAGGGCGCGCAGCGTGGTCGGCACCTATCGGCCGTCAAGCAATGCAGGCAAATCGCTTATCCTGCAGGGCCATTGCGACGTCGTTCCCGCGGGTCCCCTCGACATGTGGGAGACGCCGCCGTTCTCGCCGACCATCAAGGACGGCCGGATGTATGGCCGTGGTGCCTGCGACATGAAATCGGGCACGATCGGTGCCCTCTATGCGCTTGATGCCATCAAAGCGGCCGGTCTGAAGCCCACGGGGCGAATCCATTTTCAATCCGTGATCGAGGAGGAGAGCACCGGTGTTGGCGCACTCTCGACCTTGCAGCGCGGCTATCGCGCGGACGCCTGCTTCATCCCCGAACCGACCGGCGGCAAGATGGTGCGCTCGCAGGTCGGCGTGATCTGGTTTCGCCTGAAAGTGCGCGGCTTCCCGGTGCATGTGTTCGAGGCGGGCGCCGGCGCGAATGCGATCATGGCGGCGTATCACCTGATCCATGCGCTGGAGAAGCTCGAGGCCGAATGGAACGAGCGCGCCAGGGCCGATCGCCATTTCAAGGCGCTCACGCATCCGATCAACTTCAACCCCGGCATCATCAAGGGTGGCGACTGGGCCTCAAGCGTGCCGGCCTGGTGCGACGTCGATTGCCGGATCGCCGTATTGCCGGGCTGGTCGATCGCCGATTGCCAAAAGGAGATTTTGGCCTGCGTGTCCGGCGCGGCGCGCGATCACCGCTTCCTCTCGAACAATCCGCCTGTCGTCGAATGGTCGGGCTTCCTGTCGGAAGGCTACGAGTTGAAGGATTCCGCTGAACCGGAAGCTGCGTTCGGCAAGGCGTTCACCGCGGTTTACGGCGGCGCGGTGCAGGATCTCGTGTTCACCGCACTGACGGATACGCGCTTCTACGGGCTCAACCACAACATCCCGAGCCTGTGCTTCGGCGCCAGCGGCGCGGCGATGCACGGCTTCAACGAATATGTCGACCTGGAGTCGCTCCGGAAATCGACCAAGGCGACGGCGTTGTTCATCGCCGAATGGTGCGGGGTGGAGAAGGCTTAAGTTTCGTCATTTCCTCCCATCATTGCGAGCGAAGCGAAGCAATCCATAGCGCCCGTACCGAAGTATGGATTGCTTCGTCGCTTCGCTCCTCGCAATGACGAGCCAAGTCTCAGTAGGCGGAGGACCTTGTCATGGAGACCATGACCTTCGAGGTCATTGCCTCATTTACCTCGACGTTCCATCCTGTGTGGAAAAAACGCTTGAACGGAAGCCGGGAGACCCCATGACGCCGCTTGAGAAGATCCAGTCGATGAAAATGCCCTTTGCAGATTTGAAGGGCGTGACATTCACTGAGGCCGACAGGGATCGCGTGGTGGCGCGGATGACCGTGCGGCCGGACCTCTGCACCGCCCATAACACGATCCATGGCGGGGCAATCATGGCCTTTGCCGACTCCGTCGGCGCCGCTGCGACTGTGATCAACCTGCCCGAGGATGCCAAAGGGACGACGACGCTCGAAAGCAAAACCAACTTCATCGGCGGTGCCAAGGAAGGGACGACGCTGATCGCGACCGCCACTCCGGTTCATCGCGGCCGGCGCACCCAGGTGTGGACCACGCGGCTCGAGACCGAGGAGGGCAAGCTCGTTGCCATCGTCACGCAGACCCAGATGGTGCTCTAAGAGCGCGCTTTACTCGATGACGTCGTCGGCTGTGGCCAATATTTCGGGCGGAATGTTCCAGCCCATCGCGTTCGCGGTCTTGAGGTTGAGGATCAACTCGAACTTGGTGACCTGCTCCACGGGAAGGTCGGCCGGTTTCGTTCCCTTCAGGATCTTGTCGACGAAGTAGGCGCCGCGGCGATACATTTCCGCGAGGTTCTCGCCGTAGGACATCAGGCCGCCGGCCTGAACCCATTCCCTCGCAACGAACATGCCCGGCAGCCGGTTCTGCACCGTGAAGTCGATGATCTCCTTGCGATGCTGGAGGGTAAGTGCATCCTGGAGCACGATAAGGGCTTCCGGTTTCCCCTCCATCATCCTTGCAAAGGCCATCTCGATGTCTTTGGGAGAGCGCACCTCCACGGGCTCAAGCTCCACACCGAGTGCGCTGGCCGCGTTTTGTGTCAGCTTCCAGGGGTAGGCGAGGGCAGGATTGGCGGCATTCCAAAGCACGGCGCCGCGTGAAAGCCCGGGCACCACTTCCTTCAAAATCTCCAGGCGCTTGGTGCTGAGCGCGGCCGTCTGTGCGGCGCCGCCCGTGATGTTTCCACCGGGATTGGCGAGGCTTGCGACCAGTCCACTCTCGACCGGGCTGATGGCGTTCGGAAACACCACGGGGATATTGGTCGCCGGGCTTTTGACTGCGAAGCCTGCAGGCGTCGTCGAGACGACAATCACGTCCACCTTCAGCTGGACCATCTCCGCGGCAAATTCCTTGAAGCGTTCCGAACGTCCTTCGGCGTAGCGGCGTTCGACTTGCAGGTTGCGACCTTCCTGGTAGCCGAGCGCCCTGAGGCCATCGAACAGCGCGTCGTAGAATTTTTCATAGCCTTGCGCGAGGAAGCCCATGCGCCAGACCTTGCCGGGCTCCTGCGCCTCGGCCGCAAGCGGCCGCGACAACGCAAGGCTACCGAGAAGCCCCAGCAGGTCTCGTCGTTTCATGGCCATGTGATGCTGCCGCCAAAGGGATGCAGGAACCCGACCATAACATGCAGGTTGCGGTCGAACACATGCCTGCAACCGCTGAGGGGAAGCTCGTCGAGATCGCGACGCCCCCAAACGTTGCAACGAATAGAACAATGACTGCGGCGTATCGGCCATTCCGCGGATATTTTCTGGCCTGAAAAACCCCTTGAATTCTATGTTGCGATGCACAATATCAGGCTTCTAGGGATTCGACGCCTCCTCGAGGGCTTCCGCGAGGAGTTTTACAGATGTCACTCGACACCACCCACCGCCCCCGACCGGGCTTTGGATATGTGCGGACCCTGAGCCAGCAGGAAGAACTGCCGCTATTGCGCGATCACCTGCTGCGTCTCGACGGCGAAAGCCGCCACGACCGCTTCAACGGATTCATGGATGACGAGTTCATCGAGCGTTATGCCGCCCGATGCGCTGACGACGGCACCATCATTGTCGCCTACATGGAGAACGGCATCGTTCGCGGGGCTGCCGAATTGCACCCGGCGGAGCAGGCGGATGACGGAGTGCCCGAGATCGCCTTCAGCGTAGAGGCCTGCGTACGCCGTCAGGGCGTCGGCAGCGTCCTGTTCAAGCGGCTGCTCTCCGAGGCCCGCTGGAAGGGCTATCGCCGGCTGCGCGTGACGACCGGCGCCGGCAACGAGGCGATGCGGAAACTCGCCAGCAAATTCGGCGCGCATCTTGTATTCCGTCATGGCGAATCCACAGGGACGATCGAAGTCGGCCAGGCGCCGCAGGGTGAGTTGGCGAAGCTTGCGATCGACGGGCCGCTCGATGCGGCCCGCGCGGTGATGAATTTCAACCGCGCCTGCTGGAAGCTGTTCGCGAAAATGTATGGGAGCGATCGTGTGGCCTGAGGCCCGCGAACGCTCAGGTGCCCGTGCGCTTGTCGTTGCCGAAGCGGCGCACCACGCGGCGTTCGACCACCACCGAGCGCTGCGCGCCCTGTTCGCCCGCGATCACGCGGGTCGCGGTGCGTGCCAATGCGCGGCCCTGCTTCTTCACCTCGACGAGCACCTCGTCATAGGGCAGGCCCATCAGCGCCGAGGCGATCTCGGCCTGCTGCTCCTGGTCGTCGGTGATGCCGACGGCGGCAAAAATGGCTTCCTCGAGCGTTGGCGGATCACGTCGCACGCGCCGCGGTCCATACTTGGTGTTCCAGTCTTCGCTCATGGCAGGCCTCACATTGATCCCGGATAACTAGGGAGTGTGATGTTGCATTGCAATATGAATCTGGCGCGACAATCCAGCTATGCACGGATGGATTCTCAAAGGCCTTCCACCCTCGTCGCGTCATAAATCTCGATCGTCGGCGGGCTCGATACGAGCGCGCCAAGCGCGCGGACGAAGTTGCGTGATGCCGGCACCGCGAAATGCGCCGCCAGCGCGGCGCGATCGGCCCATTGCTCGATGAAGACGAGCCGCGACGGGTTCTCGCAGTCGACGTGAACGGCGTGTGAGATGCATCCGGGCTCGGTGCGCGAGCGATGCACATGCTCGAGGCTGAGCCGTCGTGCTTCCTCGAAAGCGTCCTGGCGCGCCGTCACGCTGCCGGTCACCACGATCATGTCAGTCCTCCCGAATTTTTCTCAAGGCGAGGCGTCGCCGGCCCCGGCAAACTCCGGTTGCGGCTGCGGCCAACGCTTGAGCGCGGCGCGCCCCGCATCGGTCAGCACGTAAATGCCGCGCTCGGCGCGATCGAACCAGCCATAGACGTTGTGCAGGAGGATCTTGCCGGCG
>Ga0105238_10003524_pt1 | contig 15594 bp, 15 predicted proteins | sample KBSC34metaG_FD_81526 | JGI IMG/M metagenome (GOLD analysis project Ga0105238, IMG submission 81526) | Corn rhizosphere microbial communities from Kellogg Biological Station, Michigan, USA - KBS C3-4 metaG | ecosystem: Host-associated > Plants > Roots > Rhizosphere > Soil | place: Michigan, USA... | reverse complement strand
TGGCGCAGCTTCACCGCCGCACGCGCCTCAGTTTGAAAGCGACCTCTCGCCGCCTCGTCTTCGACTAGCCGCTGGTGCAGAAACTTGATCGCGACCGGACGGTCCATCGACAGGTGTCGCGCACGATAGACCTCACCCATTCCGCCGGCGCCGAGGGGCTCTTCAACAAGATACTTCTCGTCGAGCGTCAGGCCTACAAACGAGTCCGTCGCAGACAATGTCCGTGCGTCTTTCATTTACTTGAAGTGAGGTTCTCTGGGCAGTTTTGTGCCTTTTCGTGGCCTCAGTCGCCGCTGGTGGCCGTCAACCGTTCATGCACCACCAGATCGACTTCTCCATTCTTCTCCATTGAGGTCTCAGAGTGCAAACGATTTTCGTACGCGGCGCGGACAAATGATGCGAACAACGGATGAGCGTTGAGCGGCTGCGACTTGTATTCAGGGTGAAACTGGCAACCAATAAACCAAGGGTGAATGTCGCGCGACAGCTCGATCATCTCGACAAACTTGCCATCGGGCGACACGCCGCTGAACACCAAACCTTCCTTTTCGAGCCGCTGGCGAAACTCCGGATTGAATTCGTAACGATGTCGATGACGCTCGCTGATCTCATCCACACCACCATAAACGTCCTGGACGAGGGAGCCGGGCGCGAGCCGGCAGGGCCATGCCCCGAGTCGCATCGTGCCACCGAGCTCCTCGACGTCCACTAGATCTCGCAATTTAAAAATAATCGGGTGCGGCGTTTCGAGATCGAATTCAGTCGAATCAGCGTCTTTCAACTCACAAACATTACGCGCATACTCGATACAGGCGGTCTGCATTCCCAAACAAATACCGAAGTACGGTGTGCGCGTCTTGCGCGCGTAATAGATGGCGCGAATCATCCCCGCGACGCCGCGCTTGCCGAAACCGCCCGGCACGAGGATCGCATCGAAGTCGCGCAAACGATCTTCAAAATTATCGTCGTCCATCAACTCTTCCGACTCGATCCACTTCACACTGACGCGCAGATTGTTAGCAACGCCGCCGTGCGTGAGCGCTTCACGCAGAGACTTGTACGAGTCTTCAAGCTCGACATACTTACCGACAATCGCGATCTTCGCTTCACCGCCGGACGGCTCGCGAATCGTCGCGACGAGGTTACGCCACTCAGCAAGGTCAGCCTGAGGCGCCTGTTGTTCGAGTCCGAGTAGCGAAACGATCAGATCATCGAGGCCCTGTTCGTGAAACGCGAGTGGGACGTCGTAGATCGTATCGACGTCCTGTGCGCTGATCACAGCAGACTCTTTCACGTTACAAAACAGCGCGATCTTCCCGCGTAGCTCGCGCGACAGAGGCTTCTCCGAGCGACACAAAAGAATGTCGGGTGCGATACCAATCTCGCGCAGGTCGCGTACTGAGTGTTGCGTGGGTTTCGTCTTCAACTCACCAGCGGCGGCGATATACGGCACGAGCGTGACGTGAACGAACAGCGCGTTACCGGCGCCTTCTTCGTTACCCATCTGGCGAATGGCTTCAAGGAAAGGCAGTGATTCGATGTCGCCGACGGTGCCGCCGATCTCGACGATGATCACGTCCGGCTTGTCGTTCTCGGCGACTTTACGAACAGCCTCTTTGATCTCGTTGGTGATGTGCGGGATGACCTGGATCGTCTTGCCGAGATAATCGCCACGACGCTCTTTCTCGATCACTGACAGGTAAATTCTTCCGGTGGTCCAGTTGTTAGCTTGTGAGAGGTGCGCGTGAGTGAAGCGCTCGTAGTGGCCCAGGTCGAGGTCGGTTTCAGCTCCGTCGTCAGTGACGAACACTTCACCGTGTTGAAACGGCGACATCGTTCCGGGATCCACGTTGATGTATGGATCGAGTTTGATAAGAGCCACGCGCAGTCCGCGACTCTCGAGCAAACATCCGATTGACGACGCTGCCAGGCCTTTGCCCAGGCTCGAAACCACACCACCAGTAACGAAGATATATTTAGGCATCGGGTTCTCCATTGGTTCCCTGTTGATCACCTTGACCAGTTTCCGGAGGTTCTCCGGATCCCTGCTCGCCGTCGTAACGTCCCTGTTTCAAGTCTTCCAGCACCTCGACTGCTTTTTCCTTCGACGGATCGAGTGCGCTTTGTAAGCCAATGAGACTCGCGCCAAGCAGGCCCGGTCCCTCCTGTGCGCGCTTCTCGAATTCTTCGGTTGTAGCGCCGTACGGTTTGCTCAGTTGTGACAAACCGAATAGCCCGCATAAAACGAGGAATGCGATGATGCCTAATCCGATCCAATCGCTCATAAGTTTTAAATCGTTGCGGCCACCAGTTCTCTAACCCGCTCGAGATCTTCAGCAGTGTCGACGCCCGTTGAAGCCGCACAAGCCGCCACCACTTTTATCTTCACGCCGTGGGCCAACGCGCGCAGTTGCTCGAGTGCTTCAATCTTTTCAAGCGGAGGCTGCGGCCAGTTTGTAAACTCCAGCAGCACGTTTCTGCGGTAGACGTAAAGTCCGGTGTGCTTGCGAAAGAGTTTTCTAAGCTCGGGTTCATTCTCCCATGCCGAGTGCAATGTCCCATAGCTTTTTACGGCATCTCGCGGGTACGGCACTGGCGAACGTGAAAAATAGACCGCGTTCTCATCTTCGTCCAGGACGACCTTCACGAGATCCGGGTTCAGCAGATCGTTGATCGTCTCGATTGGTTCCCACGTTGTTACGATACCGGCGCCGTCGTGTTTCGAAATCTCGGCAGCCATTGTCTCGACTGCGCGTTCGATGGTCGCGGGTGAAATGAGTGGCTCGTCGCCCTGAACGTTGACGATGATCTCGGCGTCAGGGATTTGCGCTGCGACTTCCGCGACGCGATCAGTACCGCTGGTGTGATGCGCCGACGTCATCACAGCTTCGATACCACGCGCCTGGACGGCATCAGCGATCTGTTGACTGTCAGTTGCCACGACGACACGGTCCACGTTTCGTGCTGCTTGTGCGCGTTCCGCGACCCAGCAGACCATGGGTTTTCCAGCAATATCGACGAGGGCTTTTCCGGGTAAACGAGTTGAGGCGAGGCGAGCGGGGACGATGGCGACCGTGTGATTCACGGGGCCACAGCTTAACACAAGAACAATTAGCCACAAAGAGGCACAAATAAATCTGGCGGCGCCCTAATTTGGATTTTTCTCTGTGGCTCTCTGCGTATCTCAGCGTCCTCTGCGTTGAAATAGCCATTAAACGCAGAGATCGCAGAGATACGCAGAGGGCCGCAAAGGATTACTTCTTAAATTTTTGTGGCTTAACTCATCGCGGCGTTGAGGGCGGCGGAGAGCGGGCGGCCCTGTGGGTATGGAATTGGAATGCGCGCGCAGATCGCCGTTCCTAAATCCGGCGCTGAATCGATCGTGATTGAGCCACCGACCGCTTGCACTCGTTCCTCCATACTGCGCAGACCGAGCGTTGCGGCACTGGTCCGCAGCGCTTTCATATCGAAGCCGGCGCCGTCATCTGAAATCAACAGAATCAGATCCTGCCCCACTCGCTCGAGCACAACCGAGATATGACTGGCGCGCGCGTGCCGCGCCACGTTTGTCACCGCTTCCTGCACGATCCGGAAACACGCCGTCTCCAATTCCGATGAAAAACGATCGTCCTCACCGAGCGAATGCGTCGTAAACTTCGCGGGCACTCCACAATTCTTCGCCTGTCGATCGAGATACCAGCGAACAGCGACGACCAACCCAAAATCGTCCAATAACAGCGGACGCAGATCCACAGACAGATCTCTCACCTGATCGACAGCTTCGTCGATAACCTTCATGTTGTCTTCAATCGACGAAAGTATTTCCGGCTCGCTGCTCTTCTGCCGCAGTGCATGCAAATTCATCTTCACTGCAGTCAGGATCTGGCCCACTTGATCGTGCAGCTCGCGTGACATGCGACGCCGCTCGCCTTCCTGCGCCTCAATCAACCGACGCGAATACGTTCGCGCCGCAGCTTGCACTCGCTTGCGTTCAGAAACGTCGCGCATGCAGCCTTGCACACCAACCGGCTCACCTTCCGCAAAGATCAACCTGCTACTGATCTCCACCGGAACAGTGCGGCCGTGCTTCGTGCAGATCTCAGTTTCGTAAGTCGTCTCGGAAGGCTCTTCCGACTTTCGACCAAGATGACCACGAACGTGGCTCTCGTATTCCGGATTGAGAAAGATTGAAAAGTGCTGGCCGATGAGCTCTTCACGCGTGAAACCGGAAAGACGTTCAGCAGCGCGATTGACAGACGTGTAGCGCCCGCTCATGTCATGGACGTAAAGCGCGTCTTTTGAATTCTCAAACAGCTCGCGATAACGCTCTTCACTTTCGCGCAACGCCTGCTCCGCCTGTTTACGCTGCGTGATATCTCGCGCCGTGCCTTCGTAAAACAAAACCTTTCCCGCTTCATCACGCACGGCGCGTGCGTTTACACAAAGCCAGATTTTGCTGCCGTCTTTGCGAAACGTCTCGTGCTCGAAATCGCGAACGACGCCGTGCTTCTCGAGCAGTCGTTTGAACTCTTCTCGACGCGCCGGATCGACATAGATCTCGCGTGAAATATCACGGCGCGAACGGATCAACTCGCGCGCCGATTTGAATCCATGGATCCGCGCCAGCGCCGGGTTCGCCATCAGGTAGACACCTTCGGGAGTCGACTGAAAGATACCCTCACTGACGTTTTCGAAAATCCGGCGATATTTGCGTTCTGCAGCCAGGCGCGCTTCTTTTTGTTTAAGCAGTTCCTGGGTCTGATCTTGCGTGAGCTCAGCACTCTTTTGGACGTGGGTAGACGGCTGACCTCTTCGCCTCTCTCTCATACTTCGAACCTCCAGGAGTTAAAGATTCAGTTAAGAGAACGGGGCCAATCACGCAGCGAGACGCGTCTGGGCGGGAGCGACTTTGCGCGAAGTTGTGCTTAAGAGTTGCGTGGGAACACGGGGCGATCGTGCCAAACCAGGCACTCAACTTGAACGAAATGCTGGCGCGGATTCTAATCCCGAATTTTTCGTCGCGCAACAGAATTAAGCTGCGAGTCGCCTAACAAGTCAGGAAGAGGGGCTTGCCCCCGCTCATCCAATCCAAGCAGCGGCGGGGGCAAGCCCTCTTCCTGACTTGTTCAAGTTCTCCGCTGTTTGAGTTCTGGTGACTGGAAGATTTTCCCGTCACAAACTGCCGACCGTGGGTGTTCTAACTTTGAAAGTGAATTCTCGAACTTCCCGGAGGTCTCCTATGCCAAGAACTGTTTGGAACCGCTTCTTTATCGCTATGGCCTTGATCACAAGCCTCGCGCTCCTGATCTGGATTGCGGGCACGAAGGTCACCGCGCAAAACACGTCGGGCGACTGGACCGCGCATATCAACTCGAAAGACAACAAACTCCAGTTGAGCCTCGAGCGCCGCAGTGGCAAATCCGGGCGGAACCAGATGGGGCAGTCCTACGAGTTTTCAGAGTTTCAGGGCCTGACACGCGAACAGGTGCAGAATGGCGGTCCGGTGAGTTTTAGCCTCGTGCGCGAAGCGGGGAGAATCGATATGGAAGGAAGTTTCCAGAATGGCAAAGGCTCCGGCACATTTCGCTTCACTCCCAATCTGAGCTTTGTTTCGGCAATGAAGAGCCGCGGTTTCGACTTCGAACAATCGTCCAGGTACGACGACGATCGCGATTCCGAGGATCGCCTGTTCGCAGCTACAGCGCTCAACGTCACGACCGCACTCGCAGACGACCTGAACTCCGCCGGCTTCGGGAACCTCAAAACCGAGGACCTCTTCAAAGCAGCGATCTTCAAGATCAACTCGCAGTTTATGCGTGAGATGAAAGCGAGCGGATTTCAAAATCTCGGCATGGAAGAACTTGTGAAAGCCCGCATCTTCAAAATCGACGCGGAGTTTGTAAAGCAAGTGAGCCAGATGGGTTTTGACAAGGAACCGTTCGAGAGCCTCGTGAAGATGCAGATTTTCAAAGTCACGCCTGAGTTTGTCACCGAGATGCGCAACGAAGGGCTGACTGATCTTCAGATCGAGGATTTAGTGAAGCTTCGTATTTTCAAGATCGATACCGACTTCATTCGCGCCGCAAAAGCTGACGGCGTACCGTTGGAAGTCGAACGACTGGTGCAAAGAAAAATCGGCGTCGCGCGCAGGAATTAACTTTAGCCACAAAAGGCGCAAAAAGCACAAAAATGATCGGAGGGATCACGACGCGTGACTCTTCTGATCATTTTTGTGCCTTTTGTGGCTTAACTCGATAGACGCAGCGGCTGTCGCCCTTGATGATGTGTTCAGCGCGTTCGACAGTAACGCCGGACCCGAGGACTGATCGGAACAGATCGAGCTCGGTCGAACAAAAACCCTGACAAGCATTCGCCGCCGCACAAATCGGACAATGATTCTCGACCAGTAGAAAACTTCCGTCGTCTTCCTTCCTGACCTCGGCCATGTAGCCTTCCTCAGTCCTGACCTTCGCCAGCTCGGCCAGCTTTCGATCGAGTGAATCGTGCAGCTTGATTCGCTTTCCGTAATCAACTCTTTGCCGTGCGCAGCGTGACGTCAACACACGATCGAGTCCCTCCTGGCCGAACGCATCCTTGACCGAGTCGATCAACGCCACGCTCAGTTCCGCATAGGCTTCGGGAAACAAGTGATCCGCTTCACGTGTGAGTCGCCAGAACTTCGCCGGACGGCCGATCGGCACCGGCCGCTCTTCCGACGCCACGAGCCCTTCGCGCTGCAAGGCGTAGAGATGCTGCCGGACCGCCATCGCCGTTAGCCCGAGCCGCTGCGCGAGCTGCGCTGAATCGATTGGCCCTTCGGTTTTCAGCAGTTTTGTAATGGCGCGACGAGTCTTCCGCTCTCCCTGCGCCTGCGTTCCAGCACTCATGCCACTATTTCTAAAGAATTCTCTTTACAAAGTCAATGCTCGATGCTACGCTTCGACTTAGTAAAGGAGAACCTTTAGAAAGCAGGTAGCCATGACCGATCCCTTTTCAGGCTTGCGAGTGGCAGTCACAGGTGGGACGTCCGGGCTCGGACTTGCCCTCGTTCGTGAACTCATCAGTAGAGGTGCGCGCGTCGCGTTTGTGGCACGCACGCGGCAACGTGTCGAACAGGTCGCGCGGGAGAATCCGGGTGCGCACGGTATCGTCGGCGACGTTTCCGTGAAGGAAGATATTTATCCGATCGCGATTCAAATCACAGGCGAACTCGGCGGGCTCGACGTTCTCATTAACAACGCTTCCGAACTTGGCCCAACTCCATTACCAATGCTCTCGGATACGGAATGTGAAGATCTCGAGCAGGTGTTCGCGACGAATGTCTTCGGTCCGTTCCGGTTAACGAAGGCGCTCATGGGCGCGCTCGCTGCTTCTGCGCGCGAAGGCCGCGGCGCGGTCGTGCTCAACGTGTCGAGTGATGCGGCGGTGAATGCCTACCCAGGTTGGGGCTCATACGGTTCGAGCAAGGCGGCGCTTCATCACATGAGTCGCATTTGGAACGAAGAACATGCAGCGGAAGGCGTTCGCTTTCTGTCACTCGATCCAGGCGACATGGATACGCCGATGCACGCGGCCGCCATACCGGATGCAGACCCGGCAACACTCAAGCGTCCCGAGCAATCAGCGCATGAGTTTTTGGAAGCAATCGCAGTAGGGATGATGGTGGAAAGTCATGTTAGCCGCTAATTCAGCAGTACAGCGTCCCATGGATGCGAAGCTTCTCGTCGTCGATTCGCAACGTAACTTGATTCATGTTCCACGCACTGCGTTTGTCGAGTTCCTGCGACCGAACGATCTCGTCATTGCGAACGACGCCGCGACACTCCCGGCCAGTCTCAGCGGCGTTCACCAGCAGACTGGAAAGACCATTGAAGTGAGACTCGCCGGACGTCAATCGTTGAATCCGATGGACGTCAAGAGTTTCAGCGCGATCGTCTTCGGTGAAGGAGACTTTCACCTGCGCACTGAACATCGGCCACAGCCGCCGACATTACAGCCCGGTGATACACTGGTGCTTGGTCCATTGCGCGCAACTGTTGAAATGCTGCTCGGCCATCCGCGACTCGTTTCCCTTCTCTTCGACGGCGCGCCGGATCAGATCTGGGCCGGCCTGGCGAGTCATGGCAAGCCGATTCAATATTCACACATGCAAACGTCTCTGGAATTGTGGGATGTTTGGACGCGAATAGCAGGGTTGCCTGTCGCTTTCGAACCGCCCTCAGCGAGCTTCATTCTTGATTGGCGCGTGCTCAGCGATATCCGCGAGCACCACGCGACCTTCGCGACGATCACTCATGCCGCGGGTATTTCATCGACCGGCGATGAAGATCTCGATTACCTATTGCCATTCGACGAGCCGTATCACATTCCGGAAGCGACCGCGCAAGCCGTTGAAGTCACATGCCGTCTCGGCGGTCGTGTGATCGCTGTCGGGACGACCGTCGTACGCGCACTCGAAGCCGCTGCAACTGATGATGGTCACTTGCGCAGTGGCGATGGCGTTGCGAAGGGAAAGATCGGTCCCACAACGCGATTGCGGGTTGTTGATGCAATCCTCTCCGGCACACACGAACCGGGCACGAGTCATTACGAACTGCTGCGCGCATTCCTCGAAGACTCAACCCTCGAACGCGCCACCTCTGAACTGATCGCGCACGATTACAAGACTCACGAATTCGGCGACTCGGTCTTGATCCTTTAGATCGCGGAAAAAGAACTAATCAATGAAAAGAACAAGTCAGGAAGAGGGGCTTGCCCCCGCTGCTGCTTGGACTGGACGGGCGGGGGCAAGCCCCTCTTCCTGACTTGTTCTTTTTCTGCAGCGTCCAGGATACTAGCGTGACTATGTACACACCCCGAGTCATTTTCACGCTAGTTATCTTCCTAGCGATCACTGCCCCCATCAACGCGCAACCGATCCGCGAACAGGACATCCGCGCTGAGCTCGGTTTTCTCGCGAGCGATGCAATGCAAGGCCGCGGCAGTGGCACTGTCTTCGAACGCATCGCCGCTGAATACATCGGATCACAATTTCAACAATTTGGTCTCGAGCCGGGCGGCGACACTGACAGCGCCGGCAACAAGGGCTTCGTCCAGCGCGTGCCGGTCCAAACCGCTGCATCGGGCGCAACCTGGAACGTCATCGGCGTCCTGCGCGGCACGGATCCACGCGAAGCGATCATGCTCAGCGCACACCTGGACCATCTCGGCGTTAACGACACGGCGGCCGGCGACGACAAGATCTTCAACGGCGCTGATGACGACGGCTCTGGCAGCGTCGCCGTTATGGAGCTCGCCCGCGCGCTTTCATCAGGCAAACGACCACGCCGCACGATCTACTTCGTGTGTTTCGGTAGCGAAGAGCGCCGCGGCGCCGGCTCACGTCACTTCATCGACAATCCACCAGTTCCACTCTCACAGGTAGTTGCTGATTTGCAGTTTGAGATGCTGGGCCGGCCCGATCCGAAAGTCGCAGCCGGCACGCTCTGGTTAACAGGCTTCGAGCGTTCCAACCTTGGCCCAGAGCTGGCGAAACAGGGCGCCGCCCTCGTCGCCGATCCTCATCAGGAGCAGCGTTTCTTCCAACGCTCCGATAACTTTCCACTCGCTTTGCGCGGTGTGATTGCGCACACCGTCTCGAGCTTCGGCTTGCACACCGATTATCATCGCGTGAGTGATGAAGTATCGAAGATCGACTTCCCGTTCATGACGCGCTCGATCAACTCGCTCGTGCGGCCGATTCAGTGGCTCGCAAATTCCGACTTCCGTCCCGAATGGCTACCGGGCCAGGCGCCTTCCCGCTAAGTGGCTATGCAACCGAAATTCTTCAGTTCTCCGGAAAAATTTCGCCAGTGGCTCGAGCAAAACCACGACAGCGCGACCGAGTTGCTGATTGGTTTCCACAAGAAAGCATCCGGTAAGAAGAGTGTCACTTACGCAGAAGCTCTGGACGAAGCGCTCTGCTTCGGCTGGATCGACGGCATCCGCAAAAACCTGAATGAGACGAGCTACACGATTCGTTTCACGCCGCGGAAGCCAACCAGCATCTGGAGCAATGTTAACGTGAACCACGTCGAGCGCCTGCAAAAGGAAGGTCGCATGCATCGTGCTGGCCTCGACGCGTACGAGCGCCGCAATCCGGAACGCACCGGCATCTATTCATTCGAAAACCGTCCGCGTGAACTTTCACCGGAGTTTGAGAAGACCTTTCGCCAGAACAAAGCCGCGTGGAAGTTTTTTGAGGAGCAGCCGCCCGGATATAAAAGACTCATGATCTTCCGGACCATGAGCGCCAGGAAAGAAGAAACGCGACTGCGCCGCCTTAAACAGTTGATCGAGAGCTCTGAAAAAGGCGTACGGATGTAGAAATGCCTGATCTTCTCGTAAACCTCCTGAAGTTGCCGCCACTCGAAACCGCACAAGGTTTCGTCTTGCGTCGCGCGCAGCCGTTTGAGTTGTCGCCCGTGCGCCGGTTTGTCGCAGAAAACTTTGCCCCGAGCTGGGCCGACGAGATCTCCATTGGTTTTGCACGACAGCCAGTTTCCGTTTATGTCGCAACGATCGATCGCGAGCTCGCAGGCTTCGCGGCTTACGACTGCACGCGGCGCGCGTTCTTTGGTCCAACCGGCGTGTTGCAATCCGCGCGCGGCAAAGGAATCGGAAAGGCGCTGCTGCTCGCCTGCCTCTGGTCGTTGCGCGAAATGGGATACGTCTACGCCATCATCGGCGCGGCGGGTCCGGTGCGCTTTTACCAGAAGACGGTCGGTGCGATTATTATTCCCGACAGCGAGCCCGGCATTTATACGGACATGCTGAAGATTAAGAATGAATAACGCAGAAGCAATTCCAGCTAAGAAACGTCCGGCAGCGCGCGGACCGATTCCACCGGGGCCTAAGGGTTCATTGATCATGGGTGTGATGCGCGACTTCAATCGCGACACCCTCGGATTCGTAACGCGTTGCCGCGATTACGGCGATGTTGTTCGCACACGATTTCTCTGGATTAACGCTTACTTTCTTTACAACCCGCGCGACATCGAGTCGCTTCTCGTGACGAACGCCAAGAGCTATCGCAAAGCTCGATCATTGCGCTCGCCGTTCTTCTATCGTCTCGTTGGCAATGGTCTGGTGACGAGCGAAGGTGATTTCTGGCGCCGTCAAAGGCGTCTCGCGCAACCGGCATTTCACCGGCAGCGGATCAGCTCGTACGGCGATGTGATGGTCCAGTACGCGGAGCGTGCGATAACCGGCTGGAAGCACAGTGAACATCGCGATATCGCACGCGACATGAACCGGCTCACCCTCGAGATCGTCGTCAAGACGCTCTTCAATTCAGACGTTTCCAACGACGCGGATCATGTCGGCGCAATCCTGACGAGTCTCGTAAAACCGTTCGCATCGCAGGCGACGGTGAAATGGATCCTCGACAATCGCCTGCCGACGCCGGAACATCGCCGGTATTTCAACGCCGTCAGTAAAATCGATCGGATTGTTTATCGAATCATCGCGGAGCGTCGTGCGAGTGGTTATGACGAAGGCGATCTGCTGTCGATGCTGCTTCAGGCGCAGGACGACGATGGCAGCCAGATGAGCGATCAGCAACTGCGTGATGAGGTGATGACGTTGTTTCTTGCGGGGCATGAGACGACGGCGCTCTCGTTGTCGTGGAGCTGGTATCTACTGGCGACGCATCCAGAAGCCGAACAGAAGTTTCATGCGGAACTTGCTGAAGTGCTGGGCGGACGAGCGCCGGATGTTTCGGACCTACCGAAGTTGAAATACACGGAGATGATCGCGAAGGAAACGATGCGACTTTATCCACCTGCTTACGCTGTCGGCAGAGAGGCGATTGAAGAGACGGAAATCGGCGGCTATCGCGTGCCGAAAGGGACGCAGCTTTTTGCGTTTCAGTGGGTGACGCACCGCGACGCTCGCTACTTCGACGAGCCGGATGCATTCAAGCCCGAAAGGTGGGCCAACGGTGATCCGGCGCCGAAGTATGCCTACTTCCCTTTCGGCGCAGGCCCGCGTCAGTGTATTGGAAACTATTTCGCGATGATGGAAGTGGTGATGTTGCTCGCGACGATCGGGCAGCGGTTCAGATTCAAACTCGATCCGGAGCACAAGGTCGAGGTCTTGCCGGTTCTATCATTGCGGCCGAAGAATGGGATCAAAGTTATAGTTGAGCCTGCGTAATTCTTTGCCATTCTTCAACGGTCAGGGTTTCGGCTCTGCGTTGTAGATCTATACCTGCCTTGCACAAAACAATACTCGCCCCGCCATTCCGCTTCAAAGTCTCCTGCAAACGCCCCGACGCATGCCGCAGATTATTCAATATCGTCTTCCTCTTCTGCGCAAACCCCGCACTAACAACCTCCCACAACAAGCTCTCATCCGTATTTTCCGCGTTAATCCGCGACCTAAATTTCAGCCGCATCACGCTACTCCATACTTTAGGCGGCGGCCGAAACGCGCCCGGTGCGACGTCAAACAATTTGTCCGCTTCGCAATAAGCTTCAACGAGCACTGAGATGAACCCGCGATCCGACGTCCCCGCGGGCGCGAGCACTCGCTCGACCACCTCACGCTGTAGCATCAAAACCATCTCGTCGATGCACGCACGCTGCGCGATGAGTCGTTGGAGGATTGCTGTCGAGATGTTGTAGGGAAGATTGGCAACGATTCGCGCGGACTGCGCCGGCAGAATCTCTTTGCAGAAATCGACCGTCAACGCATCAGCCATCACTAGCTTGAAATTTCCGAAAGCGCCGAAACGTTCCTGCAAGAGTGGTGCGAGCTTGTTGTCGAATTCGATTGCGACCACACGGCCGGCGCGTTCGACCAGGACAGACGTGAGCGCGCCCGTACCGGGTCCGATCTCGACGATGGTTTCGTCGGATTTGGGATTGAGTGCGTCGATTATGCGGTGAATGGTGCGCTGGTCACGGAGGAAGTGTTGGCCCAGGCGCTTGGAAGGGTAAGGCTCGCCACCTTCATCCTTCATCCGCCGGAGATCCTTTGCGCGGGTAGCCGGTGACTTCAATGTCTCTTCCGTGTTGGGCCACTGTTACTCGTTCGAGCTCGAGTGCATCAGCCATGGCGTCAACACCGCTGCCGCCGATCGCGCTCGGAGCGTCAGCGCCACCGACGATCTTCAGCGCGATAAAGAACGTGACTTTACTGACGAGGCCCGCATCGAGAAACTCGCCCGCGATCGTCGAGCCCCCTTCGACCAAAACACTCTGAAGCGAACGACTACCAAGCTCATGCAATACGCCGCAGAGGTCACGGTCCTTTGCGATCTCGACGCCTTGCGTGCGCAGTGCTGCTGTGCCCGGCAATTCCGATTCACCAAAGACGATTACAGGCGCTTCCGAAGCGGTTGTGGCTAATCGTGATTCAGGAGAAAGCCGTAACTGACGATCGAGAACAACGCGAACGAGCGGACGCCGCCGTGGCAATCCCGATCGATCGCTCAACAACGGATCGTCAGTCGTCACAGTTCCGGCCCCCACGAGAATAGCGTCGTAAGCATGACGGAGCTCATGCGCGCGTACACGTGCTTCCGGCCCTGTGATCCAACGTGAATCCCCCGTGCGCGTCGCGATCTTTCCATCGAGCGAGACTGCGAGTTTCAAATGCACGAATGGCAACCCGGTCGACATGTAATGCAAATAAGCCTCGTTGACCTGCGCCGCCTCGTCACTCAGCAACCCTATATCGACCTTTAACCCTGCGGCGCGCAAGTGAGCAAAACCCTTTCCGGAAACCTTCGGATTCAGATCCTCGATCGGCGCCACGACACGTTTAATACCAGAGGCGATAAGTGCGTCAGTGCAGGGCGCTGTGCGACCGTAATGCGCGTGCGGCTCAAGCGAGACGTATGCCGTACCTCCGCGCGCCTTTTCCCCTGCGATATCGAGCGCGATCGTCTCGGCGTGTTTGATTTCTTCGAAGACGTAGAAGCCTTCACCGACGATCTCACCGGCCGGACTGACAATCACACAACCAACCAGCGGCCCCGGACTCACTAGTCCGACACCCTTCACCGCCAGCTCGAGCGCACGCGCCATCATGCGTTGATCCGTGTCGGTCCAGACCGTTGGTTCAGCCATCGTCATCTGCATAGAAGAAGTTTCTCGCGCGGCGGCGCAACGGCGCGACGCTGTTTAAGTAACCCGTTGCGTCGCTGCGCCGCCGCGTGAGCATTCTTAGTTTCCAAACAGGCTATTCACGTACTGCTGCGGGTCGAACACCACCAAATCATCCACCTTCTCACCAATACCCGCATAACGAATCGGCAGGTTCAACTCCTTCGCGATCGCCACCGCGATTCCACCCTTCGCTGTCCCGTCGAGCTTCGTCAAAACGATCCCCGTCACGCCCGCGACTCTCAAAAACTGTCGCGCCTGTTCGAGTCCGTTTTGTCCGGTCACAGCATCGACGACGAGCAGCGTCTCGTGTGGCGCGCCTTCGACTTCGCGTCCAGCCACGCGTTTCATCTTCTCCAACTCCGCCATCAAATTCGATTTATTGTGCAATCGTCCGGCGGTGTCGACGATGAGAACTTCAGAGCCACGCGCCTTTGCCGCCTTGAGCGAATCGAAAAGCACCGCGGCGGGATCAGTTCCCTGCTTCTGCTGAATCAGCGGCACACCCGTGCGTTCGGCCCAGATCGCGAGTTGGTCCGACGCCGCCGCGCGAAACGTGTCCGCCGCGCAGATCAAAACGTCGTTTCCCTCGGCCTTGATTCGTTGCGCCAGCTTGCCGATCGTCGTCGTCTTCCCGACACCATTAACACCGACGATCATCATCACGTAAGGCGACACGCCTTCCGGAACACTCAGCTCGGAAGCCACGCCCTGCCGCTCAGACGCCTGCAGAATATTCAACAGCTCCGTCTTTATCGCCAGCTTCAATGCGTCGAGATCGTTGATCTGCTTTCGCGCAATCCCGCGCCGCACAGTTTCGAGGATCTCGAGCGTCGTCTGCACGCCGATGTCAGCAGCGATCAGAACTTCCTCGAGCTGATCCAGCAACTCCTCGTCGATCTGCTTGCGACCGGCAAACACCGTGTCGAGCTTGTCAGACAACGAATCGCGGGTGGCTGCGACGGCACGGCGGAACCGCGCCGAGAACTCCTGTTCGAGTGCGGCTTCCTGCGCTTGCAGCTCTTCCATCGAGCGATCGAGCCCGAGAATCGAGCTCGAGAAAGTAGATCTCGACGGAACTGGTTCCGGTTTTACCGTCTCTTGCGGAGGTTGAACTACAGCTTCGACAGTTCGTTCAACGGGTGGTGGCGCCGGCGGTTCTTGCGTTACTTGCGGTTCCGGTTTGGCTTCGCTCGGCTCATTTAAACGTAGAGAGACGAAGTCATCCTTTTTTCTTCTCCAAAAAAGTCCCATGTGTGCCGTGGATTATAAACAACGGCCACGATTTAGACGAATCCACTTAATCCGGTAGTGGGGTATGAGTGTGTTGCTGGTTACTTTTTCAACCAGCGGGGGCAAGCCCCTCTTCCTGACTTGTTCTATTTTTCGATTCAAGTTTCCATTAGACGATTTGCGCAACTGAGAATAGAACAAGTCAGGAAGA
>Ga0105238_10003518_pt1 | contig 15604 bp, 11 predicted proteins | sample KBSC34metaG_FD_81526 | JGI IMG/M metagenome (GOLD analysis project Ga0105238, IMG submission 81526) | Corn rhizosphere microbial communities from Kellogg Biological Station, Michigan, USA - KBS C3-4 metaG | ecosystem: Host-associated > Plants > Roots > Rhizosphere > Soil | place: Michigan, USA... | reverse complement strand
TGCTTCAGATTCGCGCGCTCGCCGCGCTCGCCGCATGCTGCGCGGCAGGCGTTGCCCTCGCCCAGCAGGCGCCGGCGGAGGAGCCGGGGTGGGCCAAAGGGCGGCCGAAGACCGACACGGCCATGAAGATGGCGCCGGTCCCGGCGTTCCCGATTCCGACGGCAGCCGACCAGCTGCCGACCAAGAAGTTCAAGCTGCCGCCCGGCTTCAAGGTCGAGACCTGGGCCTCGGGCGTGCTCGACGCGCGCGAGATCCGCGAGGGGCCGAAGGGAACGATCGTCGTCAGCACGCTTTTCGTCGGCAACAAGGTCTACGCGTTCCCGCCGGGCAAGCGCGAGCCGAAGGTGATCATCGACAAGATGCCGATGGCCGCCGGCATCGCGTTCGACAGCAAGGGCAACCTGTACGTCGCAACCAACACCAAGATCTACCGCTACGACAACGCCGAGGACAAGCTCGACAACCTCGGCGAAGGCAAGGTGATCTACGACAAGCTGCCGGGCGGCAACGACCACAGCTGGAAGTTCCTGCGCATCAAGGACGACAAGCTGTACTTCCCGATCGGCGCGCCGTGCAACATCTGCGATCCCGGCCAGTACGCCAAGATCTACCGCATGAACCTCGACGGCACCGGCGTCGAGACCTTGGCGCAAGGCGTGCGCAACACCGTCGGCTTCGACTTCGATCCGAAGACCGGCGACCTCTGGTTCACCGACAACGGCCGCGACTGGTTCAGCGAGGAGCTCCCGAACGACGAGCTGAACCACCTCGACATGAAGAAGCTCGGCCAGCACTTCGGCTACCCGTACTGCCACCAGGGCAACATCCCCGATCCGGAATTCGGCTGGGGCAAGTCGTGCGACGACTACGTCAAGCCGGCCGCACTGCTCGGGCCGCACGCCGGCTCGCTCGGCTTGAAGTTCTACACCGGCAAGATGTTCCCGGCGAAGTACCAGGGCGCGATGTTCATCGCGATCCACGGGCCGTGGAACCGGACCAAGAAGTACAACGTCGTGTACGTGGCGTGGCCCGACGGCAAGGGCGGCGCCAAGGTCGAGCCGTTCATGACCGGCTTCGTCGAGAACAACAACTATCTCGGCCGCCCGGTCGACTTCCACGTCATGAAGGACGGATCGCTGCTCGTCAGCGACGACCACGCCGGTGCGATCTATCGGATCAGCTACGGCGGCAAGTGACGCGTTCGCGCACCGGCACCGCATCCTCGCGGCGGCCGGCGCGCTGGCGGCGCTGCTGCTGACCGGCAGCGCCGCCGACGCACAGTCGACGGGCGCCAGGAGCACGTCGAAGGCTGCGGCGAAGACCGCGGCGAAAGCATCGCAGCCTGCGGGCGCGGCATCCGCCGCAGCGGCGAAGGCCGAGTACGCGCAGCGCTTCGCGTCGCTGTGCGCCGCGTGCCACGGCGCCAACGGGCGCAGCGACATGCCGGGCACGCCGGCGCTCGCCGGCCAGCACGGCTTCTACGCGATCACGCAGTTGTTCCTGTTCCGCGAGGGGCGCCGCGACAACCCGGCGATGACGGCGGTCGCGAAGACGCTCACCGACAACGACCTGCGCGGCTTTGCCGACTTCATCGACACGCTGCCGCCGGTGCCGCCGCCGGCGCCGCCGACGCCGACCGACGCTGCGCGGATGGCGCGCGGGCAGGCGCTCGCGCAGCAACACAAGTGCCTCTTCTGCCACGGCAGTGATCTTGCCGGCGGCCAGCAGGTGCCGCGCATCGGCGGCCAGCGCGAGGACTACGTGCGCGACGCGCTGCGCGGCTTCAAGACCGGCAAGCGCCCCGGCTACACGCAAGCGATGACCGAAGCGGTGAGTCAGGTCCCGCTCGAGGACCTCGACACGCTCGCGTACTACGCCGCACGCTTCACGCCGCCGGCGGGCAAGTAGAAGACACGCTGCGCCCCGATCCGGCGGCGTGTTCCGATGTGATCACACGCGGACATGGGCGAGCGGGCGGTGTGCGGAGCAGGGCGCCCCCGGCCCAATGCCGCGTGCGCCTAAAACACAGAACGAGACAAGAACCTGCGACGTCGCGCGCGCGGCATCCGCGCGATGCTCACTCGCGTTCCATCCGCGCGAGCCGCGCCTGCTCGATCTGGCGACCGCGGACGCACTTCGGTGACGCGCTCATCGACGGCGACTTGCACTCGCGCAATGCGCAGAGCATGTGCGAAAACGTCGACAGGCCGCTGCACGCGCTGGGTGGATGCGCCCCGGCCGTCTTCGTTCGCGTTCCGGCCTCGGTCAGCGGCGGGCGCGGTGCCGCGTCCACCGTACGCGCGGCGACGAGATGGCGATCGACCGCGCGCCCGCGGCGCGCCGGCCGCGGCGCCGCAGCCTCTTCGTCGACGGGCGCGAACGACGCATCGGCCGCAACGACTGGCGCCACCGAGGCGTCGGCAGCGACGACATGCGGCATCGTGACGACCGGCGCGCCCAGCGCCGTCCCGGTCGGACTGGCGTCGACGTTCTCGGACGCGATGGCGATCGGCTGCGAGGCCGACACGACCGTGGCAGCAACGCGTGCCGCATCGACCGCGGGCGTCGCGCGCGCGGTGTGCGGCACCGGCGAGGGCTTGTCCGCGCTGTGCAACGCGGCGGCGAGCGATGCGAGCGCGGGCGACGCCGGGCCGGTCCGGTTGAGCGTCCACGCGCCGGTCGCGAGCACCAGGGCACCGAGCACCCCGAACGCGACGACGACCAGGCGTGAATTGCGCGCGTTTGCGTACAGCGCGATCAGAGGTTTGCGTTCGGAACCGTCCGCCGCAGTCGCCGCGGTCGCCGGCTCGCGCTCGCTGGGCGCAACGGACGCCGCCGGCGGCGACGACGCCGCGACCGCATCGACGTCGTCGTCGCACTCGGCGTCCGCTTGATCGCGATCGTGATCGTCGCTGCCGCGGTCACGATGCGGCGCGACGCGCTGCGACGGTGGCGGGGCTTCGCCGCGCAGCACCCGGCGCACCGATTCGACGTCGCGCGGCCGCTCGTCGGGTGCCATCGCGAGCATCCAGTCGATCGTCGGCAGGAGCGGCCCATGGGGCGCTTCGGTGCGCTCGTCGTCGTCGGTCGCGAGGAGGGGCAACGCATCGTCGATCGCGCGCACGACCGAAGGCGTCGGCGCGTGGCCGAGCAATGCGAAGAAGAGCGTCGCGCCGAGCGCGTAGAGGTCGGTCCAGGGCCCTTGGAGCTCGGAGTCGTTCGCGTACTGCTCGACCGGCGCGAACGGCGGCTTCAGCACGGCGCTCAGGAACTGCGAGCCGTTGCCGATCACGCGCCGCGCCGCGCCGAAGTCGAGCAGCACCGGCCGCCCGTTCGGCAGGATCAGGATATTGTCCGGCGACACGTCGCGATGGAAGACGCCCTGGCGATGCAGCACCTCGAGCGCGTCGAGCAGCGGCTCGGTGAGCGCGACGAGCCAGGCCTCGTCGGGCGGCTCGGCCATGCCCATGCGGACGTCCTTGAGCGTCGCGCCCGGGTAGTGCTGCATCGCCATGTACGCGGTGTCGTTGGCGCGCCAGAAGCGGTGCACCTTGACCAGCGACGGATGGTCGAAGCTGGCGAGCAGCCTGGCCTCGCTGAGGAACGAGTCGAGGCCGCGCTCGAACGTCGCCGCGAACTCGGGCGAGCGCAGCTCGACGGGCAGACCTTCGCGGCGGCCGGCGAGCGCCGCCGGCATGTACTCCTTGATCGCGACGCGACGGACGAGGACGTGGTCGTACGCGAGGTACACGATGCCAAACGCGCCGATGCCGAGCACGCTCACCACCTCGAACTCGTCGAGCCGCGTTCCCGGCGCGAGCGTGTCGTGGAGCGCGGCCCGCCTCGGCCCCGGCGTGTGGCGGGGCTCGGGGACCGTCGTGGGCCAGGAGCTGTCGGACATTGGCCTTCAATCCGGAGCGCTGCAGCGCGACCGCTGCCAGCGCCGAACGGGGCCGATTCTCCGCCGATGCGACGATCGGCGCAGGTGCACGCGACGACCCCGCCGCAGGACCCGCCCAGAAGAGGCAAACGGCGCGCCCGAGCGGCGCCGCTCGTCGAAAAGGCTCGCCCCTGACGCGCCGGCGACGCGGCGCGCTTCAGCCGACGACGAGCGATCCGAGCGCAACGAGGCCGAGCCCGAGCGCGGCGAGCGCGTCGCCGGCGATCAGGCCGCCGCCGAAGAGCGACGTCGCCGTCATGTCGGACGGCAGCGCGCCGGCATCGCCGGGCGCGTCGCGACGCTTGCGCCGCGCCGCGCGCGCGTCGATCAGGCTCGCGACGACGCCGCCGGCACCGAGCCAGAGCGACGTCGCGAAGTTGACGAAGCCGCCGAACGAGAGAGCGTACGGCGACGACAGCACCGTCGAGTCGAGGACGAAGTCGACCGCGCTGCCGCTCCGCGTCTCCTTGTAGCGGCGCCAGCGCTCGCTCGCGAAGACGAGCTTGCGGACGAGCTCGATCGCGAACCCGGCCGCGACGCCGAGCCAGATCGCCGTGCGCTGGTACGGCTTGTCGTCGGTGAGGCTCTTCAGGATGCCGACGAACTTGTACGTCATCGCGGCGTTCCACTGCGCCGGCTGCTGGCCTTCGCTCATCGCCGTCTGGTCCTGCAGGAGCACCGGATACGCGGCCATGAAGAGGCGCGCGAACGCGACGGCAAGCAGCGCGCCGACGAGGATCCCCGCGGCCTGATAGCGGAACTGCATCACGCGGTTGGTGCCGAGGCGCGCGCCGGTCGAGCGGTCCTGCTGCATGTCGCAGGCGACGCTCGTCGAGACGAGCAGAACCGTTCCTGCCATCAGGCCGACGACGGGATCGCGCAGGCCGATCGCCGCCATGATCACGATCGAGACGACGAACGCCGACGAGATCGGATTCGAATCGCTGATTCCGAGCGAGATGCCGTTGACGAGCGCGAAGACGCAGACGAGCACGAGCGCGATGCAGAGATAGAGCACCGGCTGCCCGAGCACGAGGTGCCCGATGGCGACGACCGCAGCGCCCCAGCAGATCGCCCAGACGACGAGCCGCGTCGTGTGGACGCGGCGCCAGCCGTGCACCTCGACGTCCGGCGGCGCGTGGCCTTCGGCCGCGGCTTCGCGCCAGCGGCGGATCGCTCGCACCATGATCTGCGTCATGTCGACGATCGCCGCGCCCATGATCGTGCCGAGCGCGATCAGGAACATGACCTTGCGCGGCGGGTCTCCGGCAGCGAGCCAGCCGATCGCGACGAGATGGGGCTTCAGCAGGATGCCGATGACGCCGCCGGTCACCGCGGCCAGGCCGATGCGCGCGCCGACGACCATGCCGGCTCCGAACGTCGAGGTCGACAGCTCGATCGCGCCGAGCACGGCGATCTTCGCTGCCGCGATGCCGCCGACGAGGCCGGTCGCGACCCCCGAGCCGAGCAGCGCGACCGAGCGGCGCAGCAGCACCGGGTCGGTGAGCGCGCGCAGGATGTTGGCGACCGCGAGGCCGGACGGGAACGTCAGCTTCATGCGGTCGACGAGGATCGGCGTGTAGAGCATGCCGATGCCCGCGCCGAACATCCCGATCGCGAGCATGTAGAGGACGAGCTGCCACATCGGCGGCTGCGGCAGCCCGAGCCAGACCATCGCCTGGATCAGCACGCCCATCGCGCTCATCCCCGCCACCGACGCGGCCGCGGTCTGGATGAAGTTGGCGCCGTGCTTGCCGTCGGCGCCGTAGCCGAACGTCACTGTCGAGCCGAGCAGGCCGGCGAGGACCTGGCCGCCGACGAAGAAGCCGATCGAGAAGTTCATGTACGACGCCGTCAACCCGCCGAGCGGGCCGAGGACGAGGATGCCGAGCGCGAGCAGCAGCGCGTGGTACTTCCACGTGTTCGGCGCGGGAAGCCAGCGCCAGCGCGGCGTCGTGGCAGCGTGGGGCGGCTCCTGCGCCGGCATCGGGATCGCGCTCATGGATGGACAGCCATCTGGAGACCTCGACGAGGGGAAGCCACCGTCATGACTCGCGATTCTGGCCGACCTGGCGGGACCGGCGATTCCCTCTGCACCAACGCGCCTTGCCGGCGCGATGATGATGACGGCGCGGCGCCTCGCGCCTCAGGAGCCTCGATGAAGACGACCTCGTACGACGCGATCGTGATCGGTGCCGGCCAGGCGGGACCGCCGCTCGCCATCCGGCTCGCCAAGGCCGGCAAGCGCACCGCGCTCGTCGAGCGCGAGCATCTCGGCGGCACCTGCGTCAACGACGGCTGCATCCCGACCAAGACGCTGGTCGCGAGCGCGCGCGCGGCGCACGTGGCGCGGCGCGCCGCCGACTACGGTGTTCGCGTCGCCGGCGACGTCGCCGTCGACATGCGCTCGGTCAAGGCACGCAAGGACGCCGTCGTCGCGCAGTCGATCGAGGGGCTCGGCAAGTGGATCGCGTCGACCGATCGGCTGACCCTCGTCTGGGGCCACGCACGGTTCACCGGTGCTCACACGATCGAGGTGAACGGCGAGACGCTCGAGGCGCCGTGGATCTTCCTCAACGTCGGCGGCCGCGCGACGCTGCCGCCGTGGCCCGGGATCGCCGACGTTCCGGTGCTCACCAACACCTCGATGATGGCAATCGATGTCCTGCCCGAGCATCTTGTCATCGCCGGCGGCAGCTACATCGGCCTCGAGTTCGCACAGATGTACCGCCGATTCGGCTCGCGCGTCACCGTCGTCGAGTACGGCGATCGGCTCATCGCGCGCGAAGACCCCGAGGTCTCGCGCGAGGTGCAGGCGATCCTCGAGCGCGAGGGGGTCGAGTTCCACTGCTCGGTGAAGACGGCGCAGGTCTCGCGCGGTGCGAACGGCAAGGGCGTGCGCGTCGCGTTCGACGCCGGCGGCGCGTCGCACGTCCTCGACGGCAGCCACCTCCTCGCCGCCGTCGGCCGCAAGGCCAACACCGACGACCTCGGCCTCGAGAAGGCGGGCATCGCGACCGACGCGCGCGGCTTCATCACCGTCGACGACTCGCTCAGAACGAGCGTCGAAGGCGTCTGGGCGCTCGGCGACGCGAACGGCCGCGGCGCGTTCACGCACACCTCGTACAACGACTACCAGATCGCCTGCGAGAACGTGCTGCACGGCGGCCATCGCTCGGTCAACGACCGTCTCACCGCGTATGCGCTCTTCATCGACCCGCCGCTCGGCCGCGTCGGCATGACCGAGGCCGAGGTGCGGAAAGGCGGCAAGCCGGCCCTCGTCGGCGTCATGCCGATGACGCGCGTCGGCCGCGCCCGCGAGCGCGGCGAGACGCAGGGTTTCATGAAGGTGATCGTCGACGCCGCGAGCGAGCGCATCCTCGGCGCGTCGCTGCTCTGCATCGAGGGCGACGAGATCGTGCACTCGCTGCTCGACGCGATGGCGGCGGACGTGTCGTACAAGACGATCGAGCGCGCCGTCCACATCCACCCGACGGTGAGCGAGCTGATCCCCACGCTGCTCGGCGAGCTGAAGCCGCTCGGCGAGCCGGCGCCCTGAAGCGTCAAGGCGAGCTGATGCGAGTGATGCCGGTGCGCGTCAGCACGTAGAGCGCGCCGTCGCCACCGACGAGCATGTCGACGGGCGAGCCGGAGAGCTGCGCGAAGGCATACGCAGCGACATTGATGAAGTCGAGCCTGCCGACCCACCCGCTGACGTAGTCGGCGAAGTAGTACTGGTCGCGGTAGCTCGCGGGGAACGGTCCGGTCGGCGGATAGAACGCGCCGCCTGCGATCGCGAAGCCGGTGAAGAACCCGCCGGGCCCCGACCCAGGCGGGTTCGCAGCGCTGTGCTTGTACGCGAAGAACGGCGGTTCGAAGGCGGTCGTGACGTTGTCGGGACCTTCCGAGTTCGGCCAACCGTAGTTGCCGCCGGCGACGCCGATGTCGATCTCCTCCCACGTGTTCTGGCCGACGTCGTTGATGTGCAGCCTGCCAGTTCCTGGCTGGAACGCGAACGTATACGGATTGCGAAGACCGTACGCCCAGACCGCGCGCGCGATGCCGGCCTGCGTCGTGAAGAAGGGGTTGTCGTTCGGGATCGTGCCGTCGGCGTTGAAGCGCAGGAGCTTGCCGAACGGCGAGCTCAGATCCTGCGCGAGCGGCGGGTTGGCGTTCTCGCCGACGCCGACGTAGAGCTTGCCGTCGGGGCCGAAGTGCATGCCGCCGCCGTTGTGGTTGGTCGCGGCCGAGAGCGGCGGCAGGTCGACGAGCGTCGTCTCGCTGCCCGGTGCGGAAACGTCGCCCGCTGCCGTGAAGCGGCTGATGCGGTTGTGCGCGCCGCCGGCGCTGCGCGTCGAATAGACGTAGACGAAGCCGTCGTTGGCGAACGTGGGCGACAGCGTGACGCCGATCAGGCCGCGCTCGCCGTTCGAATCGACCGCGATCGAGACGAACGGCGTCGCCAGCAGCGCGCCGTTCTTGACGACGCGCAGCGTGCCACCCTGTTCTGCGACGAAGAGCCTGCCGTCCGGCGCCTGGGCGAACGCGGTCGCGCTGGCGAGGCCGGTGATCCACGCTTCGTTGCGCGTGAAGCCTGCCGGCTGCGTCACCGCGCCGCCGAAGCTCACGGTCGCGCTCGACCACGGCGAGACGTTGCCTGCGGCGTCGCTCGCGCGGACGCGGACGACGTGCTGCCCCGAGGGATACGCGGTCGTGTCGAGCGTCGTCGCGTACGGTGCGCTGGTATCGGCCGCGCCGATGAAGACGCCGTCGATCTGGAAGTCGACCGAAGCGACGGCGACGTTGTCGCTCGCGGTCGCGGCGATCGCGATCGTTCCGGTGAGCCCGTTGGCGAACTGCGCCGGCGCGGTGAGCGCGACGGTCGGTGCGTCGATGTCGGGTGCAGGGCCGCCGACCGGCATCGCGCCGGAACCGCCACCGCCGCAACCAGCGAGAAGCGCGACGGCAGCCACAACCGATGCTGCAATTGGCAATCGATGGAAATCGCTCATGGCGCTTGCCTCCGCGAGGGTTCTTCGCTGCCGCGAGATTCTCTCGCGCAGCAAGGCCGCGACGTGTACCGGGAGAAGGTGACCCATCGCAACGTCGAAAACGACGAAGCCCTCGCGAGGAGGGCTTCGTCCGGATTCGGTGGTTGCGAGGGCAGGATTTGAACCTGCGACCTTTGGGTTATGAGCCCAACGAGCTACCAGACTGCTCCACCTCGCGACTGGAAGAGCAAGTCTAGCACGTCGGGCGAGGCGCCCGCAGCCTCAGAGCCCTGCCGTCTTCAGGGTATCGAGGAAGCGCCCGCTCGTCTGATAGCCGATGAGGCGCGCCGAACGCACCTCGGTGCCGGACGCGTCGAAGAAGATCGTCCCCGGCGGTCCGAACAGGCTGAAGCGCTTCAGGAGCTCGCGGTCCTGCGCGTCGTTCTTGGTGACGTCAGCCTTCAGCAGCAGCGCTCCGGCGAGCTTCTTCTGCACGCCGGCGTCGCTGAACGTGAAGCGCTCCATCTCCTTGCACGACACGCACCAGTCGGCATAGAAGTCGAGCATCACGGGCTTGTTCGCGCTCTTCAGGATCGCGTCGAGCTCGGCGACGCTCTTCACCGCTTGGAAACGCGGCATTCCGGGCCCACGATCGACACCGCTTTGCGCCATGAACGGCGCGAGCGGCTGCAACGGATCGGTCCCTCCCGCAGCGGCGCCGACCACTTGCAGGACGCCGACGAGACCGAGCAGCGCGGCGATCGCCTGCCGCCAGCCGAGGCGCGGCGCGGCCGCCTTCGCCGCCGCCGGTTCGATCGCCTTCACTGTGCGCGCGCGATGGACGAGCAACCCGGCGGCGAAGAGCGCGAGTAGGCCCCACAGCGCGAGCGCGAGCGGACCGGGAAGCACGGGTTGAACCGTCCACACCGCGACGCCGAGCAGCAGCACGCCGAATGCCGCCTTCACCTCGACCATCCAGGCGCCGGCGCGTGGCAGCAGCGCGCCCGCGGATGCGCCGACGAGCAGCAGGGGAACGCTCATCCCGGCGGCGAGCGAGAAGAGCGCCGTGCCGCCGAGCCAGACGTCGTGCGTCTGGCTGAGATAGAGCAGCGCGCCGGCGAGCGGCGCGGCGACGCACGGGCTCACGATCAGCGCCGAGACGCCGCCCATGGCGCAGACGCCGGCGACGCGACCCGCAGGCAGCCTGTCAGCGGCAGCAGCGAAGCGCGACGTCAGCGCCGAAGGCAGCTGCAGCTCGTAGACGCCGAACATGGAGAGCGAGAGCACGACGAGGCCGAGCGCGAACGCGCCGAGCACCCACGCGTTCTGCAGCGCCGCCGCGAGGCCTTCGCCGGCGAGCCCGGCGAAGACGCCGAACGCGGTGTAGACGACCGCCATGCCGAACGAATACGACGCCGCGAGCGCGAAGCCGCGGCCGCGCGACACGCCGCCGCTCGGCGCGCCGCCGGCTGCGCCCGCAGACGCGGGAGTCGGTGTGCCAGCCTGGCCGACGATGATCGACGAGACGATCGGCAGCATCGGCAACACGCACGGCGTCAACGAGAGCAGCACACCGGCGAGGAAGAACGCACCGACGACCGACCAGAACGCGCCGCCGCGAAGCACCGCTTCGATCCCCGACGATTCGCTCGTCGGTGCTGCAGGAGGCGCGGCGACGCTCGCGGGCGTCGAGACGAGGGCGTTGTCGCCGCCGGCCGCGTCGACGCGCGCGGTGCCCGCACCGCCGAAGCCGGTGAGCGCGACCGCCGCGGCGCTCTGCATCGGCGGATAGCACAGGCCCGCGTCGGCGCAGCCCTGGCTCGTGACGACGAGGCGGAACTCGGCGCCCGCCTGTTCGACCGGAACGACGATCGAGATCGCGTTGCGGTACGTCTCGACGTTCTTCTGGAACGTCTCGTCGAACTTGACCTTGCCCCGCGGGATCGTCGGCGCGCCGAGCGTCGCGCCCGTCGCGGCGAACTTGAATTGCTCGCGGTAGAGGTAGTAGCCGGGCGCGATCGCGAACGTCACTTCGACCGACTTGGCGTCGTGCGGACGCGCCGAGAAGACGAACGCCTGCTCGGGCGGCAGGAACTCGTCCTCGGCGTGCGCGGGCCGCAGCGCGGCGACGGCAACGAGCGCGAGCACCACGAAGCACATCAGCACTCGGCCGAACGCCGATCGGACGGGCTGCGCGATGGGGAGGAAAGAAGAGGCCATGGGCGCTTGGTCGGCGAAGACGCGAGCGGCTGACGGACGGCCGGTCAACCAAAGAACCGCCGCCGCGTGAGCACCAACGCCAGATAGTAGCCCGCGCAAGCGTACGCCGTCAGGATCCCGAGCGGCAGCAAGGGATCGGCGGGAATCTTGCCCAGGACGAGCGGCCGGACGAGGTCGACCGCGGCTTTGAGCGGCAGCACCTGGGCGACGGCCTGCAGCCAGTCGGGCATCTGCGCGATCGGGAAATAGACCCCCGAGAGAAACGTCATCGGCGTGATGACGAGCGTGAAGTAGTACGTGAAAAAGTCGTAACCCTTGGCGAGCGCGTTGAAGACGAGCGCGAGCGACGCGAACGTGACGCCGGCCAGCCCGAGCACCGGCAATGCGAGCAGCATGCTCGGCGCGCGGCTGATGCCGAGCGCGAAGATGACGACGAGGATCGCGGTGCACGAGAAGAGCGCCTTGATCGCCGCCCACAGCATCTCGGCGAAGACGATGTCGTCGAGCGCGACCGGCGCGTTGAGGATCGAGTCCCATGTCTTCTGCACCGCCATCCGTGAGTACGCGGAGTAGAGGCCCTCGAACGTCGCCGCCAGCGCGCAGCTGGCGGCGACGCTGCCCGAGGCGAGGTATTGCACATAGGGCATGTCGGCGACGGTGCCGATCAAGGAGCCGACGCCGTAGCCGAACGCGACGAGCGTGATCAGCGGCTCGGCGATGTTGCCGAGCACGCTCGGGCCGGCGAGCTTCTTCCAGACGAGGAGGTTGCGCATCACGACCGGCCAGAAGCGGGACGTGAGGTGCGGGGCGGCGTACGGTTCGACGAGCATCGGCATCAGGAGTCGTCGCGGATCTGCCGTCCGGTGAGCTTGAGGAAGAGATCCTCGAGGTTCGCCGGCCGGTGCAGATAGCGGATCGAGTGGTCGGAGGCGAGCGCGTCGAGCAGGCGCTTGGGCTCCCGCAGATAGAAGAACACGGTCTCGCCGCTCGTCTCGACGCGTTCGGCGAGCGCGCCGTGCAGCTTGCCCGCAGCGGCGGCGCCGTCGCCGTAGACCTCGACGACGTCGCTCTCGAGGTGCGCGGCGATCAGGTCGCGCGGCCTGCCCTCGGCGATCTTCCTGCCGTGGTCGAGAACCAGCAGGCGGTCGCAGAGACGCTCGGCTTCGTCCATGAAGTGCGTCGTCAGCAGGATCGCCTTGCCCTGCTGGAGCAGGTTCTGCAAGCGTTCCCACATCAGGTGGCGCGCCTGCGGGTCGAGACCGGTGGTCGGCTCGTCGAGCAGCAGAAGATCGGGATCGTTGATGAGCGCGCGGCCGAGCGAGAGGCGCCGCTTCATCCCGCCCGAGAGCTCGCCCGGGCGCGCCGACGCCTTCGACTGCAGCGCCGCGAAGTCGAGCAGCCGCGGCACGCGCTCGGCGATCGTCGCGCGCGGCAGGCCGAAATAGCTGCCATAGACGCGCAGGTTCTCGACGCAGCTGAAGTCGGGGTCGAGGCTGTCGAACTGGGTGACGACGCCGATCCGCTTCTTGGCGTCGCGGACGCGCTCGGGCATCGGCATGCCGAACGCCTCGACCTCGCCGCCGTCGGCGCCGGTGAGCCCGAGGCAGATCCGGATCGTCGTCGTCTTGCCGGCACCGTTCGGGCCGATCACGCCGAGGCACTCGCCCGGCGCGATCGCGAACGAGAGGTCGTCGACGACGACCGCGTCGCCGTACTTCTTGGTGAGGTGCGAGACGCGCAGGAGCGGCTCGGGCACCGTGCGCTCCCGAACCGTCAGCGCCCGCCGGGCCGCCCCAAGGGCGCTGGCGCCCCCTCGGGGGGCAGCGAGCGGAGCGAGCTTGCAGGCACCATCGGTCAGGACGCTTCGGCGGCGGGCTCGGCGGCGACCGGCTCGGGGCGATCGACGAGCTCGACGAACGCCATCGGCGCGTTGTCGCCGACGCGAAAGCCCATCTTCAGGATCCGCGTGTAGCCGCCCGGGCGTGCCTGGTAGCGAGGCCCGAGCTCGGCGAAGAGCTTGGTGACGATCGCGCGGCTGCGCAGGCGATCGAACGCGAGCCGGCGGTTCGCGACGGTCGGCTCCTTGGCGAGCGTGATCAGCGGCTCGACGACGCGGCGCAGCTCCTTGGCCTTGGGCAGCGTCGTCTTGATCGCCTCGTGCTGCAGCAGCGAGACGCACATGTTGCGCAGCATCGCGAGGCGGTGCTCGCTCGTGCGGTTGAGCTTGCGAAGCCCGTGTCCGTGACGCATGGTGCTTTCCTTTCCTGTGTTGTTGAACCGCCGGCCGTGTCAGGTACCGGAGGGTGCACCGATCGGCCCGTGCGGGCAGATCACCTTCGACGTCCTATCTCTTGTCCAAGCCTTGCGGCGGCCAGTTCTCGAGCCGCGCGCCGAGCGTCAGTCCGCGCGACGCCAGCACTTCCTTGATCTCGTTGAGCGACTTGCGGCCGAGGTTCGGCGTCTTCAACAGCTCGGTCTCGGTCCGCTGGATCAGGTCGCCGATGTAGTAGATGTTCTCGGCCTTCAGGCAGTTCGCCGAACGGACGGTGAGCTCGAGCTCGTCGACCGGACGCAGCAGGATCGGATCGAACTGCGTCGTCGTCTTCGGCATCGGCTCGAACATGTCGCCGATCTGGCCTTCGAGCTGCGCGAACACCGCGAGCTGCTCGACCAGGATCTTCGCCGACGAGCGGATCGCTTCCTCGGGCGTGATCGCGCCGTTGGTCGCGATCTCCATCACCAGCTTGTCGAGGTCGGTGCGCTGTTCGACGCGCGCCGATTCGACCGTGTAGCTGACGCGCGAAACCGGCGAGAACGACGCATCGAGGACGATCCGGCCGATCGACTTGGTCGGCTCGTCGCCGTAGCGGCGCAGGTTGCCCGGAACGTAGCTGCGGCCCTTCTCGACCTTGATCTGCATGTCGAGCTTGCCGCCCGCCGCCAGGTTGGCGATGACGTGGTCGGGGTTGATGATCTCGACGTCGTGCGGCGTCTGGATGTCGCCTGCCTTGACCGGGCCCTCGCCTTCCTTGCGAAGCACGATCGTCACCTCGTCGCGGTTGTGCAGACGGAACACGACGCCCTTCAGGTTGAGCATGATGTGGACGACGTCTTCCTGGACGCCGTCGATCGCCGAGTACTCGTGGAGCACGCCGGCGATCGTCACCTCGGTCGGCGCGTAGCCGACCATCGACGACAGCAGCACGCGGCGCAGCGCATTGCCGAGCGTGTGGCCGTAGCCGCGCTCGAACGGCTCGAGCGTCACCTTGGCGCGGTTGCCGCCGAGCGGCTCCACGTTGATGGCCTTGGGTTTCAGCAGACTGGTTTGCATGGAAGTCCTGTGTTCTCAATACCCTCGGCTCGTTACACCGATAAGGCTGATGGGACCGCCGGGCGGAGATGCCGCCGCTGCCTGCCCGGGAAATGGCAGCGGCCCGAAAACGAAAACGCGAGGAGGCGGGGACTGCCCGCCACCCGCGCAGATGCGGCCGATCAACGCGAGTACAACTCGACGATCAGCGCTTCCTTGATGTCGGCGCCGAACTCGTCGCGGTCGGGCGCCTTCTTGAAGACGCCTTCGAGCTTGGCGCCGTCGACCTGGACCCAGTTGGCCAGGCCCTGACCCTCGGCGAGCTTCATCGCGTCGGTGACGCGCAGCTGCTTCTTCGCCTTCTCGCCGACCGTGACGGTGTCGCCGGGCTTGACGGAATACGACGCGATGTTGACGACCGTGCCGTTGACCGAGATCGCCCGGTGCGAGACGAGCTGACGCGCCTCGGCGCGTGTCGATCCGAAGCCCATCCGGTACACGACGTTGTCGAGCCGCGACTCGAGCAGGCTCAGCAGGTTGCTGCCGGTGTTGCCCTTGCGGCGCTCCGCTTCTGCGAAGTAGCGGCGGAACTGGCGCTCGAGGACGCCGTACATGCGCTTGACCTTCTGCTTCTCGCGCAGCTGAATGCCGTAGTCGGAGGTGCGGGTGCCCGAGGTGCGGCCGTGCTGACCGGGCTTCGAATCGAACTTCGCCTTGTCGCCGATCGGGCGACGCGCGCTCTTCAGAAACAGGTCGGTCGCTTCGCGACGGGCCAGCTTGGCCTTGGGACCGAGATAACGTGCCACTTGGTGTCCTTCGAGTCTTCTGACGCAAGCCACGAGGCCTGCGCGAGTCTGGCGGGTGTTGTTGTTAGGCGCTCAGACGGTGGTCGTTGATGAATCGATGCGTCAGATGCGACGGCGCTTCTGCGGCCGGCAGCCGTTGTGCGGCACCGGCGTCACGTCGGAGATCGAGTTGATGCGGATGCCGAGCGACGCGAGCGCGCGCACCGACGACTCACGACCGGGGCCGGGGCCCTTGATGCGGACGTCGAGCGTCTTGATGCCCTGGTCCTGCGCGGCGCGGCCCGCCGTTTCGGCGGCGACCTGCGCGGCGAACGGCGTCGACTTGCGCGAGCCCTTG
>Ga0105238_10003517_pt1 | contig 15606 bp, 11 predicted proteins | sample KBSC34metaG_FD_81526 | JGI IMG/M metagenome (GOLD analysis project Ga0105238, IMG submission 81526) | Corn rhizosphere microbial communities from Kellogg Biological Station, Michigan, USA - KBS C3-4 metaG | ecosystem: Host-associated > Plants > Roots > Rhizosphere > Soil | place: Michigan, USA... | reverse complement strand
GATTTCCTCGGTCATCTTCTTGGCGTCGCCGAGCAGCATCATGGTGCCGTCCTTGTAGAACAGCGTGTTGTCGATGCCGGCATAGCCGGAGCCGAGCGAGCGCTTGACGAACAGGCAGGTGCGGGCCTTGTCGACGTCGAGGATCGGCATGCCGTAGATGGGCGAGGACTTGTCGTCGCGCGCGGACGGATTGGTGACGTCGTTGGCGCCGATGACATAGGCGACGTCGGCCTGCGCGAATTCGGAGTTGATATCCTCCAATTCGAACACCTCGTCATAGGGCACGTTGGCCTCGGCCAAGAGCACGTTCATGTGGCCTGGCATGCGGCCGGCGACCGGATGGATGGCGTATTTGACCTCGACGCCGTTGGCCTTGAGCTTGTCGGCCATCTCGCGCAGCGCGTGCTGCGCCTGGGCGACCGCCATGCCGTAGCCGGGCACGATGATGACCTTCTGCGCGTTCATCATCAGATAGGCGGCATCGTCGGCCGAGCCCTGTTTGACGGTGCGCTCGATGCCGTCGTCGGCAGCGGCGGCCGTCTCGCCGCCGAAGCCGCCGAGGATGACTGAGATGAAGGAGCGGTTCATGCCCTTGCACATGATGTAGGATAGGATCGCACCGGACGAACCGACCAGCGCGCCGGTGATGATCAGCGCCAGGTTGCCGAGCGTGAAGCCAAGCGCGGCCGCCGCCCAGCCGGAATAGGAATTCAGCATCGACACCACGACCGGCATGTCGGCGCCGCCGATCGGGATGATGAGCAGCACGCCCAGCGCCAGCGAGGCGAGCACGATCAGCCAGAAGACGAGCTTGGCTTCGGTGGTGACCAGCAGCACGATCAGCACGACCAGGGCGACGCCAAGGGCGATGTTGATGAGATGGCGACCGCCGATCATGATCGGCTTGCCAGACATGCGGCCGTCGAGCTTCAGGAAGGCGATGACCGAGCCGGTGAAGGTGATGGCGCCGATGGCCACGCCAAGGCTCATCTCGATCAACGCTTCGGCGTGGATGTCGCCCGCCGTGCCGATCTTGAAGCTTTCCGGCGCGTACATGGCGGCGGCGGCCACCATCACCGCGGCAAAGCCGACCAGGGAGTGGAAGGCGGCAACCAGTTGCGGCATCGAGGTCATGGCGATGCGGCGCGCGGTGACCGCGCCAATGCCGCCGCCGATGGCGAGGCCGAGCACGATCAGACCCAGGCTCCCGACCGACGGGGTCGCATAGGCCAGCGTGGTGGCGATGGCGATTGCCATGCCGATCATGCCGAACAGATTGCCGCGGCGGCTGGTGGTGGGATGCGACAGGCCGCGCAGCGCCAGGATGAACAGGATGCCGGAGACCAGATAGAGGAAGGAAGCCAGATTGACGGTCACGTCACTTTTCCTTCTTCTTGTACATGGCCAGCATGCGCTGGGTGACCAGGAAGCCGCCGAAGATATTGACCGAGACCAGCACCAGGGCGACGAAACCGAAGCCCGCGGCGAGCCCGGAGGCCGAGAGGCCGACCGCAAGCAGCGCGCCGACGACGATGACCGAGGAGATGGCGTTGGTGACGGCCATCAGCGGCGTATGCAAAGCCGGGGTCACCGACCAGACGACATAATAGCCGACGAAGATCGCCAGCACGAAGATGGCGAACTGGAAGACGAAGGGATCGACAGCACCGCCGGAGAGCGCGTGCGCGGCGCCACCCGCCGCCTCGGCGCCCGGCGCGTTGTTGGCGAGATCCTGCACCGCGAGCCGTACGGCGGCGGTCGCCTGGTCGAGCTGGTCGAGAGCTTTCTGCAAGGCGTCCATCACGCGGTCCCCCTGGGCTTGGCTGCGGCCTTCTTCCTTGCCGCCGGCTTGGCGTCGGCATCGGCAACCATGGTCGTCGCCGGAATGGCCGCCGGCTCGGTGCGCGGCTCTTGCGCCGCCTTGACGAAGTTCGGATGCACGATCCGGCCGCCATCCGTCAGCATCGTCGCCTTGACCAGTTCGTCGTCGCGCTTGATGGAGAGCGTCTTGGCCGCCTTGTCGACCATGGTCTCGAGAAAGGCGTAGAGGTTCTTGGCGTAAAGCAGCGAGGCCGAGGCCGCGACGCGGCCCGGCACGTTGAGATGGCCCACGATCTTGACGCCGTCTTCGGTCGTCACGACCTTGCCCGGCACCGCGCCCTCGACATTGCCGCCGCGTTCGACCGCGAGATCGACGATCACCGAACCCGGCTTCATCGAGGCGACCATGGCGGCGGAGACCAGCTTCGGCGCCGGACGGCCCGGGATCAGCGCGGTGGTGATGACGATGTCCTGCTTGGCGATGTGCTCGGCCGTCAGCGCCGCCTGCTTGGCCTGGTATTCCTTCGACATTTCCTTGGCATAGCCGCCAGCCGTCTCGGCCGCCTTGAACTCCTCGTCCTCGACCGCCAGGAACTTGGCGCCGAGCGACTGCACCTGCTCCTTCACCGCCGGCCGCACGTCGGTGGCGGTGACGATGGCGCCAAGGCGGCGCGCGGTCGCGATGGCCTGCAGGCCGGCAACGCCGACGCCCATGATGAAGGTCTTGGCCGCCGGCACGGTGCCCGCCGCCGTCATCATCATCGGCAGCGCGCGGTCATATTCGGCGGCCGCGTCGATCACCGCCTGGTAGCCGGCAAGATTGGCCTGCGAGGATAAGACGTCCATCGACTGCGCACGGGTGATGCGCGGCATGAATTCCATCGAGAAGGCCGTGACGCCGGCCTTGGCAAGCGCCGCGACAGCCGCATCGTTGCCGTAGGGGTCCATGATGGCGATGACGGCAGCACCCGACTTGTAGCCCTTCAGCTCCGCATCCGTCGGCCGGCGCACCTTCAGCACGACATCCGCTTTCGCCGCATCAGCCGCCTTGCCAATGGTGGCGCCTGCCTTGGCGAACTCCTCGTCGGGGATGCGCGAGGCCAGGCCAGCGCCCTTCTCGACGACGACGTCGAGACCAAGGCCGGCCAGACGTTTGACCGTATCCGGCGAGGCCGCGACGCGCGGCTCGTTAGGGTCAAGCTCACGAGGGATGAACACTATTTGTCCCACCGGATGATCCTTTCGGCTGGAACCTTGATTACGCAAGGCGTCGGCCGGGACGCCCGGCGACGTCGAGGGCAATGGGCTTGGGAAATCTACCGCAGAATGAGAGTGCCGATGGCCGTGATCAGGATGAACACGATGAGGCCCGAAAAGAAACCGCCGACGAAGAAGCCGAAGGCCATTGCGATAAGAATGGCGGCACAGACCAGTGAGCCATATTTGGCCAGGCCGAGGAAGCCCTTATAGGTACGGTCGTGCTCGGCATAGTCCATCTGCGCGCCAAGCTCGACAGGACCGGTCGGCGTGTGATCAGCCATGGAAGTACCCCTTCGAAAATGCCTTTGAGGCACATAGCGAAAAGCCGAACCAAGAGCAATGGCGCTATTGCCGCACAACCTGCGACAACAGCCTCAAATGAAAGTTGAAATTGAAAGCCGGGCCTTCGTCCGCGTCGCGGAGGCGGATTTCAGCTGGCGAGGTGGGGAAACAGGCCGAGCAGGCCGACAACGATCAGGTAAAGCGCGACGATGTAGTTGAGGAGCCGCGGCATCACCAGGATCAGCACGCCGGCGATCAGCGAGATCAGCGGCGTCAGCGCGAGCGAGTGGATGGTCATGTCGGCATCCTTTCACATGAACAATTCGGGGGAAACGCCTACGGCGGCACCGGTAACACGGCGCCGCCGACACAAGCGATAACGACGAAGCCACCGGAAAGATCCACGGCGCGAGAATGAACGTCCGTTCAGGCGGCGTCGCGGTAATATTTCGCTGTTGGCAGAATGGACAAAGGTGTCAGCCGGTTGATGGCCGGATTGCCAAACATCAGCCTTTGCTCCGTCGCTGTCGATCTGAAGAACGGCAACCGGTCGAGTATCCGGTGAACATTCTCTTCATTCCCGGGAATTTCGAACAATGCGAGCGGAGGGAGAACGCCCGGAAACACCTTGCCTTCGGTCCTCTGCTTGGCGCTGAAGAAGCGGGAATAAAAAGCGGAATGCTCCAACTTAATCGGGATAAACATCGCGGTCTGGCGAAAATAACAGTAAGCCACCATACAAATCCTGAGCGTCAGGAAAGGCAGCACTCCGGGCGCCGGCGCGCTGTCTGGATCTGTCGCGAACCGGGTTCCGTCGATGAAGCTTTCTCCGCGGGCAAGCCGATCGATCAATATTTCGGGATAGGCGTCGACGGAAGGCGAATACGGATGTTCGCTGGAAATGTAGTGGAGACGCACTGTACTGACCAATTCGCCGTAGCAGTAGATACCGAACCGGTAGGAATTGGGCAGATTGTCCCAGCGATCCTCGAACATGCCGCTGGCGATCGGGCCGCACATGCCTGAGCGCAGGTAGGATCGATAACGAAGCCGGTAGATCGCCTCCAAATCCTCGCCCCCAGTAATGAGGCGATACTCGACATGCTCTAACAGTTGCATGATCGACTGGTTCAGCACCGAACCGGCTCTCGCGCCGGCGTCAGCCGACGCACTCTTCCTCGCAGCATCCATTGTCAGTCCTCGGGTTCCGCCTGGAAGTAAGCTATTCGAGTTGAAATGAGACACAAAGCTGAAAATTCGATATTGCTGATTTACCGCTTGTTAACCTTAATGGCCGCAGTCATTTCACCGATCTTGGACGCAAAAAAAGCAAATGGCGCAGCCGGTGGCTGTCCGATCCGTCTGGCGCCGGTCATCAAAATTATTCTGAAGTCAGATATTGAAAGCGCCAAGACGGGTTTAGACGATGCCCGAGCGGTCATCACCTAGATCAACAATCGCTCTGTGTTTCCAAATGCAATTCCAAGTGGAGAACCGCTCACACTTTTCCTGGAATTGCTTTGCTCAGTTGCAATTCCGAGTGGAAAACCGCTTCACACTTTTCCTGGAATTGCGCTTTGTTCAGACGCAAATTCCAAACGGAAAAACAGCTTCACACTTTTTTGGGATTGCGTCAGCTGGCTGTCCGTTTGCCGGCGATATGCAGATCCGCAGCAAATGGCCAAGTGACAGTCGACATCGTCTCGATGCCCGATGCGCTGAGCGCGGCGCCGAACAGGAAGCCCTGCACGAAGTCCGGCCTGACCAAATGGACCAGCGTCTTCAGCTGCTCGAAGGTCTCGACCCCTTCGATGGTGACCGAAAGGCCCAATGTCCGGGACAGGCCGACGATGCCCTTCAGAAGGTCAAGCGACTGCCGGTTCTGGTTTAGATCGACCAGGAAGGAGCGATCGATCTTGATCTTGTCGAGTGGCAGCTTGTGGAGATAGCTCAAACTGGAGTAACCGGTCCCAAAATCGTCAAGCGCGATGCGCGCGCCAAGCGCCTTCAATTCCTCGATCGACTCGCGCGTCAGCGATTTGTCGTCGAGCAAGGCGGTCTCGGTGACCTCGATTTCGAGCCGGTGCGCCGCCAGGCCCGACTTGGCCAAGGCATCCCTGACCTTCTCGACGATATCGCGATTGCGGAAGTCCTTGGCCGAAAGGTTGACCGACACGCTCGTCTGGGCTGGCCATTTGGCGCATTCGGCGCAAGCCGCCTCCAGCACGAAAGTGCTTATGTCGGAAACGATACCCATCTCCTCGGCCAGGGGGATGAAGACACTGGGCGAGATCGGACCGAGATCGGGATGGTCCCAACGGCAGAGCGCCTCGCAACTGGCGATGCGCATGGTGCTGACAGCCACGATCGGCTGATAGACGACGCGCAATTCCCTGGCCTGCACGGCGTTGCGCAGATCGGCCTTCATCAGCTGGCGATTGCGGAAGGCGGCATCCATGGCCGCCTCGAACAGCCGCCAGCTGTTCTTGCCGAGTTCCTTGGCCTTGTAGAGGGCAAGGTCGGCCTTGACGATCATGCCATCAACGTCGGTATCCTTGACCTTGGAGAGCACCGCGCCGCCGCTGGTCTGGATGCGCAACCCGTGGCCGGCGACGTCCACCTCGCCCTGCAGATCCGCGAATATCTGGTCGAGCAGGGTGCTGAGATGACTCTCGTCCTCAATACGGTCGAAGAAGATCATGAACTCGTCGCCGCCGAAGCGGCTGACCGTGATGCCTGGGCCGGCAATCGCCGCAAGACGCTCGGCCACGGCATAGATCAGCCCGTCGCCGACAGGATGGCCGAGGGTGTCGTTGACGCTCTTGAAGTCATCGAGATCGAGCACCGCCAGACCGCAGAGCCGCTCCTGCTCACCGGAGGCCATGGCCTCACCAACAAGTTCATGGAAATAGGCGCGGTTCGGCAGGCCGGTCAAATTGTCGTAGCGCGCCATGAAGCGTATCTTTTCCTCCGCCTCGACGCGGGCCGTCACGTCCTCGAAGGTGATGACGCCCAGTTCCTGGCTGCCCTCACGAGCGGAGAATTCGTAATGCTGGCCGTTGGCGAGCGAGACCAATACCTTGCGGTCGCGGCCTTCGCGCAGGGCGCGTGTCAGTTGCGCCTCGATGTAGCGGCAGTCTTTCGGGGCCAGCATGCCGCCGGCAACACCGCGCATCAAGAGGCCGTGGATCGACCGCCCCAGCAGCGTGTCCGGCGATTTCAATGACATCAAATGTGCTGCCTCGGCGTTGGCGACGACCACCTTCCCGTTCGAGTCGAGCATGACAAGGCCATGCGACATCGTATTTAGCGCCCGATCGAACCGTTGCGCCAACTCCTTCGCCTGCCTGTGACCAATGACCGCCGAGAACAGAACGTTGCGCACATGGTCGGCGCTGCTGATGGTCACGACTGTCGTTGGAATGATCATCAGCCCGAGGACGAAATCGGGGACGTCCATGCGCAGGAAGAGCGCGAGTGCCGCTGGCCCAATGAGGGTCACGGAAAAAATCTGCACCATGCGCCTGGACCCGTAGCTTCGGCCGACAACCGTGAGCAGGGTGGTCAATGCCAACGACACAGACGCCAGTTCGGCGAAGGCATCGGGACGCAGGTAGATCGACACGAAACACAATGACCCTAACGCGAGGCCCTGCGCACTGCCTTTGAGAATGTAACCGCGTTCCCACGCCTCCGCCTTTTCGACAGTGGGTATAGTGCCGCCTCCCCTGTGGAAGCTGCGGATGCTGAAGTAACGCCAGAGGCTGACCGACAACAGGAGGAAGGCGAAGCCAAGATACAGCGGATCATGCGTCCGCATGTAGATCGTCAATCCGAGGATCCAGTAGCATACGCCGCCGACCACCAGCATGTAGGCGTTGTCGGATAACGCCCGCACAAACTGGATATAAACATCCGCCGGGATGTCTTCGGTCTTTGCTCTACCCATATCGTCGGCCCAACGCTAAGCCTTGTCATGCCACACCCGCCTTAAGAAAGGCTTAGAACGTGGCTTTGGCCCGGTTGCCGAGGGCTTGCAAATGCAGGATAGACTGGGAAATCAAGCTTCAGGTAAACAAGGCGTATCGATCACTCGGCGGCCTGAAGTTCAGGCCGCGCCGGCGCATTTTTAAGACGCTCCAGCAGCCTCGAACGCTCACCCGTCGCCTTTTCGGCGCTGGCCTGCCTGACATGGCCATAGCCGCGAATGAGTGCCGGCACCGAGGCAAGCGCGACGGCGGCCTCGATCCTGCCAGGCGCCAGTGTTGCGGCGACCAGTTCCAGGTCGGCCTCATAGCGGGCCAGCAGTTGCCGCTCCATGCGCCGCTCGGCCGTGTAGCCGAAAAGATCGAACGCGGTCCCGCGCAGGCCCTTCATCGCCGCCAACAGCCGAAAACCCTTCATCGTCCAGGGGCCGAAGCTGGATTTCCTGGGCTTGCCGTCATTGCCGCGCCGGCCAAGGATCGGCGGCGCGAGATGGAATTCAAGCTTCTCGTAGCCCTGGAACTGCTTGGCGAGGTCGGCGGCGAAGGTGCCGTCGGTGTAAAGCCGCGCCACCTCGTATTCGTCCTTGATCGCCATCAGCTTGAAGAGATTCCTGGCGACGGCTTCGGTCACCACGGTCGAGCCGGGCACGGCCTTGGCTTCAGCGGCACGCAACGTCGCCACGCGGTCAGCGTAGCGCCTGGCGTAGGCGGCGTTCTGGTAGGCGGTGAGGAAGGCGACGCGACGCGCAATGACATCGTCGAGCGTTTCAGCCGGTTTGGACGCCGGCTTGCCCGTCTGGCTGACGAGGTCGCGCACGAAATCAGGCTGATGCGCGGCACGGCGGCCCCAACGGAAAGCCGCGATATTCATCGACACCGCTTCGCCGTTCAATTCTATCGCCTTTTCAACGGCTTCGGCCGAAAGCGGCAGGCCGCCATGCTGGAAGGCGAAGCCAAGCATGAACATGTTGGCGCCGAGCGAATTGCCGAACAATGCGGTCGCCGTGCGGGTGGCATCGAAGAAGTGGGCCTTGTCGTCGCCGGCAGCCGCCCGGATCGCCTTCTTCAGCCGTTCGACCGGCAACGAAAAGTCGGCGGAGCGGGTGAATTCGCCCGGCATGATCTCGGCGGTGTTGGCGAGGAAGATCGTGTGGCCCTCGCGCACCGCGCCCAGCACCTTCTTGGCGCCCGAGACGACAAGGTCGCAGCCAAGCACGAGGTCGGCCTTGCCGGCCGAAACGCGGATGGCGTGGATATCCTCGGGCGTCGGGGCGATGCGGACATGGGTGAAGACCGAGCCGCCCTTCTGGGCAAGCCCAGCCATGTCGATCATGCCGCAGCCCTTGCCTTCCAGATGCGCGGCCATGCCGAGCACCGCGCCGACGGTGACGACACCGGTGCCGCCGACACCGTCGATGATCGCCGCCCAGCCCTGGCCACCCATGCGGAATTCGGCCGGCACCGGCACGCCGTCCAGGGGATCGGCCCTGCCGGCGATGCCTTCGGCCTTCCTGATCTTGCCGCCATGCACGGTGACGAAAGACGGGCAGAAGCCGTTGACGCAGGAGAAATCCTTGTTGCAGCTCGACTGGTCGATCCGGCGCTTGCGGCCGAATTCGGTCTCGACCGGCTGGATCGAGACGCAGTTGGACTGCACGCCGCAATCGCCGCATCCCTCACAGACCAGCTCGTTGATGAAGACGCGCTTGTCCGGGTCAGGGAAGGTGCCGCGCTTGCGGCGGCGGCGCTTCTCGGCGGCGCAGGTCTGGTCATAGAGGAGCACGGAGATGCCCTTGATCCCGCGCAATTCGCGCTGAACCAGGTCGAGGTCGTCGCGGTGATGGATGGTGGCGCCGGCCGGGAAATCGGCCTTGCCGCCGTATTTGTCCGGCTCGTCGGTGACGATGGCGATGCGCTCGACGCCTTCGGCGCGTACCTGCCTGGCGATCATGTCGACAGTCAGCCCGCCCTCATGTGGTTGGCCGCCGGTCATCGCCACCGCGTCGTTATAGAGGATCTTGTAGGTGATATTGGCGCCGCTCGACATCGCGAAGCGGATCGCCAGCACGCCGGAGTGGTTATAGGTGCCGTCGCCGAGATTCTGGAAGATGTGGTCCCGCTTCGAAAACGGCGCCTGGCCGACCCATTGTGCGCCCTCGCCGCCCATGGCGGTGAAGCCGACGGTGTTCCTGTCCATCCACAGCGCCATGAAATGGCAGCCGATGCCTGCGGCGGCGATCGAGCCGTCCGGCACCTTGGTCGAGGAATTGTGCGGGCAGCCGGAGCAGAAGAAGGGCGTGCGCGAACCGATGTCGGCGGTGTCGGCAAGCATCGCCTGGAACTGGCGCAGCTTCGCCACCCGCGCGGCGATCTCTTCCGACGGGCCGATCGTGCGCAGGATCCTCTCGCCGAGCGCGATCGCGATCTCGTTCGGATCGAGCGCGCCCTTGGCCGGAAACAGCCAGTCGCCGCGCTCGTCCTTCTTGCCGACGATCACCGGCCGCGTGGCTGTGCCGTAGAGGTTCTCGCGCAGTTGCACCTCGATCAGCGAGCGCTTTTCCTCCACGACCACGATGGTGTCGAGGCCGCGGGCGAAATCGGCGATATGCTGCAGGTCGAGCGGCCACGGACAGCCTACCTTGAACAGGCGGATGCCGATGCGGTTCGCCGCCTGTTCGTCGATGCCGATATCCTCCAGCGCCTGGCGGACATCGAGATAGCTCTTGCCGATGGTGATGACGCCGAGCTTGGGATTGCGGCCGCCGGAATAGACGATGCGGTTGAGACCGTTGGCATGGATGAAGGCGGAAGCGGCGGCGCGCTTATACTCGTGCAGCCGCTCTTCCTGGCCGAGCATGTCGATCTCGTGGCGGATGTTCAAGCCGCCCGGCGGCATGTCGAACTCGGGAATGACAATGTTGAGCCTTTCGATCGAGGCGTCGACCGAAGCCGTCGATTCGATGTTGTCCTTCACGCATTTGATCGCTGCCCAGGTGCCGGCGAAGCGCGACATGGCAAAGCCGTAAAGGCCGTAATCGACGATCTCCTGGACACCGGCCGGATTGAGGATCGGCACCATGGTGTCGACGAACAGGAATTCGGTGGCGTGCGCATTGGTCGAGGATTCGGCCATGTGGTCGTCGCCCATCAGGGCGAGCACGCCGCCATGCTTCGACGAACCGGCAAGATTGGCGTGGCGGAAGACGTCGCCGGACCGGTCGACGCCCGGTCCCTTGCCGTACCAGACCGAAAAGACACCGTCATGCGTGCCCTCGCCCAGAAGTTCGGTCTGCTGCGAGCCCCAGCAGGCGGTGGCGGCAAGCTCCTCGTTGAGGCCGGGCTGGAAGACGATGTCGGATTGCGCGAGCTGCTTTTTCGCCCGCCACAGCTGCATGTCGAGGCCGCCAAGCGGCGAGCCGCGATAGCCGGAGACGAAGCCCGCGGTGTTGAGGCCGGCGCGCCGGTCGCGCTCGCGCTGCATCAGAAGCATGCGCACGACCGCCTGCGCACCGGACAGGAAGACGCGCTCCTTGCCAAGGTCGAACTTGTCGTCGAGCGCGACGTCGTGCAGCGTCATCAGGTATTTCCTCTGCGGAGGCGCCCCAAATCAGGCAGCCAGCGTCGGAGCGGGACGCCGCAGTCTTTCTTCCCTTGCGGGAGAGGTCAAACAAAATCGCAGGGGCCAAGTAACACGCAACAAACGGTCTGGCGAGTGGCCAGCAGCGCATGCAAGATCATGCTAACCGCTTCGTGAAGAACAAAAATTTCGTGCGCTAGGGCGGGTCGCCGTTTCACGGAAACGGCGACCCGCCCTAGCTTTTTTTGTTTTGACGCAATTCCGGACGGAAAACCGTTCCACACTTTTCCTAGAATTGCTTAACGCGTGCGTTTCAGGTCGCTTTCGAGCAATCCGGCTTCTGCGCATCGGGCAGTTTGCCGTCAGGATGACCGGCGAGATCCGGGTTGAGCTCGTATTTCGGCCCGATCACCAGCGGCCGGTCGGGCAGCATCGTCTGATCCTCGGACGAGGTCATGGTGGTGTCGATGCTCTGCAGCAAAGTCCCGCTCTCATCCTGGATGTGGATCGAGACGGCATAGGGCTTGTCCTTGACCACGCAGGTAAGTGGCGGGCTGGTCAGCGTGATGTGGGGCAGCTTCGGCCAGATCTTCTGGTTGACGATGATCGGATCGCCGCCGGCCGGGTTCTGGAAGCTGACGACCGCGACCTGACCGTCGACCATCGGCCGCAGCGGCCTCAGCGTGATGACATAGGTGGCGATGGCCAGCCGGTAGTTGAACTCGAACAGTTTTCCCGAAATGGCAAAGAGCTGGTCCTTGCCTGTGTCGCGGCAGGCGCCGAGCGCGACCGCGGCAATCAGGGCGGCCCCGACCAGGACCGAACGCGACAGTTTCCTAAGCATTGCTGACCTCCCTCGCCGCCGTACGGCGGCGGTAATAGCGGTTTGCCTTCTGGCGGTTGCCGCAAACGGCCATGTCGCACCAGAGGCGGCTGGCGTTGCGGCTGCGGTCGACGAACAGCCAGCTGCAATTGGGACAGATCCTCAGCCTCGCCACCGTTTCGTCGCGCAACAGCGACAGCGCCGAGACGGCCAAAGCCGCCTCGAAGGCAATCGGCGTTTGCGGATCGCCGAAAGGCTGGCCCGGCGTCCCGATCTCGGTCGCGCTGCCGGACAGCCCGCCGGCGCAAGCCGTGAGGAAATCCGGCAGGTGGCTGGTCGCGACCGCGCCGTTCGACACGGCATGGCGAAACAGGCGGTCGGTCGCCTCGCGGATCGAGATGACGGCCGGCTTTATGCCGTCCGGCTCCGGCGCCTTCAGCCGCCGGCCGCCGAGCTCGGTGGCGCGAAAGCCGCTTGCCGCCTCGGCGAACCGTGCGATCTCGGCCGGATCGTCGAAACGGTCGAACGTCTTTTCCGGATCGTTGCGCAATACGACGGTGTTTGCCGTATCGAGCGCAAGGATGCCGCCGGTGAAGCGGTGCGGGGTCCAGGAGACTGTCATGAGCGGAAATCTAACCGATAAAACGCATTTGACAAGTTAGATTCCGAATGTAACGGTCCATGCAGGGTCGCGTGATACGGCCCGTGGGATGCCGCATGCTCTATTTCTTCCAGCAGGTGCTGAACGGGCTGCATTCGGGCGCGCTCTACGCGTTGCTCGCCTTCGGCTATGTGCTGACCAACGGCATCCTGCACCGCACCAACCTGGCCTATGGCGCGCTGTTCGCCTTTTGCGGCCAGACGATGATCCTGACCGCCGCCTTCGGCTACCAGGCGCTGTGGCTGACGCTGACCGCCGCGGTCGCGCTCGGCGTGGCCGCCGCCGTGCTTTACGCCGCGCTGATCAGCCACGTCCTGTCGCGCAGCGTTTTCGAAAGGCTCGCCGACCGATCGCCCAACGCCATCGTGGTGACGACACTGGGCATCTTGATCTTCCTGTCGGAGGCCAGCCGCATCGCCGCCGACACGCATGATCTGTGGCTACCGCCGATGCTCGCCACCCCCGTCATTTTCGCCGAAGGTGACGGCTTCAAGGTCACGCTCACCGTCATCCAGTTGCTCGACTGCGCGGGTGTCATCGCGGTGGTGGCGCTGGCGGCCTGGCTGTTTTCGCATTCGCGCTTCGGCCGCGCCTGGCGCGCCGTCTCGGACGATCCGAAGGCGGCGGCGATGTGCGGTATCGACGTGCGCGCGGTGTTCCGCCTTGCCGTGCTGTTCGGCGGCTTCTGCGCGGCCTTGGCCGGCGTGCTTGCTGGTCTCTATTACGGCAATGTCAGCTTCGGCACCGGGCTGATCTACGGCCTCAAGATCCTGTTCGTGACGGCGGTCGGCGGCTACCTGTCGCCGCTCAGGGCGGCACTTGGCGCCGCGGCCTTCGGCATGGCGGAATCGCTCTGGGCCGGCTATTTCCCGCTCGAATGGCGCGACGCCTGGATCTACCTCTTCCTCGTCGCCATGCTGGTGCTGATCGGCGCCGGGCGCGACCAGGCCAAGATCGCCTGACCCCCCAATACTTTGGTTGCATGACGTTTCGTCAGGCGGCGGCGTTGCGCCACGGCCTGGCTTGCCGATCCGTCCGCCGCGGCTTTGTCATGTTGACCTGCCGGACCACGCACTGCATACCGTTGGGCCAAGCGGCGCGACACCAGATGGGGGAATCGGGCGCGCCACATGCACTTGTGAGTCTACGCATCGTGCCTTCCGAAAATCGCACGCGATTTCGGGCCGATGCGCGAGGGAGGAATATGCATGGCAGGGCTGCTCGCTCTATCCAGGACAATCGACCGCATCAACGAGTTCATCGGCCGCTGGGTCTCGTGGCTGATCCTGTTCGCGATCCTGGTGAGCGCCGGCAATGCCGTCATCCGCAAGGTGTTCGACACCTCCTCCAACGCCTGGCTCGAGCTGCAATGGTACCTGTTCGGCGCCGCCTTCATGCTGGCCGCCGCCTACACGCTGAAGCAGAACGAACATATCCGCATCGACATCGTCTACGGCATGTTTTCACGGCGCGTGCAGCACTGGATCGACCTGCTCGGCCATCTCTTCTTCCTGATGCCGTTCGTGGTGCTGATGGTGATCTATTTCGTGCCCTATGTGTCGCTGTCCTTCCGCAGCGGCGAGATGTCGACCAATGCCGGCGGCCTGATCGTGTGGCCGGCCAAGGCCATCCTGCTGGTCGGCTTCTTCCTGCTCGCGCTGCAAGGCGTCTCCGAGATCATCAAGAAGATCGCTATCATGCGTGGCGACATGGCCGACCCCAACCCCTTCATCTCGGCGCATGACCAGGCCAAGCTCGAGGCGGAGGCGCTGGCCGAAGAAGCCAAGGCGATCGCGGGCGAGGTCCGCTCATGATCGAATTCATCGCGCAGAACATGGCGCCGATCATGTTCGCCTCGCTGATCATCTTCCTGTTGATCGGCTACCCCGTCGCCTTCTCGCTCGCCGCCAATGGCTTGCTGTTCTTCTTCATCGGCGTGCTGGTCTCGCCCTATTCCGGCGGGTCGATCAACCTCGCCTGGCCGCTGCTGCATGCGCTGCCCGACAATTTCTACGGCACCAGGGTGATGTCCAACGACACGCTGCTGGCGATACCCTTCTTCACCTTCATGGGCATCGTGCTCGAACGATCCGGCATGGCCGAGGACCTGCTCGACACCATCGGCCAGCTGTTCGGGCCGATCCGTGGCGGCCTCGCCTATGCGGTGATCTTCGTCGGCGCGCTGCTTGCCGCAACGACCGGCGTGGTGGCGGCCTCCGTCATCGCCATGGGCCTGATCTCGCTGCCGATCATGCTGCGCTACGGTTATGACCGCAGGCTCGCCTCCGGCGTCATCGCCGCTTCCGGCACGCTTGCGCAGATCATCCCGCCCTCGCTGGTGCTGATCGTGCTTGCCGACCAGCTCGGCCGCTCGGTCGGCGACATGTATGCCGGCGCCCTGATCCCAGGCCTCGTGCTGACCGGCCTCTACATGCTCTACATCCTGATCATGTCGATCGTCCGGCCGAACTCGATGCCGGCGCTGCCGCTCGAAGCCCGCACACTCGGTCACGGCGTGATCTCGCTGATCGTGGCGCTGCTGATCACGGGCGCGATCTCCTACGGCGCCTATCGCTATCTTGCGCCGACGCAGGGCGACAATGCCGACATCCTCGGCTTCGCCGTCGGCGTCATCGTCATCTACGTCGCCGCCATCGCCGACCAGCGGCTCAGGCTCAACATCATGTCCAAGCTGGCGCAGCAGGTGGTCATCGTGCTGATCCCGCCGCTGGCGCTGATCTTCCTGGTGCTGGGCACGATCTTCCTCGGGATTGCCACGCCGACCGAGGGCGGCGCCATGGGCGCCGTCGGGGCGCTGATCATGGCGGCCATGAAGGGCCGCCTGACGATGGACGTCATCAACCAGGCGCTGGCCTCGACGACCAGGCTTTCCTCCTTCGTGCTGTTCATCCTGATCGGCGCGCGCGTCTTTTCGCTCACCTTCTACGGCGTCAACGGCCACATCTGGGTCGAGCATCTCTTGACCTCGCTGCCCGGCGGCGAGACCGGTTTCCTGATTGGCGTCAACCTCCTGGTCTTCGTGCTCGCCTTCTTCCTCGATTTCTTCGAGCTCGCCTTCATCATCGTGCCGCTGCTCGCACCCGCCGCGGACAAGCTCGGCATCGACCTGATCTGGTTCGGCGTGCTGCTCGGCGTCAACATGCAGACGAGTTTCATGCATCCGCCTTTCGGCTTC
>Ga0105238_10003516_pt1 | contig 15607 bp, 23 predicted proteins | sample KBSC34metaG_FD_81526 | JGI IMG/M metagenome (GOLD analysis project Ga0105238, IMG submission 81526) | Corn rhizosphere microbial communities from Kellogg Biological Station, Michigan, USA - KBS C3-4 metaG | ecosystem: Host-associated > Plants > Roots > Rhizosphere > Soil | place: Michigan, USA... | reverse complement strand
CCGCCGCGCGTGACGTTGTACTGAACCCCGCCCTTGTCCGGCGCAGCGCCGTGCCAGTGGACTACGCCCGGACCTGCGTAGGTCGATTCTCCCGCTTTCAGCTCGATCACCGGACCGCCCTTGACCTGCGTGTGGGCGACGCCTTCTTCGACCAGGATGATCTGGCCGCCTTCGTGGCTGTGCCACTTGGTGCGCGCGCCCGGATCGAAGCGGAAATGGGCGATAGTGGCCTTGGTTCCCTCATCCAGCTTGGTGACGTTGCCGCCAGTGAAGTTCGGGTTCTGTTTCTCCTGCGCGTTCAGGAGCCACAGCCCCGCAAACGTGACTAAAACCACGCACAGCGTATAGATCTTTCGCATCCCCCTACCTCCTCGTGGAGTCTAGCACGACGAGGTAGACTGAATACAAGGATCGCCATGCCGTTATACGACTTTCGCTGTCTGGATTGCGGAGATACTTTCGAGGCTCTGGTATTGAAGACTGCGCCTGCCTGCCCTAGCTGCCAAAGTGCGCGATTGGAGCAGCAAGAGATATCTTCATTCGCTGTAAGCTCGGAAGGAATTCGCGAATCCAACTTGAGCGGCGCCAAGCGCAAACACGCCAAGGTTCATCGCGATTACACGATGGACATGCAAAACACCGAGAAGAACCACCACCACTAGGTACTACTTGTTGGCGTTCTGATAATCCGGAACCTTGATGCGGCCTTCGAACAGTCCCCGATTGTTCTCTTCGCAGGAGTATTCCTGGATTTCCCAGTCCGGGCGAAGCGTGAAGGTGCGCTTCTGGACGATGGGTTTGGTGTAGGTCTTGGGATCGTCGTAGGTTACTTCGTAGGCGATGTGGCCCAAGTCGGTCCGGTTGAATTTCTCGATCATGTGGAGCTGGTTGCTGTGCGGGTGGCCGTTGGTATCCAGACGCGTATAGCCGTTGAAATTGGTGGTATCGACCACCATGGTGTCGCCTTCCCAGTGGCCGACGGATTCGCCGAACCACGTCGGGACCTTCTTCGGATTGTGCGCGCGGCCGTCGATCGGGAACACCTTGAACCATGAATTCTGTTCGTACAGGAATGCCATGGACGTGGGCGTGAGCATGATCTGAATGGGATCGGGCGAGCCCATCGCGCGGGAATGTCCGAAGGGCAGGCAGGAGCCGGTGTAATCGCCCTCTTCCGCGTTGTAAGTATCAAACTGCTTCTTGCCCCATTCGGTGTAGGGCAAGGGACCGCCGTTGGCGCGCTCGATATCGGGAGTGTAGGGTCTGGCCCACACGCCGTTCAGGTCGAGCGTTCCCCAAGGAGTTTTCGGCGCGGGACCTTCGGGCGGCTGAAATCCGCCGCGGCCTTTACCTGCTCCCGGGCCGCCTTTCCCAGCGCCCTTGCCGGCTCCGGGTCCGCCTTTGCCCGCGCCATCTGGAGGCGCTTGGGCTGTAATCAAAACGGCCGAGACTAAACATGCGGCCGCGACAAGCATCAGGCGGGTTTTCATAGGGGATGTCCTTATCGGGCGCCTTCGGTCTGGCTGAGGACCGTACGGCCGTCCTTAGCCTTCACCGTGCGAGTGCTGCAGATGTTGTTGCCCTTCTTGGCCAGGATCCCATCCAGGACGATCTCCTCGCCGATCTTCACCGAATCCGGGGTAAAGCCTGCCCGGTTCATGGCATTGGGCGAGCCCAGCTCGCATTCCCATTTCTCGACGGCGCCGCTGGCGTTCTTGACGTCCATGAAGAGCCACGCGTGAGGATTCCGCCAGTCAAGCTTAGTGAGCGTGCCGCTCAGCGTCACCGGCTTCTTCTGGTCGAATTCAGCGGCCAGGGAATGATGCGCCCAGAGGGAGGTTCCCCCCAACAAGCCCAGGCAAAGGGTAAGAAGGATCAGGCTTTTTTGCATATTGTTCGCTCCTGCGGATCTTCCCATACTTCAACACGTTCGGAGGCGGTTTGGCAAGCTTGCTGAACAGGCGGGCGAACGCCGATGGAGGTCACAGGCCGCGGTTACGAATGTTACTAAAAACTTCTTCCCAGGGAATGCCGGTCGGCCCTTCGCGATCAAGATCGTCCAGCCGGGGGTTCAGTTCCTCCCGCTGAGCGTCGGTCAGAGGGATCCGTTCCGGAGCAGCACGAAGGCTCTCCCAGAGATCCTCCAGTAGCCGCAACCGCTCCTCAGTACTGAGGCTGGCGATGTCTACCGGACGCACGAGATAAGTATATCCCCGTTCAATGGGTTCCACCGATGTCGTTAATTGACTGACACAGTTTGCGAGCTGTATCGTCAGGCTTGCCGTCCCAAATAGCCGCAAACCGATCCGCCAAGGATGGACTGTAGTCGAATACTTCTTTTTTCGAGACCTCATGCCAGACAGGCAGGATAAAGCGCTTTTCCTCGATCAATTCTCGGGTGAATACGGCGTTGAACTCGACCCTTGTCCACCCCTTGTTACGAAGAAAGTGGGGCGACAATATGAGAACGCACTTGCCACATTCTCTTAGCCCTTTTCAATACTCTCTCGCAGACTGTCCCCGATTTTCAGAGAGAACTCGTCATACCACACTGGGCACCTCAACTTGGATAGCGCAATCGTCAACGGCCGCGCCACCACCTCCTTGTCGCCGAAATCGTGCGAGATAAACGCTTGGGGCCGATTATCCGAAGCCCGTGCTAGGAGCATCGCTTTGCCCCTCAGACGCACAGACATCGCGGAAGCAGTTGCGAGTGCCTCAAGATTCGATAGGTCACTTCCCTTCAGGTCTACTTCCGAATAGATGAATACTCTCCCGGAAAATGCAAGGTCTTTGGCCTGTTCCAGCTCATCGCTGCCAATCCATCCCATTTGAACTTCCAGCGAGCCTTCTATGTTCGCGAACAAGACAGGTACTTTGCTCAGCATTAGGGAACACACTTTGAACGTATTGTCCACGGCTGGTAGGTAAAATGACACAAACTTTGCGCCAGCGTTAAAGTCGTAATGTGCCCGGGCTATCACCTGGACTCGCTGTCCTCCGCTCGTTAGAGGCCACTCCTGCTGGGCCGATAACACTTGAAAGTCCGTATCGAAATACTGCCTCAGGGTTACCATGGAGTGTCCGGCTTCCTATCAAAATTCAATCGACGCCAGGACTTCTGACGGCTTCTTATCAAACGCACGGCAAATCGCCAGGAAGCTTTCGATGCTGGGCAGGTTCGTCCCGCGCTCGATGGCGCTGATTTGCGAGACGCTTAGCCGGGTATGCGCGGCCAGCTCCTTCAGCGACCAAGCTCGGGCCACGCGCAAGAGTTTGATCGCGTGCCCCAAGCGTTCGCGCAGACGGTCCTGAGCGGCCTGGCTCAGCCCGTACGCCTCCACTGCATTCTTCAGCACCTGCCTGAGCTGCGCCAGGGAAAACGGTTTCGACAAGTAATCGAACACTTTCAGCTTGAACGTGGTGCGCATGTCTTCGAGCGACGGATACCCGGTAATTACGATTACGCACAGTCCCGGCCAGCGCACCAGCAGTTGCTCCAGCACCTTGTCGCCGGTCACGTCGCCCATCTTCATGTCCAGCAGGACGATGTCGGGCACGCGCTCTTCGCAGCCGGCAAAGAATTCGGCCGCGTTGCCGAACGCGCGCACCATGTAGGCGCCTTCGTCTTTCAGAAAATCTTCCAGATAGGTCCGGAAGTCGAGATCGTCGTCAAGCACGGCGATGTCGGCGAGCGCTTGTCCTGTGGTCTCCACCATTGCTCATGATACTCAAGCAATACCCTCAGATTGCCCGAGCCGTTCGACCTTTCCATTCAATAGGCCGGTCTGCCAGCGCGCCGATCAAGCTATAAACCAGCAATGGCAGGGCGGCGTAAATCGCCAATGGGGCGAGCAGTGCGCGCAGCGGATTGCGATACCAGGGAGCCAGTTGCACCAGCACCAGTAACACCAGCGCGATGGGCGCTATGCGATGGCCGGCAAACCACAGCCACGCGGCCAGCGGAAGCCACAACGCGGCGCACAACGCGGTCATCAAGATAGCCAGATTGCTCCAGGGATTCACTTGAGCCAGGCGAAAAGTGTTGCGCTCGAGGCTTTTCCACGCACCCGTCCAGCCGGCGTAGTTGCGGACCCGGCCCAGCGTTCCGGCTCGCCTCGCCGCGAAATTCATGCGATGCCGTTGGGCCAACTGGGCCAGCATCACGTCGTCGGCCAGATATTTCCAGACAGCCGCGTGTCCACCCAGGAATTCATACGCATCGCGGCGGGCCAGGATGCACTGGCCGTTGCACATTACCGCGGGATCGCGCTGCGGGCTGGCCGCGCTGAAGAATAGCGCCGACGCGTACGGCCCGATCAGATGTTCTGCCATGTTCCTGGGGTGCGGCGTTAAGTGCACGGAGAGCAGCGCTAGTCCGGATTCCTCCGCGACCTGCACGGCGGATTCGAGGAATCCTTTTTTGTAGCGCGTATCGGCGTCGGCGAACAGGATCCAGCGCGATTCCAAAATGCGCGCTCCGGCCATGCAGGCGTTGGCTTTCCCAGACGCCCCTGCCACCAGCGGAGGAGCATTCAGCACGCCGGCCCCGGCCTCGCGAGCTTCTTCGGCCGTCGCGTCGGTGGAATGGTCATCCACCACGATCACGGAATCGGGAGGAAGACTTTTCACCGCGGCGCCCACGACTCCTTCTTCATTGCGCGCCGGAATCACCACCATGCAATCCGGAGGGGCATCGCCTTCCTTCACTATTGGCAATAGGGGAAGCGACAGATAACGTCTTCTGGCGCGGAGGAACAGGAAGGAGGTGACGATCGCAAAGACGACTGCCGCGGCAATGCTCGGCGTCGAAAGAACGCTAAGCACTCATACTTCTCCATAGTCTTTTAGTCATCGGCACGGCCAGCGAACGCGCAGTGATCCAGTATCGTTCCATCACGGGAAGAGCCGGGCCGCGATCAAACACGTCGAAATCCGAGGCTTCAATACAAGCCAGCGTGCGAAGGCTGAGGTCGTACGCAACCTTTACCGCGAAACGGCCGCGCTGATCGAGCAGGTCGAGGCCGGGCGCCACTCGCCGGTAATACGTGCGGGCCCGCTCGGCTTGAAATCCCATCATGGTGCGGAAGGCTGAGTTGCGCGTGTGCTGGCGGAGCTCGGCTTCGCTATATCCGAAGGCCTCGATTTCTTCCAGTGGCAAGTAGATGCGATCTCGCGCCAGCGAGTCGCCGACGGTGCGCAGAATCGAAGTCAGCTCCATCGCCAGGCCCAGATCGGCCATGTAATCCAGGGCCGGACCGCGGTAACCGATCAGGTGCGCCATCAGCACGCTCATGGTTCCACTGGTGCGATAGCAATACTCGCGAAGTTGGGCGAAACTCTGATAACGCGCATGATCCAGCTCCATGCGCGCGCCTTCGATCAGATCGGCCGCATACTGGTGCGGGATCTTGTACTGCTCCACTGCATCGAGAAAGACTTCGAGGACGGGATTCCGGACCAGTTGACCGCGCAATCCCTTGTTCACCTGTGCAGCCCAGCGGTCCAGATCGAGCATGCCTTGCTCGGGCGTGGCGGCCTGACGTCCCAAACCGCGGGTGTATCCGCCGAACCAATAGACGGCGTGCGCCGCTCGGGCTAATTCGGACGGAAAGAATCTTGTGGCGAAGAAAAACGTGCGCGATCCGGAGTGCGTAGCTTCAGCGGCCTGGGCATACAGCCCCTCCAGCGTGTTGGACATGCGGATCAGGCGATCATATCACGGCGGGCCGGGGGCGGTGCGCCCGATTTCAAGGCATTCCTGGCGTCCATTGGCGAGCGCCGGAACACCTTGAATAAACGGTGGAAGATCCGCGTTGCCGTTGGCGCAGGCCGCCTTTACCTGAATAGAAGCTTGTTCCCAGAAATCGAGATTGTGTTGCAGTGCGGCGAAATGGAACACGAGGGCGATGGCCGCCACTGCATAGCGCGCCCGCCCGCTGAGTCCATCCACCGCCAGCGCCAGCAGGATCGCGAACCATACCGACGGCAGATAGAGGACTCGGGTTCCTGTCAGCGTCGGCGAGCCCGAAAGCAGCGACAACGGCGGGATGCACGCGATCAGGATCGCGATCACGGCGGGCCATAGCGGCTGCGCCGGCCGCGATCGCATCGCCAGCCACAGCATTGCGCCCATGTAGGCGATGGCGAGCAGAGCCACAAGCAATGAAGGATAGCGGCTCCAGTTGATCGGGAAATAGAGGGACGTCCATAGCCGCACGGCGATCGCTTTTAGAGTGGAACCGACGCCCAGCGAGAACGCCGCGGGCCGCCCGGTGGCGGGCTCGATATATCCTCCAATACCTCCGAACCGGCTCCAGCGATAGACGAAGAGTATTGTCGCGAGGACGAAATATGGAATGGTCCAGGACAGCGGCTGGCGCTTCCAGAGAACGTAACCGGCCAGGAACAAGGGAAATATGAATGCGGATTCCTTGCTAAGCGCTGCCAGAGCGAAACACGCCAGCGCTGCCGCATGTAGTGGTAAACGGAACTTCTCCCGCGTGCCTAACAGTGTGAACAGGAGAAACCCGAGCAGCACGAAAAATGTCGCTAAGAGATCGAATTGTCCGGCGATCCAGACGGCCGCTTCCGGACGCGTACCGTGGATTCCGAACAGCACTCCTGCAAATACCGCCGCCAGCGCCGATGTCCCCAATCGCCTGGCCAGGAACATGACCAAGACCGAATTCGCGGCGTGAATCGCCAAAGCCCACGCGTGCCAATTCACGGGATCCAGATGCGCCCACCGGCCGGTGAGCGCTACTACGATGAATCCGACCGGGCGAAAGAATCCGTCGCCGCCGCCGTGCGTGAGGATGTAGCGATAAGACGCCGCGGTCCAATCGGTTCCAATGTTGACCACGGCGAAGTCGTCGGACAGGAAGTAGATCCCGAACGCCCGGCGGAGTGCAAAGATCGTCACGGCTGCGACTGCCAGTGCGAGCGGTATCGACCGCCCGCGCGGCCACGAGACTGATTTCGCCGGAATTTGCATTAAAAGGACGGCCGTGATCGCCAGACCGAACCATCCTTCCGGGTTGAGCGGCACAGTTACCGAAATGAATGAAAAGTGGAACGGACCGAACAGCATTCGCGCCGCGACAACGACGCCCATGCAGGCTGCCAGCGCCACGAATGCGATGCGTAAGAGTTTCAACGTCCTATAATAGTGCGAATGATTCGAGTCAACGTACTATATCCCAACAGTGCCGGCGCGACTTTCGACATGGACTACTACCTGGGCAAGCACATGCCGATGGTGCGCGAACGGATGGGGTCGGCGCTGAAAAGCATGACGGTCGACCAGGGCATCAGCGGTGGCCTGCCGGGGAGCGATTCGGCTTATCGCGTGGTAACGGCTCTTGGTTTCGAATCGGTGGAGGCATTTCAACAGGCGTTTGTGCCGCATGCACCCGAAATCCAGGGAGACATCCCCAAGTTCACCAATGTCGTCCCGACGATCCAAATCAGTGAAGTGAAGCTTTGAGCTAGCGTGGAGTATTTCTTCTCATGCCCGTATTGTTGGGAAGAGATCTCCATGGTTTTGGACACATCCGTAAAAACCCAGACGTATGTAGAGGATTGCGAAGTGTGCTGCAATCCTATCCAGGTGCGCTACTCCGTTGAGGACGATGCGGTAACCGACTTCGAGGCGAAGGTTCTCGAATAAATGGAGTCCTTCCTTACAGGGCTTGCTGAGCACGGCTACGGCATCCTGTTCGCGGCCGTATTTCTGGAAGCCATCGGGTTGCCGGTACCGGCGGCGTTGGCATTGCTGCTGGCAGGCGGAGCCAGCGCTCGAGGATCACTCCACACCGGACTTGCGCTGGGCAGCGCGTTGAGTGCCATGATCCTGGGCGATACGCTCATGTTTTTGATGGGACGGTACACGGGATGGTGGCTGCTCGGCCTGCTGTGCCGCGTCTCGCTCAATTCGGAATCCTGCATTTTGCGATCCGCGGATTCGTTTTATCGCCGAGGCCGCATTCTGCTGCTGTTCGCGAAATTCGTTCCAGGGATCAACGCCATGGCTCCGCCCCTGGCGGGAAGCATGAATATGCGCCTCGTGCAGTTCTTCGGACTCGATTTGGTCGGCGCGTCGCTGTACATCGGCGCGTATTTCTCGGTGGGATTTGTTTTCAGCGGAGCGCTGGACGCCATTACGAAAAACTACGTGGCGTTCGGGCGCGGATTGACGTGGCTGCTGATCCTGTTACTCGCAAGTTACCTGGGCTATCAGGTTTGGATGTGGCGCAGGGCTCGCGCCTTGCGTACCGTGCCTTTCGTGAGTCCGGCTGAGGCTGCCCGCGCGTTGTCCGCTGAGGGCGCGTTGATTTACGACGTCCGCAGCCACGGATACTACGACCGCAAAGCGATGCGAGCTCAGGGATCCAAAAGGCTGGAGCCGAATGGGATCAATCAGGTTGAGTTGGAGATCCCAGCCGGCACACCAGTCTACCTCTACTGCACCTGCCTGCGCGACGCCACCAGCACCCGTGTCGGGCATTTCTTGCTGGAAAAAGGCGTGCGTGTGGCGGTCATCCAGGGAGGTTTGCGGGCGTGGAAGAAGGCCGGGCTGCCGCTGGAACCTGTGCCACTCGAGGAAATGGCCGACCTGCCACTTTTCGACTGAGCCACATCCGAACTCGGCTGGAGCACGTACAATCATCTGGAGGTCTTTCCATGCTCCTCTGGACCCGGCTGAAATCGCGCGCTGCTGCGCATCCCGAAAAGCTGGCGGTGATTTGCGGCGACACCCGCCTCACCTACGCCCAGTTCGTGGATCAAGCCGAACATCTGGCCCACGCCTGGCTGCGCCAGGGCTTGCGGCCCGGGGACCGCATCGCACTGCACCTGCGCAACGGCATCGAACTGGCGACGTGCTACTACGCCTGCTTCGCCGGTGGCTTTGTGGCTGTCCCCGTAAACACTCGCCTGACTCCGGAAGAGATTACGTACGTGCTGGAGCACAGTGGCGCGCGGGCTTATTTGGCCCAGGCCGATCTGCGCATCTCGACCTCGATTCCTTCGTGGGAATTCCAGTTTGCGAACGAAAACAACGGCACGCTGCCTGTTCCGAATCCCGACGATCCAGCGATGCTGCTCTACACCAGCGGAACCACGGCGCGTCCCAAAGGCGTCAACCATTCGCAGCGCACCCTGGCCGGCAACGCGTCCTATATGGATAGCTGGGGCCTGAGACCGGACGACCACACCTTATTGTTTACTGCGATGGTACACGCTTCCGGAGCGATCCTGTTGCTGATTTCCTCGCTGTGGATCGGTGCGACGGTTACGATTATTCCGGTGTTCGATGCGGCCAAAGTGCTCGACACCTGGGAAAGCAGCGGCGCGACCTTCTACATGGCATTGCCCACGATGATTCGTGCGCTTCTCGCCGAGCAACGCACGCGTCCTCGACGCATTACCTCAGGACGTCTGGCCCTCGCCGGAGGCGATACGGTGCCGGTGCCATTGCAGGAAGAATACGCCACGACGTTTGGGCATCCGCTGGTGGAAGGCTTCGGAATGACGGAGGGTTTGCCCACGGTGGCCAACCATCCTGACAGCAACCGTCCTGGGAGCATGGGCCGGCCGGTAGGCGACGTGGAACTGCGTGTGGTGGATGGCGAGATGTGGATGCGTGGTTCGGCAATCGCAATCGGCTATTGGGGCGATGTCCCCTTCGAGGATGGCTGGCTTAAGACCGGCGATCTGGTCGAGATCGATCAAGATGGTTTCGTGTGGTTCCGCGGACGAAAGAAGGAAATTATCGTGCGCGGCGGGTCCAATATCTCGCCGCAAGAGGTCGAGGAGACTCTCTATCGGCATCCTGCGGTTGCCGAGGCCGGAGTGATCGGCGAGCCCGATACGTATTGGGGCGAAGTGGTTCTGGCGTTCGTTGCGGTGCGCGAAGGCCATGCCGTGTCTGCCGAAGAGCTGGTAGCATTCTCACGCCAGCATCTGGCCGAATACAAATGTCCGGAGCGGGTCCTGTTTCTTCCCGTGCTCCCGAAGGGCGCCACCGGAAAGGTTCAGCGGCGTGCACTGAAGGACTTGCGATCTGAGGCAGCAGCAGGCTGAGTTTTCGCTCGCCACCGCCGGCCGAGGGCGGGGATGATCGCGCCGCCGATATTCGCGAGATTCGCGTCGGGGAGCGGAGCGCGCTCGGCCCGCGGATCGATGGAGCGGATCAGCGAACCGCCCACTCGAAGCATCGCCTTGATCTTCTGGACAAAGGAATACTGTGGTTGGCGTCCGTTGGCCCGGATGACAAGAACTGTGACGTCATCGTCCGATAGATTCTTGGGATATCGATCGGAAATCTCCCGCAGCAGCGTTTCGATCAGTTTCTGCGGCTCCACGTCGCCCAGCAGCCGGACGATCTTGAGCACACCACGCTCGCCCAGCATCTCGCCATCGGAATCGAAGGATTCGATCAATGCATCGGTGTAACTGACCACGCAATCGCCGGGCTCCAGCTCGACGTTGAACTGTTCGTAATCGGACGCGTCGATGAGTCCCAGCGGTATGTTGCTCGGCGTGGGCTGGCTGCCAGGTCCGCTATGCCCGAGAAAATCCCAGTGCTGCTGTGATGCTCGATACATAAAGGGCCTCGGATGCCCCGCGTTACAAACGGTTAAACGACGGCTGGGGGCGAAGTAGGTGCTGACAATGGCCGTCGCAAAAACAGCCTCCTTCGCCATCTGCATGAACTGCTGATTGAGCAAGCGCACGAATTCTGTCTGATCCAGACGGTTGACGAATCGACGCATCAGCGTTCGCAAGTCTGCTGCGGTTGCAGCCACTTTGTTTCCATGTCCCGCCACGTCGGCGACCAAGAGACGGCTGATGCGTCCGGTGGCGCAGCTGGAGGCGTAATAAACATCGCCGCCGCTGTGGGCTTCGCCGTAGGGTTTGCTGTAGACCCAGGTATCCAGCCCGCCGAATTCCACGCCTTGCGTGGTGAACTGGTTTCCGCCCCAGACTTCCATGCACGTCATGTGCTGCTGCGGTGCGGCCCCCATGCAGGCATTATAATCTCCGGTATGAAGACCCTCAAAGGCGCGGCGGTGTTGGCTTTCATCGGAACATTACTGGTGGCGGCGTTGCTCGTTTATGATTTTGTGTTCACCGTCTTGAATGTCATCCGCGGTCTGACTCCGGCCGTGACGGTGTTCTCGTCGCTCATCTATGCGTTCGGGGCGCTCAGCGTGACGGTATTCTTCTACATTTTCCAGAAGCAGCAATCGTAGCCAGATGAGTCACCAGAGAGGCCTGCTGAAGGGATCGAAATTCAACGGCCGGCACTCGACCGTTATCCCCAGTGCGATTCCGGCGGTGGAAGCAGCCAAAGCCTGCCAGCACGTCACCAAAATCGCGTTAAGCGTGATTACGCCGACCAAGCTCGCGGAAGAACGCCTGAAGTTCACATCCGTCAGCGGCGGCCTGAAGATGCAGGTGCGCGGCACCCATGCGATTCAGGTGTTTTACGTCTACACCAACCGTCCCGATGAGGTGATCGCAGAAATCACACGCAAGTGGGAGGAACGTTAAGCTGATCGACGCTCAAGATGGGACCCGGCGTCGTCATCGCCGGCTGTAGGGCTCGCTGCCACCAGATGACATCGTGCCACACGCCGTGCTTGTAGCCTGCATTGCGATAAATCCCGACAATTTGGAATCCGCACGATTCATGTAGGCCGACGCTTCCAGCATTAGGCAGCGTTGCGCCGGCATAGGCGCTGAAGTACCCTTGCGCGGCCAGGATACGAAAGAGCGACTCATATAGAGCGCGTCCGATTCCGCGCCGCTGGAAATCCGGGTGAATATATACCGACGTTTCCACGGCCCATTGATACGCAGCCCGCGGCTTGTGACGTCCCGCATAGGCGTAGCCCGCGATGCGGCCGAGATGCTCGCACACCAGCCACGGATAAGCGGGCAGCGTTTCCCGGATGCGCCGGGCCATCTCTATCGCACCTGGAGGATCAATCTCAAACGACGTCGGCGTGGATCGAACGATAGGATCGTAGATTTCCGCGATGCCCGCGGCATCGTTTTCGGTCGCCAGTCGCAGGATCACTTCAGTTGAGCAGTTTTGACGCCAGCCTTCGCATCGCCCCACGCGATCCAGGTTTCGTTTCCAGTGCGAACGATTTTGGGATATCCGAGACTGGTCCGGGATCCTTCGGCGATCTGAGACACCGGTCCCGCGACGCCTGCAGGCGATACCAGCCGAACCATCACGCGCGTCGACTTCTCCCCTTCTTCCAGCCAGGAAACGAACGCCCCGCCATCGCTGTTGAGAGCCGTCGAGGCGTAACCCAGCGTGTCCCCGGTGTTCAACACCAGAGGCTTGGTGAACGTCGCTCCCGCATCCGACGAGAAGACCAGTTGGACGCGAGGCTTGTCGTCAGCCTCGGTGTACCAGGCGATGGCGACGCGATTATCCTTGGCGGAAGCGGAGGCGGCATTGACCGGGCACGCGCTGATTTCCCATTTGTCGGCGTTCAGAATCTTCGAAGCCGACCATTTCGCATTTTCAAACCGCAGCACGGCGATATCGCGTATGTCTTTCGAGGTGTGGTCGCGGTACGCCACCAGCAATCCCTTGGAGGTCTTCACGACGGACGTGGGGCAGCAGGAGCACACATCGGCATCCAGTTGTTCCTCTTTAATCTCCTTGCCGTCCGCGCCGACGATGGTTCGCATCAGGGACACAGGACCATCTTCGCCCTTGAGCGCCTGGAGCCACAGAATGGACGCCTCGTGCGGCGCGCTCTCGACGATCGAAGCCAGTCCATGCTGCTGAGGACTGCGATCCTTGTGCGCGATCGCAGGCGCGGTCCAATGGATGCCGTCGCGGGAGCTGGAAACGAGGATAAACTCTACCTCGCTGGATTCGTCGCTCTTTTCGACCCAGTGCGCGAGTAAAGTGCCATCGCTCAGGCTGAGAAGTTCTGGCACCTCGGCCGGATGCCGCCAGAAGCGCCGGCCGGCGACGATGGTGCGGGCTTCCGACCAGGCGGATCCGCGTCGCACGGCATATCGCAGGGAGTATGTCCCGCTATTCGCCCGCTCCACCCAGCTAAGCATCGCGCTGCCATCGCCGGCTACGGCCCAATTGGGCTGAATGCTGCCTGCGGCGGCTGGATTCGGAACGGGAGTCGGCCTAAGGGCTTGTGCAGATCCTACCAGGGCTGCCGTAAGGAAAACGAGGAAACAGAAACTCTTCATGAGGTACCCGAAGCGATTCTACCAGTTGCATCGGGCAGGGGGCGAAAGCCAGCTTTCCCCCAAAGTAGTTGAAACAATCCAGTGCTAGCCGGATCGTACTAGTCGGAACGGTAACTTTAGGCCATGGATACTCCCCAGCAAAGTGGCGAAACTAGATTTGGAATGGACAGAGCCCGTCAAAGCTGGTGGCATCGCTTCTGGGCGGAGTGGAAACTCCGCCGCGAGCTTCGTCGTTTGTGCCAGCGCCCGCCGCACCATTCGCACTAACTCACGCGAATAGCCTCAACTGATTAGCAAAAGGGACCGGTTGGATCAACACGCCGCATAACCACCGTTCAGTGGACGCTGCGACGCAGAGAGTTCGTCGGGGATACAGTCCGACGCAACCGGTCCCGCATAGTAGACTCACTTAAAGATCAAAAGATTTCCGAAAGACTGGCCTATCTTTTGATACTTTGACCGCCCGCAAGACCAAGTTTAAAATTGCTGCACGCTCTGTTTTTCCCGGCGAAACATTCACCCCGTTTACTGCCAATGGCTCGATCTCTATTTACCGATTCGGAGTTGAAAGTGATCGCGCTAAGGGTGAACGGAATAAAGCCGGAAGAAATCGCCAGGCTGCTGGGTTTCAAGCGCCGCAAGGTGAACGATATCGTTTCCAGGGTCTACCGGAAAGCGGGAGTTGACAGCATCGTGAGGCTCACGCTTTGGGCCCACGAACGCGGCTTGGATAAGCTGCCGCCAGAGTGACTTGCGGCGTTAAGCCGCCACCGGCAAAGGCACTGCACGCCCCGCGGCCCGCACCGCATCCGTGATGTGGCTGCGATGCAGCCCCTGGTGGAGCGCCAGGGTCAACAAAGCCTTGCCGTAGGTAGCGAAATGCTCTTCCAGTCCCGCCGGCGGATTCGAAACGCGCTTATCCAGATCCGCTTCGCTGAAGGAATCCAAAAGCTGAAAGGTTCGCTTCCGGAGTTGCGCGTACCGGGAGCGTACTTCCTGGAACGGCGGATACTGCCCGGCATCCGCGCTGGTGATGGTGGAAGGACCGAACATCGAGCCCCAGGTTGCGATCGGATTCGCCTCGCCGGTCAGAAGTTCGTGAGTCATTGCCTCCACGAACGCCAGGTGACCCAGAACCCACAGCGGATGGCATCCTCCGTTCGAAGTGGGGAAGGTAAGTGGTGCATCCTCAATTGCTAGCAACGGTTGAAGCATGGCCGCTTCGGATAGACTCAATGAGAAACGAATTGCATCTTTCGTGTACACAGTATTCTCCTGTAAGTGTTTTGCTTGCGGACGAATCCGCGGTTTGGTTTTGCCCTTTTAGGCTTTGGGGGGTGGATCTTGCGGGCCGCGTTCAGGACGGCTCGCTTGAACGTCTTCTTGAATGCGAAGCAAATGGTCCGACCAGAATTCCGAATAGCGGCTCACCCAGCGTTCATAAATCTGCCGGATGGGCACTGCGTTCAGCGAATTGATTCGCTGCCTTCCCTCTTCGTGAGTGTTGATTAGCCCTGCTTCGCGCAGAACATCTATGTGCTTCATCACCCCGAAGCGAGTCAGATGCGGAAACGCTTCTACAATCGCCGTTGTCCTTTGAGGACCTGCACGCAACAGATCAAGAATCGCCCTCCGAGTCGGATCGGCGAGCGCTTTCCAGACTGCGTCATCGTTTACGGCGAGGTCCTTTGACATTCAGCGTTAGACGAAGTCCTTGCTGATGTTGTCCAGGTAATGCTGCCAGCCCTTGCTGATGTTCTGCCGATGGGCATCCTCCAGCAACCCGATCGCGCGATGACGCAGGGTCACCTTAGTCCCGCCGGCGACCTGATCCAGCTTGACCTCCACGTGATTGATGGCCGGATAGGACATGAACATCGGACCGCTCAGCTCCAGAAGCACCGGCGCCTTGATCACCTGTACGTGTCCCCACAGATGCCCAATGCCGTTGCCGCGATCGCGAAACCAGCGCCCGCCCGGCCACTGCTCCAGCACCATCTGCATCGACTCGCCGTTGGGGTTAGTGCTTCCCGGGCCGAAACGATGCAGAACGCTCTTAAACACATCGCCAATATCTGCTTTCACGTCAACATGCTGCTGGACGTCGATGGTCATCTCTTCAATTTTCATAAGTTTGAAAGCCTCCTATAGGTGCCTTAAGAATAACGTGACTAAATAGTAACGTCAAGAGGAAAGTTAGAAAAAAATGGAGAACGGACAATCTTTGAAAAGGGAAGGCGAAGAATCGGGAGGGGCGGTCTGTCGTCGGAATAGTAAAAGATAGGCTCACCTTGCCAAAGGCGAGCCTACTGCGTATTCAGGTTGGACGGCTTTACTTCTTCACGATCTTCGAAACCGTGATGGT
>Ga0105238_10003513_pt1 | contig 15611 bp, 11 predicted proteins | sample KBSC34metaG_FD_81526 | JGI IMG/M metagenome (GOLD analysis project Ga0105238, IMG submission 81526) | Corn rhizosphere microbial communities from Kellogg Biological Station, Michigan, USA - KBS C3-4 metaG | ecosystem: Host-associated > Plants > Roots > Rhizosphere > Soil | place: Michigan, USA... | reverse complement strand
GAGCCGCCCCCGCCTCCCGCTCCTGGTGGCTCTGCCATCCCGGTCCCCAACCGCCCCGATCCACCTCCCGACGAGGGTACAGCTGCGTCAGGCAGCCCCGATCCCCCGGACGGGGCGCGAGAGTAGGCAGGGGAGCTGCCGCAACCGGTCGACACCGACAGCCCTCCCGCCATCACGACCAACGACACGACGAACCATCCGGGGCATGCGCCCTCCCGTCCACGACCGAGCATCTTCACAATTTCTTACTGCTACCATCCGCGTGAACTTGCTAGGAACAAAACTGGAAGCGCGGATTTTTTTGCGCGCCGCCGGCCCTGGACGATATTGACCATCGGTCAATATTGTTGACCGCGAGTCAACAGCGGGCTGTTCCCCGGGGCCGACTCGAGGTCTTACAGCCCGAGGAAGTCCATGAGCCAGGTCATCGCCGGCCGCATCGTCCCGCTGCTGGTCATGAGGCCCGAGTTCGCGACCCAGGTGGCGCCCTCGATGTACCCCCACAGCGTGATGCCCTTCACGTTGGCGTCGTCCCAGAACATCGGAAACTGACTTTGCAGCACCGATTTCTGCTGGTTGTCGTCGGCGATGTTCAGGTCGTACTCGCTGATGTAGACGGGCAAGCCGGTCTGGGAGGCGATCTTGTCGATGTACATCTTCACGGTGCTGGCCGACAGGCTGGCACAGCCGTGAGCTTGCGCCCCGACGGCATTGATGGGAGCGCCGGCCTTCTTGATGCTGTTGACGATGTCGATGGTGTGGCTGTTGTCGCTGGCGTACTCGATGTTGTTGTAGTCGTTGAGGATCAAGATCGAGTTGGGGCAGTACTGGTGAGCCCACTTGAACGCTTGAACGATCCAGTCGTATCCGCTCGCGCCGGCCCCCCCGAGCGCGGCCGTGTAAGGAGGGGTGGTGTGCGGCGGCGGCTCGTTGACCACGTCGATGAGGTCGGTATCTGGATAGCGCTCGCAGTAAAGGCGGATCCACTCCTCCACCTCGGCCTTCTGGTCGGCCTGCGAGAGACCGGACAGCCAGCTCGGCTGCTGGCTGCCCCACACGAAGTTGTGCTGCTTGAAGGGGATGTGATTGTCCTTGGCGAACTTGTACATCGTGTCGAGCGCCGACCAGCTCATCTGGTCGCGCGTGCGTTCGACGGAGCCCCACTTGCCGGCGTTCTCGGGCGAGACCTGGTTCCAGAACATCGTGAAGTCGGAGCGGATCTGACCTCGCGTGTCGATGTTGCCGACGAACTTCTTCAGGATCGGAGGAGCGCCGGTCCCGCCGCTGGCGCCGCGGCCTCCAGCGCCAGAGCCGCCGCCGCGCGCGCCGGCCCCCCCGGTTCCGCTCCGGCCGCCGCCCCCGATGGCGCTCCCTCCCGCGCCGCCCGTGCCACTGGTGCTCGCGCCGCCCCGACCGCCGGTCGCGGTGCTGCCTCCGCTGCTGGTGGGACTTCCGCCGCTGCCCAGCATCCCGCCGGTCGCAGCGTATCCACCGGCGGCGCCCCCCGAGCCCTGGCTGGCTCCGCCGCTGGCCGTCGTCCCGCCGTCCGAGTCTCCGGTGCCGGTGGCGCCACCGGACGCGGTCGGGCCTGTGCGGCCGCCGCTGCCGGTATGGCCTCCCGAGCCAACGGAGCCGCCGCTCGACGTCATACCCGCGTCGCGCGAGCCACCTGACCCGCTGTCGGGAGTGGATGTCTCGCCCGCGGCGCACGCGCCGAGCAACGAACACACGGCAAGGGCCGCCGGCACGCCAGCCTTACGGATCGTGCGAAAGCAAAGCACGTTTCCTCCTCGGTCGCGGGGCACCACCAGACCCACCTCGCCGATTCAGCCGCCATTAGGTGATTGCGATTCGGCTCCGGCGATTGTCACGGCGGCGTGTCAGAGGCGCGCGCCATGACCTGCCATCGCTGCCGTCTACACAGCACTGTGCAAGCGACCCAGGCCATGGCTCGTTGCAAGCGGCTTCGTTCAAGCAGCGCTCTGGTCCATCTCGCAACGACGGACGTCGGAAAAGGCGCTGCCTACAATAAAAAAGATGATAAGGAAGCCTGATGAGCGAGTCCTACCTGGTTGACCAGGTTGGACCTGCGTCTCTCCGTCTTTGGTTGCGGCGTCGTCGCCGTGACCGTCCCACGCGTCTCACGCGCATCGATCGGAGGACTCCATGCTTTGCACGCCGTCGACGTCCGTCATCCTCTCGTCCGCAGTGTTGGGATTGTTGTTTGCCGGGTGCGGGGGGGCCGAGATGGGTCCTCCGGAGGGAAGCGGCGGCTCCCACCAATCCAGCTCAGGCGGTGCCGTGGGCTCAGGAGGCGCGACCAGCTCCGGAGGTGTGACCAGCTCGGGAGGCAAGACCGCGTCGGGAGGGGCGACGAGCTCGGGAGGAACCCAGGGCGCAGGCGGCCGTGGGAGCATGTCATCCTCGGGTGGCACTGGCATGACGACGGGCTCGGGCGGAGCGGGCGCCGCTGCCGCGAGCGGAGGCGCAGGGCCCGCCGGCGGTCGGAACGGCGGCGCCGCCGGCAGGGCCGGATCGGCCGGTCAGTCGGGGAGCGCCGGATCGAGCGGCACACCGCCCGACGGCACTCCTGGCATGTCGGCCGGGTGCGGCACGACCCCCACGATCGCGAGCAGCATGTACAACAACGGCAAGCACATCCCGTTCATGTCGGGGACGATGGCGCGTGAGTACATCCTCAGCGTGCCGACCAATTACGACAACAAGAAGCCCTACAAGCTGGTCATCGCGTATCACGAGCTGAACGGCAACGACGACGAGATGTATCGGAACAAGTACTACCACCTGCAGCCTCTCGCGAACGACACGACGATCTTCATCGCCCCGAACGGGCAGCAGAACAACAAGAACTGTACGCAGGCCAGCGGTTGCGGGTGGCCCAACCCGAGCAATTCCGATCTGCAGTTTGCCGATGCGCTGGTCGCCGAGATGGAGAAGAACTTCTGCATCGACACGAACCGGATCTTCGCGACGGGGTGGAGCTACGGTGGGAGCATGTCGTACAAGACGGCGTGCGAGCGGGCCCTGGGGTCGCCGAACGGGTATATCCGGGCCATCGCGGTCTATTCTGGTTCGCAGCTCAGTGGCACCTGCACCCCGAAGACCCCGGCCGCCTACTTCGCCTCACACGGCACGCACGACTCGGTGCTGAACTACAGCAACGGGGTTGGGCTGGCGCAGAACTTCGCCAAGATCAACGGGTGCACCTGGGCCACGCCGACCTCCGTCATGAGTGGGGCGCACGTTTGCACCGACGAGATGGGCTGCATGGCGGGGTATCCCGTTCGCTTCTGCTCCTTCAACGGCGACCACACGCCGGATCCAGACAACGGTCAGGGGGGAAGCAGCTGGGTCTATCAGGAGGTCTGGACCTTCTTCAGCAAGTTCTGACCCCGGCGGGGGGGCCAGGCTGCCGGGGCGCATCATCCGCCGGGTGCGCCTCCTCGGTCTTGCGTCCCATTCACTTGTCTGACAATTTCGCATCGTCGTACGAGCCCCCATGACCGCTTCATTCCTCAGTCGCAGCGTGAGCGAGACCATCGGCTCAAGGATCCAGGCGGTCGGCGCATTTCTGTTCGAGCGCGGAGGTGGGGAGGGGTGCGACATAGGCTCCGCGACCCAGCGAGCTCGCCGCACTGCTTCCGCTGCCGGAAGAGGCCTCTATTTCGTCCCGGGGGTGAACCGATCCGGCGAGCTAGGGGAACACCCCGTATAGACGGGATGGTCGGTGATGCACGGACCATGCTCCCGTCTCTCTAAATAAGTTCTCTCCACAAATGGCGGGGTGATCCCCCGGGGCCGTGCGACCGGGGCCCGAAGTGTTCATTAATTTTTTCGACAAAGCGATCCGACCGAAGGCAATTAACCGGGATTAGGTGTGGGGGGGGCTGGGCCCCGCGCAGATGACCCTGAGAACGTTCCGCAAAACGCGGAACGAGCCGAGGAGGAACCCCATGAAGCGGTCGCTGGAGCAGGACGAACGTGGTGCGGCGCCCCAGCCAGGCGGCGCGCGGTTCGCAGCGGCATCGCTAGGAGGGCTCCTCCTTCTTGCCGTTGGCTGCACGGGCCAGATCTCCGGCGGCGCGGCCGGCTCGGGCGGTTCGTCGAACCCCGGCACTGGGGGTGTCGCGAGCGGCGGAAGCTCGGGCGGCACGCAGTCGGGGGGCAGCTCCGGTTCCGGCTCCCGGACCGGGTCGGGCGGCGGTGCCTCCCAGTCGGGAGGCAGCTCCGGCTCGGGTTCGTCTTCGGGGTCGGGCGGGAGCGGCAATGGCGACGATCCCTACGCGATCCCGTCATCGCCACCGGCGCCGGTCTTGGTGGCCTCCTCGCGGATGGCCCGGTTGAGTCACCAGCAATGGGCCAACGCCGTTCGCGACCTCCTCAAGCTGCCCGATGTCACCGACTCCATTGCTGGCGTGTCGGGCGATCCCGTCATGGGCTTCGACAACGAGGCCGCCGACCTCTACGTGACGGAGCAGCTCCGCTCGCAGCTGTTCGACGCTTCCGAGAAGCTGGCTGACAAGGTCACGGGCGACGCGACGGCGCTGGCTCGTCTGGTCCCCTCGAACGCACCGACCGACGCGGCCGGCAAGGCGAAGGCGTTCATCACGGCCTTCGGACAGCGCGCGTTCCGCCGGCCGCTGACGAACGACGAGGTGACGACCCACGTGGGGATCTTCAATCAGGGCCCCACGCTCTACCCGGGGGTCGACGCGTTCAAGGCGGGCGCGAGCTTGGTCATCCAATCCATGATCCAGTCGCCCTACTTCCTCTATCGGACCGAGCTCGGAACGGCCGCCGCCGGCGCGAGCAAGGTGGTGCTCAACGACTGGGAGGTGGGTGCCAAGCTCGCGTTCTCGATCACGAACACGATGCCGGACGACACGCTGCTTTCTGCCGCATCGGCCGGGCAGCTCCATGACTCGGCCGGCATCACCTCGCAAGCCAAGCGCTTGCTCGACGGGGCGACGGGAACCGCCGGTCTCAGCAACTTCAATCTGCAGGTGTATCGGCTGGGCACGTACGACGGGATCACCAGGGACGCCAAGACCTTCCCGGACTTCAAGCCGACCTCTCCGCAGGCGATGAGACAGGAGGTCCTGCAGTTCCTCAACTGGGTCTTCACGCAGGGCCGCGGGATCAAGGACTTCTACACCTCGCCGACAGGGTTCGTGAACACGCTGCTCGCGCCGATCTACGGCGTCACCGGCAACTTCTCGAGCGACCCGTTGATGTTGACCAAGGTCGACCTCAACGCCGACCAGCGGTCCGGGCTGCTCACGCAGGCCGGGTTCCTGTCCTCGTACATCGGGGTGGGCGACGAGCCCGACATCATTCACCGTGGCGTTTTCATCGCCACGCGGCTCCTGTGCAAGGTCTTGCCGCCTCCTGATCCCAAGGCTGTGGGCGTGCAGATCCCCAACGACCCCAAGTTGACGAACCGCCAGCGTGTCGAGGCGACGACCGGCAAGGGGACTTGCGGCGAACAGTGCCACGGCAATCTGTTCAACCCGCTCGGATACGCCTTCGAAAACTACGACGCCATCGGCAAGTACCGGTCGATGGACGTCGGTCAGACGGTGGACGCGTCGGACGTCTATGCCTTCGACGGACAGAAGCAGACCTTCAAGAACGGCGTCGAGCTTTCCAAGCTGATGGGCTCCGCCAAGGAGACGCACGCCTGCTACGTGCAGAACATGATGAGCTACATGCATGGTCGGGTTCTGCAAGATTCGGAAATGAACACGGTCGACTACTACGCGCGTCTGTCCCGCGCGGGCATGGTCAACCTTCACGATCTGGAGCTCGCCATCGTGACGAGCGACGCGTTCCTCAATCGCCTGCCCTGAGAGCCGCGCCATGAAAAAACCAGACTGGAGTCCCTTCATGATGAATCGGCGCATGGTCATCCGCGGTGCGGGTGGGTTCATGCTCGGCCTGCCCTTGCTCGACGCGTTCATGCCCCGGAAAGCGTCGGCGCAGACCGCCGCCGCGCGATCGCCGTTCGTCCTCATCGTCGTGGGCGACAACGGAGTGGTGCAGGCCGGCGTGACCTTGGGCGGTTCGGGTGAGCCGGAGAAGTTCTGGCCGACGACGACGGGCTCGCTGACCAAGGACAAGATGACGGCCGACAAGGCCATGCGGTCGACCGGCGAGCTGGCGGACTATGCCGAGAAGATGCTCATCGTCCGTGGCATCAACCTGCCCTACAACTCGACCGGCTGCTCGCATTCGGCGGCGGATGCGCAGATCCTCACCGCTGCCAAGATCACCTCGGGCAGCACCAACTGCAAGGCCCAGGGGATCTCCGTCGACACGGCGAACGCCACCGCCAAGAATCCGCCCGGGCGTGACCCGCTGGTGATGCACGCCGGCATGTTCTCGCCCGGCGGGACGGGCTTCGACATTCCCGGGTACGTCTCCTACGTCAAGTCGCAGCAGGCGCGCGTCTACATCGACTCGCCCTACAAGGCGTATCAGCAGATCATCGGCGTGATCGGCAGCGGAGGCGGTACGTCCACCGAAGTGTCGGCGCAGATGCTGCGGGCCAATCGCAGCAAGAGCATCAACGACATCCTGCGGCCGCAGCTGAAGACGCTGCTGGCGCGAACCGATCTGAGCCAGGCCGACCACGACCGGCTCGACCAGCACCTCACCGCGATCCGGGACATCGAGGTGAAGATGACGGGGATGGGGAGCACGCTGACGTTGCCGGATGCCAGCGTGTCGATGATGAAGACCATCGATCCGAAGCCTTACGATCAGGGCACCCGCGACACGTCCGTGAAGCTGTTCATGGACCTGATGGCCTTTTCAGCCGCCTCGGACTACAGCCGGGTGGCCGTCCTGAAGATCGGCGATCGCATCGACGACCACGTCTACACGTACAACGGGCAGTCGGCCAAGTTCCACGACGTGTCCCACCGACAGGTCGCCAACTCGGTCGACTTCCACCACTACCTCGATCGGATGATGCTGAACTACTACAAGTATCTCCTCGACGCCGTGTCCAAGTACGACACCGCGACGGGGCCGCTCTTCGATCAAGGCGTCACGATCTACACGAACCAGTGCGCCACCGGAGCCCACTCGTTCAGCAACATCCCCTGGATCCAGGCGGGTACGGCCAACGGCTACTACAAGCAGGGCCAGTACATCGTGGTCGGCACCGGGACGCAGCCGAGCGGCAGCCAGGACGGCAAGGGTGGAGACGCGTCGGTCTCGGGTATCAACAAGATGCTCAACACCTTGTTGACGGCCGCGGGTGTGACGAAGTCCGGTGGCGCTCCCACCGACGACTTCGGCGAGCCCTCGCTGCCCAAGGGCCTCTTTACCGAGCTGAAGGCCTAAGCACCTTTCGGCCCCGTTGCTCACGGACCGCCCGAGACGGGCCAGCCGTCCGCGTCCCAGAGCAGCTCACTGACGCGGAGGGTGGCCGCGCCGGTCGAGCTGCCCTTGAGGGCGTGGTACAGGTTGTATGTCTTGCCGCCGTAGGTGAGGACGGCGTTGTGCCCCGGCGCGACCCAGCTCGCGTCACCCTTCACGAGCTGGGTGCCGCCGCCCGACAGCATCGGGCTGCCAGCCTTGTCGACGTAGGGCCCGGTGATCGCGGGCGCTCGTCCCACCCGGATGTTGTAGTCGTACGCGCCGTTGCAGCAGGCGCCCCACGACACGAACAGGTAGTAGAGGCCGCAGCGGCGGAACACCCATGCGCCTTCGATGCCGCCGTCGGCATGATTGGCAATGGCGTGCATCTCGTTGTCGGCGCGTCGGCCGGACGTGTCCAATTTGACGGCCTTGATCCCGCTCCAGAAGCTCCCGAACACCATCCACGGCGTGCCTGCCTCGTCGAGGACGATGTTGGGATCGATCGCGTTCCAGTCGTCCTTCGTGCCGCCCGCGTTCGAGCAAACGACCATTCCCTGATCGGTCCAAGCGCCCGCAGCAAGGTCCGCTCGGGTCGCCTGGCCGATGCACGACTTGTTGCTGCCGAACGTGGAGGCCGAGTAGTACAGGTGGTACGCGCCTCCGAACGAAGCCAGGTCGGGCGCCCATAGATCCTTCGCGCCCGTCGCCGTGCGAGCCCAGTCGGGCAGCGCGAGCGGCGTCGCGCCGGCCTGCCACGTCTTCAGATCGGGTGACGTCTTGGCCACCAGCCCGGTCGCGGCGAGATAGATGGTGCCGCCCGCGACCAGTGCCGCCGGGTCGTGAGCACTCAGGCTTCCAGACAGGGTGAGGGGCGTGGGTCGCGTCCCTTCGTAAGCCGCGCCCGGACAATCCGCGGACATATGGCTCCCGCCGGCGCCGCCACTTTGGTCGCCCGTGCCGGCCTGACCACCTCCGCCGCGGCCTCCCCGTGCGCCGCCCGACGCGTCGCTCCCGCTGCCGGTACCTGCGACACCGCCCATCCCCGCACCGCCCGTGCTCCGGTTGCCGCTCCCTCCTCCTTCGGCGGTGGCGGCTGCTCCACCGGTGCCAATCGAGCCGCCGCTGGCCGTCCCTTCCCCGTTTGCCGCTGCGGCTCCGCCAGCTCCGGTCGCTCCTCCGGTGGCCGCGCGGCCGCCCGGCGCACCTGGCGAGCCTCCGGAGGAGGTGTTCTCCCGATCCCCACCGCCGCCGGATAGGCCACCGGCACCGCCGCTGGGGGCGCTCTCTCCACAGGACGGCGCACCGAGGATCACCGCGAGGAGTGGAACCCAGGTGGCGGAGCGGGAGGGCAGATCGGCAGGAGACCCGGGTGGCGGTCGGCGTACGTTCACGGATCCAAGGTAGCGCCGCGGCCCATTTCCCGGTCAGAGGGGCCGCGAACGAGTGGCGCTGGACCGGCTCCTAACTCTACCTTCCGGGCGGACGAGGACCGCGGTGGTCGAACGCCGGTCGCGGCGATGGGGCGCCGCGGGGAGGTGGCGGCGGCGGCGCGACATGGGGCCGCACCGAGGCGCGCGCCGGAGGCGGAGCCTGGTAGACGCGGGGTGGCGGTGGCGGCGCGCGACGGGGTTCCATGGCCGGGCGACCGTAATATCGTCGAGCGGGCGGCGGCCCGGCGGGGTGGCGGTGACCGACCCAACCGTGGGGCCGGTAGTGCACGTAGGCGCGGGGTCGATCAATCCGCAGGACCGCGGGGGGCGGCGTCGCCACGACCCACCCACCCGAGTAGGTCGGCGATCGGTACCAGACGCCGCCATCGTAACGCCAGTAGAGCCGATCCGAATAGAAGATCGGCTCGTCGTAATCGGCGATCACCTGGACGCCGGGCGAGACCTCGACCAGCTCGGGCTCGTAGTAGCCCGGGCTCGCCACTTCACCTTCATAGCGGGCCGCGCACCCCGCGCCGAGCAGGGTCGTGAGCGCCAGCGTTGCAGTCGCACCGAGTCGAGCAAGCGCATGCATGGCCATCTCCTTCTTGAGGGGAGGGTCAAGCATCATCAATGCCAGAGGTGGACGCCTGCCTTCTCGAGGGCTCGAAGGGGCGTCGTTCCGGTCAGGTGACGCACCAGCCGGTACTGTCGTTCGTTCGTAGTGATGCCGTTGCAACACCCGTGACGTTTCACGTTCCGGCGGGGCGATCGGGAATCGGAGAGAGGGAGGCGCCCACTTCGACCGGACCCCACACTCGCTGCCAACGCTCTTCGAAGGCGGACCGCGCGGCCGGCAGGCGTACGTCGACGGTCGTGGTGAGGAGAGGGAGGGCCTGACTCGTAACCTTTCGCCAGAGCTGGTATCTCTTCGCGACATGACGACAGGCTCTCTTCGACTTTCTTTCACTCTCGCGCTCTCGGTCTCGCTCGGCTCCCTGGCCGGGGCCGGGCTGATCTTCGTGGTCGCCTCGACGGCCGCGCCTCGCTCCGCGCTCGCGAAGGAGGCGGGCCCTCCCAAACCCTGGAAAGAGATGACGTACCAGGAGAAGAGGTCCTACATGAAGACGGCCGTCATGCCGGCCTTGAGGCCGGTCTTCAAGACGTTCGATGCAAAGAAATTCAAAACCTTTCAATGCGAGACCTGCCACGGGAAAGATGGGGCGGACCGGAAGTACAAGATGCCGAGCAACGACATCCACCCGCTCCCGAACACCCCCGAGGCCTTCCAGGCGAAGATGGCGAAGGAGCCGGAGTGGGCGCGGTGGACCGACTTCATGGTGAAGTCGGTCGAGCCCGCGATGGGCAAGGTCCTGGGCGTGGCCATCTTCAATCCGGAGAAGCCCGACGAGAACGCCTTCGCGTGCAAGAACTGTCACAAGCTCGAGGCGACGAAGCCTTGAAGCGCCTCCGGCGCCCGAGGCCGGCTTGACACCGGCGGCACCGCTGCCATAGGAACGCGGGCTGGTGCGGTCCTCGGACCGCGAGGCGGCCGAGCCGCTGACCGTTGACAATCGAATAGCTGCCGTGGGTGCCCACATGGGCGTAACAGGGAAGCCGGTGCGATGCCGGCGCGGTCCCGCCACTGTGAGTGACGTTGTACCGCCCCTCGGATCCCACTCGATGCCGTAAGCGTCGGGGAAGGGGAGGGGAACGGGTCACGAGCCAGGAGACCTACCCGCGGCAAATGACTGACCTTCGCGGTGACGAGGGACAGGCGCCGCCCGGCGCTGGCCTCTCGTCTCCACGAAGCGAGAGGTCTTCATGCCGTTTGGATCGGGCCCGATCACGCGCGACGGACGCGGGACGGCAGCCTCGACAATTCGACCGTTCCTGTCGCGCGCGTTTCTGCGCGGGATCTCGCGTGGCCTGGCGCTGGCGTACGTCGCGTGCGTGGCCGGCGGATGGGGCGGTGGGGTGATCCCTGGGGGCGCGTGGCCAGTCGAGGTCGAGGCCGAGTCGGCGCCTGCTTCGGATCCGCGATCGGTGCGGGCAGCGGGGGAGGCGGCGACGGTGGAATGGGAGTTGGAGGCTGAGCGCGAGCCGGGGCCGCAGGAGGACGGGGGCTCCCCGTCGGCGGTGGGGCGGCCGCCTCCGTCGATCGCGGACTCCGACGAAGATCCCTCCCCGGCGGCGGCTGCGCGGGAGCTGCCTGCCGATGCGCCCACGCCGCCCCCTGCGACGGCGTCGGCCTCCGAACCGGCTGTGGCACCGCCCGTGTCGGCTCCCGAGGACGCGCCTTACCAGTCTCTTGTGACGGCCTCGCGCTTCGAGTCGAGAGCCGCTCGCGAGGACGTGGCCGCCACGTCCTCGGTGATCATCCCGGCCGAGAGCCCGCGGGCACGCGACGATCTCGGTAGCCTGCTGCTCGAGGTTCCCGGCGCGAACGTCACCCGGCGCGGCGGGCTCGGATCGTTCGCGTCGCTCTCGTTGCGCGGCTCGAACCCCGACGAGGTTCGCATTTACGTCGACGGGGTCCCCCTCAATCAGGCCGTGGGCGGCGCCGTCGATCTCTCGACCTTGCCACTCGGAGACGTCGAGCGCGTCGAGATCTATCGCGGCTCGACCCCCATCTCGTTCGGAGAGTCGGCGCTGGGCGGCGTGGTTTCGATCGTCACGCGCACCCCGGGGGGACCCGCGGCGGCGAGCCTGCGCGGGGGCGTCGGGTCGTTCCGCACCACCTTCGCCGACGCGACCGGGGCGGGCACGTTCGGACCGCTGCGCCTCTACGCCGGCGTTCACGCGCTGCGGGCCGCCGGCGATTTCCCCGATGCCCCTCCCGATGTGCCGGGCGGCTATCAGCCGGCGCGGCGCGAGAACGACGACCTGTCTCAGGTGGACGGGGTGATCCGCGCGGCGCTGTCGCTGCGGGGACGGCGCGAGCTGCGGCTCGGCGCGATCGGGATCTGGCGTGACCAGGGGCTGCCGGCCCAGAACATCTTCGAATCGCAGGCCCGCGCCGCCACGTCGCGGGGCTTGCTGCATCTCGACTACGAGTCGCGGGACGATCTCGGCGACAGCAGCCGCTTGCGGGTGGTCGTGTTCGGAGCCGCGACCCGCGACGCGTTCGTGGATCCGATGCACCAGATCGCCGTGGCTCCGACCGCGACCCACGACGTGACGCGGACGCTGGGCGCCACCCTGACGGCCGAGAAGGCGATGGCCGGGTGGGGCCGCCTGAGCGGGATCGTGGAGGGCCGTCTCGAGGAGTACGTGCCGACGAACGATTTCGATCCCGGGCAGCCGCGTGGCTTTCCCGCCGATCGGCAGCTCGCCTCGATGGGGGCCGAGCTGGACGCGCTGGTGGCGCCGGTCGGACTGCACGTCATCCCTTCGGCGCGGCTCGAGCTGTCGCGCGACGTCCGCACCGGACGGGACGTCGTGTTCGGGGCGCAGCGGCCCCCGGCGCCGGCCCTCGAGCGGGCCATCCCGGTCCTGCGCCTGGGGTTGCTGCGGCCGCTCGGTGAGGGGCTGGCGGTACGCGCGAACGTGGGGCGATACACCCGCCTTCCCTCGTTCCTCGAGCTTTACGGCTACAACCGCGGGGTGCTCGGCAACCCCGACCTCGTCCCCGAGCACGGCGTGAACGCCGACGTGCAGCTGGCGGCCTCGCGGCGCGTGCCCTTCGGCGCCTGGTCGGCCGCCGTCACCGCCTTCGGATCGCTGGTGGACGACCTCATCGAATGGCACCCCACCTCGTACCAGACCCGCGCCGAGAACATCGCCCGCGCGCGCATATGGGGCGTCGAGGCGGAGGGGCGGCTTCGCGCGCGTCGCCTGACGCTGGCGGCGCAGGCGACGCTGACCGACGCGCGCGATCGCAGCGACGTCCTGGCGGCGCGAGATCAGCAGCTCGTCTTCCATCCCCGTTACCGCGGGTACGGGCGCGCCGAATGGCGGCAGCCGCTGGCACACGACGCGTTCGCGATCGGCGTCTTCGCGGACATCGACGCGACCGCGGGCAACCACCGTGCCGTCGTCTACGGCGACATCCCGCCGCAGACGCTGCTCGGCGCCGGCCTGTCGCTCGACCATGCGCCGAGCGGGCTGCGGCTGGTCGCGAGCGGCGCCAACCTGACCGACGATCGCACCCAGAGCTTCCCGGACTATCCCATCCCGGGACGGACCCTGTTCGTCTCTCTCGGGTGGACCTCGTCTCCCCCGTCCTCGTCCTCGTCCTCGTCCTCGTCCTCGTCCGCTTCACCCATTGCCAAGAACTGATCCGAAGGAGCCGATCCATGTCCACCGTTGTCCGCCGCCTCGACGTTCGTCTGTCCTCACGCTTTTCGCGTGCTCGTCCCCGTGCCGCCGCGCCGGCCTTGTTGCTGGCGGTCGCCCTCGCCTCCGGCGCTTGCGACGACACCTCCGTCGGCACTTTCGGGATCGCCTCACCTTCGCTGGCCGTCGTGTCGTCGGACTACACCACCGCCAGCGTCTCGCTCTTCAACCCCTCGACCGGACGGCACGTCGATTCGTGCGTGACCAGCCGATCGACGTTGAAGCAGCCCTTGTCGGGGGACGTGGCGCTGCCGAGCCAGGCCCAGGTCAGCGGCGAGCTGACCCTCATCGACAGTGGCAACGCGGTCCTGACCTTCGTCACACCCTCCACCTGTGAGGCGCGCGGGCAGCTGTCGGTCTCGACCGGCGGGTTCAAGGCCTACCCGCACGACGTCGTCACCGTCGCTCCGAACAAGGCCTACGTCACGCGAAACGGCAAGAACCTCGCCGCCACGCCCGATCCGGCCGACTTCGATGAAGGCGACGATCTCCTGATCGTCGATCCCAAGCAGCTCGCGGTGATCGGACGCATCCCGCTCGCGGACTTCGCGACGCCCGGTCCCGCGCCGGCCGGCGCGCCGACGCAGGCCCGTCCGGACCACGCGATCTTCGCGGGCGGTCTCGTCTACGTGTCTCTCAACAGCATCAGCGGGGACTTCGCCACGGTCGGCATGGGGCGCGTGGTGATCATCGACCCGGCCTCGGATGCGGTGGTGGGGACCATCGATCTGCCTTCGCTCAGGAACTGCTCGGGGCTGACGTACGCGTCCACCACCAAGCGCCTCTACGTCGCGTGCGGCGGCGCCTTCGGCGACCCCGCGGCGCAGATCGCGGAGTCGGCCCTGGTCGAGGTCGATGTCTCGAGTGGGAGCCCGGTCCTCGGGCGCGTCCTGCCGGCCAGCACGCTCGGCACCGGCGCCCTGAACCTCTTCTACGCGGCCGTGTCGGGCGAGGCGAGCTTCGCCGGAACCCTGGGGACCTTCCCGGACACGACGACCGGCGCGCCCGGGACGTCGGATGTGTTCTTCTACGCGCCGCTGACCCCCGGCGTGGCGCCGACCAAGCTGGCCGAGGGCGCGGCCGGCGAGCTGGGAACGGCCGTGGTCGATCCGGGCTCGAATCGCGTCTTTCTGCCCGACGCCAACGCGACGAAGCCGCGCGTCCACGTGTACGACGCGACGACCGGCGCGCCGCTTCCGGCGGCCGACTTCGAACCGAACCCGTCGGCCCACCTGCCACCGCGGTCCGTCGGCTGGTATTGAGCGGCGCTCGCGGGCACGGCGGGTCATGATCGGGCCGTCATGTCCAGCCAGCTCGAGCCGAGGGCGGGATCGCGAACGGTTGGCGCGTCAGACGGAATCGATCGCCTGGCGCCGACCCGCCGGCCTCACGGGCACCCCGTCGGCTATCAGAAGTGGCGGGCGCTGTCGTTCTTGCACTGGCAGGTGCCGGCGTCCGCGCTGCGCCCGCTCGTACCCGCGGCGCTGGCGCTCGACGACTTCGACGGGCGGTGCTTCGTCGGGGTCGTGCCCTTCACGATGCGCGACGTGCGCCCGGCGTGGGCGCCGTCCGTCCCGTCGCTCTCGCGCTTTCACGAGACGAACGTGCGCACCTACGTCCACCTCGACGGTCGAGATCCTGGCGTGTGGTTCTTCTCCCTGGAGGCGGCGAACCGGCTGGCGGTCTGGCTGGCGCGCCGGGGCTGGGGGCTGCCGTACCATCACGCCCGCATGTCGCTGTCAGCGCCCGCCGACGGCAGGAAGGTCTACGCTTCGACCCGGCGCGCGGGCGGCGCGATCTGCAACGTGACGACGCTTCCCCTGGCGACGCCCGCCGCGGCGAGGCCCGGAACGCTGGAGCATTTCTTGGTCGAACGCTACGTCCTGTACGCCGCGCGCCGGGGACGCCTTTACCGGGGCCGCATCCATCACGCCCCGTACCCGGTGCAGAAGGCCGAGGTCCTGGCCTGCGAAGAGACGCTGCTGGCGGCGGCCGGCATCCCGCGCGCCGGCGACCCGATCGTCCACTACGTCCGTGGCGTCGACGTGGAGATCTTCGGCCTGCAAGCCGTCGCTGGCGGCGGCTGAAAACGCCCGTCGGCGAGTGCGCCGTCGCGCCGGCGGCGCCAGGTTATAGTGGGCCGTCATGTCGGTCGAGACGCGCAAGACCATCTGCAACCGCGATTGTCCCGACGCGTGCGGGATCCTCGCCACCGTAGAAAAGAGCGAAGCCGGCGAGCGTGTCGTCAAGCTGGCGGGAGACCCCGACCATCCGATCACGGATGGCTTCCTGTGCTGGCGCACGAACCATTTTCTGAACCTGCAGTACGGCCCGGATCGGGTTACCGAGCCGCTGCTTCGCGGCTCGGACGGTGAGCTCCACCCGGTGTCGTGGGACGACGCGTTCGACTTCGCAGCGCGCCGCCTGTTGCAGATTCGCTCCGAGTCCGGCCCGGCG
>Ga0105238_10003512_pt1 | contig 15611 bp, 12 predicted proteins | sample KBSC34metaG_FD_81526 | JGI IMG/M metagenome (GOLD analysis project Ga0105238, IMG submission 81526) | Corn rhizosphere microbial communities from Kellogg Biological Station, Michigan, USA - KBS C3-4 metaG | ecosystem: Host-associated > Plants > Roots > Rhizosphere > Soil | place: Michigan, USA... | reverse complement strand
TGTGATGCCGAGTCTTGGACCAGACATAAACGCCCCTAATCGGTCAATTGTGGTCATCTTCTAATCCTTCTAACCATGTATGCGCAATAGTTTTCTTTTTCAGTCATTCGTGATCATGAGAACGGCGAGATTTACCTGTTCGCCTGTCTCTCCTTGGGGCGAGATCCCGGGGTATTCGGCTGCTGAAACATCGTTTGACGCCATTTGACCAGCGGGGAGGGGCCCGCTGGTGCTTTTGGCCTAAGATCGTCTTGATCAGCGATGAGCGAGAGCCGCTAGCCTGCAGAGCAGGGCCCTGTCGCCGAAGGCGCCGGATTTCGAAATGGTGGCTAGCCCCTCGAAAACGCCACCTTTGGCTCTGGAAACCGGAAGTCCTGGCTCGATCTCGCATTCGACCGTGAGTTCGGTGACGCCCAGGCTGTCGCACACCGATCGCAATGTTTCACCGCCGGTGACGAGTAACGTGCCGGGCTTTGGCAAGCCTGCGAGAAGCGAGGCAAACACCTTGCCGATATGGGCTGCGACGGCATGGCGATCGCCCGATGCAGCGACACTGACAACCGACGGCTCCCCGCGCATCATCCGTTTCGCCAAAAGCCTTCTCGTTTTGTCGATGTCGTCCTCCACGACCGCATGCGCATCCGCATGCCTGGCGGCAAAGAGGTCTACCTGTCCCGCCGTGACCTCATGATTTGTGCCGACAAGGGCCAGGAATGGAGCGGAAAACGCAGGAACAGGCTTGTGCGGCGCGTTCATGTGCCGTGCCAGTGCCGCCGCCAAGCCGCCAGTGCCGACCCACAATGTCGCTCCCTCCGGTACGGCTGCGACGATCTTGTCCAGGTCCGCGTCCGTTTCGGCGTCGTAGAGTGTGATGAAATCAACTGGGTGTGACCCTGGTGCCGAGCGCCCAGCCGCAAAGCGTTGGCCTAGACCGGCGACAAGGTCGGGCCCCACCATTCCGGGTTGATCGAGTCGCCATTGGCGCCCGAGGCGCGTGGCGCGTCCCTGAAACGGGAACGCAGGCGCCAGAACAACACGCTGGTACGTCCCGCTGGCGATGCAGGCCTCAATTTCGGCGATGACGTGGCCACGCAAAAGGCTGTCGATCTTCTTGAAACTCAGCTGTCCGCCGGCGAGCCATGGCGCAAGCGTCCGGTGTCTCTCGACGGCCGTCTCCACGGGCCCCTCCCGGGTGGCGGCATCGATAGCCATGCGCCCCGCAAACGTGCGGTCTAGCTGCCAGCTTACCCCAATGCCATTCCCAGGCGACGCAAAGGAAACCGCGCTGTCCAGGGCGCCGGTCAAGTCGTCTGCGACCACCCGGATGTCCGTTGCCTCAAGAGCGCTCAACTTGAGAACCCGAACGGCTGACGCGCACGACCTTGATGTCCACATCGAGCGTCCGAAGATTGGTGAGGTGAGCCGGATCGATGCCCTCGTCGGTAATGATCTGGTGGACGTCGGTCAGACGGCAGATCGTGCAAAAATTGGGGGCGGTGAACTTCGAATGGTCGGCAAGCACGACGACACGGCGCGCAGCGGCAATCATCGCCTGCTTCATTGCCGCAACCTCCAGGGAGGTCTCCGTGAGCATGTCTCCGGTGATGGCATGGGTCCCCAGAATGGCCACGTCGGCGTGGATGGTTCGCAGGAAATTCTCGCCAGGCTGGCCGATTAGGGTAAGCGAACCGGGCTTGCAGGTGCCTCCAGGCATCACGAGGCGCACGTCCGGCACAGGTGCAAGTATCTGCGCGATCGCAAGGCTGTTGGTGACGGCCGTAAGCGGGATAGGCGCCGCGGCGATCGCGCGGGCGACTTCCAGAACGGTCGTGCTTGCGTCGAAAATGACGCTCTGGCCGGCTCGAAGTTCCGACATCATGGCAGCGCCTATGGCCTCCTTCTCAGCCCGGGCGAATTGCGCCGCGGTGGCGAGATCCGGCTCGAAGGTGGCCAACTCCGTGCGTTGAAGCATCGCGCCGCCATGCGTTCGCTCCAACGCTCCCTGCCGTTCGAGCGTCTCGAGATCGCGCCGGATCGTCGAAGGCGACGCACCGATGAGATCGATGAGCTCCTGAACACCAACGGCCCCTTCTCGCTTAAGGCATTCGAGGATGAAGGCGTGACGCTTGGCCGGAATCAGATCGACCCGTCCGCGCCCGCTATCGTCTTCCCATGACCCGGTGGGCACGACAGGCGCCATGTCCTCTGCTGTTGATTTTCGGACATTCCTTGCCACGTTCGTATCTCCGCATGGTGTCGCAACGCGCTCACCTGAATCACAGCGCGCCCTGCGTCGCGAATATCACGAATCCCTCTGGCTAGCCCAATGATTTGTCACTCGGGTGGGCGAATTTCTATCATTGTTGGCTGACTTCGAATTATTTTGACTGATTTTGACCACATATGGTAATCAAGTATCGTCAATCGTCGTCATCCGATGGTTGGAAAACGAGCAGTTTTGGTCAAAACGTCTAAATGAATCAGCAAAATGCAACGGGCCTGTGGGCTCCGTTGCGAACCGGGTTGGAGGAACCATGTTTTTCTTGTCGAGGCTGAAATCGGCCATTGTCGGCGTCGCTGCTGCGGCCTTCTTGTCAACGGCGGCCGTTGCTGCCGACGGCCCTACGGTCGGTGTTGTCGTGCCGACCTTGGATGCACAATTCTGGAACAGCTATGTTGCCTTCATGAAGAAGGGAGCGGATGAGCTCGGCGTCAATCTCGTCGTGCTCAACGCCGACAACAAGCCCGACCAGATGGTCAAGTCGCTCGAGGACCTAGTGGCCCAGAAGGTCGACGGCATAATCTTTACGCCCTACTGGGCCACTGCCGCTCGTGGGCTCACCTTGGCGAAAGAAGCCGACATCCCGGTCATTCTCACGGACAGCTACCCGGATTTTTCGCCTCAAACCGCGCGTTTCCCCAACTACATCGCCTTTATTGGCCCGAGCGATGAAGACGCTGGATACCAAATGGCCAAGGCGCTGTTCGCTGCGATCAAGCCCGGGCCTGACGGTAAGAAAGTGATCGGCGTGGTCAACGGCACCGCCGGCACCTCGGTCGCCATTGATCGCCGCAAGGGGCTGGAAGACGCTCTCAAGGAAGCTCCTGATGTGCGTGTCGCCGGTGAAGTCGACGGCAATTTCGTCCGGGATACTTCACAGACCGCATTTGAATCGCTCTTCCAAGGCAATCCCGACATCACTGGCGTCTGGGCTGCGAACGGCGGCACTGCGACCGGCGTGATGGCTGCTCTCAAGAACCACGGCAAAACGCCGGGAAAAGACGTCGTGGTCGTCGGCATGGATCTCAACCCTGAGAATGTCGAAGCGGTGAAGTCCGGCGATCTGCTCTTCGACATCGGCGGTCATTGGCTTCAGGGCGGCTTCGCCCTTGTCGCCCTTTTCGACCAGATCAAGGGCATTCCGGTTCCCGCGGGCGCCGACAATGTCAAGCTGAAGCTGCTGCCGCTGACCAAGGATCGCGTCGCGCAGTTTGAAAAAGACTTTCCGGGCGGAGTGCCGACCTACGATTTCCGGCAGCACTCCCGCTTCTACAACAAGGACGCCAAGCCAGCCGTTTTCGAGATGCAGTACAGCAACTGAACGAAAGGTTCGGCCTGCCTGCAGCCGCAGGGTTGCGGGCAGGCTCCTCCCTGGCATTGGACGTATTCAATTCATGACGCTTACCGCGAGCGATCTGTGCAAGAGTTACGGCCAGACACGTGCCGTGGACGGCGTGTCGGTAGTGCTTCTGCCCGGTCAGGTTCACGCCATCGTCGGTGAAAACGGAGCCGGCAAATCGACGACTTTGCGTATGCTTGCCGGTGCCGAACGGCCCGACAGCGGCGTGATGACGCTGGACGGCGCACGATATGCCCCATCGAGCGTTATCGGTGCGGCGGCCCTTGGCGTGTCGCTTGTTTACCAGGAAATCACGATCAACCGTTCGCTGTCTGTCGCTGAAAACATCTTCATTGATCGCCTGCGAAGGTTCGCCGGCCGCCTGGGTCTCATCGATCGCAGACGTATGGAATCAGCGGCGCAAGCGATCCTCGAGCGGATCGGCGCGCAAATATCGGTCTCTGCAGACACCAGCCGCCTCAATCTCGGCGAGCTCAAATGCATCGAAATCGCCCGAGCTCTGTCCACAGATCCGAAAATTCTCCTCCTCGACGAATCCACCGCCTATCTGGATCACCGCGAGGTTCAGGCTGTCCTTGGCGTCGTCAACGAACTCAAGGCTCAGGGGATGACCGTGGCTTTCGTTTCTCATCATCTCGACGAGGTGCTTGCCGTCGCCGATGGACTGACGATCCTGAAGGATGGGCGATATGTCGGAACATATCGTACGGCCGAGATCGAGCCCAACGAGATTCATCGCCGCATGGTTGGGCGCGACCTCGCGAAAGGGATCTATCCGTCTCGCCTGGCGGAAGACCCAAGCAAGCCCACGCGGGGTCCCGTTGTCTTCGAAGCTCGCAACGTGGCGGTTGGGCGCGAACTCAACGGCGTCAGCCTGGATGTTCATGCTGGCGAAATCCTCGGCCTTGCCGGATTGAAAGGCGCTGGCGCCGAAGCGCTGTTCGCAGCCATTTGCGGCGACCTGCCATTGGGCCATGGCACGATGAGGCTTGCGGACGTTCAATTCGCGCCAACGAGCCCGACTGATGCCTGGCGACAGGGGGTAGCCCATCTGCCCGGCGACCGCCAGAATGAAGGGCTGATCGCCGAGTTCAGTGTCCTCGACAACCTGGTAATGGTCCGCCCGCCCCGGCATGGGCCGTTCTTCGATCGTCCCGGTGCCATCGCCATCGCGGGCGATCTTGTCACTCAGATCGGAATCAAGACGCAAAGCATCGATGCGTCCTGCCGATCTCTTTCGGGAGGCAATCTGCAGAAGGTGGTGATCGGCAAATGCTTGGCCGTACAGCCACGTCTGCTGCTGCTCAACAACCCCACACGCGGCGTCGACATCGGCGCCCGCACGGAAATCTATCGAATCATACGGCAGAAGGCAGCGGAAGGTCTCGCCGTGATCCTGTCTTCGGAGGACATGCCTGAGCTAATCGGTATGTCGGACCGTTTGCTGGTGCTTCGGCAAGGACATGTCACGCATCGCATCGAGACTGCGGCCGATGCCACCGAGCACGACATCATCGGACATATGGCCTGACCATGGAAACGAACGAGACCGCGAGCACCACCATGACGTCGAGCACAAGCGGCGAAAAAATCCGCAGCTCGAGCAGCTTCGAACTCCTCAAGCGCGCTTTTCCGCTCGCCATGCTTGTTCTGCTCGTCGTCATATTCTCTTTATCGTCGCCGCGCTTTCTCACCTTCGGCAACCTTCTTATCGTGCTTCAACAGGGCACGGTGCTGTTGGTCGCGGCGCTGGGCATGACCTTCGTCATCATGGCGGGCTCGATCGATCTTTCGGTCGGTTCAATCGTCGCACTCGCGGCATTGGTGACGGCTTTGACGGCAGATCGTCTCGGCGCTGCGGCAATCATTCCGGCCATTGCTGTTGGCGCGGTTGCCGGCTCGATCAATGGCGTGCTCCTCGCCAAGGGCAAGGTCCCGTCCTTCATAGCCACCATGGGAGCGATGGTGGTGTATCGCGGCATCGTGCTTCTGTTCACCCGCGGCGCTCCAGTCTCGATAGAGGACGAGCAATTCCTCAACACCTACACCGAGCGTACTTTGGGTATTCCCAATTCGGTGATCATTGGCTTGGTGCTGGTGGTCTTAGCCTATGTCATCATCAACAGGACAGTGTTCGGACGCGAGGTCCGGGCCATCGGCGGGGGAGAACGCGTCGCCATCTTGACGGGCATTCAGGTCGCCCGCGTGAAGATCAGCATGTATGTGCTTCTCGGGGCGCTATGCGGTATTGCGGGATTGCTGCAGGGCGCGCGCGCCATGGCCGCCACAGCGCAGCTCGGGGAGGGGCTTGAGCTGGACGTCATTGCAGCTGTCGTGGTCGGCGGAACGCCTTTGACCGGAGGTGTGGGCAGTGTTGTCGGCACCATGCTGGGCGTTCTGATCATCACGCTGCTGTCGAACGGCATGAACATGACCGGTGTCGATCCGTACCTTCAGAATATCGTCAAGGGAACGGTTCTGGTCTGCGCCGTATTCGTCACCATCGATCGCAAGAAGATTGGCATCATCAAGTAGCGACCACACGGCACGGGGCGAATCCATACATCGCCGGGCGATTTCCAGGGACAGAAACTAAAAGGTGGGAGGTGTGCTCACCCACAGAATCTTGGCAGGCTTGTCGGTGGCATTGCGGTAGCCGTGGGGAATTTCGGACCGGAAGTGGAAGGAGGCGCCACTCGGCGCGCGATAGACCTTCCCGCCTACGATCAGCTCGATCTCGCCATCCAAAACATAGCCCAGTTCCTCGCCCTGGTGAACGATCGTTCCCTCATTGCTGGCGCCGGGAGCGATCATGTGAATGGTGCTCTCAAGCAAATTGCCCTCTTTATGCGGGAACAACCGTTCGAGCCGAATTCCTTCGGTTTCGATCGCGGCCGCCCGCCGTTCGTCCGGATAGAAGACGACGGCCCATGCGTCACCTCCCGAAGCAAGCAAGGAGGCCACGTTGGTTGCAAGACTAACGGCTATGCGATGCAGTGTGGGCAAGGACGGATATGCGCGGCCGTTTTCAATCTTCGATAGCAGGCTCTCGGAGCAACCGGCGGCTTCGGATACCTGCTTGAGGGTCATGCCTTGCAGAAGGCGAGCGTGTTTTAGCTTCCCACCCACGCGGATGTCATCATGCAACTCATCGCCTTCGGCCTCCCTGCCATTCGACGCGTTTTTGGTTTTCGACATGCATGTTTCCTTCGATGGGAAGTTCCAGAGCTTTATGAAAGCGGATTGAATTTCAATCAAGTCATAAGAGAGAGCGCCTCACGCCTGTAACATATAGGAGAAATCCGCCCGATTGCCCGAACATTGCGCTTGACTCCGTTGACGGGTACACCATAGCATTCAAGTCACTTGAATAAAAATTAGCTGCGTTCAAGCGGCTTGTTCAGCAGCAAGGGGAACTAAGATGCACAGATCGATAACCACATTCGCATCCCTGGCGTTCAGCGCCGGCATGTTCATCAGTGGACAAGTTTGGGCCGGAAACCAGACCGTCAAGATCGCCTACGAGGGGGCTCTAACCGGCGGGATAGCTTTTTTTGGAATCCCAATCGGCAATGCCGTCGAGCTCGCCATCGAACTCCAAAAGGATGAGTTGGCAAAGCAGGGGGTGAGCCTGGAATACATGCCTGCCGATGACCAGGTGGACGCCGCGCAGGCCCCAACGATTGCGCGCAAAGTCATCCAGGACGATAGTGTCATCGGCGTCGTTGGTCCGATCTTCGGCAGCACGACGAATGCGGTCGGTCCGCTCTACACGCAAGCTGACCTGGTGATGCTGAGCATGGGCACGGCCGCCAATCTATCGACGAAGGGATGGACCATGTTCCGCGTCGTACCCAATGACGACATCCAGGCTGCTGCAGTGGCCGACTATCTCGGCAAGGCGCTCAAGATGACCAAGATCGGGGTGATCGACGATGGCACCCAATACGGCCATGGGTTGGCCGAGGCGGTGAAGGCCCAGGTCCGCAAAAATGGAGGCGAAGTCGTTGTTGAGGAAGCGATCGATCCCAATGGCGATGATTTCTCCAGCACGGTGACCAAAATTCTTGGAAGCGGCGCCACCGGTGTTTTCCTGGGCGCAAGCGTCAACACCGAGACAGTGTTCAATCGGCAGTTGGTTGAAGGCGGCTTCACCGGCGCCTTCTTCGCGCCGGACGGGACGCTGTCGAACGACTACATAAAGCTGGCGGGCCCCGCGTCAAACGGCACCTACTTCACATCGCAGGCGGCGCCTGTCGCTGCCTATGGCGGACCCACGCAGGGTCCACTCGCCGATTTCTACGCCGCCTACCAGAAGCGCTTCAACGCGCCAGCTCAAAGTTACAGCGCCGAGGGATTTGACGCCGCCAACATGATCATCGATGCGATCAAGTCGGGTGTCCACGACCGCAAGGCCATGGTCGAATTCTTTCGTACCAAATCATATCAAGGCGTCGCCCGCACCTACAAGTTCCAGGCTAATGGCGAGCCAGAGGGCGCCCCAAGCATCAACATCTATCAAATCAAGGACAACAAGATTACGTGGCTCGGTCTTAGCAGCGATCTGGCCAAGTAGCAGTTGTTCTGTGCGCAGGTCGCCTCGAACGGCGGCCTGCATCTACTCAATAGGATGATGGTGCCCGATGAGCTGCTTTGCCAGCCTTGAGCAACAGTTTCTGGCGGCACTGTTTAACGGCCTCGCGATCGGTTCGATCTACGCGCTGATCGCGCTGGGTCTGAGCATGGTTTACGGAATTCTCAACCTTATTAACTTCGCCCATGGTGAGGTATTCATGGTTGGTGCCTTCGCGGCTTTGGGCATCTTTTCCGCGCTTGGTGTCGATCTCAACGCCGGATGGGCTTTGGTCACACTTGCGTTGCTGGCTGGAGCGGTGGCCGCCGTCGCCGCATCAGGCTTGGCTGCGATGATCCTCGAGATCGCGGCGTACCGGCCTCTCAGGCGACTTGGCGCGCCTCGGCATGCGACCATGATATCAGGCATGGGCTGCAGCATCGTCCTTCAGGAGATATTCGCTTTGGCCTTTGGCCGCGCCAATATCTCCTATCCTGGACTGTTACCCGTCAGCACGCTTTTCGTGGCTGGTAGCGGGCGCATCACAGTCAAGATGGCGCTCATCATGATTTGCACTCTGGTCATGATGGTGGTGCTCGATTGGTTCGTTTCGCGGACCAAGTCCGGCAGGGGAATACGTGCCTTGGCTCAGGATCCCGTGGCCGCCGAACTTATGGGCGTCAATCTTTCGCGGTCGATCCTGACCACCTTCCTGATAGGCGGGATGTGTGCTGGGCTCGGTGGCGTTCTATATGGCCTTTACTTTAGCAAGACGTCTTACCTTCTGGGCTTTATCCCGGGCCTGAAGGGACTGACGGCGGCGATATTGGGCGGCATCGGGAATCTCCCTGGGGCCGTTCTTGGCGGCCTGCTGCTTGGGGTCATGGAAAATGTCGGGGCGATTTGCCTGCCGGCACAGCTCAAGGATGTCGTCGGTTTTGGCGCCTTGCTGCTCGTCTTGATCTTTCGACCTAACGGCATCCTTGGCGAACGGGTCGCGCGCCGGACATGATCAGTGCATCGAAAATTACTTCAAGGATGTCTGAGCCGGCATCCTTCCGATGGCTGGCCAGCGAAGGGCTCCCGCTCATCATTGTTGTGGGCCTTGGCATCGTTGGCATGCAGCCTTTCGGCGTCGGGTCGCCTTATCTCAGCGCCATTATCGTCATGGCCGGCATCTATATGCTGCTGGCGATGGGCCTCAACGTCGTGGTCGGGTTCACGGGCCTGCTGGATCTTGGTTATGCCGGGTTCTGGGCCGTGGGGGCCTATACGACCGCGATCGTAACCGGGGCGGCGCCTTTCCATCCAATGGATCTGAACTTCTGGGAGGCTATCCCGCTTGCGATGCTTGTCGCCGTGATCAGCGGCATATTCCTCGGCCTGGTCACGCTGCGCATACGCGGCGATTATCTCGCCATCGTTACCCTGGGATTTGGCGAGATTGTCCGCATCATCGCCAATTCGTGGGATGCCGTTACCGGCGGTCCGAGCGGCATCACAGACATTGCCCATCCCAACCTGTTGGGATTCGACTTTGGTTTGGATCCACGTCACTACGTCGCACTGATTTGGGTATTCCTAGGCGGGCTCTATTTCGTGATAGCCAATCTGTGGCGGTCTCGGATTGGCCGCGCCTGGTATGCCACCAAACAAGACGAGGATGCCGCCGAGATTCTCGGCGTGCCGACGTTTCGCATGAAGCTCTTGGCATTCGCCACGGGAGCATCGACGGCCGGCTTCGCGGGTGCGGTCTACAGTTCATATACGGGATACATCATTCCAGCCAATTTTGTGCTGCTCGCGGCGATCATGGTGCTCGCCTCGGTCGTGCTGGGCGGCATGGGAAACATGAAGGGCGCCATGGTCGGCGCCGCGCTGGTGGTCTTCCTGCCGGAGCTTTTTAGGGCCTTTGACACGGCGCGCTTTCTGATCTTCGGCGGCATCCTGGTCCTGATGATGATCGTTCGTCCAGAAGGGCTGTTCCCACTTCGGCCACGCCGATATCGAGATCTGCCCCGAGCGCTAGGCGAGGAGCTACCGCTGGCATCCCCGCGTGCGGAACGGGATGGGGAGCCTATCCTCCAGTGCCGGGGGATCACCAAGCGTTTCGGAGGCTTGGTCGCGGTCAAGAATGTCGATCTGGCCGTGCCGGCGGGCGGGATTTTCGCGATCATCGGGCCAAATGGTGCGGGCAAGAGCACTTTGTTCAACCTGATCAGCGGCAATGTTCGACCCAATAGCGGCGAAGTCATCCTTGACGGCAAGCCGATCGCGGGCCTCAAGTCGCACGAAATCGCCGCGGCGGGCATAGCGCGAACCTTCCAACTTATCCGCCTCTTCCCGGCTGTCTCCGTCATCGAAAATGTCTTGGTTGGTGCCGACGTTCGCATCGGTACAAATCCCGTTGCGATAGCTTTGAGGCTTCCGGTCGCACGGCGTAAAGAAGCTCGCGCCCTTACAATCGCCCAAGCGGCATTGGCTTTTTGCGAGATCGGGCACCTGGCGCACGCTCAGGCCTCCAGCCTTTCCTACGGCGATCAACGACGGGTCGAGATCGCACGGGCTCTCGCCTCGGCCCCAAAGCTTCTTCTACTCGACGAGCCTGCGGCCGGCATGAATCCGACGGAACGCAAGTCACTTGCGGCCCTCATCGGCCGCATCAGGAATGCCGGCGTGACGGTCGTGATTGTCGAGCATGACATCAACCTGATCATGGGTATCTCCGATCAGGTTCTCGTCCTGGAAAGCGGCGCAGTGATCGCGTCGGGCAAGCCGGAGAAGGTAAGAAGCGATCCTCGTGTCGTCGAGGCCTATATAGGCCGTCGCGCCGCTGCCGGGGCCTCGCCATCAACCGAGGCGGCGACAATGCCGGCATCGACTGGCACCATCCTGGAACTCAAGGACGTGAAAGTAGCTTACGGTCCGATTGAAGCCGTTCACGGTGTCGATCTGTCGGTCAGCCATGGCGAGATCGTCACGTTGATTGGCGCCAATGGCGCGGGAAAATCGTCAACCCTGCTCGCAATCTCGGCCATTCAACGTGCTGCTTCCGGAACTGTCTTGTTTGCAGGCACCGCCATAACGCGCATGCCGGCACACAAGATCGCCTCCCTCGGCTTGGCTCATGTTCCTGAAGGTCGCCGTATTTTCCCGCGCATGACCGTTCGCGAAAACTTGATGATGGGCGCATATTCCAAAAGTCATGTTGACGACGCGGATGTGGAGCGAGTCTTCGAGCTGTTCCCCGTCTTGAGCCAACGCGCAAAGCAGCTCGGCGGCACGTTGTCTGGCGGCGAGCAGCAAATGCTGGCGATTGGCCGGGCTCTGATCTCAAAACCTTCTCTTCTGCTGCTTGACGAGCCGTCCATGGGGCTTGCGCCGCAAGTCGTGGAAAAGATCTTCGACATCATCGTCGACATCAATCGTGCCGGCGTCAGTATTCTGCTGGTGGAACAGAACGCTGAAATGGCGTTGGAAATTGCACACCGAGCCTACGTTCTCGAAAGTGGGCGTATCCGGCTCTCCGGAAGCGGAAAATCCCTTCTCGATAATCCAGAAGTCAAAGCTGCCTATCTCGGCGGATAGAATAGTTACAGGAGGATCTATGCCAAAAATAGCTCGTTCCGGACAGGATTGGATCCTGGACCGCTTCATTGGAACGCTTGGCGTCAACGCGCTGATGCCTGGTTTCATGACGTTCATGGCCAGTCCCATTGTCGGTTTCAACAACGCGGACCTCGATTACATCAGCGCCCGTACCAAAGGTGTTGCCTCCATGCGCGAGACATACCGGAAAGTTGGAGATTTCCGGTCCCAATTGGCCCAAGCAGCGGAGAAAAAGGGCTATACAGTTACAGCGCGCCGACATTTTTACTACGGGTCGCTTGCATATGGTTTTGCGCAGTACACAGTGCAGGAAGATCGCAGCGCCTTAAAAAAAGAACTTCACGACAAATGCCAGGAATGCTTCGCCAAGGTGATCGAATATGCCGATTACCCGATGGAGAAGGTTGAAATCCCGTTTGTGGACGAGCCTGCGTATGACTTGACCAGCTTTCCTGGTGTGCTCCACCTCCCAAAGGGCAAGCGGCCTTTTCCGTGCGTGATATTCATTCCAGGCACGGATATGCACAAAGAGCAGGTTCCGAACCCGGAAGACAATATCTTCATCAAGCGCGGCATGGCGGTGCTGGCTCTGGATGGACCAGGGCAGGGAGAGAGTCTGCTTCGCATGCTGAAGGTCCGTGTTGACACATGGAACTATGAAAGGGCGGTAAGCGCCGCGATTGACTATCTCGAGACACGACCCGAAATCGACCCAAACCGGATCGCAACATTCGGTGTGAGCACCGGATCGTATTGGTCTCCGCGGGCGGCGATTTGGGAAGCCCGCCACAAGAACCGGATCAAAGCGGCTGGCGGTCTCGCCGCTCAATGGGAGCCGCACTTTGTTACCGAATTCGAGTACGCCCAGCCGAACTTCAAAAGCAACTACATGTATATGGCGGGTGAAAACTCGGAGGCGGCGTTCGATAGTAAGGCTCACTTGCATGATCTGCGCCAGGATATCGCTGAGATCACTTGCCCCATCCTGATCGTACAGGGCGAATTCGATGAATTGTGCACGCCGGCCCAGGTCGAGGCTATTCTCGCCAATGCGAAGGCACCTTACGAGATGCGTATCTACGAAGACGAATTCCACCCGCTGGGCGGGGTAGCCGTGGAGGCTTACGAATTATCCGCCGATTGGCTACGCGACCGCCTCGACGGCAAGCCGGCGGACAAGAGTGAAATTATTCGAATTCCAAGATTGTAGGGCCAGCGTCATGCCGCTTAGCCCGCGCGAACGGATCGAATATCAGGCGATCATTGACCGGCCGAAGGTGAAACTGCCCGACGGGATTAGAATGCCGGTCTGGCTGATCGTCAACGTTGAAAACTGGGATGCGCGACGGCCTATGCCACGCACGGTCCTGCCTCCACCTATGGGAATTCCGCTGCTGCCGGATATCCCCAATTGGTCATGGCATGAGTACGGGATGCGCGTCGGCTTCTGGCGGATCTACGACAGCCTCAAATCGAGGAAGATCAATCCAACGCTCGCCACAAACGGATCGGTTTGCGAGCTCTACCCTCGTATCGTTCGAGCTGCCCACGATGCCGGTTGGGAATTGATGGGCCATGGTTGGCTGCAAGGACCGATGCACAATTTGGAGGATCAGCGCGCATCAGTTCGCCGGACAATTGAGGCGCTCTCCAAGATCGCGGGCAAGCCGCCAATTGGCTGGGAAAGCCCGGGGCTGACCGAAACGGCCGACACCGTCGACATCCTGGCCGAAGAGGGCATTCGCTATGTCGCCGATTGGGTGCTGGACGATCTGCCCTGTGATCTCAAGACAACAGCCGGGACCTTGGTGACGCTGCCATACACGGTCGAAATCAACGACGTGGCAATTATGGCCGTAGCCCAGCATACGTCCGCAGAACTCCTGGAGCGCGGCAGGCGACAGTTCGATCGATTGTATGCCGAAAGCGCTAACTCACCACGGATCATGTCGATCAGCATCCATCCCTATCTCAGCGGGGTTCCCCATCGGATCGGCTATCTGGAAGAACTGTTGGATCACATATCCTCTCATAGCGGTGTCGCGTTCTGGAACGGGGACCAGATATTCGACTGGTATCGTTCTGTCTGTCCGGACCCGGCGACGCCCGAATGATCATAAAGGCCGATCACGTCAACGCCTTTATCGACGCCGGAGATGCAGTCGCAGGGTACGCCCTCGAGGGGCCGCTTTCAGGCCTGTCGTTGGCGGTGAAGGATATTTTCGACGTCAAAGGGCTTCGAACCGGCGCCGGTAATCGCGCCCGTGCAGCAACTGCAGCGCCGGCATCCAGGACTGCGGACGCCGTACAGAAGCTTCTCGACGCCGGAGCGCGCTTTTCAGGCAAGACGCAGACAGACGAACTTGCCTTCTCCCTGATGGGCAATAACCAGCAATATCTGCGGCCAATCAACACGGCGGCCCCAGACCGCTTCGTCGGGGGGTCGTCATCAGGGTCCGCAGCCGCGGTGAATGCAGGGCTTGTCGATATCGCCTGCGGTTCGGACACCGCCGGCTCGATCCGGGCGCCGGCGAGTTTTTGCGGGCTGATTGGGTTGCGCACCACGCACGGCGCAATTTCCTTGGCCGGGACAACACCTTTGGCACCAAGCTTCGACACCTTTGGCTGGTTTGCGAGGGACTTAGCGACTTACGAGCGCGTGGCTGACGTTATCTTGCCCGCCGCACCGGCCTTCCGCCTTCGCCGCCTGCTGCGGTGCGCTGATCTCGATCAGTTGGTGAATGACGCTGATCAGTTTGAGAGCTTCGGTCGAATGATCGAGGAGCATGTTGGTCCTGCTGGCCAGATCGGCGCCCCGGTTTCAGTCGCCGAATTGAGCAGCGTGTTCCGTGTGCTGCAGTCCTTTGAAGCATGGAACGCCCATGGGTCATGGGTCGCAGATCATGCAGAAGCGATGAACAAGGATGTCTTTTCACGATTTCATTTTGGCTCAACGATATCCATCAATGAGTACCAATCCGCCGATGCAGTTAGAAAAAGATTCTCTGGTTTTTTGACCGATGTGCTCGGCGATGATGGAATCCTGTTCATGCCAACCGTTCCAGGCGCTTCGCCGTCTTTACGGTCGACAGCAGCCGAATTGGATTTGTATCGCATGCGTTCACTAGGCATGCTCTGCTGGTGTTCTCTCGCAGGTCTTCCGCAGTTGCATGTGCCGCTGGGAACAATAGACCAAGCTCCTTGGGGCTTCTCGCTCGTTGGACCGCCCGGCAGCGACCGTTCCTTGCTCGAAGTCGCAAAGCTGTTCGGTCTCGTGTGAGATTGCAGGTTGAGCGCGAGGTGAAGGCGTTCAGCCACTACCGCGGTTGGAAGCGCCGCCGCCGCGGTGGCCGTTCTAGTTTGCGATAGAGAATTGAAATCAACCGCCGCAAAGAGTCTCGACATCGCGGCGCAGTTTCAGGATCGCCTTTGTAAGCTTGGCCTCGTTTTGCGCGAAGCGCGTCGACGGTGTTGGGACAGACACACCGTAGAGATCCCCCTTCCAGTCCTTGAAGGCGATGCCGACCGCTGAAATGCCGGCGGTGTGCTCGTCGCGATCAAAGGCGACGCCTGTCCGGCGGACCTGCGCAATCTGCTGGAGAAAATCGGACATATCGCGCTCGAGGCCGGCTCTCGCCCATTCGCCGCGCGCCAAACGCTCCACTGCGTCCTCGTCCATGAGGGACAGGCATGCCTTGCCGTTCGCGGTCGTCGTCAACGGAAACGTTTCCCCGACCGACGACACGGTGCGCAGCCTCTGTGTGCCGGGAATCTGGTCGATGAAGATG
>Ga0105238_10003511_pt1 | contig 15615 bp, 14 predicted proteins | sample KBSC34metaG_FD_81526 | JGI IMG/M metagenome (GOLD analysis project Ga0105238, IMG submission 81526) | Corn rhizosphere microbial communities from Kellogg Biological Station, Michigan, USA - KBS C3-4 metaG | ecosystem: Host-associated > Plants > Roots > Rhizosphere > Soil | place: Michigan, USA... | reverse complement strand
GAAGAGTTGTGCCTGTGCTCCTGGGGTCTCCTGCAGTTCACCGAGCTTGTCCAGGTCGACACGCTGGATCAGTTCTTTGTGAACAGACGTCTTGATGCGCTGTTGCACCCCGTCGCCCACCGGCTTTTGCGGTGTGCGACCCGGACGCTCGGGTGGACGTCCGTTGCTTTGCCCCGTTGCTGAGTGAAGGTCCGCCATCGTCTAATCCACCTGCTAGATTCAAAATCCTGTTATTGGCCACAACTGGCCGGGCTTGCTACTTCCAGAGAGAGAAGCCGGACTTCTTCGCTGTGGCCGTCTCCATGCCAACCGCTGGCCCTGCAATACTCGTCACCCACTTCAGCATCTGCGCCGGAAACTCGCCTTTTTCTTTTGCGCCGATTGGCTGACCGAGAATGCCGGCCCGCACAACCTCCGCGTAACTATTGGGCAACCGGATGGATGCAGGAAGGCGGATTGCCTTCTCTATCTGCTCGATGTTCACTCCATGCTGCGAAGAGAAGCGGTTGACCACAGCCTTGATGCGCTCGCCGTTCTGCTCGTTCTGGGTCAGGGTATCGATCATGCGTGAGAGGTCGCGAATAGCGCCGATCTCAGGCGTCGCAATCAAAAAGACGTGATTGGAGGCGTCAATCACGGCCAGGTTAGTGTCATCAAGGGCACTGGCACAGTCCACGACAACGTAGTCATACTCTCCACGCAGGAAGTCGAGAGTCTGGGCCATGTCCTCAGCCTCCACAACCTTTCTGGAACCGACCAGATCGGGCGAGGAGAGCACATCCAGACCACTGGGATGGCTGGCGATATAGCCACGCAGCAGTTCACTGTCCAGGCGGTTCAGGTTGCGCACCAGCTCATGGAAGTAATAACTGCTGCCGTCAATGCCCAGATAAACGCACGCGTGGCCAAGCTGGGGATGGTTGTCGATCAGCAGCACCTTCTTCTTATGGCACTGCGCCAGGTAGAACGCGAAGTGCACTGCCAGCGTCGTGGTGCCAACGCCGCCCTTGGCGCCGAGAAAGGTAAGGACGGAGCCCCGCGCTGCGTTGCTGGTGGCGCGCATGGTCCACTGCGCGGCAATCCGTTTCAGCGTTTCATCAAAGGCGGCGGCATCGAATGCCCCACCGATAAAATCGTTGCAGCCAGCACGCATGGAGCGCAGCAAAATATCCGCATCGCGGCTGGTGGAGCGGGCGATCAGCGCCGCCTTTCCCGAAAACAGTTCCTGAATATATGCAATTGTTTCCAGGGCCTGGTCCAGGTCGCGGTCGAAGTCGATGACTGCGATGCAGTGGTGCGCCAGCTTGACCGACTGTGGCAGCGGAGGACGCCTGACCGGCGAGACATAGCTCTCAAGGTCTGCGCGATAGACGTTCCACGGCATCGCGCCAGCGGCGTAGGCCACTTCTTCAGCGAGCTCGTGCTCCAGGCCCACAGTGATCAGTGCGACGTTTGGTGTGCCGGCAGTGAATTGTCCTTCAGCCACTTTTCAGGTCCTCGTTGCAGAATTTCATTCGCGTTCTAATCGCGATGTTCAAAAAACTCTCTATTTCAGCGTTGCGTCGTAGCCGTCCTGAACCAGCCGCTGCCGCATGGCTTCGGCCTGCATTCTGGTTGGGAACGGGCCGAGATCAAGATGCAGTAGCGAATCCTGCGTGGTGTGATTGACAGACGGGTTGTAACCGTGGCGGCGTAGGGCGCTTAGAGTAGCGTCTGCATCTGATTCATGCGAGAGTGCCATAATCTCGACGACGGTTGGCTTCCCTGTTTGCGCCGCTGTAGATGCCGGCTGCGTATTGGCTGCGATTGCCGGAGCCAACGAAACCGAACCCTGCTTTGCGCCTGAAGGGTCCGCAGCTGGTTTGCTGGTCGCCGGTGTTGTAGCAGGTTGTGCTGCCGGAACCTGCTCTCCGGTTTTGACAGCAGGCTGCGGCGCTGATACCTGGGATGTATTCGGGCTGGCCTGGACATTCGTTGGAACTGAAGGTGTTGTCAGGGTCTGCGCCGGCTGCGGTTGCGCAGGTTCATTCTGCTGCAGCGGCGCGGCATCACCAACGATCCTGCCGTCCGGGGAGTTCGGATTTGGCGGCAGCGGCGCGGGGACCGCATCGCCGAACGGCGGCCGGTGTGGATCCAGCGAAGGCGCTGCCGGACGCGGATTGAGGTTCTTGCCCAGGGACGCATCGAAGCCAGGTCGATCGAGTGTGGGGATAGGCAGACCCGGCTGCACCGGTTCTGTTGTATCGCTCAGCGGATCAACCACGCTCGGCGTTACCACCACCACCAGTTCCGTCGCGGACCGGGTGACATTCTTGGACTTGAACAGCTCACCCAGGATCGGAATGCTGGCGACGCCCGGATTCTTGTTCATCAAGTCCGTTGTCCGTTGGTCCAGCAGGCCGGAGATAGCAAAGCTCTGATCACTGCGCAGCTCTACTTGTGTGGATGCTCTGCGCGTCGATATCGCTGGGATCGTCGCTCCGCTGAGTGTGACTGCATTGGTGTAGTCCAGCGCGCTCACTTCAGGCTCGACCGTGAGGCGGATCGTGTCGTCCGGATTTACGATCGGGGTGAACTCAAGCTTCACGCCATACTGGCGCCACTGAACCGTGATCACCGCTGCGCTGCCTGCGCTGCCCGGCTGTGCCACAGGAATGGGAAATTCGCCTCCGGCCAAAAATTGTCCCTTTTCGCCGCTGATGGTGGTGATCGTCGGTTCCGCCAGAATCTGCAATACCTGCTTGGTTTGCAGGTCCTGGATAGTGGCGCCAAAATTGGCCCGCGCGCTATACAGGAAAAAGTTGAGGGGATTTGAGGCAATCACCGAGAGTCCCGTGGCACTCGCAGCAGTATTCAACGTGGAAGGATATTGGGTGGTCGTGGTTGCGGCCGTCCAGCTTGTGTTGGCCCCGGCCGTCTGGAACAGATTGACGCCGAACTGCTGCGCCTTGTTGCGATCCACTTCCAGGATGCGCACCTGCAGCCTCACCTGCTTCGGGTGTCCCGGAGCAACGTTCAGCGCATTCACCACTTCCTTCGCATACATCCCGGCCAGCTTCGCTGCGGCATCAGAGTCAGCCTGCGTGGCGACCGCGCCAGTCAAGACCACGCGCCCGCCGCTGCCCTCCACCGTAATGTGGTCATGGCTCAGCGCGGCCTCCAGCGCCGAGCGCAACCCGCTCAGGTCTGCATCGGACGAGATCATATAGGACTGTGCGCGGCCGATCTCATCCAGCAGCGTCAGCGAACTTAGCCCCGGGCCCACAGCCGTCACTACAATCTGGTTCGGTGTCAGCGTGACGGAGTTCAGCACAGCAGGATCGGCAACATACACACGGCGCAGGCGGCTCTTGGTGTCGATAAACACCTGGTGTCCCATCACGATGTGCATCACATTGTTCTCGGTAGGCGTATGCGTAATGGCCGAGAATGCTCCAGGCAACACACCCCCGCCAACCACGGAAGCCTGAATCGGGCCCGCCGACGGTGGCGGAGTGCGCAACGGCTCAGTCACCGGCTCCGGCGGCAACGCGCCCTTCAAGGGAGCAGCAGCTCCCAGCGGAGGCGCGGTCTGCGTCACCGGCGGCGGTGCCTGCTTGCCCAGCTGCGCGCCTTCCATAACAGCCTGAGCCATGCAGGTTGACGACAGTACGGCAGCCAGCATTGCGGCCGACAGAATGCGGTGGATGCTCTTCCGGGGGCCCGCCGGACTGTTCGCGAATTGGGTCATCATAGTCATCACTGAAAGTTGTCCATCTTCACGGCGCCGCCGCCCATGAACGTTTCAACAACATAAGGCTTGGGTGCCGGACGCTCGCCGACCGGCTTCGTCACAGGCTTGCCATCCGACGTCTTCAAACCGGAGAGTTCGGCAAACAGCGCAGGAGGCCCTTTGAACTCCTCTTTATCCACGCCATTGCGCAGCGTGAAGTGGATGATGCCCTGCGTCGTCGCAAGGTCGACCTTCTCCGCCTGGTCCGGGCTCACCAGTAGGGTCACCACCGTCGCGGTGATCGGCTTGCCCTCCGGGTCCGGCTCAATTTTCTGCCCGCTGGTCAGCACCTGCACGTTCTGAAGAACAGTGTTGGTCACCGGGTCGGCGCCCCCCGGAGGATGGATCGTCACTAGCACATCCACATGCGTGCCGGGTAGCAGAAAGCCCGCAACGCCCACTACATCGTCGGTGTGCAGCGAGATGGCGCGCATGCCATCGGGGATCTTTACTGTCAGGCCGCTCGCAGTGCCAGGCGCGGCCAGCTGCGTGTCACGGATCGGATCACCGGCAGCCACCGGATACAGCACCACGCGGCCGATCACCGGCTGGGGTGTGGTGAATGCGCCGGTAAGAGGCATAGTGGCGGGCCAGTCAACCAGGCGCAGGTTCTCTGCCTTGATGGTTTGGCCGGCTTCAAGATTTGCAGCCGCAGCCACGTATTGGCTCTTTGCGGCAGCCGCGGGAGTATGCGACCGCTGGAACCTCTGGCTCAGCCAGTAGGTGAATACACCTGCAACCACAAGAGCGATAATGAATGCCGAGGCGAGCCGACGGTTCAACACTGGGCACTCCTACTGGAACTGGAAGTACAGAGTCAGCACGCTGCCGCCGGCGATGGCCAGGGCGTAAGGCAGCCGGAGTGTCTGTACATTCTTCACGTTGAGGTCCGGATGCGGCTGCAGGCCGGACTGTTTATGGTGTGCAGCAATCTCGCCGACATTAGCGAGCGTCTGCTTGAGCCTGCCCCGAGCGAGCGCCAGCACAACGGCCATTACGCCGCCTGTTATTGCTGTAAGGACCAGGATGTATGCGATATGCGAGAGACCGGCAATGGCGCCGACCGCAGTAATGAGCTTTACGTCTCCGGCGCCCATGCCACCCGCAATGTAGAACACCAGAAAGATGACTCCACAGATCAGGCCAGCAGCCAGGGAGGCGAGCATCTGCTTCCAGCCGCCGAGGAAAAAGTGCAGCAGGAGTCCGAAGAAGAATGCGGGAATCGTAATGACGTTGGGAATGCGCCGGCTCTTGACGTCTGTGACGGAGCCGATAAGGGCACAGGCCGCTGCCGCTGCAGGATACGCCAATTGTGGCTGCGTGAATGTCATGGATCGTTCCTGGATGAAGATGCCGCGTGCGGGGCCCGAATTGTCGTACTGGTATTGCTCGGTACGGGGTCCGTCTACGGCTCAGCGCCGTACATGGACCCCGTCCGGGGTTATGCAGTTGCTGCGGTCAGCGAGTTGCCAACGCTGTTGAAGGTGTTGCCGATGTTGCCGGCGAGGCTCTGCATGGAAGCCACTGCGCCGAGGCCGACAAGGGCCGCGACCAGCGCGTACTCGATCAAGTCCTGGCCGGACTCTTCGGTCATCAGGTTCTTCAGAAGCTGCTTCATGGTTTCTCCTTAGTGAGGAAAGTTTGGCAGTTAGGTCAGTCCGGGCTGAGCTGACGCACAAACGTGTTCATGGGAACACGCAGGAAGGGGGAGGAGCAGACTTGCGCGAGCCCCGACGTCTCGCACTCGCGCAAGCCCGCCAGGTTCTTACGCGGTGGCCGAGGTGAGCGAGTTGCCGACGCTGTTGAAGGTGTTGCCAATGTTGTTGGACAGGCCCTTCATCGCCGCAACTGCGCCCAGGCCAACCAGAGCCGCAACGAGCGCGTACTCGATCAGGTCCTGGCCGGACTCTTCAACCATCAGGTTCGTGAACAGCTGCTTCATGTTCTTCATGGTGTTTCTCCTAAGTTCGGGTTTATCCACGGCACTCCGGGTTTGCGAGTCCCACGGGATGAAGTGAGATTAGGGTTTGCCGATAACAATCGAAATCCCCTATAGGTGGGAGCGGGTAACACGAAAGTGCGTCCGGATTCCCATTTATGTCTTTGATTCCGCTTATGTTATGGGACGCGGCCACGGTAGAATCACACATAAATCAGCCACGGCACAGTGCGGCGTCATAAGGCGACGCAATTTTCTATATCGGCAAAAGATGACGGCAACTACAGGCAAACCCGGTTCGGCAGAAACCTTCTCGGCCATGCTCACTTCGCGTGAGCGCCTCGGCGTCTGCGCTGTACTGATGGTCGGCCTGGGACTCCGCCTGTTTGTGCTTAATCTCGAGATGCACAAGCCAGTGATGCAGTTCTTTTCACATCCATGGGAGATGGGGCTGCTGGGCAAATCCATTCTGGAAGGACACGGTTATAGCTCCCCGTTCGGATTTCCTACCGGCCCCACGGCGTTCATAGCACCCGGATATCCCACCATCGTCGCCGGCATCTTCTTCCTCTTCGGCGTCTACAGCGTGAAATCTGCGCTGGTGATTATTCTGCTGAACATCGCGGCTGCGCTTACAACCGTCGCTCTGATCATGCGGCTTGCGCGCAACCTATTCAGCACGGCAGCTGCATGGACCGCCGGCTTGTTCTGGGCGGTCTCGCTCCCTCTGCTGTGGCTGCCTATCATCTTCTGGGAGTCCAGCTTCTCCGCGCTCTTCTTTGTCCTGGCACTAACGCTCGCTCTACGCACGCGTCGCGCGCCAACCGCCTCTAACTGGGCGGTCCTCGGCCTATTCACCGCTGTCGCCGCGCTTATCAATCCAGCGCTGATTTTTTCGTTCACCGCCATTATGGGATGGGTTGCATTCCAGACCTGGAGGCGAGCTGTCGCGGAGAGCGATACTGCACGCACGTTCTCTTGGCGCCCGGCTACCCTTGGCGCATTCACGCTGTTCGCGGTGTTTGTAGCGTGGCCTGTCCGCAATGCCGTTCGCTTTCACGCTTTTATTCCACTGCGCTCAACCGTTGGGTTCGAGATGTGGATGGGAAATCACGAGGGTTCCACGGGACATCTGGATGAATCGATCTACCCCATGACGAATCCGCACGAGCTGGCCGCATACATCGCTCAGGGTGAGGTGGCATATGTGCGGGGTAAGTCTGCCGCAGCATCGGCTTACATCGCTTCACACCCGGCATGGTTTGTCGATATGACCGCGCGGCGCATCTTCCGCTTTTGGTCCGGGACTGGCAACGCCGGGGCGCCGTGGATCTACGAGGCTCACGCCCTTTCCACCACGTTGCTTGGGTTTATCGGCCTGGTGCTGCTCTTCCGCCGCGACCGTTCGCTGGCAGCATTGTTTGCGCTGCCGATGCTTTTATTTCCTGTGCCGTACTACCTTACCCACGCCGAATTCCGCTACCGCCTGAACCTCGACCCGGTGATGACGATACTCGCAGCCTACGCAGCAGTTGAGATCGTCACCGCGCTTGCAAGACGGACCAAACGGGTTCCTGCTGCAGCGCAGATTGCGTCACCGCTGGCACACTAAGCCACTATGAGGCCGCTCTTCGCCGTGGCGATAAACTCCGTCGCCGTGTTAGCGATGTGATCCAGCATGGGGCGAGTGAGTCCAGGAAACACGCCAATCCAGAAGACCTGATTCATCACAAAATCCGTATTCTTCAGGTCGCCAACGACGCGGCGCTCCCATCCCTCATACGCAGGCTGCCGCAGGAGGTTGCCGGCGAACAGTAGCCGCGTGCCAATCTTCTTGCCTTCCAATGCGGCCGTCAGTTGGTCGCGCTTGAATGGCGCGCCTGCCTTTACGCCAATAGGAAATCCGAACCAGCTGGGATCGGCATTCGGTGTCGCCTCCGGCAGGATCAGGAACTCGCTCAACGGCTCCAACGCCTTCCGCAGATAAGCAAAATTCTCCTTGCGCCGAGCGATGAACTCTTCAAGCTTGCCGATCTGCGACAGACCCAGCGCTGCCTGCATGTCGGTCGCCTTCAGGTTGTACCCAATGTGCGAGTAGGTGTACTTGTGGTCATATCCGCAGGGCAAAGCACCCAACTGCCAGTCGAAGCGCTTGCCGCAGGTATTGTCCTGGCCCGGTTCGCACCAGCAATCGCGGCCCCAGTCGCGAAAGCTGTCGATCAAGACCTGCAGCATCGGCTTGTCAGTCATCACCGCGCCGCCTTCGCCCATCGTGATGTGATGCGCCGGGTAGAAACTGACGGTGGAGATGTCTCCGAACGACCCGACCCGCCGCCCCTTCCACGTGGAGCCGAGTGCATCGCAGCAGTCTTCCACCAACCACAGGTTGTACTTGCGGCAGAATGCCGTGATCGCATCCAGATCGAACACGTTGCCCAGGGTGTGCGCGATCATCACAGCCTTCATCTTTGGGCTGTATGCCGCCTCCAGCTTCGTCACGTCGACTTCGTACGTCGGCAGCGTAACGTCGATGAATACGGGTATGAGCCGATTCTGGAAGATCGGGTTCACCGTCGTTGGAAACCCAGCAGCGACCGTGAGCACCTCATCGCCCGGCTTCAACGCCCGCTCACCCAGCTTCGGCGAGGTCAGCGCGCTTAGCGCAACAAGGTTCGCGCTGGAGCCGGAGTTCACCAGACTCGCTGAACGCACACCCACAAACCGTGCCAGCTTGCGCTCAAACTCCTTAGCCCATCGGCCAGTAGTAAACCAGCCGTCGAGGGCAGAATCGACCACCGACGCCATGTCACCCGCATCGATGACCTTCCCCGATACCGGCACCGTCGACTCGCCCGGCACAAACTCTTTCGCCGCAAACTTCGCAGCGTGGTACTCCGCCGTCAGCGCGAGGATCTGTTGCCTCAGCTCTTCTGCTTTGTTGTCCTGAATGTTGCCCGCCATAGCTTTAACGATACACACCCTCATCGTGACAGGTTGCGCAAATTCCTCCCTTACTTTGCGCGGAAAGCAAATCCATACCACTCCGCCGTGCGCCGAATCTGCTCTTCCAGCGAAACCGTCTCGCGCAAGCCCAGCAATTCCCTCGCCCGGTCCACGCTCGGCACATAGCGCGAGATGGGCGCGCCAGGGATTGGCTGCTTCGCAATGCGGATCTCGGTCTGGGGCGCGAGCGCGCGCGCGACTGTTTCTGCAAGTTCGCGAATGCTCAGATCGTTGCCTGACCCAACATTGATCGGCACCAGAGCTGGCGCGCGAAACAGCATCGTCCATATCCAGACTGCGAGATCGGCCGCATACAAGTACGAGCGTCGCGGCGTGCCATCGCCGCCAATCATGATTGGCTCTCCGGCGAGAACATCCCGAATAAAGTTGCCGACCGCAAAGTGGACATCCAGCGCGAGATGCGGCCCGCAGAACGCCCAGCACCGCGCAATCGTCGCTTCAACCTGTGTGCCGCTGGTCATTTCCGCACACAGCAGCTCCGCCTTGCGCTTGCCCTCGGAGTACGCATTCACGGCGTCGACGGCCTCTGGCGCAGGCGCATACGTCTCCGGCACATGGGTCATCTCCAGCGGCTGCCGTCCGTAAACCGCGCCCGAGCTGGTGAGCAGTAACCTCGTCGCACCGCATTGTTTGGCAAACTCCAGCGCATGGCGTGTGCCGTCGATGCTTGTAGCCAGCATCTCCTCACGCGTCGGTTGTACGACTGCCTCTGTGGCGGCGTGCAGCACATAGCGAAATTCGCTCCTGGGAAACTGGAAGGTGCGCACGTCCCCTTCCAACAGCGCCACCGCAGGATCACCCGCGAGGTGCGGACACTTCACGCGGAACCTGGCCGGATCGCGCGTTAGCACTGTCACCTGCGCGCCAATCTCCAGTTGACGGTTGATGTGGCAAAAACTCTCCACCAGCCACGCGCCAAAAAAGCCCGTGCCACCAGTAATGAAGATTCGCTGCCCGCGCACTTCTTCCCAGAGGTTGCGCGTCAGCCCCAATACGAGGTCCAGGTCGCGTTGCGCCAGTGGTGGGCAGTGCGTGGCGCTCATCTGTTACTTCACCTCGCTACCTGCAACGCCGTCGAAGTCCGGGCCGAAGTAACACTGTTCCACAATCATGCAGAAGATATGTTCCAGCGCGAGATGCGACTCCTGAATGTTCATCGTGACCTTAGAGGGCACGATCACGTTGATCTCGGATAATGCCTTCATTGCGCCGCCACCATTACCGGTGAAGCTTACAGTCCGCACGCCCATAGACTGCGCTTTTTTAAGCGCGAGTACGCAATTCTTTGAGTTGCCGCTGGTTGAGATCGCGAGCAGCATGTCGCCCTTATTTCCCAGGGCCTCCACCTGCCGCTCGAACACATGCTCATAACCGTAGTCATTTCCCGCTGCGGTAAGGATGCTTGAATCTGTCGTGAGTGCAATGGCACGCAGAGCAGGCCGATCAGCCTCCAGCCGCACCACAAACTCCGCCACCAGATGCTGTGCGTCCGCTGCAGAGCCGCCGTTGCCGCATACCATCAGCTTGCCGCCTGCGCGCATCGCGTCTGCTGTAAGCCGACCCGCCTCGAGCAATGCCGCCTGGATCGACGCGTCATCCAGCACCGCGCTCAGCGTAGCCACAGACTGCCGCAATTGCCGTTGGATCAAGTCCCGAATAGCTTCCCTCCTGACTTTGAGCTATGCGCTCCTTACGACATCGATGCCTGCGATTCCTTGCGGTTTCGGAGGCGCCGGCGGGTACTCAAAGTTGATGCGCTCCAGCTCCACTGTGTAGGGGCGGTTCTGCACTGCCGTATAGATAGAGCCTACATACTCGCCCATCACCCCGAGGAAGAGCAGCTGCAACGAAGAGATGAAGAACACGCCAACCAGCATCGGTGCCAGCCCGAAGCTGAAAGTCGACCACGCGACAAGCTTCAGCACGAGATAGGTAAGGCCGATCAAAAATGAGAAGCACGCGCCTACGAAGCCGGCAAACGCCGCCAGCCGCAGCGGCACCTTGGAGTTGCTGATGATTCCTAGCATCCCCATGTCGTACAGCGTGTACCAATTGTTTTTGGTGATGCCAAACTTGCGCGCAGGCTGGTCATAAAGCAGCTTGACCGTCGGCAAGCCGATCTCCGCGATCATGCCGCGGAAGTAAGGATACGGATCCTCGAACCGCTTCACCAGGTCCATCACCTTGCGGTCATACAGGCCAAAGCCGGTGAAGTTCTGGATCGTCTCAATCGAGCTCAGGCGCTCTACCGTCTTGTAATACTGCTTGCGAAGCCAGAACATCATCGAATTCTCTTCGCTGGTGCGCTTGATGCCCAGCACGCAGTAAGCCCCGCGCTCCCATTCATGCACCATGTCGGCAATCATCGCTGGCGGGTCCTGCAGGTCGGCGACGATGCTCACCACCGCATCTCCACGCGCCTGCAGCATCGCGTGGATTGGCGAACGGATGTGACCGAAGTTGCGCGAGTTGACGATGATCTTGACGTTCTTGTCTTCCGCGGCAATCATCTTCAGAATTGCGACCGTATTGTCATGCGATGAGTTGTCAATGAAGATATGCTCGTACTCATAACCCAGGCTGGCCATTACCTCGCGCACCTGGTTGTACACGCTGAGGACATTCTCCTCCTCGTTGTAGCAGGCCGTTACGATCGAGATCGTCTTCTGCGCCAATTCGGTGTACCCCGTCAAAGTCTAGCTTATGCAAATCTCGCCAATGGCGATCTACAGATACCGCAGGACCTTTGCTTCCGTCTCCGCATCAAGGTCTGGACTCATGCGATGCAAAGGGTTGGACTCCATGCCGCCCGATGCCGTGACGCGGCTCGATATCTTCGGGAAATAGGTCTGCTGCGGATCGATCTTGACGATAAACCCCCGCGGGCCAACTGCATTGAACTCTTTCAGAAACTCAGGATCGTTCTCGAAACCGGGGCCAACGCGCATCACCGGAATGTTATATGCGGCGAAGAGCGGCTCCCACTTCGGCATGCCCAGGCCTGTCTCAATGTCGCAACCGACATAACTTCCGCCGAAGTAGTTTTTCTGCGTCATACGGATCGAGGCATACCCATGATCGTCAAAGATAAATATCTTCAGGTTCAGGTTCTGCGCGCGCACGGTGCCAAGTTCCTGAAGGTTCTGTGTGAAGCCGCCGTCACCCTCCACCAGCACTGTGCGGCGACCGCCAGCTGCCACTGCCGCTCCAATCGCCCCACTGAGTCCATAGCCCATTGCAGCCAGGCCCTTATTGGAGACAATGCGTTGTCCGGCTTTCTGCGCGAAGGTCTGCATCATCGTCGTGAACGCTCCACCGCTGCTGCACGGAATCACAACGTCGCTGCTGATGGCCAGCGCCGACAGGCTCTCCGCAAAGACATACGGCGAAAGGTATCCGTCGCCGGTGTTGTTCACCGGCTCTACCAGGGGCAACGCGGCCTTTACTTCGCGGCAGAACTCCAGCCACTGCGTATGATCTCCAAGATCAGCCCTCGCCAGCGAGCGTAAAACCTCGTTCGCGTCACCGCACACAGCCATCGCCAGCTTAGGATGTCCCTTCGTCAACTCAGCACGATCACAGTCAACCTGGATCACTTCGCCTGCGGGCACAAACTGCTGCCAGCTAAAGCCGGTCTGCTGAAGGCTCAGGCGCGTGCCGAGCGCGAGGAGCACGTCTGCCTGTTGCAGAAGAATGTTTGAGTAACGCATGCCCCAGGTATTCGGCCGCCCAAAATACAGCGGATGGTCCGCCCCAACGCGGTCCATCGCATTCCACGTCACCATCAGCGGAATGCCGAGGCCTGCAAGCTTGTCTCTCAGTCCGTCTGCGGTCTCGCGCGAGACACCCGCGCCAAGCAGAATCACCGGCCGCGCCGCTGTACGCAGCTTGGTAATGATCTGATCCATCTCGCGATGGTTTATCTCTGGGTAATCCGGTTGCTTCTGCATCTGCGGAGCGCCGGATTCGCCCTCCACCTTCGCGCCCTGCACATCAAGCGGCAATTCCAGGAACACAGGTCCGTGGCGGCCATCGACCCCGGATCGGACCATCTCTGCAAACTCAGCTTTGCCAACCGGCTTCTCCATCAGGATGGATTTGCTGGCGATCGGGCGTGCAATCGCCACACCGTCAATCTCCTGGATGCCGCGCTGCCGCACCTCGCCGCGCGCAAGATCCGGCACCTTTACCTGTCCCCCCAGCACCAGCAATTCGCGGCTCTCCAGCCACGCTCCTGCAATCGCTGTAACAAGATTCGTCAGCCCCGGCCCTGCCGTCACCATCGCGAATGCTTTTTTTCCGGTGTGCAGCTCGTTGAAGTACTCTGCGGCTATGCCCGCCGCCACCTCATGCACCACCGGAATGCACGTCATCGTATGGCTGCAACTCTCCAGCAGGTGCATGATGTTGCCGCCGGCGACAAAAAAGCAGTGCGTGTAACCCAGCTCCGCCAGCCAGCCTGCCAGCACATCGCTGTATTTCTTCATGTGTACCTCTTTACGATGCCTGTTATAGCGCGCGCGATTGCAGCGGTGGTCTCAGCAGTTCGGTCGATCTTGCGTAGCACCACATCGCCATTCTCCGCCACAAGGATCAGCGTGTAATGTTCGCGCCCATGCTTCTTGTCCGAACCAAAGCGCTCGACCACATCATCGACACTCATAGCTGCCAGCGGGCTCTTCAAGTCCGGCACCTGCGAGATCATTCCCTCCAGATGCTCCTCTAATTCATTTACCCGCTCAACGCCTGTATAACTCACGCCGCGCAGCCGCTCAAACTCCAGCGCGCAGAGAATTCCCAACCCCACCGCAATGCCGTGCGATACCGCGAAGTGCGTGGCTCCCTCAATGGCATGGCCGAAGGTGTGCCCGAAGTTCAGCAGCAGGCGCTCCTTCTTGTCGAACTCGTCGATCTCGATAAACCACTTCTTCGCCTGCAGGCTGTTGATGATCACCTTTTCAAGTGCCTCTGTGCTCATGTCCACGGCAGGACCGAACGACAGATGCCGCCGAAAAGACTCTTCTCCGCGGCAGAAACAAATCTTCACTGCCTCAATCAACCCGCTGGCCCGTTGGTCGGCCGGCAATGTCTCCGCCAGAACCGGATCGATTATCACGCGTTGCGGTGGATGAAATGTCCCGACCAGATTCTTGTAAGGCCCTACATTGATCGATGATTTGCCCCCGATGCACGAGTCCACCATCGCCAGCACAGTCGTCGGCACATAGCTCCAGTTCAGCCCGCGCATGTAGACCGAAGCGAGAAAAGCTGAGAGGTCCTGAATGATGCCGCCACCAACTGCAACCAGATGCGTCTGCCGGTTAGCGCCGCTCTTGCGCATCTGCTCAATTAGTGCAGGCGAAGCATCGAGCGATTTGTTTTGTTCGGTCGCTTCAACGAAGACCGCCTTTGCACCAGCGCTCACAAAGGCAGTGGTGAAAAACTCGTCCGCAATAATCGCAGCCTCTGCCGACTCCTGCAGGATACGCGGGAATGAACCCGCCTCAGTCGCGACAAAGTAGCTTCCCGTAGAGCTTTCAATCTGGATCTGGGCCCTGCGGTCAAATGATTCGTACATTGCTGTATCCGAGATCCACTGCGATGAATTGACCGGTTACACCTGTGCTCTCGTGGGAGCAGAGATGGCACACAGTCCTCGCTACGTCTTCCAGTTTGGGCAGTGCACCAAATAGTGTGCCGCCCTCAATGCGCTGCATCTGTTCTGCCGTTAGATTTTTCCGGGTCATCGGCGTATCCAGCGCTCCGGGCAACACCGCATTGATGCAGTGGCCATCCTTGGCTAAATCCGCCGCCGCGGATAGCACCAGGCCGCGCAGTGCCGCCTTGCTCATGCAGTAGGAGAGCTTGTTCTGTCGCGCCATCTCCTGCCAGATAGAGCTGATCACACACAGGCGGCTTCCCTGCTCCAGCATTCCACCAGTCAGCAGCGCCTGCAGCGTCACCAGAATGTAGGTGCAGTTTGCGTCATAGACCTCCTGGTGTCGCGCTGCATCCACGTCATACACACTGTCATTGCAATTAGTCCCCTGTGCCCAGCAGACAGAGGCGTAGGGCTGTTCGCCGCGCAGGTGTTCTTTATCGAAGCCAGATGCCAGAGGATCCGCAACAATCCAGCGCGCTTTTGAATGTGCTCTATCTTTCGCGTCAGGGACCTTTCGGCCCACGGCCGTTACCTCCCAGCCGCGGTCGAGCGCCATCTCCATGATTGAGCTGCCGATCGCGCCGCTCGCGCCAAATAGCAGGAGCCTTTCGTGCCCGGTCGCCATCAGCGGTTCAGCACCTGCCAGCGCTTCTCCAGCATGTCGATACGCTTGGCATCTTCATTCTGGATCGCCGCGTAATAATCGCGCTTATTCAGCAGCCACAGTAGCTCAAAATGCACGGCGTTCAGCAGGCCCTGGTCAATGTGCGAGGCCTTGGCTGCCTGCGCGTCAAAAATCACCTTGCGCGTCTCGAAACGCGTCAGGTGCACGTCGACCATCTGCTTCAGCACGGGAATCGAATCGCTGGACACGCCGCCGCCGACAACCAGATCCAGCCCAAGCTCTTTACACTTGGCCGCCGTCTTCAGGACGTAATCCGTAACTTCTTTGCCGTTGATGGCGTCGCGTCCCAGACCTGCCGAAAGCGAAAAATCCACTCGTCCGAAGACGATGCCTGCCAGTTCTTTTGCCTTCGCCGTGGCCTGCGCCATCTCGTCCAGCTGGTGAAACGCGGAGATCGTTTCGAGGTTGAACAGGAAGTCCGTCTGCTCCTGCTCTTCGGACGAGTAGACCTTGCCCACCGCCTCTGCAAACTTGGTCAGGGCATATGTGCTCTCAACCATGGGCGCGATGATGTACTCCACGCCAATCTGCTT
>Ga0105238_10003510_pt1 | contig 15617 bp, 16 predicted proteins | sample KBSC34metaG_FD_81526 | JGI IMG/M metagenome (GOLD analysis project Ga0105238, IMG submission 81526) | Corn rhizosphere microbial communities from Kellogg Biological Station, Michigan, USA - KBS C3-4 metaG | ecosystem: Host-associated > Plants > Roots > Rhizosphere > Soil | place: Michigan, USA... | reverse complement strand
CGCTCGTGTCGCCCTGGCGCGCGCGTTCGACGAACGGGATGGCGTTGACCATTCCGAAAGCACCCGGATTGGCCTCCACCGCGGCAATCGCCTTGTCGATGTTGTCGAGCCCCTGTGCGCCCTCGATGATCTTGGCGTTCACCGTGGCAGGAATGTCCTTGAGTTTCATGGCCGGATCGCGCGGTCCGCCAGCGATCGGCACCAGGGTGCGCTGACCATCCTCGTCGACAGGGCCCCATGCATAGCCTGATGGCGCCTTGCCGCCGTTCACGCCAGCTTGAGCCAAGGCCCGGGCGCGCGCGTTCGCCGCGGCGGCCTGCGCATAGTTCTCTGCGGCGCCGGCGGTCGCCTGCTTGCTGCGCGCAACGTGCTCGCCGGTCACCGCCTGCGCGCGGCCACTCGACTCGTTCAGGTCGCCGCCGAAGAGGTCGCCCACCAGACCCGACGAGTCGAAGTGGTAGAGCGGCTTCGCCTCGATCGCCGCCTGCGCGCGGCCGACGGTCGCCGCCGGCAGTTGGCCCGAGAGCACTTGGTCGCCGAGATCCTGTTGGCGGTACAGGCCAGCCGCCTTCACGAAGTCCTCGACGTTCGTGTCCTTCAGGTTCGTGCGCATCGGCAGCGAGCGGGCGAGCGCCTGTGCAATGCGGCTCTGCGTCGCATCGTCGACGATCGGCGCCTGACCCGGGCCGACTCCGGATTCGTCGGCCGGACCCTGCAGGTCGCGCATCGGACGGACACCGGTCCGCGCGAACTGCTGGACGGCCCGCACCAGAGGCAGCGAGGTTCCGGTCTGCAGCGCCACTCCTTCGTCGATCACATCCGGGCGGCTCTGGAAAGTGCGCGTCTCGGCGTTGTTCTGGTCGGCCTGAGCCTGCGCCGCGGCGGTGGCGGCCATCGTGTGCGCCAGCCTGCTTTGGTTGGTGACCTCGGTGTCATAGGCGTCACGATAGGCCTGCCCACCGCCGGCGAGTTGCTGTGCGAGACGAGACAGCCCCGGCGTCGCGCCATTCAGGGCATCGAGGGTGAAGCTGGAGCGCGGCATCAGGAACCCCCGAAGATGCGGTTGCCGCGGCCGGTTGACCACAGCGATGCAGCATTGCGAGCCAGGCCGGCCAGGCCGCCAGCCGATGCGCCGGACGCCACCGGCATGCCGTAGCCGGCCCCGTAACCCAGCGCCGTCGGCGCGCCGCTGGCGGCTGCGTCACCCAGCCCGGCGCCCACAGTCGCGCCCGAACCGGATGCGGCGCCACCAGCGCCCGCGCCAGCCCCGCCAGCGAGCCATGCGGCGCCAGCCATCTGCGCCAAGCCGCCCAGCTTGCCGTAGAGCGGCGTGTCGACGTTCTGCGCGTCGAGTTGGTCGGCCTGCGCAAGATTGCGATTCGTGGATGCCGCGCTGCCCAGGCGGCCAACGAGGTCCGCGCGGCGCATGCCTTCAGCGTTCAGTAGGTCGCTTGTGCCACGGGTGCGCGCCATCTCGCGCGCGATGTCCGTGATGCGGTTGCCTTCGCTGATCGCCTTGTCCGCCCGAGCCTTGACGAATGCGGCCGAGTTCGCGCCAGCGCCGCCGGCCGTGTCCACCACATCGCCGCCAGCACCACCCGCCGCCAGATCAGCCTGCGCGCGCTGGAAGGCGGTCTGCTCCTGGTCCTGCATCGCCGCGGCGCGCGCATCTGGCGTGAACTGCTTCCCCTCGTCGAGCACCTGACGCGCGGCGTCATCGCTCGTCGCCTGGTTGCGCTGCAGAGAGCGGTTCAGGATGTCGCGCCGCTCGCCGGCGGCCTTCTTGTCGCCGCGGTACTTCAGGTACGTGCCGCCGGCGAGGAGAGCGAGAGCGGGTGCTGCTGCCATGGTTTTCCTTCAGGTCTGCGTCACGATGCCGTTGCTGCCGCCGCTGCGCGGCCGCATGGCATTGCCGTAGTTCGATGCCCACCAGTCGCCCGCATCCTGCTTGCCTCGCGCGAGGTTGCTTTTCGTGTACAGCAGGCCGGAGCCTGCGAACAGGTCGCCCAGCGTCGTGCCCTGCGCTTCGGCCGTCGCGCGGTCGCTGTTCGTCTTCATCTGGTTCAGCGCGGAGCTGAGGGCACTGCCAGAATCCATGCCGGCATCGATCGACTGCAGCAGGCCGAGCCGCGTGTTCTCGTCGTTCGATTCGAGGCCAGTTCGCGCCGCGTCCGCTTTCGCGCCGAGGTCGAGCAGCCCCTTGTCATAGGTGCGGCCGAGCGTTGCCGCTTGGTCGATGTCCACCGACCCACCGTTCAGGCCCTGGGCGAAGAGCGCGAACTTCTGATCGCGCGCGGCGCTGTCACGGCTCTCGTCGAGCCCGCGCTTGCCGGCGTCGAAGGCATTCTGTCGAACGGTGCCATAGAGCGCATCGCGGGCCGACTTGTTCTTGGCCGCGTCCGCGATGTCCTCGGCGAACCACGTCGGATCGGAGATGCCGAAGGACTGGTTCAGCTTGTTGCGGGCGTCCTTCTTCCTCGTCTCGATGACGTTCTGCTGTGCACCGTAGTCGTCGCCGCCACCGCCGCCCATGTCGCCTCCTCAGTTGATGGCCTGCTCGACGGCAGTCACCACGGTGAACGTTCCACTGATCGGGCACAAGATGAAGTGCCCGTTGATCGGAAGGTGCAGCACTCCGCCGGAGCCGATGGTCTGCACGGTGTTGAGGCCGATCGTCAGCGTGCCGGTGTTGCCGTTCGTCCAACCGAGCACGACGGTGCCGGTGCTGCACGTCAGCGCCGAGGCGCCCATGCGGAGCTCCATGGCGCACGTGTTGCCGCCGCTCAGCGACAGGGCCGCGGGGCACGTCGGCGTGATGGTGATGATCGTTGCCTTCGTCGGAGTGCCGCTCTGCAGGTCGGTCGAGAGCGCCGCGGTGCGAGTCGACGGGAAGGCGAAGTTGAAGGGCGTCGACGGGAGCGCGGTCGAGTCCACGCCGAACGTGCCGCCGCTGATCTTCAGCGTGCTGTCGAACGGGTAGATCTTCGGCTGCTGGGTCGTGATGTCGTACAGGAACAGGCCTTGCGCGCCGGTGCAACCGGAGGGCGGCGGCACGAGCTTGTTGACCGAGTTGCCCCATGCGTCGACCTGGTAGGTGATCTGGTCGCATGCAGCATAAGCATGGGCTCCGACGGCGAACAGAGTGAGCGCGAGCGCTGCGAGAATCTTCTTCATGGTTTTTCAGGAATCGGTTGCGAATTGTTCCAGCGTGTAGTTCTGCAGCGTCGCCACCTCGGTGCCGGTCGTCATCTGCTCACTGATGGTCAGGAACATCGGATTGGCATCCATGTCGGACACTGCCACCGGCGCAGGGAACGCCGCGCCATTGGCGCCGCTGAACGAGTTGCTGCTGTCGGCGTTGCCTTGTTTCTGGATGCTGGTCGCGCTCAGGCGCTTGAACTCCAGGATGACGCCGAGCGTCTGGTTTGCGCCGGCGAGCGTGGTGATAGTTGCGAGCACAGGGTCAGCCACCGTGCCGAGCGGCCCGAACCGCACGCGCACCGTGCAGGTGTCGGCCGTGTTGTTCTTCGAGGCGGTGATGCGCACGAGCAGCCGATCGAAGTTGCCGATGACGCCAGCCGGGATGGCAACGCGATTCGGCGTCAGCGACTGTTCCGTCGTGTTGGCCACGGACGAGTTCGGCGTGTCCACCGCGTCGAGCAGGACGTTGCTGCCGGACGGCTTCCAGCGCGTGCCGTTCCAGTAGAAGAAGTTCCCGCCGCCGGTCCCGCTCTCGCTCGGCCCCACGTCGGTGAAGCGCACGATCGCGCCAGCGGTCTGGTACAGCGCCCGGTTGGCCCAAACGGCGGACAGCGGGCGCAGCAGCCCCGTGCCGCCGCCCGCGGCCTGGTCCGTCATCGTCACCCACTGCCCATTCGGTCCAACGTATCCGGTCGGCATTTCAGCCCCTCGCCGGGCCAGTGATGACCCATGTGTTGATGTCCTCGCCGCCTGAGCCGGCGCCGCGCCGCGCACCTTCGTGCACGAAGCCCAGCCGCTCGACAAGCCGCTCAGCACCACCCCACCCATCGAGCGTGTACGCCTCGATGCGGTGCCGGTAGTACTCGTGCGCCGGATTGCTAGCGTTGGCGATGACTGTGCGCGTGTGACGGAGGAGTTTTCCCCACGTTTGGCCGGCAATCCGGTTGGTCGCGAGGAACCAGAACACGCCGGTCCATGCATTCACGAACTGCAGGCCGCCGATCGCCACCGGCGCGCCACCCTGGTTCACCGTCCATGCGGGGCCGTCTGTGCTCCATCGTGAGGCGGCGAACTCCTCCTCACCGATGTAGCCGAGCAGTGCCCGCACCGCACGGCGGTCCAACTCGCGCATGCTCTGCACCACCTCGATCGATTCGGCCAGCGTCAGCTCGGTGAAGGTGTTCACCTGGTGAGGCCCAAGGCGTTGAAGTAGAGGCTGATCGCCGACAGGCTGAAATCCTCGTCCGCCGCATGACGGAATACTGGTGCGATCGAGGAGCACACCATCTCGACGCCCTGCACCTCGCCGGGCCGCGTGTCGCCAGGAATCGTCATCGGGACGCCCTCTTTCCCGAGGTCGCGCGGGTCGTACTTGAACGACACCGACGGAGATCCTTCGACGACGTAGTCCGCTCCGTAGAACTGCTTCGCGACGCCGGGCTGCTTCGCGTCCTGGAATGCCATCTGGACTTCGACGGGGATCAGGGTGTCTCCAGGCGCAACCTGGAGTTCGTCGACGAACCGTTCGGCGTTCAGCTTGTACAGCTCGCCGGCCGTGCGCACGTAGACATCGCCGCCGTTCGTCGTCGCGCCGGTGAAGACGACGGGGAAGGTGTACTCTGACCAGCAGGCGATCTTCGACGAGCGCGAGTAGGTGTACACCCATGCCTTCGAGTAGGTGCCCATGTTGAAGATCGCCCAGTACTGCCCGAGCTGCGGGATCCACTGGCCGAACACCTGGGTGGCAATCCCGGGCGCCGGCAGCGCGGGGTCGATGTCCGGCGCCACCAGCTTATCGATCGCGACCCCGACGTCGTTGTCGTCGATCCGGTCCGTCTGCGCCTGCTGGGTCATCGATCGGAAGCCGAACGGTGACAGGAACATCAGGTCGTTCGAGAAGCCGGCGAGCGATTGCGGCAGCTCGCAGCCCACGCCGTCGATCCGCTTCACGAACGTGTTCGCGCTCGGGTCGACGGCGACGGTCCAGATCTGCGCGTTCTCGGTGAAGAACACCACCAGCTTGTCAGCGTAGCCACCGACTGCTCGAGCGCCGGTGTTCGTGTCCTGCTGGAGCGAGGTCGGGAGGAACCCGGCGTCGTTGGCCGTCGTCCAGTCTCGCGCCGCGCCGGCGGCGCAGTACCGCACCACCTCGCCGGCAATCGCGTGGATCTTGCTGGCCGCCTTGGTGACGGAGTTGGTGTGAGGGCAGTTCGAATCTGTGACCAGCGTGTTCGGGTTGCCGTCGACATAGCTGTGCCGATAGGTGTAGCCAGTCACCGCGAAGCCGGACGGCCCGGTGTACTTGGTGTAGTAGTAGCCGACGACGTAGGGGAACCCCTGGAACTGCTCGGCGTAGACCACGTCCTTCAGCTCAGCGAACGCGATGCCATAGGGGTTGTACAGGTCGAGCTCGATCTTGCTGACGCCGACGGGCGGCGCAAAGCCAGAGCCCTTCGCCGTGAACACGGTCAAGTTGCCGTTCACCGCCTTCAACCCGACCGATCCCGCGAGCCCGCTGCTCACGATGTCGATGGCCGGGCGCTTCTGGATGCGCTTGCCAAGCGTGACGTAGGCGTTTCGCAGCACCCACAGGCGGGAGGCCTCCTGCACGTTGATCGGCAGGCGGCGGTCGAGCCCGCCCGAGAAGTCGGCGTAGGTGATCGCCGGCATCAGATGTCCCGCCCGGCCACCAGCGGGCGCCGCTCGATCGGTCGATCATCATCGCGCCGGTACACACGCTGATTGACGAAGGACTGTTCGCGCAGGGCGCCGAGGAGGGTGTCGAGCTGTCCCTGATACAGCTGCGCATCCGGCTGCCGGTAGTGCGCCTTCGCGTTCGCAATCGCATGCAGCAGCACCATCTCGTCGTCAAGCGTCGCGTCATCGTTGTCCTCGGTGAAGCGGCCGAGGTCGGACACGAACCAGATGCGCAGCGTGTAAGCGCTGCTCGCCTTCGGGTAGACCAGGATCTGCTTGAAGCGGTCGTAGCGTTGCGGGTCGCCCGGCGTGTCCATCGTCGACCACATCTCGGTCGTGATGCCTTCATTCAGTTTCAGGTACTGGCTGCTGATGACCGTTTCGATGCGGAGCACCCGCTTGTCGCGCGAGCAGCCGACCGTCGGATCCATCGTCCCCGCCACCGGGTAGTCGTAGAGGTTCTGACCGACGCCCGTCGTCTTGTCGAAATAGTCCTGCAGGTGCTTCCAGTCCTGCAGGCGGTAAAGCTGGGCCTGCCCGTTCCGCAGGAAGCTGTCGATCACGCGCTGATTCGCGCCGCCGGACGCGCCCATGCCGGCCATGCCCAACCGGGCCAGGAGCTCGGAGCGGAGTTCGCCCAGCGTGCGGTAAGCCATGGATCAACCCTTCTTGGCCGCCTTGGGCTTCTTGGCCGCCGGCGCGGCTTCGACGGCTTCAGTCGCCGCAGGCTCATCGCCAGGCAGCGGCGACACAGTGCCGTCATCGCCCATCAGGTGCACCGTGAAGCCCTGGGCGACGTACCCGCGGGCCTCGTTGAGGTCGGCCACCTCCTTCGGCACGCGAGTGGCGGCGTCCTTCTCGATCAAGATCAGCATGGCAGGCTCCTTGTGGTCAGGCCGGCTCGCCGAGCAACTCGGTCACCAGCTTCAGCAACTCGGGGTGCGACATCGCGCGCAGCTTGCGCTCCTGCTCGGCGACGGCCTGGCGCTCCTCGCGCGGCGCATCGTGGGCCACGGTCGGCAGGTAGCCGGAGTCGATCGCGATGTCGATCAGCTGGCCGGCCGGCAGGTCCGCATGGGTCGGAGTGCCGAGGGCCGACGTGAAGCGCCCTTCATGGAAACGGCCATAGACCAGCGTCACGATGTCGCCTTCCGGCCGGCCGTCATCGTCGAAACGCTTGCCGTAGGCGCCGATGAGGCGGTCGTACTCGGAGCGCGGGTCGCCGATGAAGACGTAGCCGAGCCGGTTGCTGTCGGACGGGCGCGCACCCTTGTCCTGCACCTTGTTGTGCGGCAGCAGCGAGCGGTCAGGCCGGTCGGTGTACTCGTGATCGAGCACCTTCGGGTCGAGCTCGATCACCTTGCCCTCCCCGAACATCATCTCGAGGATGGGGAACTCGTGCTGGAAGATCACGACGCTCGGGGCGACGAGTTCATCGCGACGAACGGTCACCAGGATGCGGCGGGAGAGTTGCTTGGTCGGGGCGGCGGATTGTCGGGCCATGGTGGATTCCTTCTGATGAGGTTGTGGCGGCTTCAAAAACGGGCTGAGGCGAACCCCAGCCCAAAGACCCCTGTCACGCCGCCGTGGACAGGATGGCTACTGCTTCTTCGGATCAGGCCAGTGCCAGCACCGCGTTGGCGTTCGAGCGGTTCAGCACCATGGCACCCTTCCAGGTCAGGCCCCAGTAGTACTCGTACCGGTCATACGCCCGCGGCGGCTTGCGGGTGATCATGTCGTGGCCCGAGATCGGCGACAGGTACAGCGTGTTCGTGTTGATGAAGTAGCAGCGCTTTTCCCAGGGCGTCGCCGGCGCGAAGCGCGCGTCGAGATCCTGGAACTCGGGCGACCACAGCACCTCCACGCCCTTGAACTTCAGCATGCTGGTGCCGCCTTCGACCACCTTCTGCTCGCTCGGACCGAAGTCCATGCGGCCGTAGGTGTTCAGCACGAAGTTGCGGTAGCCGTCGATGAACTGCGAGCCGGCGATGATCAGGTTCGGCCGGCCCCCGGTGCGTGCGCACTGGCGGAAGTTCACCTCCATCTGGTTCAGGATCGTGCCGGTGCCGGTCGTGGTCGTCAGGCCGGTCGACACGTTGTTCCGCCAGTAGGAGTTCGACACCACCGAGCGGTCGATGCCGCCCACGGTGCCTGCGGTCGGCGTCAGCGAGATCAGCTGGTCCAGGCCGCCGATGGCGTCGATCGACTGCGTGCCGTCCAGGTGCGCCTGCTGCGAGAACTGCTCATCGAAACCCAGCTTCAGGGCAGCGGTCTGCTCCTTGATCAGGTTCGTGAACTGCAGCTTCTCGGCGTCCGTCGCATTGCTCGGGCCCGAGCTGTCGGTCAGCGTGATGCCGTTCTGCGCCAGGCGGTCCTCGTCGAGCGCGAAGCCGTCATGGCACGAACGCCACGCGTACTTCGCCTGCTCGAGGGTCTGCCGGCGGTTGTACGTGACGATGGACGCACCGTTGTACCACTGGAAGTTCGAGCCGTAGGTCTTGCGCAGCTGGATGACGATGAACTGCACGCCGCCGGGCGAGGTCTTCTGCTTGGCGCGCAGGCTCTTCAGCAGCGGGCGGTCGACTGCGATCTGGTCTTCCGGCGGATCGTTCGCCATGTAGAAGTCGATGCCGGCCTTGCCGGCGTCCTGAATCTCTTGCGAGGTGAAAGGCATGGTGCTCTCCGATGCATGTGATGAATCGCGCCACCCAACGGGCAGCACTCCAGGTCACGGGCGACGAGGCCGCAATACGTCCACATGCGTGCGGTGAATACGCTCACACCATTGCCGCTTTAGGCCCGGCAGGCCTCTCCGGTGCGCGATGCCGGTTACGCGCCTGCGGGCCGAGCCTTGTTCCACATGGCTTCAAACCCGTTCTGCGGGGCCGCGCGCGCCGATGAGGCGCCCGCAGGCCGAAGAGTGTTGTTCGCTGGCGCCAAGGGTGCCGCTTGGCGGAATCGACCGCCGGCATCCTTGATCAGCTGGTATTCGTGCTCGATGAGCGCAGCCCATTGCTGAGGCGGGAACTGCTGCATCATGCGTTGCATGCGCGGCTCGAGGATGCGTTCGATCTCGTCGTAGTCGAGGTCCGACGCCTTCATGCGATTGGCGAATGCGTCGACGGCCTTGATGGCGCCGTCGAGCACCTGCTGCGATTGCTGCTGCGCCTGTTGAGCCTGCTGCTGACGCGCGGTCTGCTGTTGGGCCACGCCCTGCTGCATGCGGTTGCGCGCCATCTCCAGCGCGTGCTTCTCGCTGACCTGCAGGCCTTCGACCGCTGCGCGCAGGTCGGGGTAGTTCGCCAGCGGATCCACCACCGCCGCGCCGGAATCGCCGGCCAGCAGCGACAGCATCTGCAGCTGCTCCATCAAGACGGAGCGCGCCGAAGCGAAGTCGCCACGGTTGATCATGCCGATCACGTCGGCCGCCTGCTCGAACTGCTCCTGCTTGATGGCGTTCTGCTGGAACGCCTCTTGGAAGTAGCTCAGCGTCCGGTCCTGCGTCTCGACCTTCTCGCGCAGCGGGCGCAGCTCCTTGACCTCGTTGGCCAGGGTCTGAAAACGCTGCTGCGCAGGCACGGTCAGGCCGTCCGGCATCTTCAGGTCGTCGGGCAGCGCGGCCGGCTTCGGCGGGGTGACGCCCGGAACCGCCGGAGTCGCCGGCTTCGCGCCAGGTGCGGCCGCCGCGGCGGCTTCGGCCGCAACCTTCGCGGCGAAGCGGCCGGCCTCGTCGCACGGCTGGCCCGCGGCTGCAGCAGGATCGGCCGGGGCCTCCTTCGGGAACATCGCCGCCACTGCGGCGGCATCGCCAGTCAGCGGCGCCTCGGTGGGCGCGGCCTGATCCGGCACAACAGCGCCGCCTGCGCCGGCCGCCGCATCCGGCATCGCCGACCCGCCGACACCTCCGCCGCCACTCCCGTCGTCGGGCTTCATCAGGCGGTGCAATCGGAACAGGCGGTGCAGTCGGTTCATGGCGGCGGTTGGTCAGTTCTGTTGTGCGAGCATCGTCAGGCCGGCTCGTTGGTGTTTTTCCGGCATTTCACGCAGGCTGCGGCAGCTGGCCCGGGTCATCCGGGATCAGCTCCGACAGAGGCTCGGTTTCGATTGGCTCGACGGGCGGCACGTCCGGGATGGGCTGTGAGGCCGGGAGGGTGTCCGTGGCGGGCTGGGCGGCGGCTTGGATGCGCGCCACCAGCACCTTGGCCTCGGCCTCGATCGGTGCCGTGATGCGCGCGACTTCGATGTCCCGGCGAGCATTGAGCTCGGCCACCTCCACGTCGCGCTGCGCGTTCGCCTGCCCGACCTGCACGCTCGCCTGGGCCTGGGCCTCGTTGCTGGCCACCTTGCCCTCGAGTTCCTTGACCTGCTGCTGCAGCGCCTGCATCTCTTCCTGGGCTTTCTGGACGAGCTGCTGAACGCGCGGATCCTGCATCGGATCGTTCCCGTCTTCCTCGCCTTCCTTGGGCTTCGGCAGGAATTGCTCGATGTCGAATCGCTCCTCGAACCGGCGCAGCGTCTCCTTGGCGAGCTCGATGATCGCCTGCGCTTGCTGGGTCTTCCCCTGTGCCTGAAGGTCGGCGGCCTGCATGATCGAATCGCGCAGCACCGGCAGCATCTTCGTCCAACGGTCCTGCTCCTGCAGCCGGTCCGGCTTGCCGGTGGAGCCGCCCAGCACCTCGACGCTCACCAAGCGGAAGATCTGGTCGGCCGACAACTGAGGCCAGTTCGCTTCGGGGCCAGCGATCTCCGTCACCTCCTGCGGCGTCATCTTGCGCAGCAGGATCTCGAGCACGTAGGCGCCGATCTCGGAGAGCATGTCTTCCGTGATGTCCGTGCGCTCGGCGCTGCGGCTGCGCAGGCCCTGCGAGACGATCTCCGCCTCGGTGGCGGTCTTGGCTTCCATCACCGTGCCGCGGGAGGCGTCGCCCCCGCCCAGCGTCTGCTCGATGTCCACCCGCGCCGGCGTGGTGTCGTAGTTCGCCGGGTTCAGTGTGCCGAGCGTGCCGCTGTAGATGTCCTGGTTCAACGGCGTGCCGGGCACACCGCTGACGACGATCACGTCCGAGCCCTCCCGGTTCTTGATCGCCTTGATGTCGTCTTCCTTCAGGCTGCCGCCGGCACGCACCACGTTCAACGGCAGGGCGCCCTTGCGGTCCCGCACCAGGTCGTCGCGGTTGCGGTTGTACTCGTCGACCAGCGGCGTGATCAGCTCGACGTCCGACTGCGGGTAGAACGCCCCGTCGATCTCGTTGAACAGCAGCAGGAAGAACGGATACCACCGCTCGCCCGGCCAGTCCGGTGACATCGGCTCCTTGCAGTAGCCGGACTCGCCCTCGCAGACGTACAGGACGCGGTTGGAGGTCTGATCCCACACCTCGTATACGCACAACAGGCAGCGATGCGTCTCCTGGGTGGCCTCGGCCGCCTGCTTCGAGCCATTGGGCATCGGCTTGTACACGCGCGCCTTCTTGGCGTCGTGGCCAAATCGTTCCTTGAACTGCGCCGGCGTCATCCAGACGCGGTGCGCAATCGCATCGGCCCGGAGGTAGTCCTGCACCTCGAGCACCGATTCGTCCAGGATGATGATGTCCTCCGACATCACGAAATCGTGGGCGATGCCGCGCGCCACGGTCACTTCAGCCTGGGTCTGTAGGCCGGCCAGCGCCTGCTTCAGCTTCTCGATCTCCAGGTCCTGATCCTGGCACAGGCCGGGGTCGTTCAACCCGGCCCGCAGCGCCGTGAGGCGCTCGATGTTGTCCTGCGTGTCCTTCAGGCGCTCGATGATCTGCGGATCCTTGCGGCGATCCTCCTGCCACTGGCACTTCGCCCAGCCGACGGCGGTGGTGTAGGCCGCGGTGAGTTGGCGCTTCGTGCGCTTCTTCAGCTTCGCGTCCTTCACCAGCACCTTGTGCAGCAGGATCTCCGAGGTGTTGCAGAACGCCTGCACCTTCTTCAGCTGGTCCTGCGGCACACCCTTGCTCGGGCGCACCGCGTACTCCGGATCCTTCGCGTAGACCTGCGGGCGCATGCTCGCGAGGTTGGAGAAGAACAGGTTCGTCCGGTAGCGCTTGTTGTCAGCGTCCGGATCGCGCCCGCGCAGCCGCTTGCGGTTCTTCTCGAACTCCTTCAGCGGCTCCTCGTTGCGCTTGTTCGCGGCATCGATGCGGGCGAGGAGATCCTTGGCGAGCTTTCGCTCGCCCTCCGGCACCTCCCGGTCGCCTTGCGGCTGGCCGGCAGGCTGGCCCGGTGAAAGAACCTCGCCCGGCATCAGGTCAGCCCTGGACGGTCAGCGCGACCGTGCCGGAGGTGTACGCCGTCACCGCCGCGTGGATGTAGCGGTTCAGCTTCACCTCGGCTTCCAGGCCCTGGTTGGTGGCCGCCATCACGATCACCGAGGTTGCCTTCGTCGCCGAGCTGGCCGACGTGGCGTTCGTGTTCGTGACGCCCTGCACCGATGCGGACTGGATGGGGGCGACGACCGTGCCCAGCAGCGAGTTGTCGTTCGCCGTGAACTCGGCCAGGCTCTCGAACGCCGTCAGCGTCAGCGTGCCCACCAGGTTGCCGCCGACCGCCAGGCCGCCGGAGTGGCCCTTCATCAGCGGGGTGGCGTCGAAGATCTGCGCGCAGCGCGGCGTGCCGCCGAAGGCGCCGTTGCCCACCGAACCGAGCAGCGCGAAGGTCGTGGCGGTCAGGGCGCGCAGCGTCCATTCACCGTTCGCGGCCGTGTTGCCCGTGATGCCAGCGATGGCGACGCGATCGGCATCCTTCAGGCCGCTGTTCGCGGCGACGGTGATGACGATCGGGGTCGCGTTGGTCGCGCCGGTGATCAGGAGGAGGTCGGCAGCCGAGCCAGCGGAGCCGAGGGACTTGGTCTTGATGGACATGATTCATTCCTTCGCCGCAGAGAACGGCCCTGCCAGCCGGGTGCGAAGCAATGGGCCGCACCGCCCCGAGAGAATCAGTGCGACACGATCCCGTCACCCAGCAGGTGCTGGATGGCCTTGGCGTCCTCTTCGAAGGCGGTGGACTTGTCGGCCGGCGCCGCGGTGGCGAGGTCGACGCGCTGCAGCGGCCCGACCGATTCCAGCCGGGCCAGCGCCGCGAGGCCGTCGAGCGTGGCCTGCTCGTTCGCCTGATCGGCCTCGATCGTGTCCATCAGGCCCAGCCCGGCGAGGTAGTCGGCGCTCGCGCGATCGTCGGCGTGAATCACCATCGCCTCACCGCCCACGGTGCAACCGCCCTCGATCGTCGCGATGTTGCGGCCGTCTAGCCAGCCAGCGACGGTGTAGATGTAGGCCGTCACGCCATCGGTGTCGACGTGCTCGCCCTCGAAGATCACCGCCGGCTCCACAAGGCGCTTCAGGTCCGCCAGCTCGATCGAACGGCGGAACGTGAAGTCGGGGACCATGTTGGCGGCTGCATGCATGGCAGCCATTGAAGTCCGGCCGGCGCGGGGTTTTTCCGGCGTTTACTTCTGCTGTTCGAGCCAGGCGAGGCTGAAGGGCTTCGGGCCGGTGTACTCGCGCCGCGGCTTCAGCGTGCTCCATGGGCGCGCCATGCACATATAGCGGGTCTCGTCGCCCACGTGGTCCTCACCTTTGGTGTCCACGTCTTCGAGGTTGTGCAGGTCATTCTGCAGCGCGGGGAAGGTCCGAATGAAGTCGCGGCAGTCCTGCGTCACGTACAGCATCGGCTTGCCGTCTTCGCCATTCAGACGGCCGCGGACCTGCTGCCAGCCGGAGACCCGGGCCGTGTCCGCCTTCTTGAACCGCGGCCCCTTGCCGCCGTTGATCCCCACCATGCGCTCGATCAGCGACGGGCCGCTCTTGGTCTCCCACAGGTCCGTGCCGGCCGGGCTCATCTGCTCGTTGATCGTCTCGCCTGACTCCCGGGCCAGGATGCCGCGGGCGATCTCCTCGATGTCCATACGGATGCCGACGTCCGGATTCGGGTTGCCTCCCTGGTCGCGCTCCACGCCGTACCACTCGCGGTAGCGGATGAGCGCGCCGGCCGGGAACTTGCGCTCGGTGCCGTCGCTTAGGTCGACCCACTCATCCTCGGCCACGGCCCACCAGCCGATCGAGAACGGATGCATACCGCCCCAGTCCATCGATCGGCCGCGCGTCCAGTGCCGAGGCGGCGTGAACCGCGGGATCACGTGCAGGGCCGATCGCCAGTTCTCGAAGAAGGCGCCGGCCACGATGTCCCAATCGCCCTCGAACCACGCCTTGCGCAGCGCCTCGTTGCCGGCGGTGGCCGCAAGCAGCCGGTTCTTGTACCCGGGGTCGGCCTGCATGCCGATGCGGTTGTCGGCCATCTTCGACGGCACGAACATCCGCGTGAAGTCTGTCTCGGGATCGAGGTAAGGTGTCAGCGGCCTGGCCACGTCGATGTAGCGCCCCTTGACCCACACGTGCCCGATGCCTCCCGGATTGCCGGTCAGCCGCACGGTGCAGGGGATGCCGTAGGGGCTGCGCAGGCAGGACAGCATCTTGAGGAAGCCGGCCGGGCTGGCGTACTCGGTCACCTCGTCGAAGCTGATCCGGCAGTATTGGTGGCCGTGGTACTTGCCGTAGTCCTTCTCGGCCTCGATGAACCGCATCTTGACGCTGGCGCCGCTCGGCCAGTACCAGCAGTTCGAGAACGGGTACTCGGCGCTGGGCTGCGTCTTGTAGACCGCCCCTTCCTGCGGAAACACCTCCATCGCCCGGGCCTGCAACTCCTCAAGTTCCGGGTAGGTCTTGCGGAACATGATGCCGCGGTAGTGCTTGCCGTAGCGCAGCGCGCCGTCTTCCTGGTAGCCGAGCTGGAAGTCGCTCTTCCCGCCGTAGCGCTCGCCGCCATAGAACAGCTCGTCGCACCAGTCAGCCTCGATCGCAGGCAGCTGCCCGCCGGGTTGGGGAATCCACATTCAGGCGAGCCCGTGCGTCTTGAGCCACTGCTCGCGGGTCAGCTGCGGGCGCAGCGGCTCGGCCGTCACGCCGGCTTGGCGCTCTTCCTCTTCTGCCTTCGCCACCCGGCCCTTGTTCGCCGCCAGCAGGTTCAGCGCGACGTGGGCGCTCTCGTTGGCCAGCTTCGTCAGCACGCCCACGTTGCGTAGGTTGTCCAACTGCTTCATCGGGTCGGCGTCGTCCACCTTGGCCACCTCGCCGTTCGCCAGCGCATGCAGTCGGTGCGAGGTCTTCGCGCCCAACTCGGCGGCCGAGGCGAGGCTGCTGCTGATGCTGCGCAGCTTCTCGGCCAGCGACAGGGCGCTGTACTGCTGCGCCATCGGCAATTCGGCCAGCGCCGTTTGCGCTTCCGCAACCTTTTGCGCAACTTCGCGGACCTTTTGCGATTTTTGCGCAACGCGGCGCGTTACCTGCGACGGGTGCACGCCGAACTCGCGGGAAAGCTCGCTCGCGCCCTCCCCTGCAGCCAGCCGGCGCTCGACTTCTGCCCACTGCTCCGGGCTCAGCTTGGAGGGGCGGCCCATGTCAGCGCACCCCCTCCGAAGCGTCGATGGCACGCAGGATGTCCTCGTCGGTGGCGGTGCGGAGCCAGTCCAGCCGGAACTCGAAGATGACCGGCTGTTCGCCTGCACGCTTCTTCACCGCGGTCTGGATCACATTGCAGACCATGGTGCCGCCGGGAGGGTGAAGGCGCATCTGCGTCTCTCGGACGTTGCGCAGCACGGTGGCGCGCCAGTCGGGCGGGGAGCGGAACGTGAAGTTGCTCGG
>Ga0105238_10003509_pt1 | contig 15620 bp, 12 predicted proteins | sample KBSC34metaG_FD_81526 | JGI IMG/M metagenome (GOLD analysis project Ga0105238, IMG submission 81526) | Corn rhizosphere microbial communities from Kellogg Biological Station, Michigan, USA - KBS C3-4 metaG | ecosystem: Host-associated > Plants > Roots > Rhizosphere > Soil | place: Michigan, USA... | reverse complement strand
GCAAAAGGCGGAAGACCGATAAAATAAACCAATGCGCGCCTTTTGAGTCATAAAGAAGTCGTGGAGGTAACGCGCTGAGGCTCGTCAGCCAGCTGCTTGGCGAGCGAATGAGGCATACTAAAGTGTGCCGAGGTGTCGGCATGCAGAGGGGGTTATATGGACACGGCGATATCCGCATCAACGCGGTTGCCACGTTCAGGAGTCGGGGCCAAAACGAGCGTAACCGTCCAACTGGACCGCCAGCCACAAACTGAAGCGATCGTCTATATAGATAGCCAACGTCTTAGCCGTGACTGCGTAAGCGAGCAGCTAGCTTCTCGCCTTCCCGAGGTGCTAATCGAGGCCGTCACGAGCGCTTACGATCTTTCGAAGGAAGATGCTGAAACTCACCGTTTTGCGCTCGGCATTCTCAACAAACATTCGATGCACATTGGTGAAGCGGAGCTCGCGGATCAGCTGTCGTTTCTCGCTACGATTGCTCCGGATCTCCCCATGGCCCTCCTTTCAGACATCGACGAGGCGGACGAAATAGCTGAGGCCTTCGGTCTGGGAGTGCGAGGCTATATACCCACCAGCTTGCCTATCAAACAGGTGGCCGAAGCAATTCGTCTGGTCAGTGCGGGCGGAAGCTTTCTCCCGCCCAGCATCTTGACGTTATCGGCCCACGCGAGGCGGGCGCCGTCTTCGCTCCCTGTCGAGGAGGATTGCTGTGGCGCGAGTTTCACGCCGCGGCAATTGGAAGTCTTGCGGCGCCTATGGCAGGGGAAGCAAAACAAGCTGATCGCCTATGATCTCAACATGTGCGAGAGCACTGTCAAGGTGCACATACGGCACATAATGAAAAAGCTCAATGCGCGCAATCGCACACAGGTCGTATTGTTGACGCGCTCGATGAATATGAATGGTGCCGCTGTGACGAATGGCTAGGGAGGGGACAAAAAGGCAAAACCTGCGTCACCAAGCCTTCTGATCCAGATGCGGCATGAAGCTTGAGAGATCTGCGGCTTGGCGTGGTGGGATTGGAATTCTCAATGACTGATCATGAAAGCTATCGAGGGTCGGCGTGGGCCGATCGTCACTCTCCATCTCCGCAGGCGTCGAGTCTTCGCAAAGGCCTTCGGCTGCTTTGGCGCCATAAAGTCATTATCCTGGTCTCAATGGCGGCGGGACTTGGCATCGCAATCCTGGTGAGATCTCAAATAATCCCGCGCTACGAAGCCGAATCCCAGCTTGTTCTCGATGTTCGCAATACACCTCTTCTGAAATTCGATGCGGTCGTCTCCGGTCTGTTGCCGCAGCCGGAGGTCGTCCGCACGGAAATGGACGTCATGGCTTCGCGGGGGATGGCCGAACGCGTGCTGGACCACTTGTCGGCGGCGGACGCCAAGCAATTGGGCGACGATGGCGCCAAGACGACACCGATGTCGCGCTTCTTCGATCAGACCTGGCCAGGGATTCTGAGCCGTCTCGTCGAGTGGATGCCTTTGCTGAAGCGAGCAGCCGGCCCATTGCCATCGGGACAGCCGGTATCTGCAACCGATGATCTCGCTTCTTCTACCCCTCCGGCGCGTGACCATCTGGTCGACCTCATCTTGCAGGGTCTCAAGATCAGCAACGACGGCCGATCCTACACGATCCACATCGCCTTTGCGTCGCCGCACCCGCATATCGCCGCAGCGGTGGCCAACACTTATGCAAACCAATATGTGGCGAACACGCTCGACATGAAGGCCAGCGCCGCGCTGCGGGCAAATGACCTGTTAAGTCAGCGCCTTGTCGAATTGCTGCGCGAGCTGGAAGTATCCGAGACGGCCGTCGAAACCTATCGGCGGGCCGGCGGCATGCTGGGCGATAAGGCGGGTACGATTATCACACAGCAGCTTTCCCAGACGAATGCGGAGCTAGCCCTCGCGCGCAATCAGCGCATAGAGGCGGAATCCCATTTGCGCGCGGTTCAGTCGGAGGTGAGAAAAGGCGGCGATTTGCAAGCCCTGTCCGACGTGCTCTCCTCGCAAGTGGTGCAGTCGCTCCGCGCCAAGCAGACCGAGTTGCTGCGTCAACAGGCTCAGTTGAACGCCCACTACACCGCCAAATATCCCAATGCGAAAGCGCTCCAGACGGATATTGACACGCTGCAGAGGCAGATCGGCGACGAGATAGGGCGAGTCGTGAGCAGCCTGGCAAACGAAGTCGATATCGCTCGGAGCAAGGAACAGGGTTTGCTGGGGGATCTCGAGCGATTGGAACGGCAATTTGGCCAAGGCGGCGAGGCGGAAGTGAAACTGCTGCAACTGCAGCGAGAGGCCGACGCAAACAGGGGCGTCTACGAAGCCTATCTCAATCGTCTCAAGGAAATCACCGAGCAGCAACAGTTGCAGTCGCCGGATGCTCACGTCGTTACTCTTGCGACCCCGCCGACGGTTCCCACCTATCCTCGTTTTCGTCCACTCCTGGCACTTGGCCTGGTCATCGGCGGGGTGGTCGGAGTCGCCGTCGCGTTCTTGCGAGACATCTCCGATCAGCGCTTGCGCAGTATCGGGCAGGTCGAGGACATCACGGGAATACCAGTGGTGGCTCTCATGCCGTCATTGCCCTGGCACCTTGCGCGGCCGGAGAACTACGTCCTTCGCCGCGGTCGAAGGAACTCGCAGTTCAACGAGGCGCTGCGGTCGACCTGGGCAGCGGTGCAGCTTGCCCGGCCGCCGACAGAGGAGCCGACGGGGTCCGGGGTTGTCGTTGATGGATCCCAAAGGCACGGGCGACGGTCAATCTCGGCCGGAAAGGTGGTCCTGGTGACCTCCGCGGTACCCAACGAGGGAAAGACTGCGTTCTGTCTTTCGATGGCCCGGTCCCTCGCCGCCGACGGACATAAGGTATTGCTGATCGACGCGGATTTGCGCCGCCCTGGCGTTGCAAAGTGCTTCGGGGGATCGATCGCCGGCCGCATGGCCGAATTATTGGAAGGCAGGATCGAATTGGGGGATGCCGTCCAGATCGATCAGCGGTCCGGGGCCCATTACCTGGCGGCGGCGAGCGACAACACGCATCCCCAGGATGTTTTGAATTCCATGCAGATGGGAATGGTCCTGGACAAGGCGCGCGGCAGCTATGACATCGTCCTCATCGACACACCGCCAATCCTGGTCGCTGCGGACGCCGCGCTCGTCGCGGAATTCTCCGATCGTTGTCTATTCTTCATCCGCTGGGGCACCACGTCGCGAGATCTCGTCATGAGCGCGTTTCGCCGCCTCACGCTCTACAACGTAAAGGTCGGGGGCATCGTCCTGAGCCATGTTAACCTGCGCAAACATGCGCAGTTTGCGGCGGGCGAGGGATATTACCGCTCCTATGGTCAGCTGCCCGGCTACTCCAGATAGGCAATAGGCCGTCTTTGATTTTCGGACAGGCGAGAAGCGACGGCGCCGAACCGGCGCCGTTGCGCGGTCATGACGAGATTGGTCCCCGGCAAGCGGGGCGCCGGCTCTGGGCCGCCGCCGGCCCCGGTTTGCGGTGCAAAGAGGAAGCCGGCGGCGGTGACGCCCGCCGTGGCGAGCTCCGCGGCCGGAGATCCAACCGCAGATGTTTTCAATAATAGAGCGCGAGGAAACTCACTTGTAGGTCATCGAAGGAAGTACTGCCGGCTAGCGGAATTGGCGTACTCTCAGGACGGTGACGGAGGCGATCATCGTGCGAGCGTGCTGGCGATGCACGCGGATATCATTGGCCGCCCGCGGCAGGCTGATCTGGGCCATCCAGCACGAGCACCCAATCGTCGTCGCCCGAACTGTTCCGGCCCGGCGGCATAAAATTCCGAACGCCGGAATTTGAAAAAGGCGAGCCGTCGATGATCCTATAAGTGCCGTTCGTGGGATCGTACCAGCGCCCGATGGCCGCGGTGGCCAGCCTGCTCATGTCAACAGACACCGTCCGCGCGAAGGGAATGTAGGCAATGACCAGGTTGCCGTCGGTGGTCCGAGCGGCCGCTGCATAGCTGTCCGTGGAGATGCTGCCGCCCGCCGAGAATTGGCCGTACCCGGCGATCAGCGTCCTGTGCTCCTGGTCCGGAATCAGCTCATACCATTTGCGGGTGATGAAGAGTTTTTTCATATAGCTCAGCTCGAGAATGCCCGGCGTATCCAAGTGCTCCCGCCAACCGGGGGGAAATTTCCATGAAAAGGCACTGCCGTAAAGCTGACCCGCAGCACCGCTCAACATCGCCCAGTACGCCTGCCGGCGCAGAATGACGGGAGACCCGCCATCGGTATGGGGGAGGTGTTCGAATTCGTAATTCGCCTCGACCAGGAACGTCGGCAGGAAATGCCGCCGATTATACTCATGCAGTATCAGAGCATATGTGGGAGAGTAAGTATAAGCGGCATCGAGGTCGATCGAGAGTCTTCGGCTGGAGTCATCCAGGGATGCGCTGACCGGAGGGTTGAGCTCGATCGTCTGGAGTTTGTCCGGGTCCGTGCTTCGAATCCCGCTCGCGACGGCGTGGACCAAGGCATCGTCCGTCATGCTGCGCCAAGTCTGAAAATCATTGCCGTGCATCCAGGCTATGTTGGAAAACCGCCGGTAGCGGTGGCCCAGAAACATGCCGTAATCCCTGGCTTTCGCCATGCCGTTCGACCTCAGCACGCCGAGCCAACCGATTGTCTCGATGGGATTCAGCAGCACAAGCATGTTCCTGGCGGCCGCCAACTCGACGATCCTGTCCACACGCTGGAAGTAGGCGGGATTCGGCGTCGCCAGATCGCCGGGTGTGGTAAAGGGCGCGATGCCGTCGGCCGTGGTCCCATCCGGGTTGCAGGCGGTGCCATCGTTGCACAGGAGATTTATCCAGAGAGTGTTGACGCCATAGCGGGCGCGATTGTCCATGTACCAGGCGGCCTGGGCGACGGAGAGGTTGCCGATTAAGGACTGGGGAGAATCGCCGACGATCGGAAACGGCTCGTTGTTCTGGTCGACCAGGTAGCGACCGTTTGCACTTGCTTTGAGCGGATAGGCAACGGTTCCCGGCGTAGCGGCTCGGCCGTCAGGCGTCCCCCCGATCGATACTCCGAGCACGAGCGTGACAACAAGGCACAGAAGTGAAGGAGGTGGACCAAGTTTCAGGTGGTTCCGTGACGGCATTGCCGCACTGTAAATGCCCTCGGGAGGCGGGCATATCGGCAAACGGCAGGATTCGACCAGCATTGCGGCGGAGTGGCACAAAGGCGTAAGGGGGGGGCGCCCTCATACAACTTACGGTCACCTCGCTATAGCGATTTTGGCTGAGAGCGCCGCCGGATGTTGACCTAGCGGCAAGGGCGCTTTGGCGTGAATGATGCGTCGAACATCTGGGAAGCGCAGGCGTGCAACCATTGGAAGGGCAGTTCGCTGTCGTCACCGGCGGCGGTACGGGCGTTGGGGCCGCAATCGCTCTTGCCTTGGCTGCGGCCAAGGCCAGCACATGCCTGGTAGGTCGCAGGCTGACGCCGCTGCAGGCGGTGGCCACCAGCGCGCGTGCCCGGGGCGCGCAGGCTGCGTGTTACCAGGCCGATCTCGCCAGTGAGTCGAGCCAGTTCGATCTGGTCCAGCGTCTCATGCGGGATTTGCCTTATCTGGATATCTTGGTGCAGAACGCCGCCGTGCATGTCTCCGGCCGCATCGATTGCGCCGGTCTCGAGGATTTCGACAGGCAGTATCGAACCAACGTGCGCGCGCCCTATGCCCTGACGAAGGCCCTCTTGCCGATGCTCAAAGCGCGTTGCGGTCAGGTGGTGTTTATCAACTCGAGCAGCGGCATCAGCGCAAAGCCTTCGACCGCACAGTACGACGCGACCAAACACGCGCTCCGGGCAATCGCAGACAGCTTGCGGGGCGAAGTGAACAAGTATGGGGTCCGGGTGCTGAGCGTCTATATCGGCCAGACCGCAAGTGAAATGCAGTCCAACATCTGCAAGAAGGAATCCAGACCCTATTTACCCGAACGTTTGCTGCAGCCGAAGGACATTGCAGCAGTCGTGTTGAATTCCCTTACGCTGCCCCGCACGGCCGAGGTCACGGATATCCATATCAGGCCCATGATCAACCCCGAAGCACCAAGGCTCGGCTGGAAGCGGGACTTGCATGACTGAATCGGCTTGGGTGTGCCGTTGGTGCCGGACAGTGATAGACATTGGCTCAGCTATCTCGGCTTGGAACGTGACGCACTTGCCTCTGAGGAGCATGTAGATATGAACAATCTTGTGGCGCAGGCAAGTATGCACAGGGAGAGAGCGGAGAGATTTCGCCGTCACGCCGAGAGCACGAAAAGTCCCGCTACCCGAGAAATGTATCTGGGGCTGGCATGGAACGAAGAGGCGCTGGCCGAGAGGGCGGAGCGCATGGCACAAGAGAGCGCCTCAAGAGATTGTTCCAAAGGAAAGACGTAGTGGCCGCCGGTCGGCGCGACGATCGATTCGACCGCCGATGACTTCCCACGAGCTCGGCCCGCCGAAGCCATAACTACGGCGTGCCCTGGCTGCTTCCGGAGATCTTTTCCAGCCAGGCCTCGCGCCACCACGAATAGATGCTCCTTGGGCAGAAAACCCGACAGGTGCTGTAGCGCGACTGGCACCAGACATCCTCAAGGATGACCGCGGGGGTCCTGAGCGAAGTCATCCTCCCCGTCTTTTCGTCGATGAAATCGGTCAGCCGTGTTCTCACGCGGTATTCTTGGCCGCAGAAGGGCACGAGCTCGGCATCGAAAAAAAGACCGCGGTTCTTGTTTGCCCCATCCAAGGTGGCGAGAATATCCCCATAGGATTTCACACGGACCAGATCGCCGGGTTGCAGGTTCAGGTTTGAAACCGGAGCGGGCCGGTCCGGCGGCAAGGTACCGGTCCTCCTGGGGAACGGGACGCCTCCCCAGAGTGCTTGGAAGCGGTCGTAAAGCCAGCGCAGCGGGGGCCCCAAAATCGTTCGCTTCGATTGGGCAAAATAGAAGAACAGCGCATAGCAAAAGCCCGAGATAAAGGTGCCCAGCTTCACATTCCCCGATCGCAGATCTTCCAGATATTGCCCGATGTCCCACCATCGAAGGCGCGTCGTGAAGCGAGGTAGCTGAGTGGCCTGGCAGGAATAGGTCGTCTCGTTTCCCGAAGGCTGTCCTTCTGCACGCGTCGCGGTCCAAACATCCGCTTCGCTGCATAAACCGGCCTCAATCGGGAGCGTCTTCGCCCCATTGCTCCCCTTTGCCGACCTCCCGGCCATCTCCGTCGTTCCGACGACGGGCTTCACCCAGGCTTCCTTCCAGAAGATGAGGCAGCTTGCCTGGCAGCCGCCATAGGCTTTCCCATCACACCGAAGGTTCAGATGGAGCCCATTGGCGAGCCGGCGTCCGCCGGTCCCATTGACCGTATCGCACGTCTTATGCGCCCGTTTGTATATCCTGAATCGCTGCCCGGAATACTGGAACATCTGCGGCATGAAAGGCAGGCCGTCCAATCGGCCCCCCGCGTCCAGGGTGCGAAGGATCTCCTCCTTGCTTCGTACTTCTACCCAGTCCCCGGCGTGGTAGGGCATAACGTCGTCGATCCCTTTGGTGGTCTCCAGGCAAGCGATCATCGCCCGGCGAAGCGCTCCTTTCGGGATGCGCGGACCGGGCGATCTATTAGAGGGGCATTTCCTGCGATGGATCACGATAGTCTTTCGGGGTACTGACACGGCCGAGCGAATTGCCCTAACGTCGATGAGCGATCGGCTCCAGGCGAAACCGGGCACAGATGAGCGACGCCGTCCCAGCTACCTCCACCCGACTGGCTTCGCAAACGCTCGCAATGCCGGGCGAAATCAGCGATCTGAGAACCCGGACATTGCGGGGAGGTTTCGCGAAGCTCTGTGGCCAGGCGGCCGGCTTCGTCCTACGCCTTGGCTTCATGGTCGTTCTGGCGCGCCTGCTGGATCCCAGGGATTTCGGCCTCGTCGCAATGGTGACCGTCGTCACCGGCATCTATGGAATGTTCACCTCGCTCGGGCTTTCGTCTGCCACGGTGCAGAAAGTCCACCTTGCGGGCGATGAGATTTCCACCTTGTTCTGGATCAATATGCTGATCGGCGTGCTGCTTGCGATCCTGTGCCTGGCGACCGCGCCTGTTCTCGCAGCCTTCTACCATGAACCGCGGCTGCTCTGGGTGACTGTCACCATGGCGATGGGATTTCTCATCAATGCAGCCGGGGTGCAGCATCAAGCTCTTCTTCAGCGCCACCTGCGCTACGTCACCGTAACGGCGATCGATGGTCTCTCCCAGCTGGCGAGCATTGTTGTCGGAATCGGCTTGGCCCTAGGGGGCTTCGGCTATTGGGCCCTGGTCGGCGCAATGCTCACATCCTCCGGCGTTGCGACCGCCGGGGCGTGGCTGACGGTGAGATGGTTGCCAGGCAGGCCGCGATGGAACGCCGGCATCGCCAGCATGCTCCATTTCGGCGGCACGATCACCTTGAACAGCCTCGTATCATACGCCTCCTACAATCTCGAGAAGGTCCTTCTCGGACGGTTCTGGGGCGCAGACGCCCTGGGCATCTACGGCCGTGCCTTCCAGCTCATCAGCGTGCCGACCGAGTATCTCAACTCGGCCATCGGTGGAGTGGCCTTTTCCGCGTTGTCGCGGCTCCAAGACGATCCCGCTCGCCTGAGAAACTATTTCCTGAAGGGATACGCCTTGGCCGTTTCGATGACGCTGCCGACCACAATCTTCTGCGGCCTGTTTGCCGACGAGCTGATTCTCGTGCTCTTTGGGCCAAATTGGATGAAGGCAGCGGCGATTTTTCGCCTCTTGGCGCCGACGATCCTGATTTTTGGCATGATCAATCCCCTGGCGTGGCTGCTCTTTTCGATCGGGTTGCAGGTGCGGAGCTTGAAGATTGCGCTGGCGATCGCCCCTATCGTCGTCACGGCTTATATGATCGGACTGCCTTATGGGCCGGCGGGCGTGGCCTCAGCCTATTCGGCCGCCATGTCGCTGTGGCTCATTCCCCATATTATCTGGTGCTTGCACGGCACCGTGATTTCACCCCGCGATCTCCTTCGGGTGATCTTCCGGCCGGCTGTCGCCGGATGCGTCGCTGGTCTATGCGCGTTTGCGATCCAGCGCTATTTCGGCTCCTCATCGGGTGCGCTTGTACGGCTGTCATTGGGAGCCGGTGTCATGTTCGCGACCTATATCCTGGTACTTCTATTCGCCTTGGGGCAGCGAGACTTCTATCTCGACCTCCTCAGAGGATTGAAAACATCGCCGGCGGCGACTGGCTCGAGGTGATTGGAGCGCCCGCGTAGGACGTCACGGTCCCCATGCGGCATTCCCCCACCCAGCAAGCGCCCGACGCGCGTCGCGAGCGATGGGTGTTGAGTTTTTCCTCACCGCGGTGCCGCTGACCTAAAGAGGTAAGGCCTCTCACCTAAGAGTGGGGCAGTCCTCGCGGGACGGTCCCCATACCCTTCAAAGCTTGGAAACGGACTGACGTCCGTCGCCGTCGCGCGATGGGCCTGTCGCTCGAACGCACAGGCCGATTCGCGTGAGGGACACAGCTTCTGAGGAGGTGTGCGGACATGAAAACTCTAGTCACGGGCCATCTGGGCTATATCGGGACCGTACTGGTACCGATGTTGACGGCGGCGGGTCATGCCGTCACGGGTTGCGACAGCGACCTCTACAGGAATTGCACTTACAAGGCAGGCGGGAAGATCGCGTCTGTGCGAAACATCGGCAAGGATATCCGCGATCTGACGCTGGATGACCTCAAGGGATTTGACGCGGTCTTGCACCTGGCAGCACTCTCGAACGATCCATTGGCCGATCTCAATGTTGCGGTCACCTATGACATAAACTTTCGCGGCAGCCTTCACCTTGCCCAGTTGGCCAAGAGAGCCGGCGTCAAGCGATTCCTGTTGGCGTCGTCTTGCAGCAACTACGGGAAGGCCGACGATGAGATGATCGACGAAGGCGCTCCGCTTCGTCCAGTAACGGCCTATGGTCGATCGAAGGTATGGGCGGAGCATGGCATCTCGAGCTTATGCCGAGACGGCTTCTGCCCGACCTACCTGCGTCCGGCTACCGCCTATGGCCTCTCCCCACGCCTGCGCTTTGACATAGTGTTGAACAATCTCGTGGCCTGGGCGATGACCACCGGCAAGATCCATCTGAAATCCGATGGCTCCCCCTGGCGACCGATCGTCCATATCGAGGATATTTCTCGAGCCTTTCTCGCCGTGCTCCAGGCTTCGCCGGCGAGTGTATTCAATCAGGCATTCAACGTCGGTCAGACCAGCCAGAACTACCGGATAAGCGATATTGCCGAGATCGTCGCGCAAGTTGTTCCGAAATGCCGGGTCGAATATGCGCGCGATGCCGGTCCCGATACGCGATCCTATCGGGTTAGTTTCGACAAGATCACCAGGATGCTCCCTGCCTTCAAACCGCAGTGGAATGCGCGCAGAGGCGCCGAACAGCTTTATCAGGCTTACCGGCAATCGGACCTCACCTTGGCGGAATTTGAGGGCCCGCGCTACCAGCGAATCGGTCACCTCAAGAACCTCCTATCCGAGGGTGCGGTGGACGACAGCTTGCGCACCAGAGAAACTGTGCCCGCGCGGACATTTATGATGGCCAAGGGCTAAGGGGCGATCACGATGGGTGCTCCCGACGCGGAGCAACTGATGTCGTGCGGATCTACGGGAGCGTCCGTGGGTGAAGAGACCGGCGTCGGCGAAGATATTTTTTCTCTCGCGGCCGAGCTCTATCCGAGTTGCCGCAGCATCACGGGAGATGGCGTTCGCTGGACGCTGCGGCATCTCAGCCGACATATAGATCTTGCGATCCGGGAGGTTCCCAGTGGCACCAGGGTCTTCGACTGGACCGTTCCCCGCGAGTGGAACATTCGCGACGCATTCGTTAAGAATGCGGCGGGGAGGCGGGTTATCGATTTCCGGCGCTCCAACCTTCATGTGTTGAACTACAGCTCAGCGGTGCAGGCAAAACTTCCCCTCGCTGAACTGAAGGAGCACATCTTCACGCTTCCGGATCAGCCTGACGTCATCCCCTACCGCACTTCCTACTATGCGGAGCGCTGGGGTTTCTGCATGTCGCACAATCGGCTCCTCGAGCTCCCGGACGGAGTCTATGAGGTGTTCATAGACTCCCGTTTGGAAGAGGGACATCTTACCTACGGAGAATACTTGCACCCCGGGCAATCAGCCGACGAATTCTTACTGTCCACCCATATCTGCCACCCGTCACTGGCCAATGACAACTGCTCAGGCCTCGCCCTATTGACGTATCTGGCGAAACGTCTCAAGGGACGCAAAACGCGGTTTAGCTATCGATTCCTTTTTTCGCCGGGCACAATCGGGGCGATCACTTGGCTCGCTCTCAATGAACACAACTTGGGTCGGATCAAGCATGGCTTGGTCATTTCCGGCGTTGGCGATGGCGGGGGGCCAACCTACAAGAAGAGCCGCGGCGGGGAGGCCATCATCGACCGGGTAATGGCTCATGTTTTGCGGCACGCAGCCCCGGGGGCTGTTGTCTTAGACTTCACACCCTACGGATATGATGAGCGACAGTATTGCTCCCCGGGCTTCGATCTTCCGGTCGGATCATTTCAGCGGAGCCAGTACGGAACATTTCCAGAATATCACACCTCAGCAGACGATCTCAACTTCATCCGCCCAGCGCATCTCTCGGAGTCCTTTCATATGATCGCCGCGGCTCTGGACATCGTGGAGGGGGATTGCCTTCCAAAAAGCGCGATGCCCAAGTGTGAACCTCAGCTAGGACGGCGCGGCCTCTATTCCTCCGTGGGAGGGGACAAGGAAGCGCCGTCACAGAATATGGCACTCCTTTGGGTGTTGAATTTCGCCGACGGAAAACACTCCCTGCTCGACATAGCGAACCGAGCGCAGATGCCCTTCGGCATCATCTCCGAGGCGGCCCGCCGTCTCCGGGAAAAGGGTCTGCTGCTGGAATTGAACACGGACGGGGCCGCATTTGACGCCGACAACTACCCCGACGATCAGTCAAGGTAAGGCCAAGCGGAATCCCTTTCTGAGATCGCAGTAGGGGGCAGCGGCCAATCAATGACAAAGGCGGGGTCATCGTAGCGGATCCCACTGGCGGCGTTTGGCTCGTAGAAGGCGGAGGTCAGATATTGTACCTCTGTGTTATCGCAGAGTGCCTGAAAGCCATGCGCGACACCCACCGGGATGTAGAGTTGGCAGCGATTCACCGGCGTCAGCTCAAAGCTTAGCCATCGGCGGTAGGTCGGTGAATCGGCACGAAGATCGATGATGACGTCCCATATGGCACCCGATCGGCAGCCGACGACCTTGACCTCGCCATGGGGTGCCCGCTGGAAGTGCATACCGCGCAGCGTGCCCTTCGCCACTGTATAGGACGAGCTGTGCTGAACGAAATTCGTCTCGAGCCCATGCTTCGCAAATTCCTGCGCACAGAACATCCGCGTGAAGCAGCCGCGAGAATCCCATGCCGGGGTGGGCTCGATGAGCCAGGTATCCGGGAAGATGGTTTCAATGAATTGCATCGCGTTCTCCGCGGGAGATTCACCAGAGACTCGGGACCCTCCGGAACAGTCCCCGTATCGAAGCTATGGCGTATTCTGACCTTCACCGCCATTCAGCCGCCCTACCGATTCCGACAGCACCTGAGCTATTCGGCCGAGCGCATTCTCCCGCCGGAAGAGGTACCCGAAAGGGGGAATGAACATGCTCGTTGGCCAGCGCGTAAGTGCGAGCCTCAAGAGACGAAAGCTTAAGTCGGCATTGCCCCGGAGGAGATGCGTGACCGATCCCCAATAGGCGCGCTCGCTGAGGGCTCGCCGCACCGCGCGGCGCAAGCGATCGGCGTCAGGCAGGGAACGCCCCTCTTGGGCGAAGAAACTGTCGAAGGCAGCCTCGAAATGAAGATCCCACTGGTGAATGTCAGAAACGGAAGAGCATCTATTACCCGCATGCCCTCGGATCACGCCCTGAACCGCATCCGTCTCGGCAATCGCTCCCAGGCAGGCCAAACGTAGCCACACTTCGAGATCGCTGGTGTGCGGCAGTCCAGCCCGATAGTGCCCCACCTGTTTCTGTGCCGCGGTTCTTACCACGGCCGTGGGACCTGGAATATGACCTCGGGCCGTGCGGCAGCATCGTTCGAGGAACTCTCTTCCCGACGAGATCCGCCATTGCGCCTCCCTCGAATAACTGGCTGTCGCAGGAATGGCTTCGTTCGCACCAAACACCAGTGCCGCGCCATATGTGAGGACGACTTCGGGATGCCGCTCCATGATGGATACAGCGCGGACAAGAGCGCCAGGCGCGAGCAGGTCATCCGCGCAAAGGATAAGGAAATAGGTGGCGGTTGCCCGATCGATGCCTTCATTGAACGAGGCCAGATGTCCGAGATTGCGGTCATGCGCAATCACCTCGACCCGATTGTCCGCCGCGGCGAGCTCGCGCGCCACCTCAAGGGTATTGTCGGTCGATGCATTGTCGATGATCACAAGCCGAAGGCCGCTGACGTCCTGAGTCAGGACGCTGGCCGCGCACTCCCGCAAGAAGTGCCCATATTGGTAGCATGGGACGATAACGTCGACGCTGGCCATCGGACCTCCCGTGGCGTCCAGGTCTTGTCGCCACACGCAATCGGGCACTAGCGCCGGGGTGCCACTACGCCGCAGTAAGGCTTCCACCGCATCTCGCACCTCGCCTGCAGTCCAACCCGGTGCAATTCTCAAATGCCGTCGAATGCTGCGACAAGCTGGCCTATCGGCGGATTTCCTCGGCAGTGGGGCAGGCTGGCTACCTCCCTAGAGACGACCCCCTAGGCCTATTTCCGTAGCCGGACGCGGGCGGCGGCCAGCGGCAGGGTCGGCCGCCATCCCGGGCTGCACGGGAGATCCTACTACCTTTGGGCAATGGGACTTCGGCCGGAATGCTGTCTCGACCCTTTCGTTGAATCCGCTACCTTCGATCGGAAGCGGGGAGGGCGTTTCACTATGCACATGCAGACAATCCGAGGCGCAGCGTGAATATCGAGGCCGGACATTTATCTTCAACACCGAAGCCTTTAGCCCGGCGGGAATGCCGGCTCTGTCGCATGCCGCTGAAGCACAGCTTTGTCGATCTGGGCATGTCGCCGCTTTGCGAGAGCATCCTCTCGCTCCCGCAGCTGGACGAAATGGAGCCCTATTTCCCCCTGCATGCCCTCATCTGCGAGCACTGCTTCCTCGTGCAGCTAGGGCAATATGTAAGCCCGGAACATATTTTTCGGCAGTATGCCTATTTCTCCTCTTATTCGACGAGCTGGGTGGCGCATGCCAAGTCCTATTGCGAAATGATCAAGGAAAGATTGGAGCTCAATCGCCACAGCCTGGTGGTAGAAGTAGCAAGCAACGACGGATACCTCTTGCAGCATTTCATCGCGCTTGGCGTGCCAGCGCTGGGCATCGAGCCGGCCGCCAATATCGCGGCGACCGCGATCGAGAAGGGCATTCCCACATGCGTCGACTTCTTCGGCACGCGGGTTGCGGAGGAACTGGCGCGCGGGGGCCGGCAAGCCGATTTGATCGTCGGCAACAATGTCCTGGCTCAGGTACCAGATCTCAACGACTTCGTTTCCGGAATGGTTCGCCTGCTCAAGCCGAGCGGCATCATTACGTTGGAGTTTCCCCATCTTCAGCGGCTTATGGAAGGCAATCAGTTCGACACGATCTACCATGAGCATTTTTCCTATTTCTCGCTTACGGCGATCGAACGGTTGGCGTCTCAGCATGGCCTGAAGCTAATTGATGTCGAGGAACTGCCTACCCATGGCGGCTCGTTGCGCATCTATCTCGCAGGGGCTGGATCGTCTCACCCGGTGGCGCAACGCGTGGCGGAGCTCCTGGCTCGCGAGCGGGCGCTCGGCTATCGCAGCATCGCAACTTACCGATCCTTCTCGGACGAGGTCCGTCAAGCCAAGCGCAGGCTCCTATCGCTGCTGGTCGGAATCAAAGAGAGCGGCAAGCGAATCTGCGGGTACGGAGCTCCCGGCAAGGGCAATACGCTCCTCAACTATTGCGGGATCGGAACAGATTTCCTCGATTTCACCGTCGATCGCAATCCTCACAAGCACGGCAAATACACGCCCGGCATGCATATTCCGATCCTGCCTGTGGAGGCCATCGACGCGTCCCGGCCCGACTACATCCTCATCCTGCCGTGGAACCTGAAGCAGGAGATTGTCCAGCAGATGCGTCACGTCGGGCAATGGGGAGGAAAATTCATCTTGCCGATCCCTGAAGCAACGATAATCGACTCGAAGGAGCTTTATCCATGAAGGTGGTGCTCTTCTGCGGCGGTTTGGGTACCAGGATCCGCGAATATTCGGAAAGCGTCCCCAAGCCGATGATCCCCGTTGGCAATCAGCCCATCCTTTGGCACATCATGCAGTACTACAGCCGATATGGGCATTCCGACTTCGTGCTGTGCCTTGGCTATAAAGCCAATATCATCAAGGAGTTCTTCCTGAATTATCGAGCTCACGCATTCTCTGATTGCGTGGTGTCAGGATTTGGCTCGAATGTCGAGCTCCTCGACGCACCGACCGCCGACT
>Ga0105238_10003508_pt1 | contig 15620 bp, 15 predicted proteins | sample KBSC34metaG_FD_81526 | JGI IMG/M metagenome (GOLD analysis project Ga0105238, IMG submission 81526) | Corn rhizosphere microbial communities from Kellogg Biological Station, Michigan, USA - KBS C3-4 metaG | ecosystem: Host-associated > Plants > Roots > Rhizosphere > Soil | place: Michigan, USA... | reverse complement strand
TGGCAAGCATGTGAGTATAAGTGATTCACAATCAACGTTCCCGGCTGCCTGGGGGGCAGCCAAATGTGCAATCAATAGCTTAAGCTCCCTAAGTCCCCCTCCAAAACTAACCATAAAAAGTGAATCTCGCTCGCGGACGTCGATTAGGATCTGAATCAGGTCGCTGCGCTTGCGGAAGCAGTACCCCGATGCGTATCGGAGTGCGGCGGGATACGGGATCAAGGTGGACTCGTATCCGACTCGTTCCGCGTCCCCTAAGGTCGTAGTTGATGGCCATGAAACTGTCTTGAGAGATATGGTCCGAGCCGACGGCGACCCGATCGATCCGCCGAAGCGGCTGGAGATCAGAATGAGGGTTGGGCCCCCGCCGCTCTGTTCCTAGGCGATTCGTCAACTTGGACGGGTTACCGACACCCGATCCACCGGAACCGCCGCGCCGCAACTCGAGATTCCAAACAAGAGGGCGACTGATCCCACGCAAATGAGGCTGATCGGTCTGACTCCACGGCGCGACATAAGCCAAGTCCAAGAGTTGCAACCCGTCCTCCGGATATGTCGCATTTTTACAAGACGGGGCCGAGGCCTCATTCATAGGCTCGAAGCAGGCCATTTTCGGTCAGATCGGGCGGCATTCGGTGACCCGTATAAATCGGAAAAGAGAGAGAGTGCAATCAACGTGAAGAGCACTGTGGCAATTCCAATCTGCTTCGCAATCGTCGGAGTGCTGGGTTCTGCGTTTTTCATTCATTGTCCGCCGGCGCAGTGCATGGCCTTTGGAATTGAGAGCCGCTTAGACCTCCCGGATGTCGTGTCTCTAGCGGTAGATGTAATGCAGACGAGTGCAGGGCTTCCTGTGCCGAAGAGCCGGCGTATGGATCTCAAAGGTAAGGAGGTTGTAATCGCCTTGCCTGAGAACGCACCGGACCGGAGATGGGACGACGCACTCCTGGCGAATTTTGAGCGCACAACGGGCGCCCGGGTGAAGACAATCCGGCCTGGGAACGACACGACTGCCGTTCTGCGACGTTATCAAGCGGATCTGAAGAGCGGAGTACCGGAAGCAGACGTCTACACGATCGACATTGTGTGGCCCGGCATCCTGGCTGACTTTGCGGAGGACTTGAGGCCGAGCTTCAGCAATCTGGATGGTCTTGCGCCCATTCTCGTCGAGAACGATACAGTGCGCGGAAAGCTGGTTGCATTGCCTTATTTCGCGGAGGTGAGCGTTCTCTACTACCGAACGGACCTGATCAAGAAATACAGGCTGGGCGGCCCTCCGCGCACCTGGAAGGAGATGGAACAACAGGCCAGGACCATACAAGCGGGAGAGCGAGCTGCGGGCAATAAGAATTTCTGGGGCTATCTCTGGCAGGGCCATGCATCGGAGGCACTGACGTGTAACGCGCTCGAGTGGCAGGCATCGCAAGGCGGAGGAGCGCTGCTGAGGGTCGATGGAACTATCGAGATTGATCGTGCGAGAACCGCACGTGCCTGGGAGAAAGCTCGTGGATGGGTGGGAGGGCTGACGCCGAAGGAGGTGACAGCGCAGCTCGAAGATGATTCGCTCAGGATCTGGAAGAGCGGTGGCGCTGCTTTTATGCGGAATTGGCCCTATGCTTATCGCGAGAGCATGCGGGCGGATTCACAGGTTGCAGGCAAGGTGGGTGTAGTCGCGATGCCGATGGGGGATGGGGCCGGCGCACGGCGGGCTGCTGTGCTGGGTGGTTTCCAATTAATGGTGAGCTCGAAGTCGCGGAATAAAGAGGCGGCGATCGAACTGATCAGATATCTGACGAGTCCGGAGGTGCAGAGGTACAACGCGATCCATCGCGGGTACCTGCCGACCAGATCTTCCATCCTACGAGAGCCTGCGGTTGTTCGCGCAAATCCAGCATATGCGCTGATGGGAGACGTATTTGATCACGGCGCAATCGTGCGGCCATCTACGGTTGCGGGATCGCGTTACAATGCTGTGTCAGCAGCGTATTCCCGAGCGGTGCACAGCGTGATTACCGGCGGTTCAGAAGCAAATGCGGCTGTCGACGAACTCGAGGATCAGTTGCGCCGAATTCTTGGAGACCGCTAACGACTATGCAGATCGTGGCAGAGAATACGAAAAGTCTCCGAAGTCGCGAATGAGATGCGACTGGTCAGCGTACCCGTAGGCTGCCGCGATAGCAGCAGTGTTGGGCGACTCTGGATCAGGTGGGTCCTCGAAATGCGCGAGCACGGAGCGGAACCGGCGGATTCGCGCGTAGAGCTTAGGAGGGACTCCAACGTGATCGAGGAACTGACGCTCCAGTTGACGCCGGCTGAGATCGCATGCAGCCGCGAGATCGCGGATGCGAATGTTTCCATGGACTGAATGAATGAGGACGAGAGCTCGGTTGATTGCCTGCGGCTTTCGGCAGGCATCCCTTGAGAGTGCACTGAGAATCGCAGTCTCGATCAGACTGCGCTGCGTCGCGAAATTCTTAGCGTCGAGGATCGCTTCGCATGTGATGCCGAGAAATTGAGCTATTTCCACGGAGGTGTTTGTCAGGTCAGGCACTTGCCCGGCTGCGAAGAGTGAAGCTTGTCCGGGGCGGAAGCGCACACCCAGATATGGCACTCCGGGTTCGAGATCATATGCGGTGGTTCGCGTAGTCGTTCCGAACAGAAGAGTGCGAGGGTTATGTGGGGAGAGTACGAAGCACACGTCCACGCATCCGTCAGGGATTATTTCGAAGCGAGGATCCTCGATCGGTGCGGTGTTCCAGATGCACTCGACGTGACCCCGCAGTTCGGCTCGGGGTAGAGATTCCCTGCAAATATCCACTGACGCTCCTCAGAAGATCGTTATTCATCCGATGCTGGAGAGTCGACCAGAGATGAAGATTCTTCTCGAGAATTTCCGCCTCGACGCTTCGTGGTGGGGATCTGGGCAGGATGCATTCTTCACTCGCTGAGAGTCTCGTTGTCGCCCAATGCGAGCGGCGGCGCCAGTTGGCCGAGAAGTCGCCGATTGTTCCCGGTGCAGGGATCAATCACGGTCGATCCTGTCAGCGAGTGGTTTGCCCCTTATACAGCCATGTGGAATTCCTGCAGCCCAAGCAGACTTTTATCGGGTTGTGTTGCAGCAGATTTGACCTCTGCTCTGTCTAAATATCGTGGCTTCAACATCCTTCAGTTGTTGCGAGACCCGAACCGACAGTGCACAGCAAGTGATTGCGAGTACGGAAATTGCTGGAGTGAATTGTGGGGAATGCGCAGGCATACCTGCGACATGGCCCCGGACGGAGAGTTTGCTAAATTGATCAGTCATGCAGGGCCAATCGTCATCAAAGCTTTCAGTGGAGGAAGAATCGGTGAAAGCGACGCAGCGACTTCATGACATGGGGCAAAGCCTGTGGCTCGACAACATCACCCGCGACATACTCGACAATGGAACGTTGAAACACTACATCGGAGATCTGTCTGTCACAGGCTTAACCTCGAATCCGACCATCTTTGAGCACGCTATATCTAAGAGCAATTCATACGATGAAGAGGTTCTTCGCTTGATGGGGAAGGGAATCACTGGCGAGGATCTCTTCTTTGAGCTGGCTTTGCAGGATCTGACGCGCGCAGCGGATCTATTTGCGAACGTTCACAAGCGCACCGCGGGCGTGGATGGATTCGTTTCGCTCGAACTTTCGCCCCTGCTTGCCAACGACACTGAAAAATCTGTAACAGCAGCTAAGCTTCTTCACGAAAAAGGAAAGCGTTCGAATTTGTTTATCAAGATTCCGGGTACGAAAGACGGCGTGCCTGCAATCGAAGAATCGATTGCGAACGGGGTCGCAATCAATGTCACGCTTCTCTTTTCTTGTGAGCAATACCTTTCTTCAGCAGAAGCGTACTTGCGGGGCTTGGAGCGACGAGTGGCAGCGGGTTTAAGCCCGGACGTCCGTTCGGTTGCTTCCGTCTTTCTGAGCCGCTGGGACAGCGCGACGATGGATAGAGTTCCCGACACTCTGCGCGATAGATTGGGAATTGCGATTGGGCAGCAGGTGTACAAGGCATACAGAGATTTGCTCGAGTCGGATCGCTGGCAGCGCCTGGCCAATTGCGGGGCGAGGCCACAAAGGCTGCTCTTTGCGAGCACGGGAACCAAGGACCCCAAGGCGTCGGATGTTCTCTACATCAACGCTCTTGCTGCACCAAACACGATCAATACGATACCCGAGAAGACTCTCCTTGCATTCAGCGAGCATGGCAATCCGAGTGGTACGCTTCCTCGTGATGGCGGCGACTGTGAGCGAGTACTCGCTGAGTTTAAGAAGAGCGGGATCGATCTCGACAGGCTGGCCGCAGATCTTCAGGTCCAGGGCGCCCGTATGTTTGATGAATCGTGGAAGAATCTGCTTGCCGCGATAGAAGGTAAAGGTAAAGCACTGCGAGGAGCTGCATAGTCTCCGAGAGATCGGCGTCTTCAGTATCCATCGAAGCTCTCTGTCCGCACCCGTTCCTGCTTTACACCCGAATCCGTGAGGAGCTTTTGCATCGACTCCACCATCTTTGGTGGTCCGCTCAGGTAGTAGATGGGACGATTCAGGTCTGTAAGCGAGCGGCGCAGCATTGCCTGGTCGATGTACCCTTGGGCGCCGGACCATGGCATCTTCGATTTCTCCATCTCCGTCATCGTCGGCAAAAAGGTGAACTTTGCTCGTTGCTTTGCTACTGCCTGCAGTTCATCGACAAATGCAGCATCCTCCGGACGTCGATTGGAGTAGAACAGGAATAACGAATGCTCCAGCTGGTCATGTGCCCACTGCAGCACTATGCTGCGGAAAGGCGTCACTCCAATCCCGCCGGTCAGAAACACCGCAGGAACCGCTGGATCGTCGTGCAGAGTCAACTCACCCCAAGGTCCGTCGAAATCCACCTGAGACCCCAAGTCCGTGCTTTGCAGGTCTTCTTTGAAAGCGGTTTCGCGCACCCGCGTGGCGAAGAACAAGTCTTCCTCGTACGGAGCGCTGGCGAGCGTAAAACTTCGCTTGTTGCCTTCCTTGTCGGTCTTAGCCGGATGCTGCAGGATCCAGTCGCCTGCCTGGCCTGCCACGTATGCAAATCCTGGGGGCTTTTCAAAGTGGAAGGCCATCGTTCCTTCCGCCACCATCCGCCGCTCTTTAAGCTTCAGTGCGATCGCCATGACGCCATCCCATCCTAGCTCAGAAGTTTAGACGTCAGAATGGGCTATGAAGAAAGGAAATAGGGTAATGCACAACCTAGCATGCGACGAACGATCGGTTAGACCTATGACCCACTGACAGGTCAAAGATACAATAATCGCCAACTATGCGATTGCTCCCAAAGACGGCGGATCGGAATTCCGTCGCTTTGGGCGGACTGCGAATCGCAGTTGGCTGTCTGTTTCTCGTGTTCGGCGAATATAAAGTTTTCGGTACGCATTTCACCTTGCATGGCGGGTTTAAGTGGTGGATCGATCAGTTCTTGCAGAGTGGGTCAGCTTATCCGTTCATCATCCCAGTACTGAGAAACTTCGTTCTGCCGAATGCGATTCCTATCGCATTTCTCGTTGCATACGGCGAATTTGCGATTGGAATGGGCCTGGTCCTCGGAGTCTATGTCAGGACACTTAGCGTGTTCGGAATGATCTACATGCTGGCACTGCTGTTCTCTTCCAATTTTCCTGGCGAACACGTTCAATTCTGGCAGTACTTCGGAGCTTCACTCGACCATTCTGTTCTAGCACTCTGCTTCCTAGCTTTCATCATCGGACGCAGCGATGATTATTATTCGGTCAAGAAGATCATTCCGAAGCGGTACGGCGAATGATTTGTCGTAAATGTAATCTTTGCTTGTCCCCATACAGAGTGTCTTTTATCAAGTTCAAGGAATGAAATGTAAGACCGGTGCTCCATCAGGAGGCTCAATATGGCCAAGATCTTCTTAGGAATGTTGATAGGAGCTGTATTCATCATGGTTGCGGCGATTGGTTATGTCCGCCTGGGGTTTGTCGATCCCCGGGCAGACGCTGAAGTCGGTGCGCCTGAGATGAAGCTGGCGATGCCCGCACTGGACGCGTCAGTGGACCGCCGTGCCCCGAGAGTGAAAAACCCGCTTTCGGCAACGGCCGAAGAACTCATGGCAGGGATGAATATCTATCAGCAAACCTGCTCCGGATGCCATGGAGATATTCAGCATGTTCATTCCGTATTCGGCGACTCGCTTTATCCGCGTGCGCCTCAGTTTGTCGAGGATGCGCCGGATATGCCGGAAAACCAGAACTTCTATGTCATTGCTCACGGCATTCGATTAAGTGGGATGCCCGCAATGGGAAAAGCTCTAAACGAGCACCAGTTGTGGCAGGTGACAACTTTCTTAAGCCACATGGATAAGCTGCCGCCGCAAGTTTCTGCAGCGTGGAAGATCGCTGCGGCGACCTCGAATGCAGGACAGCCTTCAGATAGCGATTCGAAGGCGAACAAATGAAAGGATGAACAGCTTTATTGCCTCTGAAGACAGAGGGTCCACTTGCTGCGTTGCCCAGGTATCACCGGATCGCGCGTCGCATCTACAAATAGGCACTTCCGCCTTTGCCGGAGCGTAGATCGTAGCTGCGCTCCGGAGTTGATTCGATGGCAAAGCCTTGAAAGCGCTGTGGACCACAGTCAAATCGGGTCTGGACTGGTCTCTCAGAAACAAGTGTTGTTCCTTGGACCCATTCCTTGCCGTCTGGAAATCTCGCCGAAACGAAGCTAGCGTCTACTGCGTCCAGGTGACAATCAAATGACAGCCTCGTGACAATTCGTCCGTGGGTGGACTGCATCTTACCAGCCATTCAATGGGACCCAAGGAGGCTCGATGACTCGCTTCACGTCTTCGCTCACACTTGGCGCCGCTGTACTATTCGTCGTCAGCGCATCAGCACAGCAACTAGCTCCTAACCAGACCAATGGCTTTGGCAACAATAGATTAGTCACCTTAACCTACCTGCAAAACTTCGATTGCGTTGATCAGCCCATGCTTGATTTGGATTTCAATGGGATCCTGGCGCAATCGGATCCGGAAGAGATGCAGACACCGATCTGCCAGCCAATCACAGAACCCACGCAGGATCCAGCTGGGGGCGACATCAAGCACACCGCACATTTGTACGTCTTGCTCCCCATGTTTTCGGTAGATGGTGATCAGGATCCGAACGATGCGATTCCATGTCCAAAAACATCAAGGCCGGGAGAACTGTGCGGCCCTGCCTTGGGACAGACGTTAGTTTCGCTTTTCGGCTTTATACCGGAAGCCTGGAAAGCAAAGGTGAATCCGGCGATCACGACGCAGTGTCCCGACCCAAGCCATGCTGTCCCTGGTACCTGCACGATGCATGCTTCGACAGTCGATCTATCCAAAACGCTAATTGCGCTGGGAAAGGCACCGGCACCGTCGACAGCGCCGGTCTTTGTACCAACACCTAACCACAGCCATGTCGTCGATAATTCGCGGGTTAACGCGGGAGCGATCTGGTGGGAGGTGAGACCGGTGCTCGTCATGAATCAGAGTGACTGGCCGGCTGCCGATGGAAGCAGCGGCATCACCTCGTCACAGAAAATGGATGACGCGGAGACAGCCGGCAGGGCGGTTGAGGTGGGATCGAATTTTTTCCTCTTCTTCAGCTCCAAAGAGGCTGCGCACATGCATCACTGATGCGATGCGCCGCTCGTGCCGCGTCTCGCTCTTTGTAACCAACAACCGTTCTCTCACTCTGTTGTTTAGAAGGGAACCCAATATGAGACTTGGCCATCTCACGCTCTTCTCCTTGCCCGCGGCCTTCTTCCTCATGGCTGTTATCGCGCCGGTGGGAGCGAAGGACAATGAAAAGAAATCTCATTTTCTCGGCAGCGCAGAAGAGAACGCCGAGCAAATGATCGATCAAGGGAGACACATATTCCGATTCGATACCTACGGGGATGAAGCGTTCTGGACCGGTCAGCTGCACATGCAGCAATCAGTTAGAACCCTTACACCTGCAACCGCTCTCGCGCTGGGTTTGAAGGTAGACTCTGCAGCGCTTTCACCCTCGGTCGTGGAGGCGATCAAGCACGGTAGGGTCAACCTCAACGACCCTGCCGTGACGCTTGAGCTCATCAAACAGAATGCTGTGCTGGGCGTCGTAGGTAGTTTTAACGGCAATACCCTGGAGAAGGTCGGCTTCACCTGTGCGCTCTGTCATTCAACGGTGGATAATTCGATCGCTATGGGAATCGGCAAGAGAATAGACGGTCTCGCGAACCGTGACCTCAACGTCGGCGCAATCATTGCGACTGCGCCAAATCTGCAGCCCGTGGTTGATCTGCTCCATCTGGCGCCGCAGGACGCGTCCCTTACCGCACATGACGTTCGTACGGTGCTTAACAGCTGGGGACCAGGGAAGTTCGATGCGGAGCTGTTTCTCGATGGCAAAGCGTTCAACCCGCAGCAGGTCACAAACGGCATTACAACCGGGACGAATGTCTCCGGTGCCACCTTGCTGCCCAATGCAAGAGGGCTCTCAGGACATAACCTGCATACCTGGACCGGCGGATGGGGTACGGTGACCTACTGGAACGCATTCGTCGCAGTGAACGAACTCCACGGCATAGGCACCTTCTTTGATGAGCGCTTTGATGATGCGACCCAGTTTCCGATTGCGGCCGCTGCTAAATTAGGGCATGTTTCCGTCGATCCGGACAGCGACCAGGTCACGGGCAAATTGGCCGCCCTTCATTTCTATCAGCTGGCACTGCCTTCGGTGCAGCCGCGTCCGGGCATCGACTTCAATGTTGCGGCAGCCGCTCGAGGTGACGAACTATTCAGCGGAAAAGCCAACTGCAATAGCTGCCATCACGAACCGTTGTGGACTGAGCCAGGTTGGAACCAGCACACTGCGGACGAGATGAAGATCGACAGCTTCGAAGCCGATCGGTCTCCGGGCCACGCATATCAGACCATGAATCTTGCCGGAGTGTTCGTGCGCGAACGTGGTCTATTCATGTCTCCGCAGAACAAAGGCCGCTTCTATCACGATGGGCGGTTCAAGACGCTGCTGGATGTTGTCAACAGCTATGACCAGCGCTTCAATCTTGGCCTCAGTGACCAGGAAAAGAGCGATGTGGTGGAGTATCTGAAGTCGCTTTAGATGGTTCGTAAGCACTGAGGCGGTGCTCAACACTTGGTCGTCCGACAGCACCGCCCCCGTGCGCTCATCGCGAAACCCGCCATGTTGTGATCCAGATCAGGAAGGCTACGTCTTGCTTGGACCATTCCGGTTTGGGCTATTCGTTCGCTGTATCTGCTCATTTGTGGCTCCTCCGCCGCGCATTGCGGTGAGACTCTTCCGAGCATCGATGTGCGGTTCGCTGTACGGCACAATCGCAAGTACGTTTGCCGGTGCCTTCATAAGCACGGCCGACGCAACACGCAGGCAAATCGGAAAGCGCTACTGCACTTGTTGTCCGTCGGGCGTCTTCAAGGGACAAAAGGTTTCTATGCGGGTGATCGCCCATCGAAGCAAATCTCGATTGGATGGTTCAGACTTTTCCATTGACCTCAGCAAAGGCAGTGCTTCCTGATCGGCCTGCCACGCCAAGATCTCGATGAGGCGTACGCGCGTGTCCCCACGACTGCGAGAGAGTGCGTCCCGGAGTGTCCGGAGTACCTTTGGGCCAGCCTCGACGAGCGCCCACTCCGCCGATCCGGCTACTTCAGTGTTGCCTGATGAAAGTGCTCGTATTGCAGGTGCAGGATCTTCGGGAAGCCGGTCCCAAAGTTTAAAATTTGCCACCAGAATCGGCATCATCGAGTAGTCTTGACCCGGACGAAATGCCTGGGCAGTCAGGCTGTGCGTGGCTGACTGATCCGGCACGAGGGAAAGTGCCTCCAACTCCTTCATCTGGGCGCGGTACAGTTCGACAGCTCCGTCAATCTCTAATTTTGACAACATTGGTCTTCCGCGCGCGGTCCATTCTGCGTTGAATGAATCAGACGCTTTCTCTTCCTTCTCCAACTGCCGCGGTATTTCCCGCTCCGCGATCTCCGGATGGTGCTTTGCCAACGCGACGGCTGCAAGACCTCTCTGGACAGGAACATCTCCCGAAAGTATTTGCAGTAGCTGTGCGGCTGGAACAGCCTGTCGGTCAGCAGGGCATCGTGAGATTGCCACTAAAGCCTGCGTGACCACGTCGATGCTGCGATCACTCAATAAAGGAAGCAGCAAGCGAGCACATTCCGTTTTGTCGGGCGCGTCACTTGCGAGAGAGCCCACCGCCCAAGCTCCGTTACTGCGTACTGGTGCCGAAAGGGAATGCATTGCTGACTCAAACAAATTGAGCGACGGCTTGGGTCGGCTTGTCACGAGCGCCAGCGCTGCTTCCTTTGACACCCGCTCATCGGAATCCGAAAGCCAGTGGAGAAACATCCCTTGCAAAGGGAATCCGGAGAAGTATGATAACTCGCGAATGGCTTGCACTCGCTGATTTGTTGTGCCATTCTCGCCGATAGCTGAAAGCCCTTTGATCTTCTCTTCCACTGGCCGGCCCACTGCTTCGGCGCCTAGTCGCGGATAATCAACCATGATGCCGTCAACTCCGAGCGCTACGGCTTGCTTCATGCCGTTTAGGTCGAATTCGTGGCCGTTCAAAATGAAGTTCGCAATCGCAATCTTGTGTTGCGCGTGCAGTTCCTGCACCTGTTCGTGGGTAAATCCTGGCTGAAGCGGGGCACTCGCATCCTCGTTCGCTGCTGGATCGAGACGACGAATGTCATCCCATTCGCCACCGAAGATAACGTGCTTCGTCATCCCCTCGCGCGCGAGTGCCGCAAGCACCGGTGGCCCAATACCCTTGGTTTTGATGTCCAGGTAAAGATCGATCTTTAATTGGCCGGCCAAACGGAGTGCATCTTCAAAGTGCGCGATATGCATTCCGCTGAAACGGTTCGCCATCCAGGCTCCGAAATCCAGCCGATCGAGTTCGCGCGAATCCGTGTTTTCCACTTCGCCGGTTGTGTCAGTGAATCGATCGAGAAAACCGTCGTGATTCAGAACCAATTCGCCATCGGCAGTGCGCCTTACGTCCACCTCGACAATATCGCATCCCATGCGGGCAGCGAGAGCGAGAGATTCGAGTGTATTTTCCGGCATGTCGCGATTCGCCGTGCGATGGCACAGCAATAGGACCTTATCGCTGCGAAGAATTCCTCCATGTGCCGTAGGAAGCAAGAAGAACAGGAGGGCCCATATTAAGGTCACTGCGCGCCAAGGCATCGTCATTCCCATCGCACATCACTCCATCCAGATAGTTTCGGGCCCAAATACCACGGCTCGGCCGAGAATTAGTGTAGGGTGGACAGACGCTGACATTGTCACGTACTTGTCACAATCATGTTTACGAGAATGGACACCGGAAATTCATATGCGTTCCTTGCAGAGCCGGGTGCGCGAAGGTTCCAGCGATCTCTGTGACGAGGGAGCCGTCAATGTGACAAATCAGTGATGTCAACTGTGTCCAGAATGCAGCCATCGAAGCCAAGGAGCCGGTTACGGCCGTGGTTTGAGGCGAAGGAACCGAGCGGCGTTGTTGTAGAGGATGTCCCGCTTTTGTTCCGGAGTGAGAAGCGGGGCATTTTTGATGCTGTAGATACCTGCAGATAGCGCATCGTCTTTTTCAACTGACAGCGCGTTGAGCAAAGTGTTGCCAGGCGTCGGAGAGACCAACACCAAGGGCGAACCACAGCAAAGCAACTTGGAGAAAAGCCCATGTTCCAAATACGGGATGCAGCCTTCCGTGGGTCCAGCGATCGATCAATGCGGCAATGACTATCAGAAGGGACCAAATGATCATCGGAGCAATAAAGCTCTGCATACGAACAATGCGAACGATCGCGTTTGGCAACATACAAAAAGTGGCGAGCAACATTAGTCGCTTATGGTAGCCAGTGCGGTTGCGCAGTATGAATCCAGCGGCTGCAAAACCAGAGAACATCAACATCTGTGTCAGTTCGAGTGCTAACACGGTTATGGCAATCGACACATTGTGCGTGTGCATAGCTACTTCGCGTCTCGCGGCCATGACCGTAGCCGAAACGCCCAGCGTCGGTACGAGGGCAGCGGAAAATATCCCTAGAATTCCGAGGTTTTGGTGCAGCCTGACCTGCCGAACAGAGATGAGCAGAGTCTGAATGAAGAACAGAGCGATCCACAGACTCATTGCGAATGCGTGCACGTGGAGAAACAGGGATAGATCGGGCATCCCGAACCAGCGATGAAGGTAGTAGGTCCGGGAGAAGCCCACGAAGATGAGAAGAAATATGAGCACAGCAGCGGAGACATAGAGCTTGCGCGAGAATCGCCTGATGAGCAATGAGCCAAGACGGTTTTCTGAAGCAAAAACTGGCGTAGTCATGTTTCTTTGGCCTTCTCTGCTGGAATCGAAGAGGTTCTCATGCTATTCGGCGGATTCGTGTGACTGCTCGTTTCGCTGCGTGGGCCGCGAACCATCTCGTCAACGGGCCGCCTGCTTCCCGAATGTGGCATCGTCCGATTGCAGCAACTCGGTCGCTGTCCCGCTGATGGGATAGTTGAAACGCGGCAGATCTGCTTCAGACTTGACGACTTTCTTCGCCTCGATTTGAGCCAGGCTGCCGAAAGTGGGCGAGGAGCGAATGCACGCGATTTCGAAAATCTTGGCAAGAACGAGTGCGGAATTGGCGAAGAAGTGCTTCAATCTCATTTTGCCTCCCCCGGGAAGTAACTCAAGTCAGGGCGATATTGGATGACTTCTTCGGTGAAGAAGCCGCCGGAGACGGCTGCAAACTCGTCCACAATGGACTTCGCTTCGGCGGCGCCAAACGCTTGCTTCAGAATTTCATCGGGATATGGGCCGGCGAATTCTGCTGCCTTAGCGTGACCAAACACGAATGCCCAGGTACCATACTGGCCGCCTTCGGCCAGAACGATGCAAGTGAAGTCGACATGATCCTTCGTTTTTTCAATCGCCTCACGGAAGCGCGCGACCGCTGCGGAAAAACGGTCTTCTTTACCGAGCGGAACGTGGAAGGTTTCGATTTCATAAAATTGGTACGGCTGTTTCGTATTTGGATCGCCCTCATGGCCCAATTTGGGGAGTTCCTCATACAACCTCAGGGCGCCACTGGCAACGGTATCTCCGATAGCCTTGTCAAATTCGGCGCGAGCCTCGGCAGGTGGCGCTGGAGGTTTGTCGAAGTCCGCCCAGTGCATCCCACGGCTAACCAACGCATATATGCCCTTTTTTTCTCCGGTGATCTGCTCGAAGACTACGTTCGCTTGAGGGTCCTTGATCGACGCTCGCCAAGTGGCAAGCTGCTTTAATCCCTGCTCAAGCTGCTGTCGAGCGCCGGATTTCGGCGTGATTTCGCGAATCATGATTACATTCCCCGGCTTCTCCTGCGCAACCACAGATACCTGCGAGATAGGGCTGAGCACGGCGAACGCAAGACCAAGACATAGGCTGGACTTCCTCATAGATCCTCCTGGGTTAGTTTTGGGTAATCCGGATTGCGTTTCATGATGGGAAGATATCTCGGCTGGAAACACGGACTGGTTGCCGTTCTCCGACCCGTGCGGCGATGAGACTGCGGCATGGATGTCATCGCGGGGTGCACGCCGTGCCGATGTAATCCCCGCTCGTGATGCCAGCTACTGCATCGAATTCCCCACGCAGGCGGATTTGTCCGGTCGCGTTTGCCATCGCGCCGGTGCCGCCGGTGAACGTGATCAGGGAAGCAAATCCGCCGTGGCCGGGCGGCAGGTCGATCGTTCCGGTGTCAGTGCCGAAGAGTTCATCGCCACTCTTCAGAGCAATGATGCTGTGCCCGGTGAAGAAAGAGATTGTTGGCACTTCGGGCTCGCCGTTCGGGATGATCTTGTCCATAGTGAAGCGATAAGTGCCTTGGATTCCTCCCCAAACGTTCCCCGCCGTGCAGAGCACACCCGGACATGTGTTGGCTGGCTGAACCTGGGCTTCGAAGCTGCCAACGAGCGGTTTGCATTGTTGCGCGCTGACGGGGATGACCATCGCTGCTGTCAGGAAAAAACCCAAGCCGTCGAACATGGTTTTTTTGGATTGCTTCATTGCTCATTCTCCTTTTGGATTTATACGCATGGATTCTTAACTCAGCTGACTGCACTGAGGTGCAAACGGGTGAGACATCACTGCAACAGCCGAGTTGCTATCCGCGCCCACAAAGACGTGTTTCCAAACCAGATGAGAAGCGGATGCGAGCACAGAATCAGTAGCGCGCCCCAGAGAAATGCCGGGTGTAATCTGCGGTTTCTGACGGTGTCAACCGCGGCGCAGATCAATACGCACGTGTCGCCCAGGGCGATACTCGTCCACAGACTTCCCGCTTCGATGAAGTGCAGGGGAAGGCGAGATATAGCAGGTCCCCAGATACTTAATGACGCGAGTACCATCAATCGCTTGTGTATGGGGCTGCGTGTCCGAAGCCACACTGCCGCGAAGAGCAACACTGAGAAGGTCAGCACAATGCCGAGACTCACCAGCAGGAATCCCGGCCACTTCACGGTTTCTGGAAACGCTGTAAAGCCTCGACGAGCAGCCCTGATCACCACCGCTGCGGTCACGGCTATCATCAGTACTGCTAGCCCCACGCCAATGAGGCCCAGTCGGCGATGCAGGCGGGTGTGGTGCACAGATATAAGCAACACCTGCACAAAAAACAACACAAACCACAGAGTCATCAAAATGCCGTGCAGATGTAGGAACCCGGGTAAGGCGGGGAATCCGAATACGCTCCTCAAGAAGTACGATCTCGCGAAGCCAGAGAAGACAAGCAATATCGACGCGCCAGCAGCTAGCAGATAGAACCGGCCGTTCCGGAGACCGCGATTTATAGTTGAGTCTTCCATCTTACGAAGAGTTTCGAGATTGCCTGGATGGGCAGTCATGTTCGCGAGCGCAAATGTCGCCCAAGCGGGAAGAGGAGTCAATGAAACATCTCTTTAAATCCCTCTTTAACCGGGAAGTCTCCGGGCTACAGCAGGTTACGCAAGAGCCTTAACGGAATGATTTTTCCAAAGACGTGCTAACATTCCCTCCACAGCAGCTGTTCGTTGATACATACCGATGCCAATCCCCGGCTCAGCAGCAACTAAATACCGTTTCGGTCCTTTCGAACTTGACCCAGGCGAGGGCAAACTCTCGCGCAATGGCAACCCTGTGAAGGTGCAAAAACTGCCTTACCGGCTGCTGGTCATGCTCGTGGAACGGGGTGGAGAGGTCGTCACGCGGGAAGAGGTGCGCCAGCATCTGTGGCCTGAGAACACCTTTGTCGAGTTCGACAACAGCTTGGGCGTAGCCATCCGGAAGGTGAGAGAATCCCTCGGCGATGACGCTGAGTCACCCCGCTACGTCGAGACCATCCAGGGCCGAGGATACCGTTTCATCACGCCGATCCGGACAGATGGTCCGGCCATACCGGCGACAGCACTTGAAACGAAAGCTTCAGTTCAGGGCGTTGAAGGTCCGGACTGGAGACGGATGATTTTGGCGGCAGTAGCTCTAGGCGGAGTCCTTGTCTTTGCTGGTTGGTTTTGGCGAAAC